>Ga0074044_10000712_pt1 | contig 30976 bp, 29 predicted proteins | sample BogForMeECP23OM1_FD_94443 | JGI IMG/M metagenome (GOLD analysis project Ga0074044, IMG submission 94443) | Bog forest soil microbial communities from Calvert Island, British Columbia, Canada - Bog Forest MetaG ECP23OM1 | ecosystem: Environmental > Terrestrial > Soil > Wetlands ...
GCGTTCTACGGATTTCTCGCCGCCAGTCTCGGCGCAAACAATCTCGAGGTGAGCGTCGTCGCCATCGCCGGCCTCATCACGGGAGCGGTGACCGGGTTGCCGCTGGGTCGAGCCATCGACCGGTTCGGAGAGATCCGAGGGATCTGGTACGGGACGGTGCTCACCCTCGCCTCGTACGGAATATTCATGTTCTCGGCGACGTGGGAGGAGACGATCCCCGCCCAAGCGGTGCGCAACGGCGGGCTCTCGTTCCTCGGTCCCGGCATGAACGCGTGGGTCGCACGGATGGCCCCCGCGGGGCAGCGGGCGGAGTATCTCGGCGTGTTCTCGCTCATCAATTCCTCCTTGTGGAGCGTCGGACCTCTCGTGGGGGCGATCGCGATCGAGCTCTACGGATACTTCGGCCTCTTTGTCATGGCGATCGGCACGACCGTGATCTCGCTCGTGGTGATGGAGTTCCTGTACGGCGAGATGGGAATCCGGGCCCGCCTCCAGCGCGCTCCGGCCGAGGCCACCGCCGTCTAGGGCGGTGCCCGAAGGCACCGTCTTATAGCGCACGGCCGTCCGAGGGTCGTGCAACGGCCGACCACCTTCGCGGACGCGAGCGCGTCGTACGACGACGCCGAGTTCGTCATCGTCGGAGTGCCGTTCGACCGGACGACCTCGTTTCGCCCCGGGGCGCGTTTCGGCCCGGATTCGATCCGGATGCATTCGTGGAACTTCGAATCGTTCGACCTCGAGACCGGGGTCGACCTCTCCGAGGTTCCGGTCCACGATCTCGGCAACACTGAGGAGTTCGGCAGTTCGGAGGACATGGCGAACTCGCTCCGGGAAGAGATTCGCCCGCTCTTCGCCGCGGGAAAGGTCCCGATCGTCCTCGGTGGGGACCACGCGTGTTCGCCTCCGGTCGTCGAGGCGTACCCCGATTCGGCTCCCGGCGTCGGAGTGCTCTACCTGGACGCGCACATGGATTTCCGCGAGAGCTACCTCGGCGACCGACGCAGTCACGGATGCTCGTCCCGCCGGATCCTCGAGAAGGTCGGCGCCCGGAATATCGTCGTGCTCGGGGTGCGTTCGGTCTCCCGACAGGAGATGGACGACAATCGCACGATTGGAATGTCCTACGTGACGGCCGCCGACATCGCGCGGGACGGGATCGAGGCTGCGGTCCACCAGGCGCTCAACATGCTCAAGACCGAGCGCATCTACATCTCGCTCGACATCGACGCGATCGATCCCGCGTTCGCGGGCGCGACGGGAACCCCCGAACCGTTCGGACTCACCCCGCGCGACGTGAAGTACGTCATCGGACAGGCCGCTCCGCGGCTCGCGGGGCTTGACATCATGGAGGTCAGCCCCCACTACGATTCGGGGAACACGAGCCTCCTCGCGGCTCGGTTGGCGCGCGAGGCGATCGTCCGGAGCGTCGCCGCGCGCAAGGGTCGGTAGGGCCGTTCGGACGATGCCCCCAGAACCGGAAGAAGGACCGACCGTCTCCCGCGGGGCCGAAGCCTCGCTCCGCAAGGTCGACTGGTGGGGCTTTCCCGCTCTCCTCAAGGAACGGGACCTCAAGACCTACCGTCCGAAGGCGCTCGACGAGCGGATCCGACGGGAGAGAACCCGGAATGAGGCCCGCTTGTTGGTCGACGCACGACGCCTGGGAATCCGGACTCCGATGATCTACGATATCGACCTTCCGCGCTACCGGCTCATTCTCGAAGAGCTTCCCGGCCCGACCCTTCGCCAGTTGCTGGAGGACCCGAACCTTCCGCCGGACGACCTGCCGGTCGCGCTCCGCGCCTTCGGTCGCGCCCTGGGGGTTCTCCACGCGGGGTCGATCGCCCACGGGGACCTCACGAGCTCGAACGTTTTGTTCCCGCAGGGACCTCACGGTCCGCCCGCGTTCCTGGACCTCTCCATGGGAACGCGGAGCCCGGGGGTCGAGGAGCTGGGGATCGACCTCCACCTGGTGGAGGAGGACCTGAAGGCCCTGAGCCCGAGGTCCGAAACTCTCCTCCGGGTCTTCCACGAAGGCTACGCGGAGGGGAATCCGGTCGGGGCGAAGGACGTCCGGGCGCGGGCGAAGGTCATTCGGGGCCGGGTCCGCTACGCCTGAGGCGCCGGAACCGTACTAGGCCGACCGCTCGATGCGCTGAAGGCCGACGACGAGCGCCGCGGGAAGTTCTTCGATCACGTCGGTTGCGACGATCCCGAAGCCGCGATGGGCGGCGGTTCGCAGTCCGGCCTCGCCTGTCCAGAACGTGGCCAGCCGGGCAGCGTGGAACGGATGCACTCCCTGGGCGAGGAGGCTCCCGAGGACGCCGGCGAGCACGTCTCCGACCCCCCCGACGGTCATGGCGAGGTGGTGGTGCAGGTTGCCGATCGTGGTCTCTCCGTCCGTGATGAGGTCCGGCGCGCCTTTGACGACAAGCGTGAGTCTCCTCTCGTGGGCGACCCGCTCGGCAAAGGCGCTTCGCTCTTCGAACGACCCCGCCGCCGGGCCGTGAAAGACTCGCTCGAACTCGCCGCGGTTGGGGGTAACGATCAGACCCGCGGGCGCCGGGCGGTCGGCGTCGACGGCCGTCGAAGTAAGGGCCGCCAGGCCGTCCGCATCCACCACGAGGGGAGTATCGGCAGCGAGGGCGGCGATCACCGCACGGAGGGCTTCCGTGGTTTCGGGATGAGCGCCGGCTCCCATGCCCAGAACGACCGCGCCGGGCGGAGCGGAGCGAATGATCTCGAGGATTGCGGGCACGTCGGCGGGTCGGAAGCGGTCCGAGCCGACCGGCCAGACGATCAGGTTCGGGCTGAACGAACGGATCGGTCCGGCCGCGACCTCGGGCGTGATGACGGTAGCTCGTTCGGCGCCCGAACGCATCGCCGCGAGCGCGGCCAGGCCCGGCGCTCCCGTGTACGGGCCTCCCCCGATCACGAGCAATCGGCCGTTGCGGCCGCGGGGCTCTTTCGGAACCGGAAAGAACAGGAACTCGCCCGGACCCGTTTGTCGCCAAGCGTTGGGAGGGATCCCAATGTCCCGGACCGTGAGCTCTCCGACCTTCCCCTCTTCCATCTCCTCCTTGCGGATCGTGAAGGTGACCGTCCAGGACGGGCGCAGTCCGTCCGGGTCGAGGATCCCGGTCGGCACGTCGAGCGACAAGACCGGGGCCCCGCTCGCCCGGATCGCGGCGACCGCCTCTCGAACCGGGGCGCGAAGCCGTCCGGATTGGCCGGTGCCGAGCATCGCGTCGACGATGAGCGGCATCGTCGCGAGGTCCTCCGGCCGAGGCACGCCGATCCGGACGGGCACCCGGTTCTTGACACGGTCAAAGCACCGTTGGGCCGCCCGGGACCGGATCTCTGCCGGGGGCCGCACGAGCCAGATCTCGGGCGAATACCCCCACTGTTGCAGGTAGAACGTCGCGCAAGTACCGTCTCCGCCGTTGTTCCCGGTGCCCGCGATGACGGCGACGCGTCCGGGCGGCGACGGGAGGTGTCGGGTCGCCTCCTCGGCGGAGGCGCGGCCCGCGTTCTCCATCAACGCGTCGATTGTGACGCCGAGAGCGACCGTGTTCTGCTCGACCACCGCCATCTCGAGGGACGAGAGCGGACGTCGGGAGGAGGCCCACATCCTGCCTCCTATTGGGCCGAAGGGGACTCCGCGGTCTGGAAGATGTTGACCGATTGCGGAAGCAGGTTCTTGCGAGCGAGATACTGGGATTGGGTGCGGCTGTAGCGGAACAGGATGTCCGCCTTCCCTTCCTGGAAGCCCCACGGCCGCAGGATCAGAAGGTCGCCCTCCCGGATCCACATTTTCTTCTTCATCTTGCCCGTGATGCGCCCCATCCGCGAGATGCTGTCCTCGCACATCACGCGGATCCGGGCGGCCCCGAGCAGCTGATTCGCGATCCCGAACACCTCGCCCCGGTTGCGCCGAGGAAGCGGAAGGCGTCCGACCTCTTCGCCCCCCTCAACGATCTCGACGATCGGCGCCGGCTCCTCCTCGGGCGGAGGGGTCGGAACCTCCTCGGGACGTTCGGGGCTCTCGGTCACGTCAGTAGGAGCCGAACGCAGTATTTCAAGAGGGCGCCCGGCGAGGGAACACCCGCAGCGGATTCTCCTCGAGGATGCGACGTTGGTCGTCGGCCGGGATCGGGAGCGCCCGGAATGTTGCCAGGTTCGTTCCGATATCCCGGACGCCCGGCCCGGGCCAGTCCGAGCCGAAGAGGACCTTCCCGACGATCTTGGGGAGTTGGGGGAAGTAGTCGAGAAGTCGCGCCGGCGGCATTCCCGAGAGTTCTAGCCACACGTTTGGAAACCTTCGGGCGAGCATTACGGCCGTTTCTGTCCATATCGGTCGACCGCCGTGTGCGAGCACGATGGTCAGGTCCGGGAAATCGATGGCCACATCGTCGAGGAAGAGGGGGTCCGCGAAACGATTGCGGGCTCTCGGGAAGACCGACGTGCCCGTATGGAAGATCACGGGCAATCCGTGGCGGGAGCAGACGTCGTAGAGCACCCGGAGTCCGGGAAGCTCTCCGTCGACGTAGGCGTTCGGTCGGAACAACTGGTGCGGAGGATGGAGCTTGAGCGCGCGGATCCCGAGGTCCTCGACGAGATGCACGACCTCCCGCTCCGGGTCGGGGTGGTCCGGCCGGATGCCCCCGACGGCGATGAGACGTTCGGGGTTCGCCCGCACGTATTCGGAGACGAACGTGTTGGCCGCCTCGGTGTAGCCGATCACCTCGGGGGCGACGTAGTTGATGAGGACCGCGCGCTCGACGCCCGAGCGGTCGAGGTACTCGAGGAACTCCTTCGGCTCGGAGAGGTACCGGGCCACGGACGGTTCCACCTGACTGAGAAGCCGGACCGCATCCGGCCGCATCTCCCAGACCGGATTGATGTGCACGTGGCAGTCGGTGACACCCATCGAAGGCCCCGACCGACCGGCCCATATAAGGGAGGGACCGAACGCACCTTTCGGGCCGAGGGTTTATCTCCCAACCGGGCTCGTCCCCCACGGAACGATTCCCATGTCGACCGCTCCTCGTCCGATGCCGAAGCTACTGAAGGCGACGTACCTCGGGGACACCGAGTACCTGCTCGAGGAGACGCGCGCCACGAAACTCTTCTACTTCCCGGGCCCCATTGTCTGGACGTTCGTATTCGGTCTCTTCACGCTCTTCACGGCGAACGCGATCTCATCGAGCGTCCCCGTCTTTTCGTCCACTTTGAGCAACTGGTTGACGCTCACCCTTTCCTCCCCTTTGCAGATGTACGTCGCGGACTTCTGGCTCGTCCTTTTCTTGATCGGGCTCCTCTGGCTGTTGATCCGATACTTCCGATGGATCACGACGGTCTACGCGGTCACCAACCGACGAGTGATCATCCAGAAGGGAATCCTCGGGAAGGACTTCGACGAGATTCCGGTGACCCAGGTCCGGGGGGTGGACGTCCATCAAAGGTTCGGCCAACGGATCTTGGGCTATGGGACCGTCCGGGTAAGCTCCGAGGGTGGAAGCCGGCTGGGAAACGAGGATTGGAAAGGCATCCCGAAGCCGTTCCGGTTCCAGAAGTTGATTGAGAACGCGACGCAGAACGTGCAGTCCGCTCCGGGTCCGGTTCAGTGGGCCGGTCCGAAGCGCTAAGGCGGCCGGGCGGGCACCGTTAAATCGAATTGGCCGAGTCCGGCAGCGGACGATGGCCGACGATTTTGACGTCATCGTGGTCGGCGCGGGCATGGCCGGAAGCTCGGCGGCCATTCGCCTCGCTCAAGGAGGGGCGAACGTCCTCCTCGCCGAGCGCGGAGCGGAGCCCGGCACGAAGAACCTCTCCGGCGGGATCCTCTGGGGGCACGACCTCTCTCGCATCCTGCCCAACTGGTGGCGCGAGATGCCGGTCGAGCGTCACATTGTCCGAAAGCGATTCGGCATCCTCACCACGGAGAGCGCGGTCTCCTTCGACCTCGAGGAGGGGTCGTGGAAGCGCGAACCGTACGTAGCGCATTCCGTTCTTCGCTCTCGCACGGACGCTTGGCTCGCGAAGAAGGCGGAGGAGGCCGGAGCGACCGTGGTCCCGTCGGTGCCGGTCGACCGTCTGAATTGGGAAGGGACGCGCGTGCACGGGATCGTCCAAGGCGGGGAGAAGATGACCGCGCCCGTCACGATCCTCGCGGACGGCGCGAACTCCCGCTTGTCGCTCGGGACCCCCATCCGTCCCAGGCCTCGGCTTTCCCCCGAGTCGACCGAGCTCGGCATCAAGGAGGTGTTCCGGCTCGACCCGTCGGTGATCGAAGATCGTTTCCATATCGCGGGGAGCGAGGGGCACACCGAGGAGTGGGTCGCCGGCCTCTTCCCGCCCGGGGTCATGGGCGGGGGGTTCCTCTACACCAATCGGGACACTCTCTCCCTCGGGATCATCGTTCGCCTCCAATCGCTCTACGGTCGGAATGCCTACGCCCAGCAGCTCATTGAGCAATTCAAGCTGCATCCGGCGATCGCGAACCGTTTGAAGGGCGCCGAGCTCGTCGAGTACGGAGCGAAGTTGGTTCCGGGCGGCTGGTCGAGCCGGCCGGCAGCGTTCCACGGAGAGGGTTGGATGGTCGCGGGCGATGCGGCCGGGTTCGTCTTCTCGAACGGGATCATGATCCAAGGGATGAACTACGCCGTGCGGTCGGGGCTCGAGGCCGCCGAGACCGCGCTCGACGCCAAGGCGGCGGGCGATGTCTCGTCCCGAGCGCTCGCGGAGTACGACCGACGCCTCGAAACGACCGGCATTCTGCCGGACTTCCGCGACTTCGCTCGCCTCGACCGAGTCAAGTGGAATCCCCGCATCTACTCCATCTACCCTCGGTTCGCGACCGAGCTCCTGCGCTCGATGATGGGGGAAGCCGGTTCTCCCAAACGTTCGGCCCGCAAGGTTCTGCGGGCCGCCCAGAAGGCCACCGGGGTCAAGTTGACGTCGCTGCTCCTCGACGGGGTCGAGATCGCCTGGGATCTCTAATCCACCGGCAGGGTGCCCGCGGGTGTCACTGCCCACGCGTCCGGCGGATCTCTGCCGTGAGGGCCGGCACGACCTGGAACAGGTCTCCCACGATTCCGTAGTCCGCGACCTTGAAGATCGGGGCCGAGGAATCCGAGTTGATGGCGACGATTACCCGGGAGCTCACCATCCCGACGAGGTGCTGGATCGCCCCTGAGATTCCCACGGCGATGTAAAGCTGGGGAGAGACCGCTTTCCCGGTTTGGCCGACTTGATACCCTGCGGGTCGCCAGCCGGCGTCGGTGACCGCGCGCGAGGCCCCTACCGCGGCGCCGAGCGATGTCGCGAGCTCCTCGACCAGATGGAAGTTCTCCGCTGCCCGGACCCCACGACCTCCCGACACCACGATTGACGCGTCGGTCAGGGTCGGGCCGGCCCCGCGAGGCGCGGCTTCAACACTCAGTCGTTTCGGAGCCCAGAAAGTGGGCGGGATACCGTCTGCGGGGATCGGGGTCAGCGTCACGGACACTGCCGATTCCACCGGAGCGGCGAAGGCATGGGGGCGGATCGCGACGGCCGCGTGAGTTCCTTCGAGCTGCCGCGTTTCGGTGGCCCGTCCTCCGAAGACGGGTCGGCGTACCTCGAGCGACGGGCCGTTCCGAGAGAGCGCCGTCACGCCGGTAGCGACTGCGGCGTTCCAGCGCACGCCCAGACGGGCCACCAGGTTGCGACCGAACGTCGTGCCGCCCACGACCACAAGTTCCGCCCCGACCGAGTCGGCGGCCTGGGCCACCAGCTGTGCAGTGACGGCCGCGACCGCGCTGTCCAGGCGGGGGTCGTCCACGATAACCACTCGCCCGACGCCGTATCGGCCGAAACCGGCCGCGAGAGCGCGGGAGGAGCTCCCCGCGAGGAATCCGATGACCTCCTCTTTGCCGGAAAGGCTCTGGGCGACTCCCACTGCCTCCGGGGTCGCGTCGGAGAGGGCTCCGTCATGGAGCTCCCCGACGACCAACGTCAGGCCGGTCATGGAAAGACCTTCGCCTCCTCCTTGAGGATCCTCACGAGTTTTTGGGCGGCCTCTTCGGGGGTCTTGAATTCGATCATCTTCGCCCCCGTTCGAGGAGGAGGAAGCTCGAACTTGGTGGGCCGGGTGGTTCCCGCAGAGCTTGCGAGAGGTTCGAGAGGAACCTTGGCGATCGGCAACTTTCGCGATTTCAGGATGGCCGGGAGCTTCGCGGTCCGAGGGTCGTTCCAGGCCTGCTGCAACGAAACGACGCACGGAAGCGGGGCCTCCCACTTCTCCACCCCCGACTCCGTCGCGCGTTGGAACCGGAGCCGGGAGCTGCCGGGATCCCACCGGAGGTCCAGCACGGCGCTGAAATCCGGAAGGCCCAACGATTCGGCCAGGGCCGCGCCGACGACACCGGCCTCGTCGTCCCCGGCCTGCTTGCCGCACAGCACGAGGTCATGCGGGGCGGAGGAGACGGCTCGGGCGAGGGCCCGAGCCGCTGTCAGCGGATCGGGAGCTACCCCGGGCGCGATTTCCACCCACGTTGCCTGGTCGCAACCGAGGGCGAGCGACGCCCGGAGGACCTCTTCGGTCCTCGGCGCGGGTCCGGCCGACACGACGTGAACCTTGGAGCCGGGGTTCGCTTCCTTCAGGAGGAGCGCCTGTTCGACCGCCGACTCGTCGTAGCCGGCAAGCACGAACTTGACCGCCTCGATGTCGAGGGACGTCCCGTCCGCCGAGGTCCGCAGGCGGGTCTCCGCGTCCGGGACCGGTTTTACGCAGACGACGATCTCCACGGCGCGACCTCCGGATTACGCGTACCCGCGCAGGAGCTCTCGGGCGATGACGGTCCGCTGGATTTCGTTCGCCCCTTCGTAGATCTGGGTCAGCTTGGCGTCCCGGAGAAGCTTCTCGACCGGATATTCCTTCATGTAACCGTATCCTCCGAACGTCTGGATCGCCTCGTCCGCGACATGCAGGGCTGCGTCCGAGGCGTAGCACTTTGCAATGGACGATTCGAGCGTACCCTTCTGGCCCTTGTCGATCGTCCATGCCGCGTGCCAGGTGAGGAGCCGGGCCGCGTGCACCGCCTGGACCATGTTCGCGAGCTTGATCTGGATGGCCTGATGCTCGGAGATCGGTTTCCCGAACGTCTGCCGCTTCAGCGAGTAGGCCGCGGCGTGGTCGAGCGCCGCCTGAGCGATGCCGGTCGCGAGCGCCCCGATCGGAGTTCGCGTCTGGTCGAGCGTCCGCATCGCGAGCGAGAACCCCTCCCCTTCGGCTCCGAGACGGTCCGTCGCGGGGACCCGCACGTCCTCGAAGCGGATCGTGCTGGTCGAGGAGGCTCGATGTCCCATCTTGTCCTCGTCTTTGCCGGGCGTGACGCCTTTCGCGGTGCGCGGGACGACAAACGCGGTCACCCCCTTGTGTCGCAGGGCCGGGTCGACGGTGGCGAAGACCGTGTAGAGGGCGGCGTGCGGAGCGTTCGTGATGAAGCACTTCTCCCCGGAAAGCACGTAGTGGTCCCCGTCGCGCCGGGCGAGGGTGCGCATCGTTCCTGCGTCGGAGCCGCCCGACGGCTCGGTGAGAGCGAACGACGCGAGGTGGTACTCGGCGCAGAACGGACCGAGAAACCGCTGCTTCTGCTCGGCGGTACCCCCGAGGAGGATCGGCTCGAGCGCGAGGCAGTTCGCGATGATCGAGGTCGTCATCCCGCCGCAGGCGTAGGCCAGCTCCTCGACGATGAGGCACTGGTCGAACGAGCCGAGGCCACTGCCCCCGTACTCGGCGGGGACATTGAGATTCATCAGTCCGAGGTCGAACGCTTTCCGGTAGATCTCCTCGGGGAACCGCGGGGTCCGATCGCACTCCGCTGCATGCGGCGCCATCTCGCTTCGGGCGAACTTCCGAGCCAGGTCGCGCAGGCTTTCCTGTTCGGGGGTAAGTGAGAAATCGGGCATGGGGCGCGAGGCGGGCCTGCCAGCGGAATCCGCTATATCACGGCTTGGGTGGTCCTTGCCGTGCCGCCGAGGAAGTTGAGACCCGGTTCGCGCCGGGAGCCGAAGGCCCTGCGGGTCCGGCACTTCGCCCAGCTCGATCGTGAACGCGCGCGTCGCGTGGGCGTGCCCGAGGTCATTCTCGGGGAGGGAAAGAGCGTAGAACACCTGCTCGAGATCGCGAGAGTCCTCTCCCAACGACGGCTCGGCGCGCTCATCTCGCGTCCGACGCCCGCCCAAGTTCGAGCCCTTCGGACGTGGCGTCCAACCTCCGGAAAGACCCCGCGTCTCAAGTTCCTGGCCCACGATCGGCTCGTTCGGCTCTCGGGCCCGCTGGGCCCGCGATATCGTCGAGGGATCGCAGCGATCGTCACCGCGGGGACGAGCGACGTGCCTCTCGCCGAGGAGGCAGAGGCGATCCTCCGCGAGCTCGGGATCCGGGTCGTTCGGGCCCACGACGTCGGCGTCGCGGGGCTCCACCGGCTCCTCTCCGCCGTCCGACGCTTGGAAGCGCATGAACCGGAGGTCTACCTCGTGTTCGCCGGCCGGGAGGGCGCGCTTCCGACCGTCGTCGCGGGCCTCGTCCACGCGCCCGTGGTGGGAGTCCCTACCTCGGTGGGGTACGGACGGGGAGGCCGAGGCGAGGCAGCCCTCAACGCCATGTTGCAATCGTGTGCCCCTCTCGCGGTGGTCAACATCGATGCCGCAGTTCCGGCAGCCCTGTTCGCCGCTCAGCGGTTCGCGGAACGGGTTCCCCGCCGGGGCGTCCGGTCCCGACGGCTCAGGGGCTGAGTGCCCGGAACACCGTCGTCTCTTGGCCGTCCCTCCCTCGAACCAAGAGAAGGGCTTTTGTGACCTTCGACACCTCGGTGAACCGTGCCTCCGCGGGCCCTGCTCTCCGACGAGGAAGAACGCGAAGACCGCGAGGATCGCGAGAAGCTTCGGACGATCGACACGAAGCTTCGCTCGCTCTTCGACCGGCGGGAGGAGCTGATCGCGGAGGTCCGACGGATTTCGTCCGAGCAGAAGGCGATCTACGACCGCCGCCAGGCCCCCCAGGACGAGGTCGAGCGGCTCTACGAAGAGCACCACGCGCTCGGAAGACGGATCTCCGAGCTTCGGAACGCTCGGGAGGCCGCGCGCCAAAAGGTGGAGGAGGCAATCGTCCGGGTGCGGGAGGTGCGTCTTACGTTCGCCCCCGGGGAGCGCGTTCGGCCGGAACAGATCCGTAAGGAGATCGCCCAGCTCGAATTGCGCCAACAGACCCACGCCCTGCCAATTGACGAGGAGAATGCGTTGATCGCGCTCGTGCGACAGCGGGCTCAGGAGCTCAAGCGGGCCGAGACCCAGACGGCCAAGGTGGCCGCCCACCAACTAGCGCTCAAAGAAGCGGAGGCCGCCCTCGCCAGCGCGCGGGAGGAGTTCGACCGAAGCGGCAAGGCGCTCCAAGCGGCCAAGACCGAACGGGACGCGAAGATGACGGCCGTCCGGGACAAGCTCCAGGTGGCGGGAGGGCTCATCGCTTCGCTGCGCGAGAGGGGACGGGCGCGGGCGGAGGCGATCGAGAAAGTGGACGCGGTGAGCCGCGAGATGGACGAGCTCGAGCGCGAGGCCCGCCGCCTGCTCGCGCGCTCCCGCTCGCGGCGCGACCAGGCGCGGCGAATGCTCCGCACCTATTCTCACGGTCACGGCCCACCGTCCGAGGACCTCCTCGCCACGACCGCGGAGGCCCAGCTCGAGGAACTCCTGAAGCGAGGGAAGATCACCCTCGGTGGGTGAGCCCCGGTCACGCGGGGGAGATGTCGACCACCGTCACGGTGAAATCGAGGGTCTCGCCCCGGGTCTCGGGGTTGAAGTTCTCCGTGTAGGTCCCGGCCCCGAGGTTCACGGCGCTCACGATGAACTTCGTCGTCCCGCAGATCCCACTGCCCCCGACGTGGCCGAGGACGAGGCCGGCGTTCGCGGGGGTCAGCGGGCTCGACAGCGTGATCGTGGTCGCGTTCACGGCGGAGACCGTGAACGGAAGTCCGTTGGGTTGGGAGACCTCACCGACGGTCGCGAGCGACTGGATCACGACCGTGGTCAGATTCACGGCGAAGACCGAATCGTTCCATCCGAACGTGGGGTCCGGGAACACCGTCCCGGGGCTCGCGGTGACATTGGGGAACAGGGTGGAGAAATCCGAGATCGGGATGCTCGAGACCGCCGTGACCCGAAGGGAGAGCGGCGCCGTAACGAGGCAACTGAGATTCTGGGGACCGTAGGCGAGGACGGGCGGGATGTCGATGGTCCGGGTCTGGTTTCCGGAAAGCCCGATAATCCCCTGCCAAAAACCGGTGACGACCGTGCCGAACGTGAGATTGCCGATCGAGTACGAGCCGGACGGGCCGACATGCACCGGGAGCGGAGTGTACGCGGACCGGGCTCCCCGGGATTGGTATTCGAGCGACTTCGGGTACGACTGGTTCTCAGTAGCGACCGAGTAGATCGACGTATCGAAGACCCGTCCTTGTTGCGGACTGCTCCCGAACGTGCCGACGTAATTGACCGTCACGTTGTCGCCGGTCTGGACGGTCAAGATCGGCGCAGCCGCCTTCGGTTTGTTGTACTCGTAGAGGAACGCGGCTCCCGCGCCGGCCACGGCGATGACGATCACGACGAGGACGACGAACAGGATGCGGGGGGGTTTCTCAGCGACCATGGGCTACTAGGTGAGGAGCGTGGGGGTCAGTTTGTCGCTGGTCTCGTCATCGGTTCGGAGAGACAGGTGTTCCTCATTCCCCCGCCTCCGAAGAGGGACCCGATATAAACCCTCGGGACGGCCTCTACGCACGCCGCAACTTCCCGACGATCGGCTCCTCGATGACGCCTTCCTCTTCCAGCCGGTTGAGAATCGCTTCGGCCTTGTCCCCGACGAGCCCATGGGAGGAGACGCGGGAAAACACCTCCTTCAGGTCGGCGTATCCGTCCGCGGAAACCTCCGCGACCTCGTCGAGCTGGTCGAGGAATAGCGACTCTTCCGTCCGCTCGGCGGCCGACGGGACCGGCGAGGGTGCGCGAGGGGGCGGGACGCGCGTGACGGTGACGGTCGACGGGACCGACGGGGGCGCACGGGAGGGGCCACTGTCACCAGCGACTCGGCGCACCGCGTTCTTGAGGTCGCGCCGGAAGGCGACCCGGTCCACATTCGGGTAGCGACTCCGCGACTCCTTGGCGGCACGCAGCCACGCCGCGGGGATCCCCTCCTTTCGGATCGCCTCCTCGGAAAGTCCGGGGTCCTTCTCGATGCGTTCGAGCAGGTCCAACCGGTCGAGAGTCTGCCGGACGATATCGGCGAGTGCGGCGCGTTCTTCGGTTTCCGCGACCGAACGAACGCCCTCGGCCCGGACCGAGACGTAACCGACGCCGTCCCGTCCGCGAAAGAGGTGGACCTTGCCGACCACGATCGCAGGACGTGGCACGGAGCCCGCGCGCAGCTGGGCCATCGCCCGAGGCTGAAAGGAGCCGGCCGTAACCGCCACGGCCCCCGTCGGGTCGCTCAACCGGGCCCTCCAGAACGCCTGCGACTCGTCGCGACCAATCGATTCCGCCGGGGAAAGATTGCCGGCCATGAGCACCCGGTTCATCCGGGCGGCGAACGGGGAGAGCAAGTAGGTCGCCGGGCGCTCCCCTTCCCCCTTCTCCTCTTCGAGCGAGCTCTCGAGCTCGCGGGCGGTGATGCGCCAGGCGGGCTCGCGCAGTGACATTAGTTGCGGTCCCCCAAGCGCGCCGCGAGCTCTTCGGCCGCCGCGTCCAGGTCGATCTCCACGGGGTCGATCGACTCCGGGGTGAGCGTGACCCCAAACTCGTCTTTCGTTCCGAGTCCTCGCACGCGCAATCGGCGACCGAGCAGGCTCTCGAGCAGCTCTTCCTCGAGGAGGCTCGGGTCCGGCTGATTGCGGAGCCGGGCCTGAGCTGCGTCGAGGGTGACCCCCCAAAGCCGTTCGGTGTCGGCCCGGTTCGCGTTCACCGTGACGGCCCCCGTACCATCGTCCAGAACGATCCGCGCGCGCAAGTCTGCCTGCCCCTCTACCTGACCGTGGATGCGACAGATGCCGCTGCGCACGGACCGATGGCACGTAGGGCACCGATAGACGAGTCCGCTCGGGGGAAGGAGTCCGACCACGACCCCTTCCACCGCGACCGCCTCCCCTCCTCCCTCGTCCTCTACCTCTGCGATGGAGCGCGGCGAGGAGCGCAAGAGTTCGGCCGGGTCGGGCAGGTCGCTCCCCTCGACCCGGACGACGACGGACCGTTCGTCCAGCACGATCGACGAACGTCCTCGGAAGCTGCGAACGTATCCTCCGGCGATCCGGATGGCCTCTCCGGCCTTGAGACCGAAATCGCTCCAGGCCGAAAGGGCGATCGTCCCGGAGCGGTCGGCGACGATGCCTTCGTGGACGACCCTCCGCTCCTCTCCGACCGTCACGCTCTTCGGTGCGATACGAACGACCCGGACCTCAACCCGGAATCCTTCGTCGGCCGGCTTTAGGTCGTGAAGCGTCCGAAAGGGGATCTCTTCCGCATCGACCCGGGGCAGTTCGGCGGGACTGGCCGGTGCCACCCGGGTCTTCCAGGTGAAGGTTACCTCGGCCCGACCGCGGAACTCGCGGACCTCGGCCCCGACCGCCCGCAGCACCACCCCGCGCTCGATCCCTTCCCGGGGCGGGTCCCACCAAGTGAACCGCACGGTCGCCGTTCCATCGCTGAGCAAGCCCGAGAGCAGGGGGCGACGGCCTCCGTCGGATTTCCGGGTGACCTCCCGCCGCTCGCAGGTGACTACGCGGGCGACGAATTCAACGGGAGAGGTGGTCACCCGAAGGTCGCGAAGTCGTGTTTCCACCGGGGTGGAGGGAGTTGGCTCGGCGGTCATCCAGGAGGTATACCGGGCTGCCACCTCCCCCGGTCATAAAAGCGCCCCGTCGGTCGCGGAAGGTGAACGGCGCTGCCGGACACCAGGGAACGATTTTGCAGGGCCGACGGCGGTCGGCTTCCCCGGTCATAATCCTTTTCCCCCGAGGGACATGACCCGCGGGCCGTGGCGCAGAAATTCTCCCAACGAGTGGACCGTATCCTGTCCGCGAGGGACTCGCTCGTCTGCGTCGGGCTCGATCCGGACCCGACGCTGATGCCGAAGAGCCTGCGTCGTTTGGCGCCTCGGGCGCAACTCGGCGGGTTCCTGAACGGAGTTATCCAGGCGACGTTCCCGCATGCCGCCGCGTACAAGATGCAGCTCGGTTCCTACTTTCAGTACGGCGCTCCCGGGATGGAGGTACTCTCCCGGTTGTGTCGCCGGATCGGACCGACCCGGGTTCGAATCCTGGACCTCAAGGCGAACGATATACCGAACACGCTTCGGATGGTTCGCGACGGGGCATTCCGCCAGTTCGGTTTCGACGCGGTCACGTTCACCCCGTGGCTCGGGTGGGAGACCCTCCAACCGTTCTTGGACGACCCGGCCCACGGAGTGTTCGTCGTCGCCCACTCCTCCAACCCGGGCTCGCTCGATTTCCAGGAGATCCCGACCCCGCGCGGTCCGCTGTGGCTGGCCGTGGTCGGAGAGGTCCGACGGCTCGCCCACGCCCACGGCAACGTGGGGGTCGTGCTGGGAGCGACCTTCTCCGACGCCTTCCGCGCGGCCCGCGCGACGCTCGGTAACGGGATCCCGATCCTCGTCCCCGGCGTGGGGGCTCAGGGTGGCTCGCTCGCGACCGCCGTTCGCGAAGGGGTCGACGCGCACGGCCGAGCCCTTCTCGTGAACGCCTCGCGGAGCATCCTCTACGCTTCGGCCGGCACCGATTGGAAAAAGGCGGCCGGGGCCGAGGCCGAGCGGTTGAAGATCCAGATTAACCAGCTGCGCGCAGGGCTTCGTACAAGCTGACGAGCGACCGGGCGACGATTGGAAGCGCATAGCGAGCCTCGGCTCGTTGCCGAGCGGCCTGTCCCATTCGCTGGGCGAGCTCCGGGTCGTCGAGGATCTTGAGGATCTTCTCCGCGAGGTCCGCTTCGAGAAGCGGCTCGGCGAGGAGGCCCTCGCGGCCGGGTTCGATGACCTCGCGCACTCCGGGCATATCGGCGATCACGACCGGTAGCCCGATGGCCATGGCCTCCGCCACGGCGAGACCGAACCCTTCGAGCCGGTTCTGGGACGGAAAGACGAACACATGGCCTAAAGCAAGGTAGCGCGGCAGGTTCTCGTCGGAGACCGCGGGACAGAACCGGACGCGGTCGTCCACGCGGAGGCGACGCGCGAGCCCGACGAGGCTCGGCAGGCGAGGTCCGGCGCCGATGACGACCAGGACGACGTCCTTCGGCAGCCGAGCGAGAGCCTGAAGAATGACATCCACGCCCTTATGCGGAACCAGTCGCCCGGTGAACACCGCGACGCGTTTTCCGTCGAGACGGAGGTCCTTCCGCAGTCCGCTCGCGTCGATCCCGGGCCGGAAACGGTCGAGGTCCACCGCCGACGGGATGACATTGAGCTCGCGGCCGCGCAGCATGGCCGAGGTGCTGCCGTAGCTCTTCGTGTGGACGATGATCCCATCCGTCCGGTCGAGGGTGGAGGGAAGGAAGACCCGCTGGTAGATGCCCGAGAGGAGCCGCCCCGCAACTCCCGGCAGGTAGAGGTCGCAATGGTAGGTGAGGCAGACCGGCACTTTCCGGTGAAGCATGTCGCGCGTCGCGAAATACGACGTGAGCGGAGGAGGGTAGTGCAGGTGGAAGACGTCCGGCGCGAGAGCCCGCACGGTCCGACGGGTGCCGGTGTCGAGCGGCGTGTCCAGGAGGACTCCCAAGGTGCGCGCTCGAAGGATTCGATAGCCCTCGGTCTCCTCTTCGACCGGGAGCGTACGGTCGTATCGGGACGTGACGACCGTCACGTCGTGACCCTCTCGGGCGAGCTCGCGCACGATCCCCCGGACATGCGACTCCACTCCCCCGGCATGGGGGTGATAGAACGGCGTGACCTGGACGATCCGCACGAAGCCGCCCTAGTACGGACTCCCCTTTACGACCATCGCCGGCGGAGCAGCCCCGCCGTCAGGTCTCGGGGTACGCACGACGCGGGGGAGTCCCGATCGGTTTCGACTCTCGGGTCTGCAAGAGGGACTCGGAGGGCAGGCTGGAGATCTCGACCCCTTTCATGGCTTCCCCCAGCCCCGACGAGACCCGCGTGAGGATCTCGGGGTCGTCGAAATGGAGGGACGCCTCCACGACCGCCCGCGCGACCTTCATCGGGTGTTGTGCCTTGAAGATCCCGCTGCCCACGAAGATCCCATCGACCCCGAGCAGCCGGCAGAGCGCCGCGTCGGCGGGCGTGGCGATTCCGCCCGCGGCGAAATTGACCACCGGAAGTCGTCCGAGCGTTCGGACCTCATTGACGAGCGCCTCGGGGACCCGTTCCTTTTTGGCCCACGCGGTGACGTCCTTCTTGGCCAGCTGCTGGACCTCGACCACGTCGTAGCGCATCTGCCGGATGTGGCGAACCGCTTCGACCACGTTGCCGGTGCCCGCCTCGCCCTTGGTTCGGATCATGGCGGCCCCTTCGTCGATCCGTCGGAGGGCTTCTCCGAGGTTTCTCGCGCCGCAAACGAACGGGATCTTGAACGCCTTCTTGTCGACGTGCTGGAACGGGTCCGCGGGGGTCAGGACCTCGGACTCGTCGATCATGTCGACCGCGAGTGACTCAAGGATGCGGGCCTCGGCCGTGTGACCGATCCGGCACTTCGCCATGACCGGGATGGAAACCCGTTCCTTGATCTCGCGGACCTTGACCGGGTCCGCCATGCGGGCGACCCCGCCCGCCGCCCGGATGTCGGCCGGGACGCGCTCGAGTGCCATGACCGCCACCGCACCCGCTTCCTCCGCGATGGCGGCTTGGTCGGCGGTCGTCACGTCCATGATGACTCCGCCCTGTTGCATGCGGGCGAAGCCCCGCTTGACCAGCTCCGAACCGAATCGAAGCTTCAGGATGGGGTCGCTCATACCCGATTCGCCCGAGTAAGGAACGGCGCGCGTATAAGACGGTCGGCCGGGGTCGTCCGGAACCCTTAATGCCCCCTCCGCCCTCGCACGAGTAGGTAGGGGGAGCTGGGCACCGGCTGAGAGGACGAGGGCGACCTCGTCGACCCCAAGAACCTGCTCGGGATAATGCCCGCGAAGGGAACGAAATGCAGCACCTGAGGCGAATCTCCGCCGGCCCGCGGAGGATGTGACGAGTTCTCGCCCGGACGAGAGTTCGCGCCCCCGTCGGTTGCGCCGACCGGGGCGAGTCGGAAAAGCGCTCCTGGCCATCGCCGTCGCGCTGGTCGTCGTCATCGCCGGCTTTGGCACCTACGAGTACTACGCCTCCGGATCGGCGAGCGGGGAGACCACACTCGTGGTCTACACGTACTCGAGTTTCTTCGGCGGCAACTGCGGCGGCGGCGCGGCGAACCTCTCCGTGCTGCTCGGGCAGTTCGAGCAGGCTCACGGGGTCCGGGTCGAGCTGGTCTGTCCGTCCGGGAATCTGGTCAGCGCGCTCGAATCTCCCGCGGACTACGGTCTTCCGGCCGCCGACCTGGTGGTCGGCCTCGATGAGGTGACCGCCCCCGAGGCGGAAGGGATGGGCCTTCTGGCTCCTTATTCGCCGCCCAACCTCGCCAACATACCGCCCTGGATCGTGGCCGAGCTGAGCCCCGACCACGGTGTGGTGCCGTACGAATACGGCTACCTCGCCGTGGACTACACCTCCGGCTTCCTCAACGCCACGGACGGGGCGGTGGCGCACGCGACGATGCCCGGATTCGTCGCCAACACGAGCTGGGCGGCTCAGCTCGTTACCGAGAACCCTCTCTACGACATCACCGGTGAGGAGTTCCTTGCGTGGGAAGTCGAATACTACGAGACGGTGCTCCATCAGAGCTGGCAGGGGTTCTGGCAGCGGTTCTTTGCCGAGGGCCATCCCAATCCGGCGCCCGACTGGTCGACCGCCTTCGGCGAGTTCGGGACCCCAGCGGGCCAGAATCAGCTGGTCGTCAGCTACGCCACCGACCCGGCGTACGCTCTCGCGAACGGGGAAGGCGGGACGTTCAACGCCACCGTCTCCTGGTGGAACGGCACGGCGTATGGATGGCGAACCATCTACGGAGTGGGGGTGGTGCAAGGTTCCCGTCATATCGCGCTGGCGCGCGCGCTCGAGGATTGGATCCTCGGCGGTGTATTCCAATCCAACGTCCCCGAGAACGAGTGGGAATATCCGGCCAATGAGACGGTGACGCTTCCCTCGGTGTTTTCAGCCGCGATCGATCCCGCGAGAGTGGTGGCGTTGAACAATGCCACCACTCCCGCCGCGGTTGCCTCCAACCTCACCGCTCCCGGCGGCTGGCTCGATACGTGGCAATCGCTCGCGGGAGGCGGTTGATGAACTCCCGAAGTGAGGGGGTCGGGTTCCTCCTCCCCGTCCTCGCGTTCGTCGGACTCTTTGCGCTGCTTCCGGTAACAATCCTGTTTGCGAACGCCGTTGTCCAGCAGGGGGGGGCGGCCGGATTCATCTCCGTCTTCTCGGCGCCGCACAACGTGCGGGCCCTCCAGAATTCGCTCGAGCAGGGCGGACTCTCGGCTGCGTTCGCCGTCGCGTTGGGGTATCCGGCCGGTGTATTCCTGGGTCGGTACTCCTTTCCCGGCCGGTCGCTCCTCCGCTCCCTCATTCTGGTCCCGTTCCTCTTGCCGAGCCTCGTCGTGGTCTTCGGGGTGCTCGACCTCTTCGGCCCCTCGGGAGTCATCTCCTCGGTCCTACCGGCCACCGGCTGGTTCGGGAGCGGAATTCCGGCGATCGTCGCCGCGAATCTCTTCTTCAACGTCCCGATCGTGCTCCTCCTGACGGCGACGGGGTGCGAAGGGGCGTCGGTCGAGCTCGAAGAAACGGTCGCCACGCTCGGAGGGTCCCCCTTCCGCGCGTACCGCGAGGTCTGGGCTCGGCCCACATGGGTAGGAGCAGCCGCGGGGGGACTCCTCACGTTCCTGTTCTCGGCCCTTTCCTTCGCCCCTCCGCTGCTGCTCTGCGGAGCGAGCGCTCGCTGCTACACGCTCGAAGCCCAGGTCTACTCGCTCGACCAGACGTTCCTCGAGCCCAACGCGGCCGCCGTGCTCGCACTCGGGATGGTGCTGCTGCTCCTCGTCCCCACTGCCGCTTACCTCGCGCTCGTGAGCCGACTGAGAGCGAATCCGGGGCGACGCTCCGGGGGTTTGCGGCCGGTCGATTGGCATGTTCCCTCGACCTGGGCGCTCGGCCTCGAGACCGCGCTCGTCCTCGGAGCGGAGGCCGCCCTCCTCGGTGCGGTGCTCTACCGAACGGTGGCTCCCACCGGGGGGTTCGGTGCCGGGGCCGCTTGGGCGGCGCTCTTCTCCTCCTCCACGACCGCCCACTTGGGAGTCTCCGCGATCGGCGCGCTCGGCAACACGTTGTTCTTCGCGATCGTGGCCGCCCTGCTCGCCCTACTTCTCAGCGTCGCGAGCGGGTACGCGGTCGTGCGTCGTCCGGATCGAGCCGTGACGCTCGGCCTCCTGCTCTTCGTCCCCTTGCTCCTGTCTCCTGTCGTCCTCGCTTTCGCCCTCGCGTCGTTCTGGCGACCGTTCATCGGCACCGGTTCGAACGTCTGGGTGCTCGTGATCGTGAGCCAGTCGATCCTCGCCCTCCCGTTCGCGCTCCAGAGCCTCGAGATCCCCCTCGCGGGACTATCGGCGAGCGCTCGCGATACCGCCCGAACCCTGGGCGCCTCCTCGTTCGGAGCGTTCTTGGACGCCGACCTTCCTCGGGTCCGGGACGGGCTCGTGACCGTGGGGCTGTTCGCGTTCGCCTTCGGGCTCGGCGAGTTCACGGCGACGAACTTCCTGGTCCCGCCTCCCCTCACGACCCTACCCGTCGCGCTGTACGCGCTCTCCGAGGTCCGGCTCTTTCCCGTCGCGGATGCGGCCGCAGGGCTCCTGTTGTTGCTGAGCCTGGCCGTCTTCGCGGTGATCGCGGTGGGGGGTCGCCGTGTCGAGCTCTAACCCGCTCCTCGAGGTCCGAGGTCTGTCGGCGGCCTGGGATGGGACCCCGGTCCTGCGGGACATCCAGCTCGAGGTCCGGGAGGGCGAGATTTTCGTGTTGCTGGGTCCGAACGGGAGCGGCAAGACGACGCTGCTTCGCTGTCTCGCGGGCCTTGAGACCCCGACCCAGGGAACCATCCGGCTCGACGGGGTCGATATCACTCGCCGCCCCCCGCACCAGCGCGGAGTGGTCCTGATGTTCCAGGACCCGGCGCTCTTTCCCCACCGTACGGTCTACGAGAACATCGCGTACGCGCCCCTGTTGCGACATCGCCCCCTCCGCGATGTGGAGGAGGAGGTCGGGCGTCTCATCGAGCTTCTGCACCTCAACGGCTTCGAGGACCGTCGACCGAACCAGCTCTCGGGCGGAGAACTCCAACGCGTCGCGCTCGCACGAACCTTGGCCGCCCGGCCCCGCTTGGTGCTCCTCGATGAACCGTTCGCCTCGATCGACGTGGAGCTCAAGGCGGAGCTGCGGGCGGAGTTCCGCCACGTTCTTCGGGCGTCCGGAACGTCCGCGATCCATGTCACGCACGACCGGGAGGAGGGGTTGTTCCTCGGGGACCGGGTCGGACTGCTCTTCGAAGGGCGACTTGAGGAACCCGGGTCGCCCTCGAAAGTGTTCGGCGACCCGCGGACGCCCCGGGCCGCTCGGTTCCTGGGGTACAATATCCTCCTCGGTAGGGCGGGTACGGTGGGAGTGCTCCCGGCCGACCTCCATTTCCTCCCTCCGGGCGCGGTCGGTTTGGACGCCACAGTCCTCGTCGCCGGACCGGTCGGGCGGGAGAACGAGGTCGTCCTGCGGACCCACGACGGCCAACGACTCGAGATGAGAACCCCGGCCTCGGAATCCCGCCCCGAGCCGGGGACCCGAGTGACTCTCGGTTGGAACCGCTCGGTGGACCTGACCCCGGAGTAGTCCCACCGTCGCCAAAGAGCCCAAGAACGCTCGCCCCTTGGGTCCGTCATGAGCTCCTCCGACCCGCTTCGCGTGACCGACTCGCTGACCTGGGGCTCCGAGCGCGCCACGATCTACCGAGTGGACCGTCTCGCGGGCGTGGACCCCCTCCGGCTCGCGCGTCGCCCGCGGACGATCCGGGTCCTGCTCGAGAACATCCTCCGCCACTTCGACCCGGCCATCACGGACCCCGCGACCCTCGTGGCGCTCGCGAACGGCGGAGCAGTCGCGGACGGGACCGAGTTCGCCTACTACCCGGAACGCGTGCTCCTTCAGGACTTCACCGGGGTCCCGGTGATCGTGGACCTCTCGACCCTTCGAAGCGCGGCCGCGCGTCGCGGCCTCGACCCCACCCGAATCAACCCGGTCGTCCCGGTCGACCTCATCATCGACCACTCGGTCCAGGTTGATAGCTTTGGTTCGTCCCGTTCCATCGGGATCAACCTCGACCGAGAGTACGAGCGCAACGGCGAGCGATACCGTTTCCTTCGGTGGGCCAAGAGCGCGTATACGAACGTTCACGTGGTCCCCCCCGGAAACGGGATCTGTCACCAGGTGAACCTCGAGCACCTCTCGACCGTGGTCCAGACCCGCGGCGGGAACGGAAGCCGCGTCGCGTTCCCCGACACGCTCATCGGAACGGACTCCCACACCACGATGGTCAACGGCGTGTCGGTCCTCAGCTGGGGGGTCGGAGGGATCGAGGCCGAGGCCGTCATGCTCGGCGAACCGTACTTCCTCGCCCGTCCCCAGGTCGTCGGGGTCGAGCTGACCGGTTCGCTTCCCGAGGGCGCCACCGCGACCGACCTGGTTCTGACCGTGACTCGCCGGCTGAGGGAGAAGGGGGTCGTCGACAAGTTCGTGGAGTTCCTCGGGCCGGGGGTCGGTCATCTCTCCGTTCCCGACCGGGCCACGGTCTCGAACATGTGTCCGGAGTACGGAGCGACCGCGGCGCTCTTTCCGATCGACGAGGCGACCCTGGCGTACCTCCGCGGCACGGGGCGCAGCCCCGAGCTCATCGCTCGGGTCGAGGCCTACGCCCGGGCCCAGGGACTCTTTGGTTCGCCGGCGCCCGGCTCCATCGACTACGACGACGTGCTGTCGCTCGACCTGGGCGCGGTGGTCCCGACCGTGTCGGGACCGCGGAATCCCGAGGAGAGCGTCCCCCTCGGTGAGGCCCCGAACTCCTTCCGGACGGCGCTCGAGTCCTACCGCAAGAGCCGACCCGCGCTCGCGGCGGATCCCGCGACGCCCACCTCGCCCCCGGTCGTCGACGGTTCCGTGGTCATCGCAGCGATCACGAGTTGCACCAACACTTCCAACCCCACCGTGATGGTGGGCGCGGGCCTGATCGCCAAACGCGCGTGCGAGCTCGGGCTCAAAGTGCCACCGCACGTCAAGACCTCGCTCGCCCCGGGGTCGAAGGTCGTGACGGCCTATCTCGAGCGTGCCGGACTTCTCCCCTATCTCGACCAACTCGGATTTGAGGTCGTGGGATACGGATGCACGACCTGCATCGGCAACTCGGGACCGCTCCTGGTTCCGGTGGGCCAGCAGGTCCGGGCCCGAGACCTCTTTGTCGCGGCCGTGCTGAGCGGGAACCGGAACTTCGAGGCTCGGATCCACAACGAGGTGCGCGCGAACTACCTCGCCTCGCCGATGCTCGTGGTCGCCTACGCCCTCGCGGGCCGGATCGACCTCGACCTTACCCGCGAGCCTCTCGGGCGACGGGCCGATGGCTCGCCGGTCTTCTTGCGCGACCTCTGGCCGTCGGCCGAGGAGGTCCGAAGGATCGTCGAGGCGAGCCTCGATGCGTCCATGTTCACGGACAAGTACCGGAGCATCGAGGTGGGGGATCACAACTGGGAATCCCTCGACCCGCCCACGGGCGCCGAGTACGGATGGCGCGCCGACTCCACGTACCTCGCCCTGGCCCCGTATCTTGACCTCCCGACCCCCTGGCTTCCGGCGAACGGCGTCGTTGTCGAGGGCTCGCGTGCCCTCGCCCTGCTCGGCGACCGGGTCTCCACGGACCACATCTCGCCCGCCGGCGAGATCCCGGCGGATTCCCCCGCGGGGAAGTACTTGCTCGCGCACGGGGTCGCGGTCACCGATTTCAACACGTACGGCGCCCGCCGGGGCCACCACGAGGTGATGGTGCGCGGCACCTTCGCAAACGTGCGCCTCAAGAACCAGCTCGCCCAAGGAAAGGAGGGCGGCTACACCGTGCACCTCCCCTCCGGCGACCCGATGACCATCTTCGACGCGGCGGGCCGATACCGGACCGAGAAGACCCCGCTGATCGTTCTCGCGGGAAGGAGCTACGGACAGGGGAGCTCGCGCGATTGGGCCGCGAAAGGTCCGCGCCTGCTCGGGGTCGGAGCGGTGATCGCAGAGAGCTACGAGCGGATCCACCGCGTGAACCTGATCGAGATGGGCGTTCTGCCCCTCGCCTTCCGTCCGGGCGAAGGATGGAAGCAGCTCGGTCTCACAGGTCGGGAATCGTTCGCCCTTCGCCTTCCCGAGGGAACCACCTTCGGACCGGGGTGTACGGTCGAGGTCGTCGCCCGGTCGGAGGACGGGACCGAACGAAAGTTCCGGGTCATCTGCCGGTTGAATTCGACGACCGAGCTCGCCTACTACCGGGCCGGCGGGGTTCTTCCGTACATCATGGCGCACCGCTTCGCGAAGTAGATCGCACTCTCGGCCAGATCACGCCGACGGTTCGAGGGCGACGGGCCACCAGGCCACCGCCTCGGTGCGTCGATACGTGACCGTTCGGTCCCCCAGGCGAGCCCGCGCGGCGGCGACGGCGTTGGCCAGGAGGTCCGGAGGTACCCGAAGGACGTGACGGTACGCTCGTTTCTCGAGCATGTCGAGACGCTTTGACAGTGGTTCGGTGACTTCCCGGTCGCTCAGCACGCGAAGTTCGGCGGGAGGATACGCCCGCAGTATCTCCTGCTCCTTCGCTCGAGGGCCGCGGCGAACGAGGTCGGGGTACCCGGCCTCCGCGAGGATCTCCCGGACGATGCGCCGCGGCTCTTCTTCGGCCGGCGGCGCCGTCCTGTCTCCTTTCGGTGGGGGGAGGTCGAGGATCGCGATGACCCCGTCCCGACTGACCCGGGCCGCTTCGCGGAGGCCGTCCCGGGGACGGTCCAGTATGTGAAGAACGTGGACGAAGAGCGAAGCGTCGAACACGCGGTCCGGAAACGGCAGTCGGTAAGCGCTCCCTCGGACCAGGTACGGAAGATGCTTCGCGGCGGCCCGTCCCAGCATGCCCCGGGACGCATCCACCCCGACGAGACGGACGCCGAGGTCGACGAGCGGTCGGGCGATCCGACCGGTCCCGACCCCCACCTCGAGGATCGAGTGCCATTTATGCTCCCCCAGGAAACCGAACAGGCCTTGGGTCGTCGCGGGGTCGAGTGGTTGCCGCGTCTCGTCGTAGACCGAAGAAAGCGTATCGAAGTCCCGGCTCACGCTCGGTGTCGCCATTCGGGTCCGGGCCTCCGCAATCGGGCCGGCTATTTGGGAGGTCGGTCCCGTCCGGTCGCCCGCAAGCCCCCGGAAACCGACCGAAAGGTAGGAATCCCTCCTGTTGTTCCCGGAACTGATGACGACCATCCGCGACTTGGACCGGCTTGTGACACGACAGCACTTGCTCCAGCATCCGTTCTACACGGCGTGGTCCAAAGGGGAGCTCCCGATCGAGACGCTCCGCGACTATGCCGGTCAGTACTACCACTTCGAGGTCAACTTTCCCCGCTACGTGGCCGGAGCGTATGCGCGGATTCGCAATCCGCGCATGCGACGCGTCCTCCTCGACAACCTGGTCGATGAAGAGGGCCGGTCCCCGACCCACCCCGAGCTGTGGCGGGATTTCTCTCGGGCGATCGGAGCCCCAGCGCCTCCTCAACGCCCGTCGCTCCCGACCCGTCGCCTCCTCGAGGCCTACGAACGTCACGCGCTCGGGGGGAGCGCGCCCGCCGCGCTCGGGGCCCTGTACGCCTACGAGTCGCAGTTCCCCGCGGTCGCCGCAGAAAAGTCTCGGGGGCTGAGGGCTCACTACGGCATCCGTTCGAAATCCGCGCACGAATTCTTCCGCGTGCACACTTTCGCGGACGTGGAGCACTCGGCTGCCGAGCGTCGACTGTTGCGGAGCTACCTCGCCGAGGGAGCGACCGCCGGCCGCGACGCCGAGCGCGGTCTCCGGGATTCCCTGGGAGCCTGGTGGGGATTCCTCGACGGTTTCCCTCTCGGATAACTCACCGGAGTGGCCTTCGGAGACAGGTCGCGTCCGTCGACTCGCGGCCCTTCCACCACGCCGTCAGAGGTAAGGACTCTCGGTTCGTGGCTCGCGGATTCACGGCCGATCGGGGACTTCTCGTGGGGACCAAAGCGGCCCCCTCGAAACGGTCGTAAGTCCGCCGATAGGTCCGACCGTCGACGGCGGGGCCGGTTCTCCTCGCCCCTGTTTCTTAGACCTCGGCCGTGGTGCCGCCGGTTTCGTCAGCGATCTTCAGTCGCCCGGGATGGAAGCGAGCGAACCGGTGCTTCCCAGCGCCGCGGAAGCAATCGCGTCGCGGAACCGGCGAATGGGAGTTCCCGGGCACGGACACGCGTCGAGCCCGAGTTCCCCTCGCTCACGCAGGAGTCGACTGCCCACCGGCAGCGAATCGTGTCGGTGGACCGGGGGCGAAAGACGGGACGGCGGCATTATCATCTTGCGCAGCGTCGGAGATGTGTGAAGCGAGGGTCGCCCCGCATTCGGGACGAACGATCGTCAGGATGGGTCACCCTGGCGGACGGAGTTCGCCTCCGGCCTATGGTCGAAGGGAACGGCAGCTCCATCATACTTTACCGGCTCGAACCGGGACGTCGATTCGAAGATCATGATCACCCGTTCCCCGAGCTCGGCGTCGTACTGGCCGGCCGAGGGCGAATGCGAATCGGGGAGGAGGAACGAGCTCTTCGAGAAGGAGACGCCGTGTACGTCCCGGGCGGAATACGGCATGGGTTCCGGGTCGACGGCGGCACGCCAGTCGTCATGATGAATGTCACCGTGCCCGTCCTGCCCGACTTGGCGGGTCCCCCGTTCTCCGAGGTCGTCCGTTTGGCGGAGAAGGTCGCACGGAGCCATCTCGACCCATCCTCCACGTCGGACGGTTAACCCAACGGCCGGCCTCTCTTTCGTTGAACCGGGCCTCGTGCGGTCGAGCGGTCCGGGGTAGCGACGATCGAACTGGGGAGGACCTGCCTATTCATATGGGTCAATTGACTACCTCGCGCACTCGACCCGGCCGATGAAGACTTCCCGTTCCGCACGAACTTCGCCGGCCCCCCTGCTCGAAGTTCACCTGGATAGCTGGCTCCGGGAGTTCGGTCCGCGCGGAAATGAGAAAATCGGGGCCGATTCCGTCGACCAACTCCTGGACGTACTGGAAGAACGCTACCCACGTCTCCGGTTCAAGATTCGGGACGAGACCGGCGCGCTGCGTCGGTATGTGCGGGTGTTCGTGGACGGGGAGGACGTCAGCGTGACGACGGGGCTGACCACTTCGCTGACCCATGCCCGAGCCATCGATATCCTCCATTCGATCGCGGGGGGATAGGAAGTTCCGAAACATGGAGCGAAACGACCGGATACGGATACTGTTGGGCACGCGGAAGGGGACCTACGTCGTCGAGGGAGACCGGAAGCGCAGGACCTGGAAGGTGGGCCCCGCGGCCCACGAGGGAAGTGAGGTCTACCATGTGGTGGCGGACCCACGACATCCGGGCGACCTCTATGCGGCCGTGAACAACGCGTTCTGGGGGCCGCAGGTCCAGCGGTCCCGCAACTGGGGCAAGACCTGGCAGGAGATCGCCACCCCGTTGACCCCGCGTCGAAAGGACCGCCAGCCCCTGGTCAACGATAAGGACCCCACGACCCCGGTCCCGAGGGCTTTGAACAACCTCTGGCACATCGAGCCGGGACTCCCGAGCGAGCCGAAGACACTCTACCTGGGTGCGGACCCGCACCTATTGTTCCGGACCACGGACCTGGGGTCCTCCTGGGAATCCATCGAAAGTATCAACGACCATCCGGCGAAGAAGGACTGGGCGCCGGGGGCCGGGGGCGCCTGTTTGCATACCATTCTCCTCGACCCTCGCAATTCCCGGCGCCTCTACATCGGATTGTCCGCGGTAGGAACCTTCCGATCGGAGGACGGGGGGCAGACCTGGAAGCCGACCAACAAGGGAGTGGAGGCGCCTTTCCTTCCGAACAAACACCCCGAGACCGGACAATGTGTCCACGATGTGGTCGCGGATGCCGCGAACCCGGACACCTTCTATCGGCAGGACCACGGCGGCATGTATGTCTCGCACGACCGCATGGAGAAATGGATTCGCATCGGAAAACCGCTCGGCGACGATTTCGGTTTCAGCGTCGGATCGCCGGCCTCGGCTCCCGGGAAGGCGTATTTCGTCCGGCTCGACGGCATGGCGCGGGTGACCGGCGAGGGACATCTCCAAGTCCACGAGTGGAACGACAAGACTCGAAAGTGGCGCAAGCTTCTCTCGCCGACGGCTTTCCCCGGCCACTTCGGGGTCCAGCGCGAGGGGATCGCGACCGACAATCTGAGCCCGGCGGGCATCTACGTGGGCACGACCACGGGTCAGCTCTTCGTCAGCCCGGACGCGGGGAAGACCTGGAGGCTGGTTCCATTCCAGTTCCCGGGCATCCATTCCGTGAGCGTCGCCAACCCGACCCGCGGTGGTGCCACGCGATAGTCGACCGGGGCAGGGGGCGCGCGGATCTCGGAGGAGGTTCGAGCCGGATTGAACCTACCCCGTGAAGGCCTAGACGTCGGTCGTGGTATCTCCCGGCTGATCGCGGATCTGAACGCGCCCGAAGTGGAAGCGACCGGAGCGAACCTTCCACGCGCGGCGAAGGAATCCGGCCTGAACCCTCGATTCAGAGTGCGAGAACGCGAGTGCGACGAACCAGGCGGCGGGAGCGTAGAAGAGAACCGAAGTGAAGAACAGACCCGGGTTCACAACGACACCGGGGAGGACCTCCACGGTCAGGACACCCACGCCTCCCACCACCAGGAGCAGAGCCGCCAGCCAGAGGAGCGGAAACTCGAGCGAGTCGGTGATTCGCGTCCGGACCCGGCTCGCAAGAAATGCCCCCACCGGCGCCAGGAGCACGGCGAGTAGAAGTCCGGCGACCGCCTCGTCGCGGAAGAACACGAACGGCCGTCCGAGCACAAGACCCGGGGAAAGCTCGCCTCCCCGCACGATGACGATCATGAAGATCAGCTCGAAGCCGAGCAGAATCAGGAGTAAGACCCCAAACCGGCCCCAGACCTCATTGGCCGAATCCGGCCGCGACGGGGGGGTCACGACCACGTGCCGGTTGAGACCCGGAAACTTCGAGAGCAGAAGAAGGACTCCGAGGGAAACGAACTCCCCGAGGATGAGCGCGACCCCGTAAGCGAAACCGTACCAAAGGAACGAGAACGCAAAGGTGACCGCAAGCAGGAGAATCGTGATCCCCACGAGTCGGCCGCCCGTCCAGCGAGCCGCATCGTGGAAGAAAATGTCGACAAGAATCACGTAACTCAGAACGAGCAGGAACGGGACGACCCAGAGCATGACGACCGGCAAGCGAGGATTCCGCGAGGATATCATCGGAAATGGCACCGCGGGATCGGCGTCCGCTCTGGGTTGGGCGGGAGCCACGGGACTCCTCGAGCGGGGTGGCCTAGCTAACCATATCGGTGGCCACCCCCCGGATCACTTCTGACCTCCACCGTGAGAGCCGGTCTACGTTCGAGGAGCCGGCCGAGGGCCAACCTTACGGTGGTCGGTCATCGGCGGCGTGCGAACAGAATCCCCGGACTGGGGAGATTCGCCCGTGCTGGCGGGGCCCTAGATTTGGGGAGAAATGGTTCGAGGCCTAGGAGAAATCCACCCCCTTGAGACTTGACCGAAGCTCCCGCTCATCTCGGGCGGTCATCGAACGCGCGCGGCGGGGGATTGAATCCCGATCGACCCTTCCGTCAGGTATCGCGCCCTCGCAGCATGACGAGCAGCATCTTCGAGCGATCATGGGACTTGACCGCGTGGGGTGCGTTGGCTGGAATGCGGACGACTGTGCCGGAGCCCGCGCGAACTGAGGTCTTTCCGATTTTCAGCACCAGCGTGCCTTCGAGAACAATGACGAGCGCGTCGTACGGTGCGGTGTGCTCGCTAAGTTCCTGGCCCACGTCGAACGCGAAGAGGGTGGCACTTCCACCCCCGGCCCGGGCCATTACACGACTTGCGATTCCCCCGTCGGTGTGCGAGATTAGGGCGGTCAATTCGAGTGCCTCTGCGGCAGGAATGTTGGGTTTGACGGTCATGACGCCGCCTCGCAGTGTCCTCTCTTAAGACTTCGTTGAGCCGAGCCGACCAGCCTCCCGCGCGCTCCTCGCGATAGGTCATCGACTTTTCGTTTTGCCTCGGCGCTCGCGCTTGATCAATGGGGGCCGGTCGTCGTCCTGACGGGCGTTGAGCTCGTAAGAGGCCTCACTGGCGCGCTTGAGGGTCGCACCATCGCGGTCGCACTTCGGATGTGTCGGCGCCGGGTCGATGACGTAGCCTCCGCCGCACACCGGGCATTCGTAGTAAGGCATGGACTTCCTGGTACCGGTAGAGATCCTGGGCTTAAGCCAGACGCCGCCCTCCGCGCCTTCGGGTGAGTCGAATCATCATCTCGGTTTCGCGATTCACTCTCTCGAGCGCTGATTGTGGTCCTCCATCGGCCGCGCGCATCCTTCATGAAGCTCTCGGGGCCGCGGCCTCAACAGGGCCCGCAATCACGTTCCGTTCCGGCCCCTCCAAGATTCAGATGACCCCGCAGCCGCGACAGATAATCGGGCTCGACTTCCCACGTGA
>Ga0074044_10000713_pt1 | contig 30971 bp, 26 predicted proteins | sample BogForMeECP23OM1_FD_94443 | JGI IMG/M metagenome (GOLD analysis project Ga0074044, IMG submission 94443) | Bog forest soil microbial communities from Calvert Island, British Columbia, Canada - Bog Forest MetaG ECP23OM1 | ecosystem: Environmental > Terrestrial > Soil > Wetlands ...
GACGATTGTCCTGCCGTTTTTTTCGGCTTCGATCAGCCCCGCATTCTGGAGCACGGAAAAATGGGCGGACATGGTCGGCTTGGAGACGGCAAAATGGTCGGACAACTCACCGGCCGACATCGGGCGTTGGCGCAGCAGTTGCAGCACGCGGCGGCGGGTTGGATCGGAAAGAGCTTTGAACACGCTGTTCACGAGTCTATATTTAGCTAATCATCTAACTATTGTCAAGCGCTAATTTCGAAGTACCAGCAGTCAAGCATGAATTTGACTTCGTGCCTCGAAAGTCCGGTCACGAGGGCGCGGTTTGAAACGCGGTAACGACGGCGTAGAATTTGTGGCAATTTCTTTGTCGCAATACCTTTGTCGCAAATCGTTTGTCGCAAATCCTTTGTGGCAACTGCACGGAGAGGGAAACACAATGCGCCGGTACCATCACATCGGAATTCCCACGACGGAAGCGAAGCCTGGCGAGACCCACTTGAAACACCTGAAGCTGTTTGTCGTGAGCCACGAGAAGAGCGAATTTGGGGTGGAGTGGATGCGTTTCGAAGCCGACGCGGCGGTGCCTGATCTGGTCCGGCAGGTTCCGCACGTCGCGTTTGAAGTGGCTGATCTCGCCTCGGAGCTGGCGGGCCGCGAAATCCTGATTCCTCCGAACAGCCCATCGGAAGGCGTCCGGGTCGCGTTCATCGTCGAAAACGGCGCGCCCATCGAACTGCTCGAATTCACCGACCCGAACCATCCTGGCCGCCGGTAGGGACAAGAACCCTAACCGCCGAGAACGCCGAGGGCGCGGAGAGAATCGGGTATCCAGCATCCAGTGTCCAGTATCCAGTATCCAGGGAGTAATAAGTGGGGTTGGGCACTGGCTTTTCTTGTGCTATCAGCGGCCTTCGTGGCGGCGGTGCTTTTGTTTGGTGCTGCTGGTGGGAATCTTTACCAAAGGGGGCACGGTAGACACAGCGGGAATCTTTTCCGGGCCGCCGCCAGGAGAGCAAAATGCAGATAGAAACACTCTGCATGCAAAGCGCCAACGAGAGCCCGCTGGGCGGTGATAGAGCCACCCGAGTCTGTCAGTGGCGAGCCGTGACGGACGCGCAGGTCCCAGGCACTACTCCGAAGCACTACTACGACCGATTGCGCATGGGGCCGGCGCGAACCGGCCCCACGTGTGTGGTTCAAGTACGTTGTTTGCCCAGAAGGGCGCGGACTTCGCTGAGAACGTCTCGCTCCTTGCTGCCAAAGAAATACGGGGGGTGAGCCGGTTCCTTGACCCCCGGCCCGATTTGGCGGATGGCAAGTCGATCGGCGGCGATGCGTTCAGCGAGGCGCAGCTCGGGATACACTTCGTCGATGGCCGAGATGACGACCGCGTCTTCGATTGCGATGGCTATCCCGGGATCGAACCAGTGAGCGGGCTCGCGCACTTCGGGGCGAACGAAAGCCTCCGCTACTCCTCCTCCACTCGGTGCAAAGGATCCGAGCAGACCCTGAAGCACATGCGCCGGCTCGAGCCAGTCATGAGAGAGTTTGAGCTTCAGGGCGTTGTACCAAATAAGATAAAACCGGTAAGTGCCGGCTGGAACGCCCTTGAATGGTTTGCCGTTCAGCTCTTTCAAAAAGCCTGAGAGCTCCTTCTCAAAGATAGTGTTGCGCAGGGCTTCGCCGTCAAGCTGGGTGTTGCTAACGGTTTCCTGCACAGAGACTTCGATCCGCACGGGGAGTGTGGTAGTGACGACAAAACCGATCTGGGCTGCAACGCGGTCGAAGGCCGCATCAATGGGTCCCTGGTTCTGGCGCATGACTCGGTATACCTGAATGAGATCATCGTAAAGGCGAATGACTGCAGGGTGGGCTGGTTCGCCCCAGTCCCTTAGCCGGGAGACTATGTCGCTCATATTTTCACCTCGCTCGGTAAGGACGCTAGCCTCGTCCGGTTGAGGCCGGAACCGCGATTGCTTGCCGGGCTAGGCGCAAGCCGGTTGTTCGCTGGTTCGGTCAGCTTCCGCCAGACGAGCGCGGAAGACATGGTAGGGGACCGGGGCTCGAGCAACTCCGAAGAGGTCCACCGTTTCCCAGCCGGAACCGGGACGGGTGAACTCGAGACCTGGAAGGAGGGGAAGTGAGATTTGCTCCGAGGCCACGTCAAGCGAAAACGGCTTGCTGGCGACAGGACAAGTAACAGAGGAAGTTTTCCGGGCGAAGGCGTCTTCCAGCCAATTCAGAATGCGCTCGCCGCGCACCAGCAACGAGCGGCTCTGTCGATCGACGCGCGAACGCGACTCACGAGCGAAGGCACGGATGGCAACCTCATCCGCGGGGTCGGTCGCGGCAACGAAATCGCAGATCTCGCAACAACGCTCGTAAGTGTCGAGGTTCGTCTGCTTGATGAAATTGCGAACGCCCGCGCGCAGCGTCTGGGTCAGCAGCTCGGGGTGGAAACGCCGCATGAGCTGAAAATAAAAGTCGACTTGCATGTTGAAATAGTGCAGGCCGAAATCGCTGAAGTTGCGATCGAAGAAAGCGTAATTGGCGATCTGGTGGAATGCCTCGGAACGCGCGTCTTTGAGGCGGTAGTCGTAACCAAACGCGTCGCCGAGAAGCCGCTTTTCGTGCAGCAGTTTGTACTCAAGACCGGTACCGGGGTAGGCTTCCGCGCGACAGAAATTGAAGGGATTCTCGTTATGGCGTTCCATGAACCGGAGGTTGACGATAATCTCATCCAGGACTGTGTCGGGCTCAAACATGAGCAGGTTGTAAGCGACATGAATGTCGAAGTCGTTCAGGATTCTGAGGGCATTGAGCACCTCTCCGACGGTTTGCTTTCGATTCAGGTTACGAAGGCCGTTCTCAGACGCGTTCTCGACTCCGAGGAAAACTCGGAAGAGGCCGAGGTCATCCAGAATGCGGATCGACTCTTCCGTAATACTGTCGGGCCGCGCCTTGACGGCAATCGCAATCTGGCCGACCCCGTTGCGGCGAAGCTGGTCACGAATGGCCGAGAAGCGCGCGGCAGCCTTGGCAGGGTTGGGCAGGAAGAAGTTGTCATCCTGGAAATTGAAGATGCGGATGCCGTGGCGGTGATATAGGTCGCTTACTTCGGCGACGATGCTATCGACACTGCGGATGCGAAACTTCTTTCCCCCACCGCGCTCGTACCAGGCATTGATACTGCAGAAAGCACACTCGCGCCAGCAGCCGCGACTGGTGAGAACGCTGGCAATCGGTTTGTCGAAGTAGGAATGGAAGGTGGTGCGTTTAGGCCAGGGCAGTTCGTCGAGTTTGTCAGGGTTCCCAATCGCCGGATTGGTTCTGGGCCGGCCCAAATCGTCGCGATAGCATAGGCCGGGTACGCGTTCAGGGTGGTCGAGATTCTCCGCCAGGCAGCACATGAGTTCCTCGCCCTCTCCCAGCGCGACGGAATTGAAGTCAGGGAACTCGGTGACCAGGCGCTCGCAATTGAACGATGCGAAAGGGCCGCCTGCGATCAAGTGTCCGCGAAATCCGGCTTCGCGGATTGCTTCGGCAAGACGGCAGAATTCGCGGCCTCGCGACGTAAAGACCATCGACAGCCCGACGATCTGCGGCTCGAACTCGAGAGCTTGCCGCACGGCGGATTTCTGGTCCTGTTCCGAATTGAAAGGGACGATGGCGACGCTGTGACCGTGTGATTCCAGGGAAGAAGCGATATAGCGCAATCCGAGGTTCTCTTCCAGCTCGGCACCCATGAGAGCAACCTTCATGGCGGCACCTCCGGTCGGATGGATAGCGATACTTTGCATTTTTGGGGACCTTATGACAGTGCGGGCACGCACCAATCACTGTGATTACGATCACCTTGCAGAGAGATATTTCTCAATGCGAGGTGTGATGCAGATTAGTTCCCGTCGGAGTACGGCTGGTTTGGTGGGGGACACGGAGTAAGGTAAGGTAGCGATTGCGTAATCTGCCCGCTCTTTCGCGGGTTGCCGGCTGGCAGGCGCTTCACCTGAAACTTGTCTCGCACGAAGCTGTTAGCGGTGCCGTCGACTGTCGAAGTCCAGGCGGAAAGAGGGTCGGTGGAGATCTTTACCCCAGGGGGCATTGAGGTCACCGGGGAATCCGATGCTGAACAATGTTAGGTCAATTGGGTTATGTCAATTGGGCTACGTCAACTGGCGGAGGTCAGACGTGGAGTTGAGCTGGGATAGTTTCCGGTTAGCCGACCGTCAAGTAGCTATCACGGGTGGCTGACCTACTTCCCTTAGCTTCTTATCCTATTTCAATACGTCATCCAACCAGTCGAATATGATCTGGTGCTCAAGACTCTCGTTGTTGACTCCGCAATGAGCCTCGCCGCCCTCCTTAGCGGTGATGATGTGCTGCGCCTTGGGACAGGTCAGTTTGTCGTAGAACTTCTGACCGTACACCGCCAGTTGCCCCTCGCCCTGTCCGCCAATATTGAAATACGGGCAGGTGAGCTTGTCCTCCAGACCCCGCAAGTTGTACTTACTCAGCCCGTCGATGAACGCCGCGATCGTTCCTCCGCCCGCGCCATGTCGATAACGTATGTCTCCCTGGGTGATAAACCTGCTCCCCACGGTCGACAGATCGATTTTGCTCTCAAGATCGCTGGGGCAAGGTTGATCTGCGGGTAAGCCGATCGCTCCCAGAACGACATTCTGCCAGTTCGGCAAGGTTGTGCTCGCAATGCAGGCCTTTATCCGCTTCTCGAAAGCGGCCGCCCGCGGCGCAAAGTAGCCGCCCAGGCTCCAGCCGACCAAGGCGAGGCGTTTCGGATCGACATCGGCGCGAGCGAGCACCCAGTCGCAAACGTATTTCAGTGGAACCTCCGTGTCCGGCCGGAAGAACAGCTCGGCGCCGGGATTGGAATACATCGCACCGCGCTGCCCCGGAATCTCGAACAGCAAGGCGTTGTATCCGCGGCGAAGCGCCGCCGCACCGCCGCCCCAGAAATAGAGTTCCTCGCCCAAGGAGTCGGCGCCACCCAGGCTCATCAACGTTGGTCGCGGCTTATTGCTCGCATTGGCCTTCAGAAAGTAGCCGGGAAGCGACTTCCCGTTCTCATACGGAATCCTGACGACCTCGAAGGGCGGGTCCATCAGTTTTCCGGCTTGCATAAAGCAATCCCGTTGGCGCTCCCAACCCGCGCGACACTTGGGATCGGTTGTGCATTGGTAAAAACCGACCTCGCGCCAGTATGACGACGCCCGCAGGAAGGCCTCGCGCGCACTGACCAGATGCCCGCCCGCAAGCGACTTCCGGGCGATCGCCTCCACCCGCTCCGCAGTGACGCGCCATGCTTCGGTATAGCTATCTTCTTTTTCGTCCTCGATGCGCGAGGCAGTCTCGTAGCACTCGCCGATCTCAGCCCCGTCATACGTGGTGCACCCCATCGTTCGCACGAACTGGAAATCGAAGTTGCCCTTGAATCGCCGCGGCATTCCGGCAGTGGCGCCAAACGTCAGTGGGGCGCCATTTTGAGCGGCTGGGGCGGTTGAGGTCTTGGAACCCGTCCCCTGTGTCTTCCCGCCATTAGCACTTCCCGATTCAGGAGTTGCATTTGCATTTGCCTTCGCTTCAGCCACGGGAGTCATTTCAGTCTTCTCCTGATCTCTTCTTTTTGAAGCTGCGCTTCGCGCGGGTTTGTCTGGTTGGTGAAGACAAACCTCGCATGTACCTCGGAACTGTGGCACGGCGCTGACGAGTAAGCTGCCCACTTTTGCTCAAAACGCACCCAGTTTTGTCGGATTCGCGCGACTTCGCGCTCGTAGAGTTGCGGCAGCGTTAAGCCGTTTTTGAGCGCGAGGGGTCGCCAGTGAAAAAAATTGCGTGTTTGTCGCGACACGCTCTTTGTGGTGCTCCAGTCAAAGGGGACGCCCTCGGAGTCGGCGGTGTGGAGGCCCACTTCTCGAACCGCGCGAGAAGTGGGGCACCCCCAGTTTTGTTGATAAGCCCACCGCCGAACCGTCATCGATGTGCGACAGAAGGGATGCGCAAGAGAAGTGATACAAATAGATCGGCTGACGGAAGAACGGCCGGGCAAGACTCAGGAGCGGCTCGGCTTGAATCTTTGGGCGGTACGCGGTCATCTTTAAGGCTTTGGAAGAAATCCCCTTAGGAATCATCGGAGGAAAAGAAAATGGCGCATGAACTACCCCCCCTGCCGTACGACTACACGGCGCTCGAACCCACTATCGATGAAAAGACGATGCACCTGCACCACGACATGCATCACGCGGCGTATGTGAAGAATCTGAATGCGGCTTTGGACAAGCATCCGGAGTTGCACGCGAAGAGCGCGGAAGATTTGCTGCGCGATTTGAATGCGGTACCGGAGGACATCCGCGGCGCGGTGCGCAATAACGGCGGCGGACACGTCAATCACACGATGTTCTGGAACATCATGAAGCCGAAAGGTGGAGGCGATCCTACGGGTCCGATCGGAGACGCGATCAAGAAGACGTTTGGCGACTTCAAGACGTTTCAGGAAAAATTCAACGCCGCCGGCGTGGGGCAGTTTGGCAGCGGATGGGTTTGGCTGGCGGGGGATGGGAAGGGCGAGGTGAAGATTGTAGCGACGGCCAATCAGGACAGTCCGATTTCGCAGGGGCTGCATCCCATTTTTGGCAATGACGTGTGGGAGCATGCTTATTATTTGAAGTACAACAACCGGCGTCCGGAGTATTTGCAGGCGTGGTGGAGCGTGGTGAATTGGGAAGAGATCAATAAGAGGTACCAGGCGTCGGTGAAGAAGTAGGCCAGCTCTTTATCGTGCTGTTGCTTCTCCAGTCAAAGGGGACGCCCTCGGCGTCGGCGGTGTGGAGGCCCACTTCTCGAACCGCGCGAGAAGTGGGGCACCCCCAGTTTTGTTGATAAGCCCACCGCAACCGGCGTCCGGAGTATTTGCAGGCGTGGTGGAATGTGGTGAATTGGGAAGAGATCAATAAGAGGTATCAGGCGTCGGTAAAGAAGTAGGCCAGCTTTATCGTGCTGTTGCTTCTCCAGTCAAAGGTGACGCCCTCGGCGTCGGCGGTGTGGAGGCCCACTTCTCGAACCGCGCGAGAAGTGGGGCACCCCCAGTTTTGTTGATAAGCCCACCGCAACCGGCGTCCGAGGCTTTAATTCTCGAAGAATCGCTGAATTTCTGGCCAATACTTCCGCACGATCAGGTCGGTGCTCAGGTGGCCGCCGCGTCTCAGGAGTTTTAGCTTGGCTCCGGTGAGGGCGGCGAATTTCCTTACCGATTGGTAGGGGATGTAGGGATCGTCCTGGGCGTGAAACAGCAGGAGTTTCGCGGCGGTGATTTCGCCGGCGTGGTGGATGGGGTTATAGAATTTTCCGGTTTGCAATTTCTGCCAATTTTTTTCGGAGAGGCGGTAGGCGTTTCCGAAGGCGTCGCGGATGTAGGCGGTGTAGCTGGGATTCGAGGTTTCTTTTTTTTGTTCGCGGCGGAGGATGGACCAATCCACGACGGGGCAATTGGCCACGGCTTTGGTGACGCGCGGGTCGCGGGAGGAGAGGATGGCGGCGGGTCCGCCGAAGCTGCCTCCGATTACGAAGATTTCTTCCAGCTTGACCCGGAATTTTTTGCCGAAGGCCAGTTCGTGGAATTCGCGGTCGAGTCCGGTGATGACGTCGAGGACATCCTGGTGCGGGGATAGCTGGAGAAATTGGCCGCCGCTCTCCCAGGCTCCGCGATAGCGGGGGTAGAAGACCCAGTAACCTTTCTTCGAGAGAAATTCAGATAAGGGTTGTTTGCGGGGGATGGAAGGCATTCCGTCGCAGAGGATGATGGCGCGCGTGGTTTTGGCGGGACGGGCGGGAGGGAGGAACTCGGTGACGATGTCGCGGGCGAATCGGGTTCGGAACATGGAGTGTTTTTATTTTAACTTGGCACGAGTGGGTTGAGTTTTTCCGCAGGCTGTGAAGTCGTGAGGTTATCGAGACCCGACTTGGACGGGCGGGACGCCCGTTGCTCCACGCTATCGTGCTAGAATTTCCACAGCTTTTGACCCTACTTCCTGGACCCATGTTTTGATCGGGCATCTCATCGAACTCGCTCCATCGATTCTTTCGGCGGATTTTGCGCACCTGGCGGGTGCGGTGGAGCGGGCTGCGGCCGGGGGGGCGAGCGTTATCCACGTGGATGTTATGGATGGGCATTTTGTGCCGAACCTGACGATTGGGCCTCCGGTGGTGAAGTCGTTGCGGAAGGTTACCCAGTTGCCGCTGGATTGCCATCTGATGATTGAAGATCCGGATCAATACATTCCGGCTTTTGCGGATGCGGGAGCGGACTGGATTTCGGTGCATCAGGAGGCGTGCCGGCATTTGAATCGGACGCTGCAGCATATAAAGGATCATGATTGCCGGGCGGGAGTGGTGATTAATCCGGCGACTCCGGTGGAAACGCTGTCGGAAGTGCTGGATATGGTGGATTACGTACTGGTGATGAGCGTGAATCCGGGGTTTGGGGCGCAGAAGTTCATTCCGACGACGCTGCATAAGATGAGGAAGCTGGCGGAGATTCGGGCGGCGCGAGGATACTCCTACCGCATCGAAGTGGATGGTGGGGTGGCCATGGACACGGTGGCGGATGTGGTGCATGCGGGCGGGGAGATTCTGGTGGCGGGGAATGCGGTGTTCGGGAAGGGCGACGCGCGGGCGAATGTGGCGGGATTGCTGGAGGCGGCGCGGAGCGCGGTTTCGTTAAGAGCTTGAGTGAGGTCAGAGGTTTGAGGTTAGATTGCAGAGGTTGGAATCAGGTCAGAGGTTTGAGGTCAGATTGCAGAGGTTGGAATCAGGTCAGAGGTTTGAGGTCAGATTGCAGAGGTTAGGAACAGGGCAGGGGTTTGAGGGTTAGATTGCAGAGGTTAGGAACAGGTCAGAGGTTTGAGGTCAGATTGCAGAGGTTAGGAACAGGTCAGAGGTTTGAGGTCAGAATTGCAGAGGTTTTTTATGCGGCGTAAAGGTTTGGTTTTAGTTCTGGGCTTGCTGCTGGGTTTGACGGTGGCTTGCACCAACAAGAAAGCGGCGAATCCGCTGGCCAACGTTGGATCGAAGCAGCCGGACAAGGTGTTGTTCGACCGGGCGATGGATGCGATGAAGCACAACCACTTCGACGTGGCGCGGATGACGCTGCAGACGCTGATTAATACCTATCCGGATTCGGAGTATATTGCGCGGGCGAAGCTGGGGGTGGCGGATTCGTGGTATGCGGAGGGCGGAACGACGGCGATGCAGCAGGCGGAGATCGAGTACAAGGATTTCCGAACGTTCTTTCCGAATATGCCGGAGGCGGCCGAGGCGCAGCTGAAGGTGGCGAACATCCATTATGAAGAGATGGAAAAGCCGGACCGGGATTTTACGCATGCGGTGCGCGCGGAGGAGGAATACCGGTCGCTGATCATGGACTATCCGGACAGCAAGCTGGTGCCGGTGGCGAAGCAGCGGCTGCGCGAGGTGCAGGAGGTGCTGGCGCAGAGGGAGTTCGATATCGGGCACTTCTACTATATGAGGATGGCGTATCCGGCGGCGATTGCGCGGCTGAAAACGCTGGTGGATCGCTATCCTTTATACAGCGGGGCAGACGAGGCGTTGTACCTGGTGGGGCAATCGTATGAAGCCGAGATCAATGTGGTGCGGAAGAATGTGCGGATTGGAGAAGTGGGCAAGGCGAAGATGATCGACGAGCTGACGAAAGAGGCGGCGCAGTCGTACGCGGAGATTATTACGCGCTATCCGGCGATGGACCGGGCGGTGGATGCGAAAGATCGGCTGGAGGCGATGCACCAGCCGGTGCCGCGGCCGACGAAGGCGGCGCTGGAACAGAACAAGAGGGAAATCGCGAGCCGGGTCCAGGAAGGAACGCTGGCGAGCATGTTGGGGGATCTGGAGAAGCATCCTGATGTGGCGAAGGCTTCGCGGGTGGGGGAGCCGAGCCTGGTGGATCCGGAGCCGGTGACGGCGACGAAAGTGGTGCAACAGATGACCGGCGCTGCGATGGGAGATGGCAATAAAGTCAGCGCGGTGATGGTGAATGGGAAGCCGATGCAGGGTGAGGAGGCGCCGCGTTCGGATGCTGCGCCTGCAGCGACTGCGACGGCGGATTCGGGGACGGCGGCAACGGCTTCTTCAGGAAGCTCGGATCAGAGTGCGGTGCATGGTCCGGCGGCGGTGGGCGTGAGCCAGAGTACAGTGGCGGATCCGAATGAACTGAAGCCGAATGTGGAGCAGGATCCGACGGCGTTACCTCCGCTGCAGCAGAATAATGAGATTGGGGGCGGTGGAACGCCCGGTTCGGCGAGTGCGGCGACGCCGCCGAAGACCGAGGAGATGGGAGATATTTCCTCGAGCAAGAAGAAGAAGAAAAAGGGCTTGAAGAAGCTGGACCCGTTTTAGAGGGCTGCGGGAAAGGCAGTCGAGGGCGCTGACGACAGTCGCATCCCACGTCTCAAACTCGAGACGTGGGGCACCCGGCGAATGCCGCGCCTTTGAGTCTGCCGCTGAGGGTGTAATCAGGTCCTAAGGTCGCGGCGGTTTGGTTCCCACCCTAACGCCGCAAAAGACGCGGCGTTAGGATGGGGCACCCGGCCCGTTTTCATGGAAGCAAGGGTTTCGACGGCCTGTGGGGGGCTCACCCCAACGGACTAGGAACCGTCGTAACGTGTTACTCCGCTCGGAATCGTTGACTTCGATTGATAGACAAGGTAGTTTCGCGTTATCTCTTCTTATTTCTGATTGCAGCCGTAAGGATGACGCTTGGCCCGGAAAATACTGCTCGCGGATGACAGCGTAACGGCCCAGAACATGGGACGGAAGATTCTGGCCGATGCCGGGTATGAGGTGGTAACGGTCAACAACGGATCGGCCGCCCTGAAGCGAATCACCGAACTCAAACCAGATCTGATCGTGCTGGATGTTTATATGCCGGGGTACAGCGGGCTGGAAGTGTGCCAGCGGCTGAAAGACACGGCGCAGACGGCGCACATTCCAGTGCTGCTGACGGTGGGCAAGCTCGAACCCTTCAAACCGGACGAGGCGCGGCGGGTAAGAGCCGACGCTCATATCGTGAAGCCGTTTGAAGCGAGCGAACTGTTGAAAGCGATTACCCGGCTGGAAGACCATCTGCTGCTGCATAGTGACAACGGCGGAACGGTATCGGGGATCGAGCGGTTCCGTTCGGAGCAGGAGAACACGGGGAAGGCGCCAGAGGACACGGGGGCGGATACGGGATGGAAGAGCCGGCTGGGTTTCCCGACGAAGAAAAAGAAAGAAGAAGTTGAGGAAGCTGAGGACGGCGGGTTCCGCGAATTCCGGAAGGGGAAGGGCAAGGCGGAGACGAAGGATGCGACGCCTTTCGCGGGGGGGCGAGTTGAAGGGCAGGAGATTCCGACCGACATCACGGCGCAGGAATTGGACGCGCTCAGCGACCTGGCGGCGAAGCTGGATCGGACGATTTCGAATAAGGCCGCGTCCCTGAAGGAAGAGAGCACTCGAGAAATCAAGGGGGGCGCGGAGGAAGCGCCGGCGGCAAGCGACGCAGAGTTACGGCCGGGAGCGGACGATTTTGCGGCGAGGGCGCAAGCTCTGGCGGAAGAGTCGATCAGAGAAGCGCAGAGCAAGGAAGCGCAGGGCCGAGACGCGAGAGTCGAAGAGGCGAAGGTCGAACAAACGAAGAGCGAGGCAACGAAGGTCGAAACAACGAAGAGCGAGATTGAGGCTGCGGCGGTTGAGGTGGTTGCCGCTCCGGTGGTGGCTGCTGAGGCGGTGGCTGAAGCTTCGGAATCGGCGGTGGGCAGTGCGAGCGTCGCGGGTAAGAGCGAGGCGACCGCGGTGGAAACGGTTCAACGCGCCTCGGAGGCAGATGCAGGCGCGGTGGTTCGGTCGGAGACGGCGACGGATCAAGAGATCGAGACTCCCGCAGCGGCGGTGGCGGAAACCGTGAACGCGGCGCCGGCGGCGGGGGAAGCGGCGGCGGTGTACAAGAGGGATGAGCCGATGTTCGCGGCGGCCGAAAACGCGGCGGAGCCGATGGCGGAGGGGGCGGCTCCGAGTGACGCGGAGCTGGTGCAGGCGTTGCGTTTGCTGACTCCGGCGAACTGGAATGGCGAGGCGGCTGCGGGCGATTTGCAGGCGGTAGAGGCAGCGGAGCCGGTGGCGGCATTATCGGTTGCGGCGTCAGCAGGAATGGCGCATGGGGAGATGGCGGGAAGCGGACCGCGATGGATGGCGGAGGCGGTGGCGGTGACTCCCGAGGAAGCGGCGCTTTCGCTGGAAGCGGAGATGTTCAGTACGTTTGCGGCGATGCCTGGAAGTATGCAGGCGATGGCGATGGGCGTCGAGATGGCGAGGCCGGGGGGATTCTCGGCGATAACGGCAGCGGTGGAGAGCCGGCTGGCGGCAGTGGAACTGGCGGAGAGCGCGAGGCTATCCAGCGGGGCGGAGCTATCGGCGGGTGCACCCGAATCGGGGGCGCACGACCGGAGTGGAGATGCTTCGAACGGGAACGGTTCGATCAGGGCGGGGGGAGAAATAGCAGGTGGGACGGTTTCCGCAGAGGTGATGCAGAAGATTTCCGAAGCAGTAGCGGCGCAGGGTCATCCGAATGCAGATTCTGAGGGTCGGGAATGCATGGGCAAAGACGAAGCGGTGAAAGTGAACACGGAGAAAGAGCAACCGGCGGGCGCGAGCGTCGCCGACAGTGGAGTTGTTGAAGCAGCTAAGTCGGAACCGGGAAGCGAAGAGGCTCCGAAGGCGATGGCAGCGGTGGCGGCAGCTGAAGGTTCGGCGTCTGGGGCTGGGCCGGCAGCCGACTCCGGCGTGATTGCAAGTATTGTAGAGAGCGTGCTGGCCGACCTCCGGCCGAAACTCGTGGAAGAGATTGCACGGAAGCTGTCGGGGAAGTAGACTCTTCGACTCCGCAACTGCTTCGCGTTCCGCGAAGCGTCTGCTGTGCTCAGGATGACAATTTTGGATGGAGATGGGCGGCGGGTGCGAGGGGTGGTGCGCCTGGGCGCGATCATGCGAAGAACAGCTGAGTTCTTGGATCTCGCGGTCGCGGGATTGTGGGATATTTCGCGCCTTGAGTTTGCCGCTGGTGGAGGGAAATGAAAATCTCTAGGCCGCGGCGGTTGGGTATCCCATCCTAAACGCCTCAAAGAGCGAGGCGTTTAGGATGGGGCACCCGGGCGGTCGGGTCGGGGTGACAATTTTGTGAAATGTTATTCGCGGGGTTGGGCGGGATGGAAGGGGCAGGTGACACGGGTGCAGCGCTGGCGTGTGCACTGGGCGCTTACTCCGATGGCGTGCAGTCTTTCATCGTCGGCGACGTCGAGGTTGCCGTAGAAGCCGGCGACTCCGTCGGGGCAACCGAGGAGGCGGGGCATGGCGTTCTCGACATAGTTCATCATGATGCGGCTCCGCAAAAACGATGGCGGGCGCGGATGGATGGGCATCCTGGGAGCGCGCGGGTCATCGTCGCGCGGGTGATCATGGGGTGTCTTTCCTGGGGTTGGCGGCGGCGAGGGATTGCAGGCGAATTTCGTGCTTGAAGATCTCCGCGCATTCGGGCAAGCGGGTTCGATACCTGGCAGGAAGTTGCAGGCAAAGGTCGACGGCGTTCTTGCGCATGCGATGAAGTTCGAGGAGGGCGGCGGTGCTGACGGTCATGGTGGCGGGCAGGTTGTTACCGGCGAGGGTGGGAGCGACGACGGCGCCGGTGGTTTCGTTCCGGATTGCGTCTTTGATCGCGCCGGGGATCGCGCCGGGGATCGCGTCGGGGGCAGAATCGCTGGCGGCGACGTTATCGCGAACGTAAGTTACGTGCACAGCCTGATGCACATCCTGCGCGGCGGTCGCGCTGATGGCCAGGGCGCAAAAACAGGTTGCTAACCAGTAACGATGCATCGCGGCGCCTCCCGAATGATTCCAGTTCAAAACGTGTTACAGATGAAAGCGTCGTGAAAATGGTTGCGATAGAAAAAGCTACTTAATGAACTCTATCGGCAGAGTGAGGAAGGGCTCAAGATTACGCAGGTCACGCGGGCTAACGAAGGGCATGGCGGTTTGGCGGTGCAGGACGACGATGGTTTCAGAGGAATAGATCACGCCAATTGAGGCGGAGTTAGCTGCGGCTGGGCACCGCGCCGGTGACCGAAATGCAGGAGGCGAATGCCTTCTCCAGCAGACTTGCGTCGATGCTGCCGGCCGCGCCTATGGCTACGATTTGCGTCCGGGGTGCGCGCTCGCCCCAATCCTCTTGTAGTGAGATATCCACGCGCCTGCCGACTACCTGCAGCACTGCCCGCCGCTCGGGAGCGTCGGTGCTGTAGACAACTCCTTTGGCCCGATAAACACTCCCAGGCAACTTACGCATCATTTCGCGCAAAGCTTCGAGCGCGAGCGGTTGGTCTGTCTCGTAGCTCCACGTGCTGAAGACCTTCGAATGGTTCTGATTGTTGTGGCCGTGGTCATCGTCGTGGCAGCTCGGGTTCGTGCAGTTATGCTCGACGGCGCGCGAGTCGAGTTCTGCCCGCGTGGGATCGAAACGTCCGACTCCCAACAGGATCTCGTTGGGCACCTCGCAGAAATTCGTCTCGACGATGCGCAGGCGCCTGAAATGTTCGTCGAGCCACGCCCTGACCTTCGCGACTTGCTCGGGTCCGGCGAGATCCACCTTGTTGAGGATGAGCATGTCTGAAAACCCGACCTGGAGGAGTTTTAATTCCAGAAGCGGCGGATACTCGGGATGGGCGAAGACCTGGTCCGCGTCCACCACGCAGGTGACGCTGTCGAGCCGGATGCGGTCGCGCAGATTGGGATCGGTGAAAGTCATGGAGATCCCGGCGGGATCGGCGACTCCGCTGGCTTCGAGCAGGATATATTCGATCTTCTCTGGGCGTGCGAGCAGGGCGACCACGGACTCGATCAGATCCTCTCGAATCTGGCAGCAGACGCAGCCATTGGACAGGCTGATCATATTGTTGTCGATGCCGACGATGAGTTCGGCATCGATATTGATCGAGCCAAAGTCGTTGACGAGAACTCCGACGCGCAGGCCGTGGTTCCCGCTCAGGATGCGATTCAGCAGCGTCGTCTTTCCCGCCCCGAGGAAGCCGGTCAAGATTGTTATGGGAACGATTTTGCCGTTGTCTTCGATGAGTTCCATGGTTTAACTTTCCTCTCAAAAATCGTCTGCGCGTAAGAGAACCCTGATAATTCTGAGCGGCCCGGAGCGCCCCGCCGCGATGGTTGCGGCGGGACCCTTGGGACCACACTGCTATTTCTTGATGAATTTACTCAGATCAATATTCATCACCTTCGCCAACGCAAGGAGATCGACCGTCGCCGGGTTCGCGAGCTTGGTGAGCGGCTCACGGTAAAGAGTCGGCGGATAGTACTTGTGCGGATCAATCTCGTTATCGCGTGTCTGTTGCTCCTGCTGCTGCTCGCGCGGCAGCCTGGGCTGAGGGACCACGCCGATGCCCGTTTTGACCGGCAGCGGGTCGCCAAACATCAGCGTGGGCTTCGGCAGGGACATGCCGCCGAATCCCGGCAGGGCGGCCATCCGGTGCCAGATCGCATCCTTGGTCACGTTGACGACCGCCACGTCCGGCGCGCCGTACAGGAAAAGCCCTTTCCAGTGGGCACGAACGTCCGCGCTTTGCTCGTTGAGGGTATCGTTGTCGTAAGCGAGGTGCGTGGCAATGCCGCAGCGGGGGTTGACCTGGTTAATGAGGTAGCCTGTCGCGTAACCCAACGTATGGTGGGTGTCCACGGTGTAGTTGTAGAGGAATTCCGGCAGCCCATACTTGAGCTGGTTAAGGCGTGCCAGATCGGGCTGCAGCTCGGTGACAAAGACATCGACGCCTTTGGAGTACTTGGCCGTCAGGTCGTCAGGCCGACCGTCGCCGGTCCACACGAACGAAAGGCCGTTCCAGTCCAGACGGTAGGCCGAGGCGCCGTCCTTGGCGTGCGATCGCCGCCAATGGCGGATCGTGACACCATTCTTCTCATAGCAGATGCCGTACTCGTCCTTCCAGTCGAACTCGTTGACCTCGACCTCGTATCCTTCCCCAATCGGAAAGAGGTCGAAGGCCTCCAGGTGCCACTTGAGCATCTGCTTCATGCCCGCAACCATGGCCTTGGTGCCAAGTTCAGGCGTGCGGCCAGAAGGCCCGGTGACCCGCAGCGGCATGCTCCATCGTCCTCCCCATGCCGAGAATGGCAGCAGATACGACAGGTCGTGGAAGTGGTCCACGTGCAGATGGGTGATGAAGATGTCGTTCACATCCGGCATCGAGATACCCATGGCGAGGATGTTCTTGAGGCAGCCGGGGCCGAAGTCGAAGAAGAAGCGGTCGCCATTGCCGAGTTCGACCATGATAGCCGTGCCGGCCTGGTCGCGCCGGAGTGGGACGGGACAACTGCCGACAAACGAGATCCGCATCTCGTCCGGTCCGAGGGTCTCACTGCCTGGGAAATAATTCATCCGGCTGCGCACGGACTGCGTTGGCTGGTAGTAGGGTGGGAATTGCAGGCCGGTACCCGGCCCCCCGCCGTAGGGGTTCACGTTTTGGTCCGCGATCGGCGTCTTCGACTCTTTTTCACTGCTCATATTTTTCTCCTCACTTCTTTCTGGTTAAGTTATTGCGTTTCTTCTCTGGTTCCACATAACTGCCGGGCTTCGACCTCATTCAGATTTTCTCGGCGAATCGTGCTTGAGCTTCTCCAGCAGCTCGATCAATTGCTGATACGCCGAAGCATTCTGAACAACTACCTCAGCCTTGCCATTGACCGTCAGCAGCTCGGGGCGACCTGTCCGCTTGAGTCTTTTCAGGTGAGCCTGCGTATTTCGCTGAAAATCCGTGAGCGACCCAATGTCCTCGGGCCTGACCATGGCTGTGCTCTCCTTCGATCCGATCACCTGTTATTTCGCTGCGAATAGCACGCGAATTAACCTGCTTGCAATTTAGGCAAGTTGTGCTCGGAGCGTCTATCCACTTTCGGCAAAATTGGAAAATTCATCTGCTCATCCAACCGACGGCGAAATCTCAGCGGACGAGACAGCCACTCAGTGCCAGTGGCGAAGAGTTTCGGAAGGGAGTTCACCGAAGAGGAAGCGGTAATTCCGGGCCAGGCGGCTGAAGTGCCAAACTCCGAATTGAGTGGCAATCTCGGTGACCGTCGCCCGCGATGGATCAGCGGTTTTGAGGGCTCTCCGAATCCGGTGGAGAGTTCTCATGTTCAGATAATGCACTGGTGCCACGCCAAAGTAGTGCTGAAACGCATCCCGAAGGGTGCGCTCAGAGACGCTGGCGGCAGCGGCGAGTTGTTCGACGGAAAGATACTCACCGCCATGCTGGTCGACAAACTCCATCGACTTGCGAATAATCCGTCCGCGCGGAACCGCATGCCGTCCGATCGGGTGTTCGACTTCAAGCGGTTCAGAAAGCACGTTGTGAATCTCTCGGACTAGCTTCTGTTTCGCCGCCTGTTGTGCCGCCGCTGATTCGAAGGCAGCAGGCGCCTGCTGGACAGCCTCATCGAGCTGCTCAATGACCGAGGTAAATCTCTCAATGCGCTGGGGTGGTAGTTGAAAAACACCGCGCATTAAGCCGCGAGGGTTCGTTGTGTTTCCGTTGAAGCTGACAAGATCCTTACTCGGAATAAAAAGAGAACACCAACGCCTCGACGAGCCGTCGGCAGACAAGCAGAATTCGTCGTTCGGCTGAACCACCATCAGTGAAAGGTTGTCGAACCGACGCCCATTGCCGGAAAAGGCTGGCTCTCCCCGCGTCTGGAGAAAAATTGTGATGCCGCCTGGCTTCGAGGCCCCCTCGATAACGGCTTTGCCGCCTGCCTCGCCCCATTGCACGCTCAAGTTGTTAACCATCAGGTGGGTGAGCGCCCAATTTCCGCGATCGCGCCCGAGAACCATCGGACGCAACTTGGCGTGCCGGTTGGCATCCATAAAAGCTTCGAAGGAAGAAAAGCTTTGTACGGGCATCAAACTTTTCCAGTTGAATGGTATGGAACGCTAACAAGCGTATAAACGCCGCGCCGCTCCAGAAACTGGAGGCGTCGCGTTTTCAGGCGCGCCGCCCCCGTTTTGAGGGAAGAAGGGGTCGTTAGTTTCCGCCGGAGGCGACGATGCCCTTGTTCACCAGGAGCTGGACCTCAGTCCTGCGATTTTCGCCCCGCCCGGTAGCAGTCTCGTTGGAGGCTGCGGGGTTGCTCTCACCCATTGCGCCAGGCGCGACGATGCGACCCACTGGAACGCTACACTCCTGAAGCAGATACGCCACCACTGCTTGAGCGCGTTCCTTGCTCAGCACTTGATTGCTGGCAGCGGTGCCCACCGAGTCGGCATAGGCCGCCACCTGGATCACGAAGCCCTTTTGGTAGGCGAGGGCCTTCTTGGCTAAATCCGCAAGTGCATTGCGGTCCGCCCCCGAAATGCTGTAATCGCCGGTGGCATAGTACACGGTATATTCGCCCTTCACGACAAAGTCACCCAACTCCGAAAAGCGCTTGTTGGTAGATTTCGCGACTTCGTCAATGCTCGCTTGGTTGGCCGCGATCTGTTTTTTAGCCGCGGCGACAGCCGCGGCGAGGGCTGCCTTGTTGGCCTCAATTTCTGCATCGGTCGCCGCCTTATTGGCCTGGTAGGTCTGCATGTTCTTGGCTTGTTGTTGAGCGGTCGGGTTCAAACCGGCCTGGATCACTTTGGCCAGGCTGAGATCATCTTGGTCGAAGGTTATCGTTGCCGCCGTCACCTGGTTTTGATCACCAGTTCCCTCGAACTTCAGCTTGAGCCCCGGTATCAGGACCTCTTGACCCACCTGCTTTTTCCGGGCACCGAGCCCGATCGGGTGTTGCACTTTCGTATCAGCCGTGACAATCACGCTTGTAGTACCCTCGTCAGTTTCCACGGTCAGGGTGTCTCCCGTGCGTAGGGTGATCACTCCTTTGCCTTTTACCTTATCGGCGGCGAGGGCCGATCCCAAGCTCAAGAGGCACACTGCTAAGAAACTCAACGAAATACCAATTCTTCTCCTGGTCATAAATCCTTCCTCCATTCTCACGCGTTCAGGCGCGAGATAACTAGACATTTGCAGCTGTCCAAGAGGAGAGGTTATCGCGGGAGTGCAGGCGCACAGTACTGGCAAAAGTAACAGGTTAAACGACATTCCGGACAAGGCTGGAATTCGATGGATATATGAGTGTTCGCGGTTGCAATCCCCGCTCTCCTGACACCCCATCAGCTGCGCAAGCACTCCGTGGCGAGCTAACAATTGGTAGTTTTGACAGTGGAATTGGACAGTGACCAGGTCGCGGGTTGCACATCTGTTTGCCGTGTTTCCCGGAACTGGGCCTGGCAACGTCGCTCGTGCTTCCGTTTCACTTCACCTTCTCAACGTCGTCCAGTTTCCATGTCTTTTCGAAGAGCGGCTTTTCCGGGCCATAAAGCCGGAAGAGCAGCAAGAAGTCCTCGCCCGTTGGAATCCAGTTCGACTCCAGCCCCGCAGGAGGCTTGGGTGCAAAATAAACATCCACCGAACCGTCGGCATTGGCCTTCATCTTTCCCGTTTCTTTGGAAGAAAGGCCCACGCGATCTTTTCCATCGAGAAATCCTTTGGTCCTCATGCTGTAAACAATGACCGACCAGAAGTCTCTGGCGGGGGCATCTTTCGGCACCCGCAAGCGGTAGGTCGATGTGCCATTGAACAGGTTCCCGTCATGATCGCGCAATCCCGTGAGATAAAAAGTATCGCCGCCGAGATTCTTGGGTAGAGATGTGGCAAAGAAATAATAGCCAGCCCGCTCGTCGATCATCAGGCGATCCTCGGTGACGAACGGAAACCCTAGTTTGGCCTGCTCTCTGGAAAGATTCCAGACCTGCCACTGGCTGCCTTCCCACATGGGAGCGCAGGACATTCCGGGCGTCGTGAAATAGTGCTGCATCCAGTCGTAGGCGCGACGCACGCCTTCCTCCAGAGCCTTGGTCGTTTCCGCATCGGGCGCAAAGGGCTTGCCCTTCTCAATCCCGATACTCGCGAGCAGCCCCATCATCGCCTTGTCGCGTTCGAGGACTGGCTCCTTCTGAACAATTGTATTGATCTCCTTGAAGTAGTTGATGTCGTATCTGGGCAGCGTGTTCCACTTCTTGGGATAGGCATCGATGAATCGCGTCTGCGGTGGATTGGCAGCCTCGGACAGTTTGTAGACTTTCAGGGACTTGCCATATTCGACCACCTCTTCCATTGTGCCGCCGTCCTTGGCAACCGGACGGAACGACACTTCCACGGCATAGGTCTGGGGACGATAAACCAGATATCCCTCCGGGACCGCACCCGTGTAACCGGGGGGCAAGAAGAGGTATTTGCCGCCCTTGCCTTTGTCCTCACCAGAAAGTCCGACATCCACGACTGGCACTTGCCACGCATCCATGAAACTCCCGAAGTAGGCCGCCTTTTCGCTCGCAGCGGGAACCTCGACTACCCAGGGGCCATCCTTGGTGGTCAGGGAGGCAATCACGTAAGGGGTTACATCGTTGGCGGTCAGGAAGCCATGACGGGACACCATCGGCTTGGAGAGATAGACGACATCGCCCACATCGCCACCGAGATCCCGTCTCGTGGCGACCGCGACATCCCAAATAGCCACCGCCGGTATGGCCCAAACCGTCGCTTGGGCGGCACGCTCAACCTTCATTTCATATTCAATCGAGTGTTTCCCGTCGGCTGTTTGAGCAACGGTCGTAGTCAGAGACGCCGTGCAAATGATAGCGGCGACGAGCAGGTTTCGTGTGCGGGTGGTTTTCACTTTGCCTTTCAGTTCAAGTTATGAATTCTGGGGACCATGCAGACTACGCGCATGGCCATCAGATTCCGTATAGGACATGCAGGAATCCGAGTCGCAACCGTTGCGTGATCCATGCCCTCAATCGTAAGCTCCGACAAAGCGCGTAAGGTTAGCGCATGGCAGGTTCGGATACTCCTTCACAGATTCCTCGTATCTCCTTATCTCCTTGAAAGCTGGATCCATCATAAACACGGCCATGCCACCAAGATTCAGATCCTCGTGCGGGTCCATCTCGATGTTGTAGACCTTGGGGAAGTACAGATCGCAACTGTTCGCGTACATCCCCCCAAGCATCTGTTGCCCGGTGCCGGTCAGTTGCATGTCCTTGAAGTAAAAGCGCCACTGCTTTACTGCCCGCTTCAACACGAGGGAGAAGGAACAATGAACCGTAGACCATGCTTCTTGGCCGCCGTCGTGTTTTCAGGTTTGATGATCGTGTCCACAGCCTACGCTCAGACGCCACCGAAAATGAAAATGACGACGCCAACCCCGCCGTCCATCACCACGCCGGATTCTGTGAACACACGCATCGGCAATCTAAAGTTTTTCGACGGCTTTCCGGACGATTCCACTGTTCAGAAGGTCTATGACAACCTCGACTTCATGCGCGGTGTTGAGGCGTTTCTCAACGCCATGCCGGGGGCATCAACGGAAGCCCTCCGCGTGGGTTTCGTCAGTCAGGGCGCGGACAACAATCACACCGTGCTCATCATGGAAAACCTGATGGACTCGAAGTCGTTGTTTCTTACAGCGAACACCGAGAGCGTTTACAACATGATGTGGATCGACACCAAGGATGGACCAGTGGTAATCGAGACTCCGCCAAATGTGCTCGGCATAATCGACGATCACTGGTTCCAGTACGTGGCCGATTTTGGCAGGGCCGGACCAGATAAGGGAAAGGGTGGAAAATTTCTGCTGCTCCCTCCCGGCTACAAGGGCGAAGTTCCGAACGGCTACTTTGTCCTGCGCTCTGCCACCTACGGCAACCTCGTCTTCTGGCGAGGATTCATCGAGAATGGCAGCACCAAGCCTGCTGTGGAGAGCTCCAAGAAATTCGCCAAGGTGTATCGGCTCTCGGAAGCAACGAATCCGCCGCCGATGAGGTTTATCAATGTTTCGGGACAGGAGTTCAACACCGTACACGCCAATGACTTTCAGTTTTATGAAGAGGTGAACAACATCATCCAGTATGAGCCGAACGAGGCATATAGTCCGGAGGTTCTCGGGACACTGGCGGCCATCGATATCGAGAAGGGAAAGCCCTTCTCGCCCGACGCACGGATGAAGAAGACTCTCACTGAGGCTGTCGCCGTGGGCAATGCGACCGCGCGCGATTGTCTTCAAATCGCGACAGGCAGGAACGTACAACTATCCGAACAGCGCCTGGTTCACATGCTTTGTCGGGGGCGATTATCAATTCCTCTCGCAACCCGGTGTACGCGATCTCGATGCGCGGGTCCACTTCATTTATTACGCCACAGGCATCACACCTGCCATGTCGATGCAGATGGTTGGCGTCGGCTCGCAATACGCTGCCGCAGCCACGGATTCAGAAGGCAAGCCGCTCGACGGGGGCAAGACTTACAAGATTCACCTGCCGCCCAACATCCCAGCAAAGGACTTCTGGTCGTTCGTGGTCTACGACAACCAAACTCGCTCGATGCTCCAGACCGATGCACAGTTCCCCAGCATCGGCAGCCAGAAAGAGGGGATCGTCGTGAATCCCGACACCTCAGTCGATGTGTGGTTCGGCCCGGCAGCGCCGAAGGGGCATGAAACGAACTGGGTGCAGACGGTGCCAGACAAGGGCTGGAGCGTCCTCTTGCGCCTTTATGGGCCGTTGAAGCCGTGGTTTGACAAGACGTGGAAGCCGGGTGAGTTCGAGCTGGTGAAGTAACACGCGGGACCATCACCCTCGAATCGATCACTCTTCCTCAAGGGAGTGCTGGAGATCGAGGGCGTTCTTCCGCCCAGAGCCGCTTCCATTTTTCTGGGTTACTGTTGAGATCAGGGCGATAGCGCTCATTGACCTGTCGACGGGTGCGAAAACAGGCGGGGGGGTGCATATTCCATCCCGTGGTGTTCTCACCCCCATGGCGGTTTGACCCTTCTTTTCCTGGGCAGGTAAGATCGTGGATTCCCTCTTTCTGCCGGAAAATCTGCCGCGCTTGGCTTTGGACGGGCGGGAGCGGGCGTTCCCTAGGCGGGCGCTGGAGCTGCTGAGAACATCATGCCGCACGAATTGCCGAAAGCTTACGAACCGGGCGCGATTGAAGCGCGCTGGGCGGAGTACTGGGTCCGGGAAAAACTGTTTCATGTGGAGACGCCGGGGTCGGGGCAGAGCCCCGACACCACACGTGTGTTTGCACTGTTGTTGCCGCCTCCGAATGTGACGGGGCGGTTGCATATGGGGCACATGCTGAACCAGACGCAGATGGACATTATTGTGCGCTGGCATCGCATGCGGGGATTTGTTTCGTTGTGGCTGCCGGGAACCGATCATGCGGGGATTGCGACGCAGATGATGGTGGAGCGGCAGCTGGCGACGGAGGGGAAGAAGCGTCGCGAGATGGGGCGCGAGGCGTTCATCGAGCGGGTATGGGAGTGGAAGCGGCATTATGGCGGGGCGATCCTCGACCAGATGAAGCGGCTGGGGGCGTCGGTCGATTGGGGGCGCGAATATTTCACCATGGACGACAAGTTGTCGCGCGCGGTGAAGGAAGTGTTCGTGCGGCTGTATGAGGATGGGCTGATTTATCGCGGGAAGTACATCGTGAACTGGTGCTCGGATTGTGGGACGGCGATTTCGGATCTCGAGGTGAAGCACGAGGATGTGGCGGGGAAGTTGTATGAGATTCGATATCCGGTGGTGGTCGGCGCGGGGCAGAGCCCCGCCACCACACAATCCACTGAAGGAGTTGCAAGGCAGGAATACATTGTCGTTGCGACTACGCGGCCGGAGACGATGCTGGGGGATACGGCGGTTGCGGTGAATCCTACGGACGAGCGGTATCTGCATCTGCATGGCAAGCGGGTGCTGCTGCCTTTGATGAACCGGGAGATTCCGATTATTACGGACGAGCTGGCGCAGCCGGAGTTTGGGACGGGGGCGGTGAAGGTGACGCCGGCGCATGATCCGAATGATTTTGAGGCAGGGCTGCGGCATAACTTGCCGCAGATCGAAGTGATCGACGAGCACGCGCGGATGAATGCTAATGCGGGACCAGCATATGAGGGAATGCCGCGCGAACTAGCCCGCGCGGCTGTCGTTCGAGATTTGTACGACCAGGGGTTCTTGGTCGCGGAGAAGGATTACACGATTGCTTTGGGAAAGTGCGACCGCTCGGGAACGATTGTGGAGCCGCGGCTGTCGACGCAGTGGTTCGTCAAGATTGCGCCCCTGGCGGCGCGCGCGATTGAGGTGGTGGAGAAGGGATATATACGCTTTACGCCGGAGAATTACGGGCAGATTTATTTGAACTGGATGCGGAACATCCACGACTGGTGTATTTCGCGGCAATTGTGGTGGGGGCATCGGATTCCGGCGTGGTATTGCGGGGATTGCAAGGAAGTGGTGGTGGCGCGGGAGGCTCCGGCGGCTTGCAAGTGCGGCAGCACGCGGCTGGAACAGGATACCGATGTGCTGGATACGTGGTTTTCGTCGGGGCTTTTGCCGTTCACTACGTTGGGATGGCCGGAGGCTACGCGGGATCTGGAAGTTTTCTATCCCAATTCTTTGATGATCACGGGATTCGACATTTTATTTTTCTGGGTGGCGCGGATGATTATGCTGGGGTGCTGGTTCATGATGCCTCCGCATAAACCCACCTTGAACGGGCCCGCGCTTGACAGACCCACCCTAAACGCCTCAAAGAGCGAGGCGTTTAGGATGGGGCACCCGGAGTCAGTACGCCGGGCTTCCGAAGATCAGTTGCTGCGGGAGAGTGTGCCGTTTCGCGAAGTTTATATTCACGCTTTGGTGCGCGATGCGGAGCGGCAGAAGATGTCGAAGACGAAGGGGAATGTGGTGGATCCGATCGAGGTGATCGGGCAGTACGGGACGGATGCGACGCGGTTTACGCTGGCGGCGATGGCGGCTCCGGGAACGGATATTGCGTTCAGCGAGAGCCGGACGGCGGGGTATCGGAATTTCGCTAATAAGATCTGGAATGCGGCGCGGTTTATGTTCATGAATGTGGATCGGATTGATGCGGGCCTGCGGCCTTCCGATGCCATGGCGGAGGCGGGCCTGCGGCCCGGGGACGGGCGGGACGCCCGTCGCTCCACAAGCGCGGGGGTGGGCGGGTTCCGGGCGTCGTCGCTGGAGGACCGGTGGATTCTTTCGCGGTTTAACCGGGCGGCCGGGGACGTCAACTCGTCGCTGGCAGCTTACCGGTTTGATGAGGCGGCTAATCGGATTTACGATTTTTTTTGGGGCGAGTTTTGCGACTGGTATTTGGAGCTGATCAAGCCGCGGTTGAATGAAGAGCCGGGCCTGCGGCCCGAAGGCGGACAGGAGAGTCCGCCGCACACGGCTTGTGCGAATCTGGTGAATCTTTTTGAGGCTTCGTTGCGGCTGCTGCATCCGGTGATGCCGTTTATTACGGAGGAGATCTGGCAGGCGATGTATGATGGCGCGCCTCCTTTGAAGTCGATTGCGTTGGCGGCTTATCCGGCGGCGGATGAGGCGCAGATTGATCTGGCGGCGGAGACGGAGATGGCGATCCTGCAGGACCTGATCGTCAGCGTGCGGAATTTGCGGGCGGAGTTGAAGGTCGAGCCGAAGGTGAAGGTGCCGATTGAGGTGTTTGCCCATGAGGCGGAGATCCGGCGGCTTTTGGAAGAGAATCTGACGGCGATTGAGCGGTTGGGGAGTGTGGAGACGATGACGTTTGTGGCATCGTCACTGGAGAAAGTTGCGGGGGCGCGCAGCACGTCGCGGTTTGATGTGCATGTGGTGTATGAGAAGAAGATTGATGTGGCGGCGGAGCGGGAGCGGTTGACGAAAGAACTTGAGAAGATGGAGAAAGAGCAGGCGAACGGGGCTCGGCAACTTTCCAATGAGCAATTTCTGGCGAAGGCTCCGGCGAAAGTGGTGGAGGGGTTGAGGGCGCGGGCGGAGGAGTTGCGGGTGCTGCGGGAGAAGGCGGTGAGTAAGTTGAAGGAGCTGGGTTAGCGGCAGGAATCATGTGGGCCGGGACGCATTCGTCCGGGCAATTGAGGTAAGCTCGACGCAGCATCGCGGTAGCGGCTCTTTGAGCCGTAGGGACGGGCGGGACGCCCGTCCCTACACGAGCAACGCACGGACGGGCAGAATGCCCGTCACCACACAAACAATGCATGGACGGGCGGGACGCCCGTCGCTCCACTGGCCGATATGGATTGGAATTCACGACGGATTACGGCGATTGTCGAGAACGCGCTGAATGAAGACCGGGCCACGCGTGACGCTACGAGCTACGCGTGCATCGATCCGAACCAGCGCGCTTCGGCCACGGTGATCACGGAGCAGGAGTGCATACTGGCTGGCCTGGGGTGCATCCCGCGGATTTTCGACGTTTATGCGGCGCTGGATGGTGCGGTGACCTCGCATTACGAGGTGACGAGCCATCCTTCGGTGTTTGACGGGGTGCGAGTGAAGGCGGGGCAGCAGATTGCGGTGATCCGGCATAACGCGCGGGTGATTCTGTCGTGCGAGCGGGTGCTGCTGAATTTTCTGCGGCGGATGGCGGGAATTGCGACCACGACGCGGCAGTTTGTGGATGCGGTGGAGGGAACGCACGCGCGGATACTCGACACGAGGAAGACGGCTCCGGGGCTGCGGGTGATTGACAAGTACGCGGTGCGCTGCGGAGGCGGACAGAATCATCGGCTGGACCTTTCGGACGGAGTGCTGATCAAGAACAATCACATCACGCTGGCGGGAGGGGCGGCGCAGGCGCTGGAGCGGGCGATCCACAACCGGCGGGGGCGGCAGCCGATCGAGATTGAAGTGCGGTCGCTGGAGGAGCTGCAGGTGGCGCTGGAGCATGGGGCGGAGGCGGTGCTGCTGGATCATTTGAGCGTGGAGAATGTGGGCAAGGCGGTGGAGATCTGTTCACGGCATTCGCGGCGGATTCCGGTGGAGTGCGCGGGCGGCATCACGCTGGAGAATGTACGGGCGTATGCGGAGGCCGGGGTGGATTACATTTCGGTGGGGGCGCTGACGCAATCGGCGATTGCGGCGAATATGAGTATGCGGGTGATGGTGGCGTAGAGCTGAGTCGTTGGTCGCTGTTCGCTGATCGCTGTTCGCGGGTTCGCTGATCGTCGTTCGCTGTTCGCGAACCGCCAAGCGGGGTAGCTTTTGCGAACAGCGAACAGCCAACGACGAATAGCAAATAGCGAACAGCGAGCGGCGGCGACTGGTTATAATTCCATCCATTCCATCTTCCACAAAAACTCGCAGTCTGCCTTCTGTTCATAAGGCTACCGATGTGCGGCTGGGGCGCATTGTGCGGCTGCTTATGGGCAATGCCACGGTGGTGGTCAGCGGGACGAAGATTGCGGAGGAGATTGGGACGAGCCGGTCGGAGGTGTGGCGGCTGATTCAGCAGTTGCGCGGGTTGGGGGTGGATGTGGCGGGGCATCCGGCGACGGGGTATCAGTTGCGGGCGGTTCCGGATTTGCTGTTGCCGGAGATGATTGCGCCGGCTTTGAAGGGGACGGTGTTTGGAGGGAAGAGTGGAAGGCCTGTACCTCAGGGGCTGAAGCCCGCATTCTTTCGAGGGTTGGACGGCACGGCTGAAGCCGTGCCCTTCCCGGAAGCGGCGCGGGATAGAGCGGGTGAAGAGGGGTTGGTCCCGAGGATTCATCATTATTACAAGATTGGGTCGACGAATTCGGAGGCGATGCGGGCGGCGAGCGAGGGGGCTCCGGAGGGGAGCGTGTTTCTTGCCGAGGAGCAACTGGCGGGGCGGGGACGAGGCGTGCATGAGTGGCATTCTCCGCGGTCTTCGGGGATTTATTGTTCGGTGATTTTGCGCCCGGCGATGCCGCCTTCGGAGGCTCTGATTTTTTCGCTGGCGGCGGGGCTGGCGGTGAAAGCGGCGGTGGAGGAGATTGCTCCGCAGTTGCGGGCGGATTTGAAGTGGCCTAATGATTTGCTGCTGGGGGGGAGGAAATTCTGCGGCGTCCTGACGGAGATGAATGCGGAGGCGACGCGGGTGCGGCATCTGGTGGTGGGGATTGGAATCAATGTGAATCAGGTGAAGTTTCCGGCGGAGCTGCGGGAGATTGCGACATCGTTGCGGGTTGAGACGGGGACGGAATGGTCGCGGGTGGAGCTGTGTTCGGCTTTGCTAAAATCGCTCGACCGAGAGTATCGGACTTTGACGGAAGATGCGGCGGCGCGAGGGGCGATTCTGCGGAGGTTTGAGGAGAGTTCGTCGTCGGTGCGGGGGATGCGAGTAACGATTGAAGTGAACGACGAGAATGGCGGGATGGCGGGGATTACCGAGGGTTTGGATGAGCGGGGATTTTTGCGGGTGAGAACGGCGGAGGGATTGATGACGGTGGTGAGCGGGACGGTTCGGCTGGACGGGGCATAGCCCCGTCACCACACGGGCGTTTCAACCTATTTATGCTGATGGTCATTTATGTTGCTCGTCATTGATGTGGGGAATACGAATACGGTGTTGGGCGTATTTGCGCGGGTGGCGCATCGGGCGGGCGACGATGTGACCACGGATCCGGCGCGTTACGAGCGACTGGTGGCGAACTGGCGGGTGGGTTCGCATTTGAATCGCACGGTTGATGAGTATGGAGTGATCTTCCGCAATCTTTTCTCGATGGACAATCTGGAAGTTTCGGAAGTGGACGGGATTGTGATTTCGTCGGTGGTGCCTCCGCTGGATCCGGTGCTGCGGAAGGTGTGCGAACGATACTTCAATGCCAAGCCGCTTTTCATTGAGCCAGGGGTGAAGACGGGGATGCAGGTGCTGTATGACAATCCCGCGGAGGTGGGGGCGGACCGGATTGTGAATGCAGTGGCGGCGTTTGAGAAGTATGGTGGGCCGTGCGTGATTGTGGATTTTGGGACGGCCACGACGTTCGATTGCGTTTCGAAAAAAGGAGAGTACAAGGGCGGGGTGATTTGCCCGGGGATTGGGATTTCGGCGGATGCGCTGTTTCAGCGGACGGCGCGGCTGCCGCGAGTGGAGATCCGCAAGCCGACGCGGGTGATTGGAACGAACACGGTGGGGAGTTTGCAGTCCGGGCTGTATTACGGCTATCTGGGATTGGTGGATGGCATTCTGGAGCGACTGGTGGACGAGATGGGCGAGGAGACGCGGGTGGTTGCTACGGGCGGATTGGGATCGATGATTGGTACGGCTTCGCACTTTATTAAGGATGTGGATGAATTTCTGACGCTGGATGGGCTGCGGATTATCTGGGACCGGAACCAGACTTTCAAGCGCGACGGTGCGACGAAGGCGGAGGCAGCGAAGACGGGGGCCAAGGCCGATCCGGATGCGAAGCCCTGGCCTTCGGGGAAAGATCCGAAGGGGCGGTGAGGGTGGTGGTTTTGCCGCAGTGGAGGGAGCAGGGGTGCTTCAACTGCGGTTGCGCTTCGCGATCGCGAAAGCTCAATCCTCGCTGAGCGGGACAATTCTCCCCAAAGCGGGTTCCAGCTAGAGGTTGTTCTTGCCTGTCGTGGAAAATTATTTCAATTACTTCACGGAAATCGAAGAACATTATTTGCGGCGGCGGGGGACTCATCTGCTGCTTTCTACGCTCGATTGGGCTTTGATCGAGACGTGGAAAAGCGCGGGGGTGCCGCTAGAGGCGGTGCTGCGCGGAATCGATGATGCGTTTGACAAGTACGATGCGCGTCCGTCGAAATCGAAGAAGGTGAACAGCCTGGCTTATTGCTCGCAGGCGGTGCTGGCGGCGGCGGAAGATATGAAGGAAGCGGCGGTGGGGGCCGGGGGCGAAGAAAAATCAGAGCGCGAGCCGGGATTTGAAGCGGCGCAGATTGCGGCGTTCTTGCGAGGGAATGCGGAGCGGCTCGAAAAGGCACGGCTGCCGGAGCGCGCGGGATTCGCCACGGCGGCGCTGGCGCGCGAGGAAGCGGGTTCGTTGCGGGAGATGGCGGGGGCGATCGAGGGTTCGGGGAGGGTTCCGCGGCTGGAGGATTTGGAGCGGCGGCTGACGGTGATGGAAGAGAAGCTGTTTGCAGTGATGATGGCGGCGACTCCGGATGAAGAGTTGGTGGAAGTGCGGGCGGAGGCGGATCGGGATCTTGCTCCTTACCGGCGGAATATGGTGGCGGCGCAGATCGAGCAGCTGCATAAACAGTATGTGCATAAGCGGCTGCTGGAGCGGTGCGGGGTTCCGCGGCTGAGTTTGTTTTATATGCACTGAGGGCGGGTCGCGGGTCCTACTCGCTGTTCGCGGTTCGCCTTTCGCTGTTCGCTGTTCGCTGTTCGCGGGTCGCGGGTCGCGGTTCGGGGTGGAGAGGGGACTCATTGCAGATCGAACTCCATGTTTATTCCATTGAAAAATTGATTTACGGCGGGGACGGGCTGGCGCGGACTGCTCCGGGTGCGGATGGGCGGAGCATGGCGGTGTTTGTGCCGTTTGTGTTGCCGGGGGAAAAGGTTGAGGCAGACATCCGACAGGAGAAGCCGGGATTTGCGCGCGGCGCGGTGACGCGGGTGGTCGAGGCGTCAGCGGATCGGGTCGAGGCAGGTTGCACTTACTTCGGGCAATGCGGGGGCTGCCATTACCAGCATATTGCTTACGAGCGGCAACTGGAATTGAAGGCGGGCATCCTGCGCGAGACATTGCAGCGGATTGCGAAAATCGAGCTGACGGCGGAGGTGCGGGTGCATGGTTCGCCTCCGTGGAATTATCGGAACCGGACGCGGCTGCAGGTGAGGACGTCGCCGGAGTTTCCACCCCAGACCGGCAAAACCGGACGCTCTGGGGGCCCCGGTTTTCTACCCCAGACCGGCAAAACCGGACGCTCTGGGGGCCCCGGTTTTCCACCCCAGACCGGCAAAACCGGACGCTCTGGGGGCCCCGGTTTTCCACCCCAGACCGGCAAAACCGGA
>Ga0074044_10000714_pt1 | contig 30961 bp, 15 predicted proteins | sample BogForMeECP23OM1_FD_94443 | JGI IMG/M metagenome (GOLD analysis project Ga0074044, IMG submission 94443) | Bog forest soil microbial communities from Calvert Island, British Columbia, Canada - Bog Forest MetaG ECP23OM1 | ecosystem: Environmental > Terrestrial > Soil > Wetlands ...
CCCTTCGTCCTCCTGCTGCTGGATTACTGGCCGCTGAACCGTCTTTCAGGCTTCTCGCCCCGGGTTTTGCTCCGGCGGGTGGCCGAGAAAATCCCCCTGTTTGTGCTGGCGGTCGGCTCGTGCGTGGCGACGGCCCTGATTCCCGAGAAAGTGTCCGCTGAATACACGTTGTCCTTCGGTCTGCGGTCGGAAAACGCCATGGTTTCCTACGTCACCTACCTTTGGCAGATGATCCATCCAGCGGGACTGGCGTGTCTTTATCCCAACCCCACGAACTATCTGCCGCTCTGGCAGGTGGCCGGGGCAGTGGGGTTGCTGCTGGCCATATCCGGAGCGGCCTGGGCCTTTCGCCAGACGCATCCCTGCCTCGTGGTTGGCTGGCTGTGGTATCTGGGGATGCTGATCCCGGTGATCGGGATGGTGCAGATATCCTACTACGCCCATGCGGATCGCTACACCTATCTGCCGCAGATCGGCTTGTATCTGCTGCTGACCTGGGCGGCGGCAGAACTGTGCGCCGGCTGGCGTCACCGCCGCGTGATGCTGGGTGGCTGCGCCACGGTCATTCTCATGGCTTTGATTTTCTGCGCGCGCGCGCAGACTGCTTACTGGCGGAACAGTGAATTGCTATGGACTCACACGCTGGCCTGCACGTCTGACAACTTCATTGCCCAAAACAACCTCGGCAACGCGCTGGTCCAAGAGGGCGCTGTGGACGAAGCGATCGCGCATTTCCAAAAGGCGCTGCAAATCAGACCCGACTACGCGGAAGCCCACAACAACCTTGGCAACGCGCTGCTCCAAAAGGGAAGCGTGAACGAAGCAATGGTTCATTACCAAAAGGCGCTGCAAATCCAACCCGATTACGCGGACGCCCACTACAACCTCGGCAACGCGCTGCTCCAAAGGGGCGCTGTGGCCGAAGCGATTGTTCATTTCCAAAAGGCGCTGCAAATCCAACCCGACTACGCGAAAGCCCACAACAACCTTGGCAACGCGCTGCTCCAAAAGGGCGCTGTGGCCGAAGCGATTGCTCATTACCAAAAGGCGCTGCAAATTCAACCCGATTACGCGGAAGCCCACTACAACCTCGGCTACGCGCTGGTCCAAAAGGGCAAAGTGGACGAAGCGATCTCCTATTTCCAAAGGGCGCTGCAAATCAAACCCGACTTCGCGGAAGCCTACTACAACCTCGGCTACGCGCTGGTCCAAAAGGGCAAAGTGGACGAAGCGATCTCCCATTTCCAAAGGGCGCTGCAAATCAAACCCGATTACGCGGAAGCCCACATCAACCTGGGCAGCGCGCTGCTCAAAAAGGGCAAGGTGGACGAAGCGATCACCCATTACCAAAAGGCGCTGCAAATCAAACCCGACTTCGCGGAAGCCCACTACAACCTCGGCTACGCGCTGGTCCAAAAGGGCAAAGCGGACGAAGCGATCTCCCATTTCCAAAGGGCGCTGCAAATCAAACCTGACTACGCGGAAGCCCACTATAACCTCGGCACCGCACTGCTCAAAAAGGGCAATGTGGACGAAGCAATCACCTGTTTCCAAAAGGCGCTGCACATCAAACCCGATTACGCGGAAGCCCAGAATACCCTGGCCTGGGTGCTGGCAACCTGTCCGCTGGCTTCGCTGCGTGACGGCAACAAGGCGGTGGAACTGGCCCAACGGGCGAATCAGCTTACGGGTGATGGAAATCCGGCCGTTCTTGGCACCCTGGCCGCCGCTTACGCCGAGGCCGGGCGATTTTCCGAAGCGGTGGCAACCGCGCAGCGCGCTCTGCAAGTGGCCGGGACGCAGTCCAACACCGGACTGGCCGATGCCCTTCGATCACAGATGAAGCTCTATCAAGCAGGTCTCCCCTTCCATTTACACTGAACAAACACCGGCCAGGTGAAGCGGTTCTGCTCAAGTCGCTTGGCACATAGGAGAAATATAATCGCGCTTGGCGCACCATTTCAGGAACATCTTGACCGCTCCCCGGTAATGGTTTTTGGACACAGCGGAATGCTTGTCGTGCTTCGCCAGCCAAAGGTTCACATGCTCCTTGCTCAAATCGCAAACCGCAGTGGCCGGGAAAGTCCTGGCGAACCACCGCAACCACAGACCCGTCAGATAGACGTGGTGTTTGGACAACTGCGCCCGCTTCCCGGCTTTGGCTTCGGTGAGCGGCTTGCGAGTCTCGATAAATTTCTCGACAGCTTCCGCAATGTCCTTCCGTTTCACGCTGGCAACATTGCGCTTAAAACCTTCCACCGCCTCACCCAGCGTGTGCCCGTTGAGCTTGCCGGATGCCTCGACAAATTCCGACACGGCGGCCAGCAGCGAAACGCGGCGGCCTGTGGCGCGATAGAAGCCTCCCCGCCGGTTCTGCAAGTGAACGCGGGTGAAGGTCAATAAACCGGGTGGTTTCGGGTGATTCCCTGAATCATCTCCTCGGCATGGGCGCGAAGTTTCGCGTCCACGTTGGGCAGCAGGAGCGGTTGCAGGGTGTCGCGCGCGGCGTCGAGGTTGCGGTTTCGCAGTTGCACCTGTGCCAGCGAAAACAGATACGACGAATTTTCGGGTTCCAGTTGGATGGCGCGTTGCAGGTGTTGTTCCGCCAACGCGAGGTTTTCGCCCTGGACCATCTCAAAAAAGCCCAACAATTCATGCGCCGGCCCGAAGTCCGGCATCAGCGCGAGCGATTTCTGGAATTCGTCGCGAATCTCCGCCGCCGCCTCGTTTTTGAGCGGAGCATACCGGTCCTGGGAATCTGCAGTGAGCCGATACCGTTCCCGGGCATGGATATAATAGGCCAGGAAGCTTGTCGAACCGCGTTGGAGTGCGTCCTTCAAGTTGCGCAATGCATCATCGTGCCGCCCGCGTTGGGCGGCAAGCAGACCCAATCCTTCACAGGGCAGGGGACTGGCGGGCGCGAGCTTTTGCGCCTGCGTAAAATATAATTCGGCGGCATCCGGACGATCAATCCGGAGAAGTTCATCGCCCAGGCGGAAGTAAGTTTCCACGGGGGTGATGCTGCGCGTGGTCAGGGTGATGGGCGAGGAAATGTCCGCCGACAATGCCAGTTCAATCGGCGCAAACCGGCCCTGCCGGAGATAGCGGCGAAGTTCAGTTTCCATCGCCGGCAGGGTGGTTTGCATCGCATTGGTAAAGGCCTGTTCGGGGAACTGGCCTTCACGGAGGAGCCGGGTGAACTGGCCGAAGCGGGCCTTGTATGCGGGGTTGTCGCCTGCCATCAGGAAATGCGTGAGCAGCCACGATTCGGCGTAGAAGATTCCCTGCCGGTCGCGCTCATTGTATTGGGGCGAGTCATGAGCGACGGCAAACAATTCAGCCAGCGGCAGGAGGGGTTGTTGCGCCAGCAGGCGCAAATGATGGCCAATCGGGTCGCCGATGCGGGCGTTGTAGCCGGTCGTTTCGAAGGTGGAATAGACTTCGGCCATTCCCTCCTTGAGCCAGAGCGGCCAGACGCGGTCGTTGTGCCGGAACAGCAGGTGGGTGTATTCGTGAAAGATGACTTCCATGTCGGTGTAGGCCGAATTGGTGCCGGGCAGGGCAAGCACGATCAGGTTTTCGTCGCTGCCGCGCTGGAAGAAGGCAGCCAGATTGGCGGGCTGGCCCTGGTAAAGCGGCAGGAACGGCTTCATCGTTTCGTGGTCGGGAAAAGCCATCACCACAATCGGCGGGGAGGCCACCGCCTGCGCCCCGGCCAGGAGGGTGTAAGCCTGGCAAAACTGCTCCAGGCGCGCGGAGAGTTTGTAAACGTCCTGGGGCATGCCGCAACTGTAGATGTTGAAATGCGCGGTGCGCGTCTCGAACCACTGCCTTTGCACGAGCGGAATGTCATTCGATTGGGCGTGGGCAGAGCAAAGTCCCAACTCCAAAAGCGCGGCCAAAACCAAAAGCAGGCAACGAATCATAAACAGACCGACTCTAAAGCATCATTGAAGAAATGTCACTTGGCGACGAACGGAACCTGGCTGGCTTGCCGGGCCGTAGCTTGAAGCGGGGCGGAGGGCGAAGGCTGGTGCGCGGTACAAGACTTGAACTTGTGACCCCTACCGTGTCGAGGTAGTGCTCTGCCAACTGAGCTAACCGCGCATCCAAAACGGAACCCCTCAGGAAGGCGTTCATTTCATAGGTTTCCAACGTGTTTTGCAGCGCAAAGTCTCGCTGATGTACACATCGCTGGCAAGCTGAAAAGCACATGAAATCTGGCCAAGAGCCGGCTTTCTTAAGCTCATCCACTCGCTCACGCTCCCTATCTGTCCATGCCTGCTATCCTATGGAACCCCGGTCAACATTCCGGCGTGGTTACTCTGGCTTATCGCTTGCTTCCAGCCCGGCCCCTCCGACACGTTTCCAAACGTTGGTATTCATTGCCGGCTTTTTGTCGGCCAGAAGATCGTCAATGAATTGTTCGGTCACGGTTTTGGGGAAGGTTACTGCCGAAATGGGATGCCCGCTTGATAGAGATTCATCTGTGATCGAATGGCATCGGCCAACGCCAGATTTGACTGTGTCTCGGCCAATTGCAGGGCGCGCTGCGCGGTTTTCACCGCTTCGGGGAATCGCCCGGTTTCAGCGTAGGCGGCCGCCAAAGCAGCGACGAGAATGGGTACGTCGTCGTGGGTCAGCTCGCAGGCGCGCCTGGCATATCGGACGGCTTGAACACCATTTCGGATGTGCGCGTCCGGACTGGTCGCCAGCAGCCATGCCAGATTGTTCAGGACATCCACGGCATCGGGTTTGAGTTGCAGCGCCCTTTGGTACTGGATGACCGCTTCATCCGCTCTTCCCTTCGAGAGCAGCGCATTGCCGAGGTTGTTGCAGACTTCCGCGTAGTCGGGGTCGATTTGCACCGCCTGTTGGTATTGGGTGATCGCTTCGTCCATCTGGCCCTTTTTAACCAGAGCGTTGCCGATGTTGCCGTGAGCGGCCGCATAGTCGGGTTTGATTTCCAGCGCCTGTTGGTATTGAGTGATCGCTTCGTCCATCTGGCCCTTTTGAAACAGCGTCTTGCCGAGGTAGAAGTGAGCAACGGCGTTGTCCGACGTGCAGGCGAGGGTGTGATTCCACAGCGTTTCACTGTCCCGCCAATACATCGTCTGAGTGCGCGCACACAAAATCAATGCCACCAGTATAACCGTCGCCAGACCGCCCAGCACCAAGCGGCGCTGACGCCAGCCAGCGCACAGTTCCGAGGCCGTCCACGTCACCATCAGATACAGCCCGACCTCCGGCAGATACGTGTATCGATCCGCGTGGGCATAGTACGATATCTGCAGCAGCCCGATCACCGGTACCAGCATTCCCACAAACCAGAGCCAGCCGACAATGAGCCATGGTTGCGTCTTGCGGATGGCATATACCGCTCCGGATATTGCCAGCAACAACCCTAGCGCTCCCCCCACCTGCCAAACCGGCAAATCATGGGTCGGGTTGGGATAAACACACGCCAGTCCCGAGGGATAAACCATCTGCCAAAGGTAGATGACATAGGATACCAGGCCATTCTCCAGCCGCAGCCCTAAAGGCAGCTTGTCAGCAACGGTTACCTTCTCCGGAACCAGGGCCGTCGCCACACACGATCCCACCACCAGCACAAAAAACGGCAGCTTTTCGAGCAACAGGTGACGATAAGTTGAGAGTTGCGGGACTCGTATGCCAAAACGTGTCACCCGCCACCCGTCACCCGTCACCCTTCCCAGCGGCCAGTAATCCAACAGCAACAGGACAAACGGCAACGTCACCAGCATGTTCTTGGACAACAACCCCAAGGTGAAAAACATCAAGGCCAGGTAATAATAAGGCGACTGGTGACACGTGACACGTGACAGGATGGCCGCCGGCGTGGCAGCAGACGTTTTTGTGCTTGTCACTAGCCACTTGTCACTGGTTATCGCCTTTGCGTAACAAAGAAACGTCAACATAAAAAAGAACGCACTCAAAACGTCCTTGCGCTCCGAAATCCAGGCCACCGATTCCGCCCGCAGCGGATGAATGGCGAATACCGCCGCCACAAACGCGCTCCGCCATAACAAACCTGTCATCCGCCGCAGCACCAGAAAGAGCAGGATCGTGGCTGCCGCGTGGAAAACGATATTCGTGAGATGATGGCCACCCGCATGCAACCCGTACAACTGGCAGTCGAGCATGTGGGAAACCCAAGTTAGCGGGTGCCAATGGCCGATGCCGCCGTAGGTCAATCCCCAACGAAATCCTTCCCACGTCAGCCCCTTTTGGACGATAGGGTTATCATATACATACTGGTCATCGTCAAAGATGACAAACCCGTACCTCAAGGTCTGGCCAAAGACCACCCAGACAATAGCCGCCAGAAAAACACAGATCCCCGGAACCAGCCAATTAGGATTCGTCCCTGCCGACAGACAGCGATCAGGTTTCAGCGAGCGGTAGACTGCCGCGTCCGTTTCGTCAACGGCCGGCGAAACCGGCGCGTTCAACCGAACAGCAGAGGCTTCTTTCTTCGATCCTCGACTCATGAGGTTGAACTGAGGATAACTGCTACACTAGAAAGTCAAACTGGCAGTCCCGCCGTGCCTTGGCAAGCGAGAATTGGCTGGACAGATTTTCGTTTTAAGTGCAGAATTATCAAACAATTCTGCAAAAGACGTATAATGTTTCGGCGAACGAATCTGTTATATTGCCAGTCATCAAGCAAATGATCATGAATAAGTATTTATTACTGGGGAATTTTTCGTTTGGCATGGGCGACCGTTTTGCGCATCAGGGCAAGGCCCAACTGGACGCCTGTGTCCTGGCCACCAAACTCGGCGCGGACATCGTACCCGTCTGGAACAAATCGAACCGCGAACACACGCTCATCGGCACCGAACCCTCCAGTTTGCGTGCCGAGGCGGATGCGGCGGTGAAGGCGCTCGGTTGGAAAAAACCGTATCACGTGGACGCCGACCACATCCGGATCGAGACCGTGGATCGTTTCATCGCGCCTTCGGATTTCTTCACGATTGACGTGGCCGACTCGATTGGCCAACCCACCGACCCCAACAGCGTGACGGCGTTTGTCGATCGTCACCCTGAACTGCTGGGCAAGATGGTCATCCCGCATATTGACCGCCCGCTCGAAACGACGCGCGCTGAAGTTAAACGCGTCGCCAACAAATTTTTGCTCGCCGTGCAGGACGCGGGGAAGATTTACCGGCACATTGCCCAGGCCAAGGGCGAAGCCAATTTCATCACGGAAGTTTCGATGGATGAAACCGACAGCCCGCAAACGCCGCCGGAACTGCTCATCATTCTCGCGGCGCTCGCCGATGAAAACGTTCCGATACAGACCATCGCACCGAAATTCACCGGCCGTTTCAACAAGGGCGTGGATTACGTCGGCGATGTGAAGCAATTCGAGAAGGAATTCAACGAGGACCTGGCGGTCATCGCCTTCGCCATCAAGAAATACGGCCTGCCGGCCTCGCTCAAACTCAGCGTCCATTCCGGCAGCGACAAGTTTTCCATTTACGCGCCAATCCGCCGCGCATTGAAAAAATTCAACGCCGGCCTGCACCTTAAGACGGCCGGCACGACGTGGCTGGAAGAAGTCATCGGTCTCGCCGAAGCGGGCGGTGATGGCCTCGCGCTGGCGAAGGAGATTTATTCCGATGCACTGGATCACGTGGACGAACTGTGCGCGCCGTACGTAACGGTCATTGACATTGACCGCAAGAAACTGCCGACGAAGGAAACCGTCAACGGATGGACGTCGGAACAATACGTTTCCGCGCTCCGGCACGATCAGAAGAACAATGCTTTCAATCCGAGTTTCCGGCAATTGATCCACGTCGGTTTCAAAATCGCGGCGAAGAAAGGCGACCGCTATCTCAACGCGCTCAAGAAACATGAGGCGGTCATCGCCAAAAATGTCACCGAAAACCTGTTCGAGCGGCACATGAAACCGCTGCTGCTCGACGAAACAAAACCGGCAAAAAAACCATTGCGGCGCGAAGCGGTTCCCGCTTAAACCGACAAGCGATCTCCTCGAATATGCCCTTCATCCATGAAGATTTTTTGTTGAGCACCAAAACGGCCCGCAAACTTTACCACCAATACGCCGAAGCCGAGCCGATTTTCGATTACCACTGCCACATTTCGCCGCGCGACATCGCGGCAAACCGCCAATTCAAAAACCTTTTTGAAATCTGGCTCGAAGGCGATCACTACAAATGGCGCGCGATGCGCGCCAACGGCGTTGCGGAAAAATTTTGCACCGGCGCCGCCTCGCCTTACGAAAAGTTTCTAGCCTGGGCAAAAACCGTTCCGAACACGCTCCGCAATCCGCTCTATCACTGGACGCATTTGGAATTGAAGCGTTATTTTGGCATTACCGAATTGCTCGACGGAAAAACCGCCGACAAAATCTGGAAAAAGGCGAACGAAAAACTGGCCACCCCTGAACTGACCACGCAGGGCGTACTGAAGAAATTCACAGTCAAGGTCGTTTGCACCACGGACGATCCGGTGGACAATCTGGAACATCACCGCGCGTTCGCGTCACAGGGCCATCCGACGAAAATGTTGCCTGCGTTCCGGCCCGACAAGGCGCTGACGGTCCATCAGCCCGCCAGTTTCAACCCGTGGGTGGACCAGCTTGCCGCTGCCAGCAACGTGGACATCAACGGCTTTTCCGCCTTCCTGACCGCGCTGCGAAAGCGTCACGACTTTTTCCATTCGCAAGGCTGCCGTTTGTCCGATCACGGCCTGAACCATTGTTTGGCCGACTTTTGTTCCGAGAAAACTGCCGCCGAAATTTTCGCCAAGGCGCGGCGCAGCGAAGCGGTTTCACCGCCGGAGCACGGACAATTCGCCTCGTTCATGATGCTGTTTTTCGGCAAACTCGACGCCTTGAAGGGTTGGACGAAGCAGCTTCACCTCGGCGCGTTGCGTAACGCCAACACGCGGCTGCTCAAACAGCTCGGCCCGGACACCGGCTTCGATTCCATCGGCGATTTCCCGCAAGGCCAGGCCCTCGCTGCCTATCTTGACCGGCTTGACCAGGAAAATTTGCTCCCCAAAATCATCATTTACAATTTGAATCCGGCGGACAATTACGCCTTCGCCACGATGATCGGGAATTTTCAGGACGGCACGATCCCCGGCAAGCTTCAGTTTGGTTCCGGTTGGTGGTTTTTGGACCAAAAGGAAGCCATGGAATGGCAGATGAATGCGCTGTCGAATCTCGGCCTGCTCTCGCGCTTCATCGGCATGATCACGGATTCGCGCTCGTTCATGTCGTATCCGCGCCATGAATATTTCCGGCGCACGCTCTGTAATTTGATCGCCCGCGACATGGAAAGCGGTCTTGTTCCCAACGATGAAAAACTGGTCGGGCCGATGATTCGCAACATCTGTTACGCCAACGCCGAACAGTATATGGCTTTTCCGATGAGGGCCACGACTGCCGGCCGCCGGCGATCGCCGGCGCGGGCGAAATAGCCCGTAACCCGGCGCCGGCGGTTGAAGCGTCCAAGCCTTGCCTGCACCCGGCGGGCCGGCGAAAGGGCACGGAAGGTGCCAGATCTTGCGGCGATAGTGATAGAAGCTGTCACCCGCGTTAAAAGTGCCGGATGGGCTGGCTGCAAAAAGCGTGTTGCCACAGGTTACATCCGTAAGCCCGGGCACCCATTTTCGTCAGGGGTTATTCGGACGATCTTTATATCACCGACAATGCTCACGGCCAACTGTGTCTTTGAGCATGCGAAGGGCAAGGGCGCGGGAACAAACGGGTGCCGGATTTTTGACCGGCGTCCGATCCTATTCATGCTGAAGGGCGTTCGTTGAAGGTGAAAGGTGAATGCCGTTCATGGATTTATCAAGTCGCGCGCCTCCTCTGGTCGCGCCGGATCGAATCCGCGCTCGCTCGCGCTTCGAGGCAACCCTGTCTTCATCAACCCGGCCCCAAACGCCAAAGTGCATTTTTTTCAAATGTTTTTGCAAAGCTAATATAGTGTAATAACTTTCCTTTGCCCAACCACGGTGTTAGTTTCAATTAATAATTCACACTGGAATTTGAACCCGAAAGGTTATGATGGGTTTTGTTCATGCTTTTGTGCCGTTGTCCGGCACTGGTGCTGGGTGGCACTGGCATGTGTCGTCTCCGTGTCATGAACAAAATGAATATCATGACAGGCAAAGCGGGAGAACAACTTGCAAATTGGTAAAATGATGTATATTAGATGCAGAACGCTTAACTTTTATGACCAGACTGAAATATGCCATCCTGTCAAAAGAACTTCTCTCCAGCGAGGTTCCCAATCCCCCAGCCACACGATTATGAATACACGTCAGAATCACCGAAAAGAGCTTCATCCCGATGTCTTCGTTCAGTCGGGGGCAATGCCGTCGAGCCGGGCGCGTGAAGGCGTATCCGGACGCGGGATTTCGGTCCGGGCAAGGATGGGTCAGGGATTTACTTTGATCGAGCTTCTCGTGGTTATCGCCATCATTGCCATCCTGGCGGCGTTGTTGTTGCCGGCCTTGTCCGCCGCAAAGGAGAAAGCAATGCGGTCCTCCTGTGCGGGCAACTTAAGACAAATTGGCATAGGCACGGCCGTTTATGCCGGGGAGAATAATGATTTCGTTCCTCAACGGAGTTGGAAAGATTGCCCGCCTACTCCAAACCCTGGAAATCCATGGCAGACGTACGAGGCATGTCGCATGGCCGGGGTTGGGAGCATCGTAATCACAGAGGGACCTTATGGTCTGGGCCTTCTTTTCTATAGCAAGGCCGTTGCGAACCCGCAAACCTTCTACTGTCCCAGCGTCCTGAGTGGGAATTACGCTTACGCCACATACTCAGAGCAGGGTTGGCCTTGGCCTTCGATTCCACCCGACATTGCTTCTACTGATCCTCAATTCGACGGTAACCCGTATGTTCGCTGCTCCTACGATTATTATCCACAGGCGAGGACAACCGAGACCTTGACCGGCACCGGCTATGGCACTGGCACTGCAGTTGTACCAATCCTAACGGCGCAAAAAATGACTTTCACGAGTCCCAATCCCGGCGATCCTTTACAAACCGCGATTAATGAACCTGTGCCACTCCCATCTACCGCCGTGGATCAGACCAAAAGTGTGTCCACTGATTTGTTGCAAACCTATATAACTCTGAGCCACAAGACCGGCGGCCAGCCTGCCGGTGTGAATTCCCTTTTTGGCGATGGCCATGTAAAGTTTATACCTGTGAGAGGAAATAACACGAGAGGATCTTATCTGCCATTCGACCCAAAGTTATGGGATCCACTCGATGCCGGTGGCTCGGGTCCAGGTGAGGATCCAGTCGGTTTCCGGATCATCGTGAACGGATTTCAACCCTGACCCGACTGGCGCAATTTCAAAACAGGCGACTGAACAACAATCGTAACCCCAACAATCCAAACAATCCAATCATCATGAAAAAAATCCTTAACCTCCAAGTTTACTTTGCGCTCGTCCTGGCCGCTGCGCCGCTCGCATCGAAGGCGCAAGTAACCTTTTTCAGCGATAATTTCACCACCAGCACTCTTAACCAACCAGTAGCCCCTCCCACGGGCAATTCCTCCAGCTATCAGACGTATATTGGTCTCTCCGGCGGGAACACGACATCGACCATCGCTCTGAACAATCTTTCAATCACCCTTCCGAACAGCGCCAGCGTTCTGGGAGAAGTCGTTGGCTTGTTCACCAATACACCGGTCCCGCTGACAGCGGTGGGTGATTACATCGAACTCGACGTGGTCTTTGTGAACGCGAGCAATATCCTTTGCGGTCTCGATTCGGCTAATTCCACCATAAACGTTGGCTTGTTCAACTCCGGCGGAGTTCCGCCCAATCAAGGTAACATAACGACGAGCGTGACGACCAACAATATCAACACAGGTGGAACGCAGGATTGGCTTGGTTACTTTGGCCGAATGTTCTGGAGCGGCAAACCGAACATTGAAACCCGTCCCACCCAGTTACTCTCCGCGGCGACAGCGCAGAACCAGGATTTGCTCTTCTCGGGTGCCAGCAGCACCCAGGCGTTCAACAATCCCAATGGCACAACTGTTGGTAGTGCCGCTTCGGCGAATGTGAGTGTCGTCCTTACGAACGGGTCAACTTACACGATGCAATTTATTATCACCTTCGATACGGCAAATTCTCTCTCGATCAGCAATGCTCTTTACAACGGGGCGGGCACTGGCGGCACACTGGTCTACAGCACGACAAATCAGGTGGCAACAAATGCAACCTTTGTGACAGGTGGGTTTGATGGCCTGGCCGTCGGTTTTCGCAATTCCTCCAGTTCGTCGCAGGCCAGCACGATGGATATTCAATCCATCAAGATTACCGGCCACAGCACCCCGGTCAGCGGTCCGCCAACCATTACTTCACAACCAGTTTCAGTGACCGTCGCGACCAACGGCTCCTGCGCCTTCTTTGTTTCATCCATCGGTTTCGGTATGGGCTATCAATGGCATCGGAATGGCACCAACCTTCTTGATGCCGGCAATATTTCGGGTTCCACCAAGAACATGCTCGTTATTTCCCCGGCGGGGCTGGCTGATGTGCTTCCGCCGGTCAATGGTTACTACGTCACAGTCTCCGGCACCGGTGGTTACACCACAAATTCAGTAATCTGCTCGCTGGGCTTGAGGCCGGCAACCAATTTAATCTGGTATGCAACAGGCACCATATGGGATATAACTAACAACGCCAATTGGCAGAACACCAACGGCAACCAGACCGTATTCAATTATGGTGACTCCGTTGCTTTCAATGATGTCTTTGGGGGGGGGTTTGTGACATTGACAGGCCCTTATCTTAGCGCTGCTTCCGTTACGGTGAATAGCACCGCTTCTTACACCTTTAACGCCACCAGCAGCGGCAGCTTCGCCGGGCCGGGCAATTTGATTTACGCAGGTTCCGGTCAATTCACGATAGGCAATGCCAATACCTACACCGGCGGCACCATTATCAGCAACGCCAGCGCGTATCTTATCCTCCAAAATCTCAATGGGCTTGGCACCGGCCCGGTGACCTTGGCCGGGGGGGCCGGGGCGGGCGGCACAAATGAAATTGTTCCGGCTGGCGCCGCAAGCTCGAGCATCCCCAACGATTTCGTTGTTGCCGGAAACTTCACCATGCTGTTTGATGGCACCGGAACTTACGGCGGAGACTTCAACGGCAATTTCTCGGGCAGCAACAATGCAACCCTGACGTTGACTGTGAACCCGACCAACACCAGCCTCCCCGTGCGGGTCCGGATTTACGGCGCCGCCACAACGAATAATGCGAAGTTGGCGCTTGCGTCCTCCTTGATCACATTAGCTCCCTATAACGGGACCGGCATCCAAGCCTACAACGGCGTCATCTCCGGCGCCGGGGGGCTTATCCAACGGGGCGGTGGCATCACGATTCTCAACGGCGCAAACACCTATTCGGGTGGCACAACTCCTACCACGGGCGCCATTGGATTTGGCATTAATAATGCGATTGGCACTGGCCCGTTGTATATCGCTCCCGAAGTTGCCGACATTACCGGCAGCGGAGAGGTGTTCGCCTCCGGCGGCCCCATTACCATCACGAATTCCATCCAATATCCCAGCGCGACCAACAATTTGACATTGATCATCGGCGGCGCGAACAACCTGACATTCTCAGGGCTGTTCTCCCTCAATGGCAACGACGGTTTGGGCACCAATTACATCCGGGCCCTCCAAGTGACCAACACCGCCCTGACCACCTTCTCGGGTGTCATCAGCGACGTTACCAATAGTGTTAGTGAAGGCTTTGGTTTGACAATAACCGGTACCGGCACCAACGCCATCGGCCCGTTGGTTCTGGCCAACACCGAGACCTACACCGGGCCGACGACCATCACCAACTGCACAGTCCAGGTCAACGGCCAGCTTAATGCGGCGAGCGCCGTCACTGTATGCTCGAATGCGACGCTCGCGGGCACTGGCATCATCAACGGTGCGGTCACCGTCAATGCCGGCGGCACTCTCGCCCCCGGCACTTCCGCCATCGGCACGCTTGCCATCAACAACAATCTCACCTTGAACGGCAATCTGTTCTTCAAAGTCAAAAAGTTGGTATCACAGTCCAATGACATCGCGTCGGTCAGCGGCAACCTGGCCAATGGCGGCAGTGGAAAGTTGACCGTGACGAACCTCGGCCCGACGGCCCTGGTGGTCGGGGACAGGTTCAAGCTGTTTAATAAGCTCGTATCGAACGGCAGTGCGCTGACCGTAACCGGGGCTGGCGTGGTTTGGACCAACAATCTGCAGGTGGATGGAAGCATTTCAGTGTTTTCCACAACGCTGCCGCAGCCGGTGATTACATCCACGACTCTCAGCGGCACGAACCTGGTATTCAGCGGCAACAATGGTACTGGCAGTAGCGGGTACTACGTTCTGTCTTCGACTAACGTGGCCGCGCCGTTATCGAGCTGGACACCCATATTTACCAACAACTTCACCTCAGGCCTCTTCACCAATACGATCCCCATTTTGCCGGGTGTGCCCAACGTGTTCTATATTTTGAAACTGCAGTAATCAGCAGGTTTTAAGACAAGGCCGCCGGTGGAGAAAACGCTCCACCGGCGGTTCTTTTTTGATGCTTCCTGCGTGATTCACAACGCTTCTTTTCTCGAAACCACGCGTTGCCAAACGCACCCTGCTTCGATTGATTTCATTGATCTGCCATTGGCTTTCAAGTCGTGCATGCCGGGCGGGGAGCTGGTGCGCGTGGTGGCTTCCGCTGCGCCAAGGCAATAAATTATCCGGCTTCCGGAGTGAGACGGTTGACGTTCTTGTCAAAAAAGTCCGGTGCGGCCAGACGCCGGCATCAAGGAACGGCTGTGGATTGACTGCATCAACGCAACCGGCTGTAAAATTGCCGGCGTGGTTTGCAAGGAAAGCTGGCGGCAGGGGAGTGCATTTTTTTAAAACTGATTTGCTCAAATTAATGTGTTCAGGCGGGACAAATTAATGCACGATCCTGTCCTATGCGTTTAACCATTGCCTCCGCGTGGGTTTTTCTTTTTTTTGCCATTTCGCTCCAGGCCGCTGACGGGTCAAAAGTATTTGATGTGCGCCAGTTTGGCGCGAAAGGCGATGGCCAGACACTCGACACCGCCGCCATTCAGAAAGCCCTGGATGAATGTGGCAAGGCGGCCGGCGGCACGGTGAAGTTTTCGCGTGGAACCTATTACAGCAAACCGCTCACCCTCCAGGCCAAAACCACGGTGCTGCTCGATGCGGGGGCGACCTTGCTGGCCTGCACCAACCAGAGTGATTTCATGAAGGTGCCCGGCGACTGGCTCCAGGCCAAAAGCGGCGGCGATTTCATCCCGTTCATCAGCGGCAAGGATTTGACGAACGTGACTTTCACTGGCAAAGGCACGATTGACGGCAACGGCGCGGTCTGGTGGGAGGAAGCCGAGAAAGCCCGCCAGAAGGTTTCCGGCTACACGCTGCCGCGCCCGAATCTGATTGTGCTGACCCGCTGCAAAAACGTCCGTTTCGAAAACATCACGCTGCAAAACTCGCCCAAGTTCCATTTCGTGCCCACGGAATGCGAAGGAGTTGTTGTTTCCAATATAACCATTCTTGCGCCGGAACACGCAGCCAACACCGACGCGATTGATCCGAGCAGTTGCAAGAACGTTTTGATCACCAAGTGCCGCATTGACGTGGGCGACGACAATGTTGCCATCAAGGCCGGCAAAAAACTGGCTGAACGCGAGTTTGCCAGCGAGGACATCACGGTAACGGACTGCACGTTTCTGCACGGTCACGGCATGTCCATCGGCAGCGAAACCGCCGGCGGCGTGCGCAATCTGACCGTGCGCAATTGCACTTTTGAAAATACCGAGAACGGTCTGCGCATCAAATCCCAGCGCGGCAAGGGCGGGCTGGTGGAAAATATCAGTTACAGCGATATTACAATGAAGAACGTGAATCCGGCCATCACGTTGACCTGTTATTACATGAACAATTCCGCCGGCGACACGGCACGAACCGCCGGGGCCGGGAGTAATTCCACGCCCGCCATCGCCAGCAACACGCCGGTTTACCGCAACATCCGCATCAGCAATCTGAAGGCAACCTGTCCCCAGGTGGCGGGCATCATCACCGGCCTGCCGGAAAGCATGATATCGAACGTGGTTTTTGAGAACGTCCAGATCTCCGCCGCAAAAAGCTTCGAGATTCGCAACGCCCAAGGCATCCGACTGAAGAATGTAACCGTGTCAGTGAAAGAGGGCCCTCCGTTTGCAATCGAAAATGCACAGGTCGAAGGCTTGGCGTCCGCCAACAAAAAGCAATGAAGGAAATACAACTGTCGTGCTGGTTGAGTTGTCCTGATTTGGCGACAGTGCATTATTTTCAAAGCCATTTGCAACCCGGCAGGGTTGAGTCATCTGGGGTTTCAGTTAAACTCGAATGAGACCCTGTGTGTGTTTAAAACTGAAACGGATTGATTCGGCAATTCTGTTCAATAACAAGCTGTAAATTCGCATGAAGTACCTTCGTCAAATTATTACTATTCTCGCGCTTGTGTTTGGAGTTGCCGTGCCCGGTTATGCAACAGTGTTGCTCGACGACACTTTTGCCGATGGTACGCGTAACAATCAAAATCTGCCGACGGACTCGGCGTGGTATGTTTCCAGCAGTTCCTCCTGGAACACAACCGTCAACGCCATGTCGGTGGCGATGGGCGGCACCGCCATTCTCGGCGTCACTTACTTTGGCACCAATTCGTCCAGCCCGGTGCGGCTGCAGGTGGGCGACACACTTACGGTTACCCTCTGGTTCAATTTCAATGGGGTGGCGCCGCTCAACTCATCACAAGGTTTCCGGATCGGCGTTTTCAATTTTGCCGAGTCCACGCTCTCCCCACCTTGGACCACCGCCGATCTGGGCAGCAACGACGGTCAGGGCTCTGGCGTCCAGGGTTATGCGCTGCTTCAGGTCTTCGGCGCGAACTTCAGCAGTACCTCGCCGATGGAGCTGGGCAAACGCACGACGGTATCGGACAGCTCGCTGCTGGGTTCAACCAGTGATTATACCTCGCTCGCGACGGGTCCGGGTAGCACCAACAATTTCCCCGGCTTCACCAATGCCACCGCTTATTCGCTGCAATTGACGCTGTACCGCACCAACTCCACGACCCTCGCCATCACCGCCACTTGGCAGAACCAGGCCAGTGGAGCGGTACTCGCCACCTCCGTGATGGACACCGGGTCCACCAATTTCAATTTTGACGGCATCGGCTTCCGCCCCGCGAAGGCCGGGACCACGTCCACGAACATCACATTCACCGAAGTACGCGTGGACCTGGTTTCCGCCGCCACGTCTCCTTCGATTGATTTCGATCCACAGGATCAAACGGCCTTGGTGGGCCAGGACACCTCATTCAGCGTTCAGGCCAGCGGGACGGCGCCGTTGGGTTATCAATGGTATTACAACACCAACACGGTATTAACCAACGCCACCAGTTCCATATTAACGCTGACCAATGTCCAGCTTTCGGATGCCGGCGGTTACTCGGTGGTGGTAACCAATGCCTATGGCTCGGCGACCAGCGCCGTCGCCCAACTGACAGTGAGTCTTCCGGTGGCGCCTTCAATCATCACGCAACCGCAGGACCAGACCAACATCTTACCCGGAGCAACCGCCACTTTCAGCGTCATTGCCAGCGGTACCGATCCATTGAGTTACCAATGGTATTTCAACACCAACACCGTGCTGACCAATGCCACCGATTCCATTTTGGCCATCACCAATGTTCAACCGGCCAATGCGGGCAGCTATTTCGTTGCCGTAAGCAACCTTGCCGGCGGAGTTATCAGCTCCAATGCTTTCCTTACCGTCAACACCAGTCCCGTGGCGCCCGTCTTCAATTCGCAACCCGCGTCGCTGGTGGTGTTGGCTGGCAGTACGGCCAGGTTTTCCGCCATCGCGGGCGGCAACGCACCCATCAGCTATCAATGGAGCAAAGATGGAACACCAATTTCGGGCGCAACGTCATCCACTCTGAGCCTGTCGAATGTGCAGACCGCTGATGACGGCAGCTACACTCTCACCGCCTCCAACAGCGTCGGGAGTGTGACCAGCAATCCCGCCCAGCTTACCGTGACGACCGCGATTCCACTGGTCAACAGCGCGTACAATCTGATCGGCTTTGGCCAGGCCACCACCGGCGGAGGGGTGTTGTCCGACACGGATCCCAACTACGCCAAGGTTTCCACCGCCACTGATCTTGCCAATGCGCTTAACAGCAAGACCGTCAAGGTGATTGAAATCATGAACGACCTCAATCTCGGTTACAGCGAGATTGAAGCTTCTGCGAAATCCGCCAGCGAGCCTTTCCGCAGTGCGGCCACTCCACTGCTGCATCCCGTTTTGCTTCAGACCGGCGTCAGTCTCATTGATGTCCAAAAGAAAACCGGCTTGACGATTTTTTCGGCCAATGCCTCGACCATCCGGCACGCCAAGCTGAACATCAAGAATTGCAGCAACATCATCGTCCGCAATCTCAAATTCGACCAGCTTTGGGAATGGGATGAATCGACCAAGGGACAATACGACCGAAACGACTGGGATTTCATTACGCTGGGCGACGGTGGCGCGGTGAGCAACGTTTGGGTTGACCACTGCACGTTCACGAAATCCTACGACGGCATTCTCGACACCAAGGCCGGCTGCTCGGCCATCACCATTTCGTGGTGCCGATACATTGGTGACGATGGCGCCACCAATGCCAACAGTTGGGTCTGGCAGCAGATCAACTCGCTCGAATCAAACAAAACGAGTTACGCGATGTATAATTTCCTTCGCACCCGTGGTTTCAGCACCACTAACATCGTCACGATCATGCAAGCGCATGACAAGACCCACCTGGCGGGTCAAAATGATCTCGACCCGAACAACGCGACCATCTCGATGACCTTCCACCACTTGTGGTTGGGCGTGTGGGACCGTTGCGTACCGCGCCTGCGCGCCGGCAACGTGCATGATTATAATCTCTATGTGGATGACACCTTGGTGTTGGCTGCCAAGCGCCTGCGCGATTCGATTGCGGCCACCATGAGCACGGCGGACCAAAATACACTCAACAACACCTACAGTTTCGATCCGCCCGTCAACGGCGCTATCTCCACCGAGAGCGGCGCTCTGCTGGTTGAAAAATCCGTTTACATTGATTGCCTCTACCCGCTGCGCAACAATCAGACCGATCCTTCGGATCCTGAATACACCGGCAAAATCATGGCGCTAGACACGATTTACCAGATGGACAGCACCGTCGTGCGCGGCAACAGCACTGATTCCGGCAGTCCAATGGGACCATTCCAGGCACCCATCATTGCTTTCTCTTGGAACCTGTCCGGCAACCAATTGCCTTATACTTACACGCCGGATGATCCGAGCCAGCTTCAAAACATTGTTACCAGTCCCACTGCGGGGGCCGGCGCCGGCGTGCTCACTTGGAACAAGACAAATTGGTTGATGACCACCTATGCGCCGTCGGCCCCAGTCATCAGCGCCAATCCACAAAGCCAGACCAATTCGCCGGGCCAAAGCGTAACCTTTACCGTCGCAGCGGGCGGCAGCGCACCTTTGAGTTATCAATGGTATTTCAACACCAATACGCCAATCGCCAATGCCACCAACGCTTTTCTGACTCTGGCCGGTGTTCAAACCACCAATGCCGGCATTTATTCTGTAACCGTGACCAACACGGCCGGCTCGGCCTCCAGCGCCTACGCGCTCCTCACCGTCGCAGCGGCGAATACCGCCCCAACACTCTCCCCGGTTCCCGGCACCAATATTGTTGCCGGTGTTACCCTCAACATCACGAACATGGCGACCGATCCGGATCTTCCGTCTCAAACCCTGACGTTCAGCCTGTTGAGCGCGCCTGGAAACGCCACCTTGGGTGCCACCAGCGGTGTTTTCTCGTGGCGACCGCTCATCTCGCAGGCCGGTACAACCAATCTCATAACGGTACAAGTGGCTGATAATGGCACGCCGATTCTGAGTGCGACCCAGTCATTCAATGTTATCGTGAGCGCGCCGGCCAATCCGCAAACGCCGGCCTTTGCCTTCAATAACGGCCAGTTCAACCTGACCATCACCGGTGACAGCGGACCGGACTACATTGTGCAGGCGTCCACGAATCTGACGGATTGGGCCGGCGTTTTTACCAACCCTTCGCCCGCGTTGCCGTTTATCTGGAATGATTCTGGCGCGAGCAACTTCAACCAGCGGTTTTACCGGATCCAACTCGGGCCGTAAAATTGATTAATGGAATTTGTCCAAGCAACCCTGGCATCACGAACCGGCACAATGATGAAAACACCAGTCATGCTGTTTGTCCTTTTGCCGGGCATTTCACTTTGTTCCGCCGCTCCCGAACTGGGAATTTTTGATGTGCACCAGTTCGGCGCCAAGGGCGACGGAAAGACTGTGGATACCGTGGCCATTCAAGCCGCACTGGACGCTTGCGGCAAGGCCGGGGGCGGCACCGTGAAATTTCCGCCGGGAATTTATCTGAGCCGGCCTTTGGCCCCCCCGGCCAAAACCACGATTTTGCTCGAAGCGGGCGCGACGCTGCTGGCTTCGCCGACGCAATCGGATTTTCTCAAGGCTGGCGGCGACTGGCTGGCGGCCAGGAGCAACGACGATTTCATCCCGTTCATCAGCGGGAAAAACCTCACGGACATTGCCATTACTGGTCAGGGAACGATTGATGGCAATGGCGCAAACTGGTGGGGGCCGGCCGAGGAAGCCCGCACCCGGAAATCTGGCTACGTCCTGCCGCGTCCCGACCTCATCCGGTTCGACCACTGCCAAAACGTTCGCCTGGCCGGAGTGAAGTTGATCAACTCGCCGAGAGGTCATTTTATTCTCACCGACTGTGAAGGTGTGGTGGTCGAGGGCATGACCATCCGGACCCCGGCGGGCGCGGCCAATACCGACGGCCTGGACCCTGTCAATTGCCGCAACGTGACCATCACCCGTTGCACCATTGACACCGGTGACGACAACATCTCCATCAAGTCCGGCAAGAAGGTCCCGGGCCGCCAATTCGCCTGCGAAAACATCACCGTCAGCGACTGCGAATTTCTGCATGGCCACGGCATGTCCATCGGCAGCGCAACCGTCGGCGGTGTGCATCACGTCATTGTAAAAAACTGCCGCTTTGAAAACACCGACAACGGTTTGCGCATCAAGTCCGGTCGCGATCGCGGCGGCCCGGTCGAGGACATCAGCTATTCCGACATCACCATGAAGAACGTGCATCCGGCCATTTCCATTGTTGCTTATTACCAGTACACCACGAACGACAAGTATCCCGAGAATGATCCCGCCCGGACGATTTCTGATACCACGCCTTTCTTTCGCAACATCTGCATCTCCAACCTGACCGCCACCTGCACCCAGGACGCCGGCATTATCGTCGGTTTGCCCGAGAGCTTGATCTCCAACGTCGTGCTGGAAAATGTCCGCATCACCGCCGAAACCGGGTTGACGATCCGCGACGCCAAAGGCATCCAGTTCAAAAACTCAACCATTTCGGTCAAAGCCGGTCCGCTGTTCAGCGCTGAAAACGCGGAAGTTGAAGGGTTGGAAAATCCAAAAAAATAAATTAGAATACACAAACAAAATCGAACCATGAAAAAAATATTCCCTCTTTTTCTGGTCACGTTGCTCGCCACCCCGCTGCTCCGCGCGGAGCAGGCTGAATGGGCGCAAGTGCCTGAAATTCTGGCGCGCATCCAGGCGCCGGTGTTTCCCGCGCGCGACTTCGTCATCACGAATTACGGCGCGGTGGCCGGCGGCAAAACGGATTGCACGGAAGCGATCGGCAGAACGATTGATGCCTGCGTGAAAAAAGGCGGCGGGCGCGTCGTGATTCCCGCCGGCGAATTTTTGACCGGCGCGATCCATTTGCAAAGCGGCGTCAATCTGCATTTGGAAACGAATGCGATTTTGAAATTCAGCACGGATCCGAAATCATATCTGCCGGCAGTGTTCACGCGATTTGAAGGCACGGAACTTTATAATTTTTCCCCGCTGATCTTTGCGTTGAACCAAAAAAATGTCGCGGTGACGGGCGCGGGAACACTCGATGGCCAGGCCGATGAAACCAACTGGCTCGCTTGGAAAAAAACTTCCGCGCGCGCGAAGCTCGTGAAAATGGCCGCGGACGGCGTGCCGGTGGAACAACGGCAATTTGGCGAAGGCGACAATCTGCGCCCCGATTTCATTGAGTTTAATCGTTGCCGAAATGTTTTGGTTGAAGGCGTAAAAATCCGCCGCTCGCCGATGTGGGAAATTCATCCCCTGCTCTGCACGAACGTGACGGTGCGCGGTGTGGACATCGTTTCGCACGGCGCGAACAACGACGGTTGCGACCCGGAAAGCTGCCGCGACGTGCTGATTGAAAATTGCCTGTTCGACACCGGCGACGATTGCATCGCCATCAAATCCGGCCGCAATGCCGATGGCCGCCGGGTCGGCGTGCCGTCGGTAAATCTGATCATTCGTGGTTGCACCATGCGCGACGGCCATGGCGGCGTGACCATTGGCAGCGAGATTTCCGGCAGTTGCAGCAACGTGTTTGCGGAGAACTGCGAAATGAGCAGCCCGAACCTGACCTGTGCGTTGCGGCTCAAATCCAATGCGGTCCGTGGCGGCGTCCTGCAAAATATTTTCATGCGGAACGTGAAGGTGGGGCGGGTGTCGGATTCCGTTTTGCAAATAGATTTTCTTTACGAAGAAGGCACCAACGGGCCCTGCAAACCGGTCGCGCGCAATGTGGCGATGGAAAACGTCACCGTTGATCATACTCCCCGCGTGCTGAACGTCCGGGGCTTTCCGGCCGCCGAAATCAGCAACGTGCGAATTTACAACTCGACCTTCAAGCAAATCGAGAAGCCGGATGTGGTCAAAGATGCCGACGTGAAGCTGGTAAACTGCTCGCTGGAACCGGCAAAGTGATGTAAATTGTGGTATGTTTCCTGCGGTCAAAACACTTATAAAATTCATGGAGTCCCGCAATTTTCTTCCGTCTCGCGCCCCATTGTTGCTGTCGGCAGTCGGGCTTTTGTCATTTGTCATGGCGACGCTGGCGCAGCCGACACTGCCGAACATCAACACCAACAACGTTGTCAACATTCTCGATTTTGGGGCAGTGAGCAGCACCACGCTGACCAACACCACCGCCATTCAAAATGCCATCAACTTCGCGTCGACCAACTACGGCAGCGCCGGCGCCACCGTCGAATTTCCGGCCGGCACGTATTTGAGCGGTCCGCTCGCCTTGCAGAGCCAGGTCAACCTGCAAATTGACACCAATGCAATGTTGCAGTTCCTGCCTGAAAGCAAATATCCGAATGCAACAGGCAGTCCCGCCTATCCCATTGCCGGCACCAATCTGACTGACCTTGAAATCAGCGGCTCGGGAACCATTGACGGCAACGGTGCGGGCTGGTGGTCGGCAAACCCGCCGAACCGGCCTTACATGATCTATTTTACCAAATGCGTGCGGGTACTGATCCAGAACGTGACGTTGCAGAATCCGCCAAAGATGCACATCGTTTTCAAAAATGGTGGCGGGAACATCACCATTCAAGGCATCACCATCAATACCACGGCGGCCAACGCGGCAAACACCGATGGAATTGATTTGGTCGGGACCAACTGCCTGGTCCAGAACTGCACCATCAATGCCGGGGACGACAACATCGCCATCGGCAGCAGCAGCGCCTCCGCGTTGTGTAATAACATCCTGGTCACCAATTGCGCCTTCGGCGCCGGCCACGGGCTTTCCCTTGGCGGCAACACTCTGAGCGGGGTGTCAAACCTGACCGTGATCGACTGCACTTTCAACGGCACGCAAAACGGCATTCGCATGAAGTCAGATAACGAACCCAGCGGCGGCGACGGCGAGGGGGGGATGGCCCAAAATCTGTACTATTACAACATTGGGATGACCAACATCACGTATGCGCCGATAATAATTTACAGCTATTACAAATCATACGGAAATCCCACCACTGCCGGAATCACTCCGGCGGTAGCCGCTGCCACAAATGCCGCCGCCCTCGGCAACACGCCGGTCTGGCGGAACATAGTCATCAGCAATCTGACAGCGACGGCAGGCCAGCTCGGCATGGTTTGGGCGCGGACCGAAATGCCCGCCACCAACATCATATTGAATCAACTCAATATCACCGCTTCCGGCAGTTTCGATCTTTACCATGCGAAGCAAATTCAGATCTTGAATTCACAATTTCACCTGTCTAATGCCGTTAAAACCTTCGAGCTTTTTGATGCCCAGGTTGCTTTCACCAATACCAGTGCTTCCACCAACCTTATTTCCCTGGACGGTCTCGTGACGAATTCCTACGTCGACAACCTGGCCTTCTACAACAGCCAGACCACCAGCGATACGAATGCTCTGGGGGTCGGCCCGCTCACGCTCGCTGACAGCGTTCTCACCATCAGCAACAATTTCACGCTGTTCCCCGGTACCGTGCTGAATTATGTGCTGGACCCCAACACCAACCGGGTGGCGGTAGTGGGCAACCTGGCCTTGGGCGGTACCATCAACGTGACGAACGGCGCCGGGTTTGGGGCGGGCACGAATATTCTGCTGACTTACACCGGTGTTTTAAGCGGCAACCTTCCCACTCTCGGCTCGACACCCGCAGGTTACAACTATGCTTTCAACACCAACACCGCCGGCCAGGTGAACCTCATCGTGGCCTTGCCCGCGCCTTCTGCCCCGACAAATTTCACGGCGACGGGAACGAACCTGTTGATCAAATTGAATTGGAACGCCGTGTCGGGCGCGGCCAGTTACAATCTCAAACGCGGGACGGCCAACGGCGGGCCGTACCCAACAATTTTCAGCGGGTTGACCATGACGAATTATGCCGACGCGGCGGTGACCAATGCCGTGACTTATTATTATGTCGTCACGGCAACAAACTCCAGCGGCGAGAGTCCCAACTCCCTGCAAGCCAGCGCCGCACCATTGCCTTCAGCGGTGCCGACCAATATTGTCGCGCAGGTCAGCAGTGACCAGTTGCAGTTGTCCTGGCCGCAGGATCATCTCGGCTGGCACTTGCAGATTCAAACCAACAGTCTCAATGCCGGTTTGGGGACCAACTGGGTCAATGTTCCCAATTCCACAACCACCAACCAGATTTTCATCCCCATCAACCCCACCAACGGCTCCGTCTTTATCCGGATGGTGTATCCGTAACCAGGGTCAAAATCATTTCGGGCTTCTTTTCCGGTAGTCGCCGCGGCTGAAATACTTCTCCAGCCAGATATAAAGACAGATGAAAAGATAACGGCTGCCCATCTCGCGCATCATCAGCTTCGCCTCGCCGGTGCGCCGGTTGCGCCAGGTGACGGGAATGACGGCCCAGGAAAATCCGCGCACGATGGCCTTGAGCGGCAGTTCAACGGTGAGATTGAAGTGTGGCGAGATCAACGGCCGGCACCCGTCAATCACTTCACGCCGGTAGGCCTTGAAAGCGTTCGTCGTGTCGTTCAGACGGATGGCAAAGAGGGTTTTGAGAAAGAAGTTGGCGATCCGATTGATGAACAGCTTGATTTTTGGATAGTCAACCGTGCCGCCGCCTTTGATGAAACGGCTGCCAAATACACAGTCCCAGCCCTTGTTTAATTCTTCCCAGTAGCACACCACGTCGCGGCAATCATCGGATTCGTCCGCCATCATGATGACCACGGCGTCGCCCGTCATGTGGTCGAGACCACGGACGACCGCACGACCGAAGCCGTGCAGGTCTTCGTTTTTCACCGGAACCAGCTCGGGAAGTTTGGCTTTGATCCGGGCAAGCAGTTCCCAGGTCCGATCGGTGCTGCCATCGTCAACGACGATGATCTCGTGCGGCACGTTATGCAGCCGCAGTTCCAAATGAAGGTGCTCCACCGTGGAACAGATGCAGCCTTCTTCATTGCGTGCCGGAATGACCACCGACAGCAACGAAAGCGGGCGGGGTTGGGGAATCGGATCGCTCATGTGCTGTTGGGCAAATCTGGTTTTAGCTGCAACGCTGTGCCGGGACAGGCGGCGGATTCATTTGTCCTCTCAAGCCTAAATTAAATCTCCGCCGGGTCAAACAGTTAGAACTGATTCGCAAATAAAAATTGTCCGGTGCAGGCCTGGCTTCACGTTCTCAGCCAAACCCGGCGCTGCGCCACGCTACCAGCGCCCCCGGTGAGCCAGGCGGATGATGGCTACGGTTTTTCATGGAATGGGGCGTTCGCTTCATAGAGTTTGAGACGGGACTGGAGGGCCTCGGCCAAGGGTTGGTTGTTTTGCGTGGCGTTGAGGTTGAGCGCCCGCCGGGCCGTTTCGATCGCTTCGGGAAACCGTCCGGCTTCCGCATACGCCGCCGCCAGGGTGTCCAGAAGTTGTGGCGACTCGGTTCCGGCCAGCGCCCGGGCCTGTTCCGCCAGTTCCACTGCCCGGTTGCCATCCCGCAGTGACGCGTCCGGACACGTTGCCAGCACCCAGGCCAGGTTCAGATGCGCCAGTATGTGCCGGGGATCCAAGACCAAGGTCTTCTCATATTCCGCCATCGCGGCCACGAAATTGTGTTGTGCCTGCAATGCCTGGCCAAACCTGAAGTGGATCTGTGCCGAGTTCGGCATCAACGCCAGTGCCCGCTGGTAATGCTCGATGGCTTCATCCAGCCGGCTGGCCGACACCAGCGCCACCCCCAAATTGAAATGCGCCTCGGTGTAGTCTGGTTTGAGCTCAATGGCTTTCTGATAATGCCCGATGGCCTCCGATACGCGCCCCAACCGGAACAGAACGTTCCCGAAATTGTTGTGGGCCTCAACATAATCGGATTCGATCCGCAATGCCGATTCGTAGTAGCTGATGGCCTCCTCGTACTTGTCCAGTCGGGCCAGGGCGGTTCCCAGGTTATAGCAGGCCTCGGCCCGGCGAGGGTTGAGACGCAACGCCTGCTCGTAATACCCCATCGCCTCGGTTGTCTTGCCCAGGTCGAAGAGAATGGCCCCCATATTATCGCACGCCTCGGGAGAATCGGGCTGGATCCTCAGCGCCTGTTCGAAGTGCTCCAACGCTTCCTCCGTCCGGCCCGCCTGCCTCAGGAGGAGACCCAGATTGTTGTGGGCCAGCCAGGCATCCGGATTCTTTGTCAAGGTGTCCCGCCAGATCGTTTCCTCATCGCGATAAATGTGCACTTGTTTCCATGTGCACAGGCCCAGCGCCAGAAACACGGCCGTGCCGGTCAGCCGACCGATAAATCGGCCCTTTTCTCCGATTCGCCGTCCCATCGCAATGCCTCCGCTGACCGCCAGGGCGATGAGGCCGATGAGGGAAAAATACTGGTAGTGATCGGCCACCAGCGAATACCGCATGAAGTAGATGTTTACGAACCCCAGGGCGGGGAAAAGCATGATCAAATAATAGCCAAAGCCGAGCAACCAGGGCTTGCCCCACCGTTGCCGGCAGGTCCAACCGGCCAGCAACCCCGCCAGTACGAGCAGTCCCGGGACATACGACAGGAGATTCTGCGCGGTAATCTGCCATCGCGGGTAGACAAAACACAGATCCAGCGGCAGCACCGCCTTGTAAAGATAGAACCACACGGCCCAGCCCGCCCCGGCCAGCCGTGACCAGAAACTGTCGTGTCGCACCACATCCACCCCTACGGCCCGAAGGGGCGCAAACCACAACGTGACGCAGCCCAGCAGTCCCGCCACTGCAAAAAACGGGAGACTGCGCAGTACATCCCTGCGATCAATCCTTTCCCGGCGCCACCATCCGATTCCCAACGGCACGAAGGGAAACATCACCACCGCGGTCTTGCTTAACAAGGCGAGGATAAACGCGCCCAGTGCAAGCCAATACCAGCGCCGATGTCCCGTATCGTCGAATCTGACATATCCTAACAGTGCCCCGGCGCAGAAAAACATCGCGAGCGTATTCTTCTGCTCGGCAATCCATGCCGCCGATTCGACATTGACGGGATGCACGGCGAACAAAGCGGCGGCGAACCAGGCCGCTGGAATCCGGAGCCTTACCAATATCCGCCACCACAGCACCGCATTCAGCGCGTGCAGGATCACATTGACCACGTGGTAACCCACTGGGTTGTCTCCCCACAGACGCCACTCCAACCACCACGTGCTTGAGGTCATCGGCCAGTAATCAGGAGCTTCCATCGTGCACCAGAATCGGTACAAGCCGTCAGGACTTTTAATGAGGGGATTGTTGATCACCAGACTGTAATCATCCCAGATGAACCCGCAATGCAGGGTGGGGAGGTACACCACAAACGTCGCTGCGACCAGACCCAAGCCCAGAAGCCAGTTCCGGCACCTCGAAAAAGGGTTGATTTGCAGCACCGGGGATTTTTTCGCCCGGGCAACAGCCGAATCCGGACGCGCCCGGCGGACCAGGTTAGGGTTTTTCATGATAGGGCGAATTGGCTTCATAGAGTTTGATCTGGTTTTGGATGACTTCAGCCAGGGGTTTTTTGTTTTGCGCGATACTGAGATCCAACGCCTGCCGGGCCGTTTCAATCGCCTCCGGGAAACGGCCGGCCTCGGCATAAGCCGCTGCCAGTGTGTCAAGAATCTCCGGAGACTTGCCGCCGGAAAGTTGCACCGCCTGTTGTGCCAGTGCCACCGCCTTGGCACCGTTGCGAATGGATGCCTCCGGACAGGTCGCCAACAGCCAAGCCAGACTGAGGTGCGCTGGCAAGTGCCCGGGTTCCAATTCCAAGGCTTTTTGATACTCCAGGTCCGCTGCCTCAAATTTGTGTTGGGTTTGCAGCGCCTGGCCGAATCGGAAATGGGCTTGGGCGGACTTGGGCACCAGTTCCAACGTTTGCCGGTACTCGGTGATGGCTTCATCCAGCTTGCCTTGAGCGGCCAGCACATTGGCCAGGTTGCCGTGAGCGTTGGCGTAGTCGGGCTTGATCTTAATGGCTTTCCGATACTGCCCGGCCGCTTCGTCCAGCCGGCCGAGCATCCCAAGCGCCACGCCCAGATTGTAATGCGCCTCCGCGTAGTCTGGGTTGAGATCAACGGCTTTCTGATAATGCACAATGGCCTCAGCCATTTTTCCCTGTACAGCAAGAACATTCCCCAAATTGTAATAAGCATCAGCATAGTCCGGGTTGATCTCAATGGCCCGGTGGAATTGTGCGATGGCCTCGGGAATTTTTCCCTGCAAAGTGAGCATGGTGCCGAGATTGTTGTAGGCCAGAAAAGCGTTTGGATTCTTCGCGATGGTGGTCCGCCAGAGGGTTTCGATGTCGGCATACATCCCGCATTGCCGCCACGTCAGGCACGTCAATGTCACCAACAGCGTCAAGCACAGCACATTACCGCCCGGTCGCCCCCAAAGCCGATACCGGCCTAACAGCCACGCGGCGCCGGCTGAGGCAAGAGTGATGACCCCCACGCCCGCCAAATACTGGAAGTGATCAGCTACAAACGCAAAGCGGAACGGATATACATTAAAAAAGCCCAGCGCCGGGAATAGTGTCCCGGCAAAGCAGAGCAGCCCAGCCAGCGGCCCGCGCCACCGCGCCTGCAGCGCCCACGCCGCTGCCAGGAGCAGCAGCGTGGCGGCGGGGAATAAATATTGCCACCAGACTGCCTCACTGACATTCCAGCGGGGGTAGATGAAAACGAGATGCGCCGGCCAGAGAAGTTTGCCCAGGTAGAACCAGAAGGCGCGCCCGGCAATGAGAAATCGTTCAATGACGGTGAAGTCGAAGGTTTGGCCTTCGGCACCAACGAATTTCCGCTCGATCCAGGCGGTAAACAACCCTGAGACAATCCCGGTCAGAAAAAATGGAACCAGCGGCTGTACATCCTGTTTCCAAAACAGCCTCCCCCGTTTCCACCAGAAAACCACCAGTAGTGCTGCTGGCAGAGTCGCGATGGCGGTCTTGGACAACAAACCCAGGATGAACAACCCCAGGGCAATGGCATATAATCTCCCGTTTCTGGTCCGGTCAAATTTCAAGTAAGTCAGCGCAGAGCCAAGACAGAAAACTCCGGACAAGGTGTTCTTCAGCTCCGAAATCCACGCCACCGACTCCACTTGCACCGGGTGCAAGGCAAAAATGGCCGCTGTCAGCCACGCTCCCGGCACCTCAAGCTGTCGCAGGATCTTCAGCAACAGCAGTGCGGAAAAGGCATGAAGCAGAATGTTGACCAGATGATAACCCAAGGTCAAATTGCCCCAGAGCTTGTGCTCCACCCAAAAGACGCTGTGAACCAGTGGATAGTATTGCGCTGTGCTGCTGGGTTGCGTCCAAATACGGCATAAACCTTCTGCCGAACGCAACTCCGGCCTGGTCAAATGCCGGTCATCGTCCCAGATCGGTTTTCCATTCCAAGCCGGCACGTAAGCCGCCAGCGTGGCGACAACCAGGAGCAGCCCCAAAAGCCAACCCCGGTTCCACGAAGACCGGACAAATTTCATGATTCTGTTCACAATCTGATTCAACCATGCTTGACTTCAAATGTCGGTTACAGATTCGCTCCTGCAACTGGCCGGCACGGGTTTGGCGTCACATTCCCGGCCAAACTCAGCCAACGCCATCCCTGCAAATTACCCTCAGATGCACAATGTAAATGATGGCTACGGTTTTTCGTGGAATGGGGCGCTCGATTCATAAAGTTTGAGTCGCATTTGCAGGGCGTCAGCCAGAGGCTTGTTGTTTTGGGTGGCGGGAAGGTTCAGCGCCCGTTTGGCCGTTTCGACCGCTTCTCCAAATCGTCTCGCCTCGGCATAAGCGGCGGCCAGCGTTCCGATGAACACGGGTTGGCCATAATGAGTCAGCTCACACGCGCGTTCGGCCAAACGGACCGCCTCGGCCCCATTGCGAAGCTCGTCATCGGGGTTCGAA
>Ga0074044_10000715_pt1 | contig 30957 bp, 22 predicted proteins | sample BogForMeECP23OM1_FD_94443 | JGI IMG/M metagenome (GOLD analysis project Ga0074044, IMG submission 94443) | Bog forest soil microbial communities from Calvert Island, British Columbia, Canada - Bog Forest MetaG ECP23OM1 | ecosystem: Environmental > Terrestrial > Soil > Wetlands ...
ATCGAGCGTGATCAGCTTGCCGAGGCGTTCCATCTGCAGGAGCTCGCCCTCGACCATCTGCTGCGTCAGTTCGATCAGCGTGTCGAGGATGCGGAAGTTCCGCTCCTGCACCGCGATCTTGAAGCCCTGCATGTAGAGCCAGTCGCCGGCCAGCACGCACTTGGAATTGCCCCACTGCGTATTCGCCGCCGGCCGCCCACGCCGCGTTTTGGCTTCGTCGATAATGTCGTCGTGCACCAGCGTCGCGGTGTGAATGATCTCGACCACCGCGCCCAGCCGCACCGCACCCTGTCCTTCATAGTCGAGCAGCTTCGCCGCGAGCAACAGCAGCGCCGGCCGGATTCTCTTGCCGCCGCCGGCGCGAAGATATTCGCCGATCTCGGTGATCGCCTGCACGCCCGAGATGGTGTCGTGACCGAACTCGCCCTCCAGCGCGACGAGGTCGTCCCGCAGCAGATCGAATACTTCCTTTCCGTTAATGATGGCTGGTGCGCTCAATGTACCCTGTGGCCCCTGTGTCCTCTGTGGTTAGGCTTTTGTCCTTCAATTCGAGCGGTAATTCGTAAACTGCAGATCGATCCCGAAATCCCGCCCCTTCAGCAACGCGATGACTTCCTGCAGCGTGTCCCGATCTTTGCTTGAGATGCGCACCAGGTCCCCCTGGATCGAGGCTTGCGCCTTTTTCTTCGAATCTTTGACTGCCTTTACAATGTCGCGGGCCTTCTCGATCGGAATCCCTTGCTGCAGCGTGATTTTCCGTTTCGCAGTGCCGCCCGCGGAAGGCTCGACTACGCCATAGGTCAGGCCCTTGAGCGGGACTCCGCGTTTTACCAGCTTCGCCTGCAGCACGTCGTTGACGGCCTTCAGTTTGTATTCGTCGGCCGAGTGCAGCACGATCGCGTCTTTCTCCAGCTCGATGTTTGACTTGGAGTCTTTCAGATCGAAGCGGGTGTGAATCTCTTTCAGCGCCTGCTGGATGGCGTTCGAAACCTCCTGCAAATCGATCTTGCTGACGATGTCGAAAGTGTTATCGGGCATACATTTCTAATCTTTCTGAAACAAAGGAATCTTAACTGAGAGCGTATCAGAATTGCCGGGTGTGGCGCGGCGGAACTTTGCTTTCAATCATTTCAACCAATTTGAAAAAGTTGTAGAAATTGCGCGAGGTCTGCTCGCCGATCTCTTCCTGAGAAAGTCCATGCAATTCGCCCAGCTTGCGTGCGGTTTCCAGCACGAAAGCCGGCTCGTTGCGTTTGCCCCGGTGCGGCACCGGAGCCAGATAGGGCGAGTCCGTCTCGATCAGCATGCGGTCGAGCGGAACCTCAAGCGCCGCGTCGCGAATTTGCTGCGCCTTGGGGAAGGTTACATTTCCGGCGAACGAAATCATGAATCCCATGTCGAGCGCGCGTCGGGCTTGCGGCCAGTTTCCTGTGAAGCAATGCAGAATTCCGCCCAGCCCGTTCGGCGCCCAGCGATGGCGAATCAAGCCGAGACAATCTTCCCAGGCGTTGTCGCTGCCGTCGGAAGGGCGGCAATGAATCACGATCGGCAGCTTCGCAGCCGCTGCCAACTCCATCTGCTTGATGAAAACCTGTTGCTGCACGTCGCGCGGAGAATGATCGTAGTGATAGTCGAGGCCGATCTCGCCCCAGGCAATCACCTTGGGATGCCGCGCCAGTTGCGCCATCCGGTCGTATGCCGCCTGGTCCGCCAGCCGCGCCTCGTGCGGATGAATCCCCAGAGTCGCGTACATGAAATCGTATTTTTCCGCGAGCCGGATTCCGCAATCTACATCCGCGGGCCCATCGCCATTGCCGATGGCGACGATATTCGCGACCCCGGCGTCGCGCGCCCGCGCGATGACGTCGTCGCGGTCCGCGCCAAACTTTTCGCCATCAAGATGAGCGTGAGAATCGATGAACATATAAGAGCGGACTTCGGACCTCGGACCAAGAGTGCGAACCTTTGGAGATCTAAAGTCTAAACAAGCGTCAGAGGTCAGAGTCCAGAGGTCAGGGGTCAGAATCCCTACTTCAATCTGGCTCCCACCGGCACATCCTCGAGAAAGCCTGCCAGCACTGGCTTTCCGCCTTCCAGCGAGGCTGCGACGATCATGCCATTCGATTCCAGTCCGCGCAGCTTTCGCGGAGCCAGGTTCGCTACGATTACAACCTTGCGGCCAACCAAAGTTTCGGGCGCGTAGGCCTCGGCGATTCCGGCCAGGACCTGGCGCACTTCCGTGCCAATGTCAATTTCGAGCCGCAGCAGTTTGTCTGCCTTGGGCACGCGCTCTGCAACTTTCACCACGCCCACGCGCAACTCAATCTTGGCGAAGTCGTCGATCGTGATCCTGCCGTCGGAAGTGGGCACGGGAGTCGTTGGCGGCATTGCCTGCACCGGTGCCCCTGGCACGGCAGGCTGCGCGGGCGCTTCCTTTGTTTCTGCCTTCGATTCTTCCACAGCTGCCGGACCTCTCTGCTGATCTTCCATCTGCTGCATCCTTTCAATCGCGCTCTTGTCGGCACGCGGAAAAACGGGATAGACGTCGCCGAGTTTCGTGCCCAGCGGCAGTTGTCCCCAGGCGAGGTCGCTCAGGGCGAACTTCTTGATGTCTCCCAACCCCAGCTGCGTCCAGATTTTCGCCGTCGCATCCGGGATCACTGGATGTGCCAGCGCCGTCGCGATGCGCAGCGCTTCGGCGGAAGTGTAGAGGACCGTTGCCAGCCGCGAAAGGCTGTCCTCATCGTGTTTTTCGCCGAGCGACCACGGTTCGTTCTCGACGATATATTTGTCGACCGCGGCCACCAGTCCCCACGCCGATTCGAGCGCGCGCGAAAACTGGAACTGATCGAACAGGGTTCCATAGGCGCCGATCGTCTTTCGCGCGGTTTCGGCAATCGCATCGTCGGCCGCGGTTCGCGAGGCCCCGCGCGACGGATACGGAACCTCGCCCTTGAAGTAGCGATTAATCATGGTCAGCGTACGGCTGGCCAGATTGCCCAGGCCATTCGCCAGGTCGGAGTTGTAGCGCTGCACCAGCGCGTCAAACGAAAACGATCCGTCCTGCCCGAAGACAACTTCGCGCAGGAGGAAGTAACGCAGCGCGTCGGCGCCCAGCACGTCGAGAATCGTCTCTGTACGTACAATATTGCCGCGCGACTTCGACATCTTGCTCTCTTCAAACAGCAGCCAGCCGTGGGCGACGATCGCCTTGGGCAACGCCAGCCCTGCCGCCATCAGAAACGCCGGCCAGTAGACACAATGGAAGCGAACGATCTCTTTGCCGATCATCTGCACATCGGCCGGCCAGAATTTCTTGAACGCTTCCTGCGCGCCCGCGTGGGTCGAGCCGTAGCCGATGGCGGTGATGTAATTTGCCAGCGCGTCGAGCCACACGTAGATCACATGCTTCGGATCGTCCGGTACAGGGATGCCCCAGGAGAATGTCGACCGGCTGATCGACAAATCGCGCAATCCTGAGCGCACAAACGAAGTCACTTCATTGCGCCGCGTCTCGGGGCGAATGAAATCGGGGTTGGAATAAAGCTCCAGCAGCTTGTCTTGAAACGAGGATAGCTTGAAGAAATAGTTTTCTTCATGCACGGTTTCGGTGATGCGCCCGCAAGTTGGGCAGGGATCGCCAGGTTGCGCGCCGTCCACGTACAGTTCGTCGGAGACGCAGTACTGCCCGGTATACGTGCCTTTGTAGATGTAACCGTTGTCGCGAATCACGCGGAAGAGATGTTGTACGCGTTTCTTGTGCCGGTCTTCCGTGGTGCGGATGAAGTCGTCGTTCGAAATCCCCATCCGGTGCCAGAGTTTTCGGAACTGGGCAGAAATTTCATCCGCATACTGCTGCGGAGTTTTGCCTGCGGCTTGCGCGGCGCGCTCGATCTTCTGACCATGCTCGTCGGTGCCGGTCAGAAAAAACGTATCTGCACCCAGCATGCGCTGCCGCCGCGCAATTGCGTCGCAGGTGATGGTCGTGTAGGCATGGCCGATGTGCGGCCGCGCATTCACGTAATAAATCGGTGTCGTAATGTAGAACTTCTTGCTCATATCTTGCCGTTCATTTTTCGTGCCGTTCTCGTCTCGCGCCATTGTTGCTGGAACGTTTGTCATTCCGGCATCAACTAAAAGTCTTGTCATTCCGAACTGGCGTCAAGCCGGTGAGGAACCTGCTTTTTCTTTTTCTCTAAGCGCCGAATGGAGGTAAGCCTCAACCGCCTCGCCCATTACTGTTTTCAGCGGCACGTGGCGCTCCGCCGCGATTCTCCGGCAGTCTTCATACTCCGGAGCGTAATTGGTGACTGTCCCGTTCATGCTCGCAATCTTGATTCGCACATCACCCCATTGCGTGTGTACATTCTCCCAGCGGCGGGCCAGTGTCTGCCGCATTTCTTCCCGCCGCCGCACGCCCAATGTCGTAGTCTCAGTAAAGATCAACTGCGTCAGCTTGCTTGCCTGCTCGGGTTTGCACAGCACGGTCAGCAGCGTTCCTGGACGATTCTTTTTCATCTGCACCGGCATGGCGAATGCGTCGAGGGCGCCTTCCTCCAGCAGTCGATCCATCACGTAGCCGAACACCTGCGGATTGAGATCATCCAGATTCGCTTCCAGCGCAGTGATCGTTTCCGAGGCTGTTTTCGCCGCGAGCGCCGTCACACTTTCGCCGATCACCAACCGCACCACGTTCGGATATGCCGGGAAATCGCGGGAGCCTGCGCCGTATCCTGACTTCTCGATCTTCATCTCCGGGAACGCGGCAAAGCGCCGGGCCAGGACTTTTACAATTGCCGCGCCCGTCGGCGTCACGAGTTCCGTCTGCAAATCGGACGAGTAAACAGGAGCGCCTTTCAGCAACTCGACCGTCGCCGGGGCTGGCACCGGAAATGTGCCGTGGGCGCACTTTACCGATCCGCCGCCAACGTTCAGCGGCGAGCAAATAATTTCATCTACTCCTAACGCCTCGGCTCCGACGGCAGCGCATACGATGTCGATGATCGCATCCACGGCGCCCACTTCGTGAAAGTGAATCGTCTCAAGGGGAACGTCGTGAATCTTCGCCTCCGCTGCGCCGAGAGCCTCGAAGATCGCGATCGCCGTTTTCTTCGCGCTTTCCGAAATCGCGGCTGCCGAAATGATCCCGCGAATCTCCGTCAGCCCGCGACCGTGCCGGTGCGAGTGGGAATGCTCATGCTCATGGGAGTGCGAATGTTCCTGTGAGTGTGAATTTTCATGCGAGTGCAAAGGCTCTGGATCCCGTGGCGAATCCTTCTCGCCCTCGACCCAAACATCGACCTTGGTCGCTGAAATACCGCTGCGCACCACGCGAGAAATCTCCAGCCGCGCGCCCAATCCCAGCGCCGCGACAGTTTCCTCCAGCACGCGCGGCGGGACTCCGGCGTCCACGAGCGCGCCGAGAAACATATCGCCGCTCATGCCGGAAAAACATTCAAGGTAGGCGATGCGCATAGTCAAAAACGTCGTTGGTCGTTAGTCGTTCGTCGTTGGTGATAACCCACCGCTCCGGACCGGAGAGCGGCTAACGACGAGCGACCAGCGACCAACGACGGAAACTTTCATCATAGGGAAGCCCGCTTGCTCCGTCAAACCTGCGCGCCGCGCTCTGCTACAATCACAATTTCTTCAACGGTTTGAGGGAACTTCTTGTATCGTCATCTCGAACATCGTCTTGCCGGGCGCGTGCTGGAGTGTCTTCAGCGGCGCTATCCCGGCGTCGCATTGCCCAACGTGGTGGTTGAGCAGCCGCCCAATGTGCAGCTCGGCGACTTCGCCATTCCGATTTTTCCTTTCGCTAAACCGCTGCGCTCGGCGCCGCTGAAGATCGCCGAAGCCATCCGCGGCGAGATCGGCGCCGTCGAAGGCATCGCCGAAATGCAGGTGGCCCCGCCGGGCTATCTCAACGCCAGAATCGACCGGGCCTACCTCGCGGTCGCGCTCGTTGCGGATCAGAGGCCACCCACCGAAATCGCGAGCGGGAAGATTCTGGTGGAGCACTCCAGCATTAATCCCAACAAGGCTGCTCATATTGGCCACCTGCGTAACGCCATCCTCGGCGATACTTTCGTCCGGCTGCTGCGCTATGCGGGCAGGGAAGTGGACGTGCAGAATTACATCGACAATACGGGCGTCCAGGTTGCCGACGTCGTGGTCGGATTCCTGCACATCGAGAAAAAATCGCGCGCCGAAATCGAAGCTCTCGCCCGCCTGCCCCGCTTTGACTACTACTGCTGGGATCTCTACGCGCGCGTCTCGCAGTGGTATGCGGAAGATAAGCAGAATGCACAGACCCGGGGAGAAACGCTGCACGCGATCGAAGAAGGGAACAACGAAACTGCTGCTATCGCCGACTTGATCTCGGTTGCCGTTTTGCGCCGCCATCTCGAGACGATGGACCGGCTCGATATTGAGTACGACTTCCTGCCGCGCGAGAGCGAAATCCTGCATCTGCATTTTTGGGACGCGGCTTTCGTCAAGCTGAAAGAGAGCAGCGTGCTCACTTATGAGGACGAAGGCAAGAACAAAGGGTGCTGGGTGATGCGGCGGGCTGGCACCGAAAAGGCGCGTTCTACCACAGAGGGCACAGGGGACACAGGGTACAGCGGCGATGAGATTTCCGAGGAAGACCAGAAGGTGATCGTTCGCTCTAACGGCACTGTGGGCTATGTCGGGAAGGACATCGCCTACCACATGTGGAAGTTTGGGCTGCTCGGGCGCGATTTCGGCTATCGCAAGTTTTATCGCTATCCGAACTCGCACGATTGCTGGATTTCAGCGGTTGACGGAGAAAAGGAACATCCGCAATTCGGCGATGTCGCCGAAATCTATAACGTCATCGATGCCCGGCAATCGGAAGCGCAAAGCACCGTGATGGAAGCGCTGCGTGGACTCGGCCACGGCGAGGCCGCCGACCACTATACGCATTTTTCTTACGAGATGGTCGCGCTCACGCCGCGCTGCGCCGCCGAACTCGGGTACACGCTGAGCGAAGAAGACAAGGCGCGTTCCTACATCGAGGTCAGCGGGCGCAAGGGCTTTGGGGTGAAGGCCGACGACCTGCTCGATCAGCTCATCGCCTCGGCGAAGAGAGAAGTCGATTCGCGCCATCCCCAACTCAGTGATGGCGAGCGCCAGCAGATCGCCACGCAGATTGCGATCGGAGCTCTGCGATATTTCATGCTGAAATACACCAAGCCCTCGGTGATCGCCTTCGATTTCAAGGAGGCACTCAGTTTCGAGGGCGAGACCGGACCTTACGCGCAATATGCAGTCGTGCGCGCCACCAGCATTTTCAGGAAGGCGGGAGTCGATCCCGAGACGTTCTGCGCTGAACTTGCTGGCAGTATTTCGCCTGCCGCTCTGGCCCAGTATTTGGTGGGGGCCGAAAGCGACGAGATCTGGGAACTCTGGATTGCGTCGTCTAAGACCTCGTACGTCGTTGACCAGTGCATCGCGACCACCGAGCCCGCGTTTCTAGCGAAACATGTTTTCGAGCTGGCTCAGTTGTTCAACAAGTTTTACCATCGCCACCCGATCCTCAGTGAAACCGACGAAAAGCGGAAGCAGTTCCTCCTGGCCACCGTCTCCGTGGTTCGCCGGGAATTGATTCGCACGCTCGCGATCATGGGCATTACCGTTCCCGCCATGATGTAGAATGCCGGGCATGGGGCGTGGCACAAGTTTTTCTGGCCTGAGCCGTATTCAACTCCCGAAATGACCCGGACGGGGACATCTGTGGCGGGCAGGTCGTGGCTTCGCCGCCTCGCAACCGCTCTGCTTCTGCTGCTGTTGGTTCTCGCTGTAATCGGCATTCTGTACCAGAACATTTCTGAAGCCCGCGACCGCCGCTTTAATCCAATGGCGGGCCGCGTCGTTACGGTGGACGGCCGCAGGATGCACATCGACTGCGAGGGAACTCCAGGCGACGGTCCGACGGTGATCCTGGATTCCGGGCTGGGCGATTCTTACCTCTCGTGGCGCAAAGTGCAGCCGGAGATTGCGAAGTTTGCCCGCGTTTGTTCGTACGATCGGGCGGGTATCGGCTACAGCGATTCGAGTTCCCAACCGCGAACCAGCCGCGTCATTGCCGAAGAATTACACGCGCTGCTGCAAGCCGCCGGCGTCGCGCCGCCCTACATTCTCGTTGGACACTCGATGGGCGGATACGATGTCCGCCTCTACGCCAGCCTTTACAGAAACGAGGTTGCGGGCATGGTGCTGGTTGACGCTTCGCATCCCGACCAGGAAAATCGATTCCCGCCCGAGCTGAACCGTATGAAGACGTCATGGATTCGGGAGGCTGAGTCGATCGAGTTCACGATGCCTTTCGGTATTCCCCGCCTTTTGTCTCTGTGTGACGACGGCCCCGAGGAACGGGCCGCGGAATGCAATTTCCACAACGCGCGCGAACAGGTGGAGGAGTTGAAGTCGTTCTCGGCCAGTGCCGCCGAAACAGCGGCCACCGGAGCGCTCGGGAGCCTACCCCTGGCCGTGCTTTCGCACGATCCTGAGAAGCCGTTGGTTGATCTTCCCGCCGATCTGGTTAAGCCCACGAACGATGCCTGGGAGAAAATGCAGGAGGAGTTGGCGCATCTCTCCAGCCGCGGCTCGCAGACCATCGCGAAAAACAGTTTGCACTACATTCAGATCGACCGGCCTGATGTGGTCATCCAGGCGGTGCAGACCACCGTCACTCAGGCGCGGAGCACGTCATCCGCTGCCGGCCCCAAGCTTCCCTAGCTCGAACCTGCTACCCTTTTTTTCTTCTTTCTTGCAACTTCAAATTCGACTTTGGAAGAATCTGCCTGGGAAGAAGCTTGTCTTTGTCTCTAGTCTTTCGCGCCGTTAGGAGCACATGATGGACGTAACGCACCGGCCTGCCCTGATTCGGATTGGAGTCTTGTGCCTGTTTAGTTTCTCTCTCGCCAACGTTCCTTTGGCCCAGGAAGCGCCGGCGCAGCCGTCTGCGGTTGCCGCAACCTCGCCTGCTCCACCGCAGAGGCCGCGCATCGGGTTGGCTCTCAGCGGGGGCGGCGCGCTGGGCCTGGCGGAAATTGGCGTCATCGAGTGGATGGAACAGAATCATATTCCGGTCGACCGTATTGCGGGAACCAGCATGGGCGGCATCGTCGGCGCCATGTACGCGACCGGCATGTCGCCCGCTGAGATTCAGCAGTTCGCCGAGAGCATCGATTGGGATGTTGCGTTTCTGCCGGAGCCGACCTATTCGCAACTCTCTTTCCGCCGCAAGGAGGACCGGAGAGATTATCTGATCGACACACCACTGGGTTTGAAGCATGGGCTGAGCGGTCCAAACGGATTCAATCCGGGCCATGGGGTGGGACTGTTGCTGGACCGTATCGCCTTCCGCGAATCGGATATCGCCAGCTTCGACGATCTTCCCATTCCGTTTCGCTGTGTCGCCACCGATATGTTGAGCGGCGAAGCGGTCGTGCTCGGCGACGGCCCTCTGGCCCAGGCGGTGCGGGCGTCGATGGCCATCCCTGGCGTGTTCACGCCTGTGGAGATAAATGGCCGCGTGCTGGCGGATGGCGGCATGGTGCAGAACATTCCGGTTGAGACCGTCCGCGCCATGGACGCCGATGTAGTGATCGCCGTTGAGCTGCGGACGCCGCCGGCCGATCGCGTCCAGCTTGAAACCATTACCGGAGTGCTCGCTCGCGCGGTCGGCGTGATGATCACGCAGAATGAACACCGCTCTCTCGCGCTGGCGCAGGTTACCGTAAGCGTCGACACGACTGGATTTTCAGTTGGCGATTATGATCGCGCGAAAGAACTCATCCAGCTCGGTTACAGGACGGCGGCCAGCCAGTCGGCCGCGCTGCTTCCTTATGCCATTCAGGATTCCGCGGAGTGGGATCAATACCTTGCGGCGCGTGATGCGCGTAGACATCCGCAACCCGGAAAAGTAGAAATCGTCCAGGTGACTGGGGCCGATTCCGATACCGACGAGCGCATCAAGAATCAGCTCGACAAGACGCTTCGCGGTCCGCTCGATCTGCACAAACTTGACACCAAGCTGACTCGAATCGCCGGCGAGGGCCAGTTTGATCGCCTGGGGTACGAGGGCTTTACGCAGAACGGAGTTCCCGGGCTGCGCGTGACCGCACATGAGAAATCCTATGGTCCGCCGTTCCTGGATCTCGCCGTGAACGTCGACGGGTCGGGCGTGGCGGCCTTCGATTTCTCCGCCGGAGCGCGCATCACGTTCATGGATTTTGCCGACCACGGCGGCGAATGGCGCAGCAGTCTTCTTTTTGGATCGAGCAATCTCGCCGCCACCGAGTTCTACCAGCCGATAGCGCAGACGCACTTTTTTGTTGCGCCCTACGCTTTCGCGTCGAAGGTATCGCGCAATTCGTTCTCGGGATTAGACCGGGTTGCAGTCTTCGGAGATGAACGTGCGGGAGGCGGCTTCGATATCGGGTACAACTCCGGACGCCGCAGCGAATTCCGCGCCGGCTACGAAATCTTCAGCGGCAAGCTGAGTCCGCTGATTGGCAGCACCGGCCTGCCGGTGGTCGACGGCAGCACGGGGGAATTTCGCGCCCGCTACGTCTGGGATGGCCAGGACAGTCCGTCGGTGCCCGGAGTCGGCACGCGGGTGATCGCGACACTGTCGCGGGTGTTGCAGAGTCCCGGGCTGGCGCATCCTATCGGCCAACTCGACGTGCAAACTTCCAGCTTCATCCCGATCGGCGACTTTACGTCGTTGTTTGTGGTGGCCTCGGGCGGAAGCACTTTTCGCGGCTCTGCCGGGCCATTTCAGGTGTTCACTCTGGGCGGGCCGTTCCGCCTGGGGGCGTATCTGCCGGACGAGTTTCCGGGCAATCACTACGCCTATTCGTCGTTCGGCTTTCGGCGCGAGCTTTATCGTCTGCCGCAACTGGTGGGAAGCAAGATTTATTGGGGCGGATGGTATGAAGCGGGTACTGCATTTGGCACAGCGGCCAGTGGTTCAGGGCCAGTGGTTATACGGGGCTCGTTCAACCTGGGTTTGATTGCGGACACTTTCGTCGGCCCGATCGCCGTTTTCGGAAGCGTCAGTCCTACGGGCCAGAGCCGCGTGAATTTCTCGATCGGACGTCTGTTCTAGCCTTGGTATAATTCGCGCTCGGTTGCGCTTTCAAACTGACGTCTGGAGGAAACCGTTGCGCTCATCTGCCCTGTGTTTAGCCGTGCCTGTGTTTCTTGGGTTGTGCGCATCCGCGCAACAGACTCCGTCCCAAACTCCCTTCAAGCCGGTTTTCACGCTGCAGGAAGTCATGGTTCCGGTGCGCGATGGAGTTCACCTGCAGACCGTCATTCTCACGCCGGTCGACCAGCAGGGACCGCTGCCGATTCTGTTTCGCCGCACGCCTTACGGAGTTCCCGACAAGGCGCCGGAGCAAATGCCATCTTCGCTGAAAGAGCTGGCGCAAGACGGATACATTTTTGTCTTTCAGAATCTGCGCGGACGCTTCAAGTCCGAGGGCGTCTTCAAACTTTCGTCGTGGGTCGATTTGAGCGACCCGAAGGCCACCAACGAAACCACCGACGCCTACGACTCGATCGAGTGGCTGGTGAAGAATATCCCCAACAACAACGGCAAGGTCGGCATGTATGGCGTCTCTTACGATGGACTGACGGCTGCGATGCCGCTGCTGCATCCGAACCCCGCGCTCAAGGCTGTGAGTGAGCAGGCTTCGCCTGTCGATCAATGGATGAATGACGACGATCACCGCTTCGGCGCGCTGCGCGAAAGCTATGACTTCGAATATGCGGTGATGGAGCAGTCGGACAAGTCCAAGAACACGCACTTCGACTTCGAGACTTACGACACATTCCAGTGGTATCTCGATCTCGGCCCGCTTTCGAATATCAATACGAAATATCTTCACGGTTCGATTCCTTACTGGAACTCGACTATCGATCACCCTGACTACGACGATTTCTGGAAGAAAGAAGCGTGGGTCAACCAGCTTCACGAGTCGTCGGTGCCCAATCTCAACGTGGCTGGATTTTGGGATCAGGAAGATCCCTGGGGGCCGTGGCAGATTTTCCGCCACGCCGAGGAGCATGACCCGGGGCATGACAATTTTATTGTGGCCGGACCCTGGTATCACGGCGAGTGGCAGAGCCCGAAGGGCGATGGGATCGGAATCATTCCGTTCGGAGGGCACGAGACGGCGCGCGAGTTCCGCGAAAATATTCAGGCGCCATTCTTCCGCTACTATCTGCACGGAGCGGGCGAGAAGCCGGCGTGGCAGGCCAGCACTTTCCAGAGCGGGTCGAATACGTGGCACATTTATGCGAGCTGGCCTCCGAAAGAAAGCAAGCCGACGAATCTTTACTTGCAGTCTGACGGCACGTTGTCGTTTACGGCGCCCGATGCGGGGAACAAGTCGTCGAAGCCTTATCGCGAGTATGTTTCCGATCCGGCGAATCCGGTACCGTACCGGCAGCGTCCGATTTCGCCGACGTATCCCGGAGGCGACTGGCGCACGTGGGAAGTGGCCGACCAGCGCTTTGTAGAAAATCGCCCCGACGTCCTGACCTTCGTGAGCGCGCCGCTCGAACACGACCTCACCATCACCGGGCCGCTGGCGGCGGATCTTTTCGCTTCGACTTCCGGCACGGACAGCGATTTCGTGGTGAAGCTGATCGATGCGTATCCCCAGGACGCGCAGAAGAACGGCTGGAATCCCGACGCCGGCCCGAAGCCGGGAGAGTATGCGCAGTCGCTGAACGGTTACGAATTGCCGATCGCGATGGAAGTTCGCCGCGGCCGTTATCTCGCCAGCTTCGAAAAACCGCAGCCGCTTACTCCTGACAAGCCGACGGAGTGGAAGATTTCGCTGCGCGATCACGATCACGTTTTTCTGAAGGGGCACCGCGTGATGGTGCAGATTCAGTCGACCTGGTTTCCGGTGATTGACCGCAATCCGCAGAAGTTTGTGCCTAGCATTTATAAAGCGACGGCGTCTGATTTCGTTTCCGCGGCGCAGCGGATTTATTGCTCACCCGATCTGCCCTCGCATCTGGTGCTTCCGGTTCTGCCCTAGGGTAATGTAGCTAGCGGCGTGGAAGAGCGGCGCTTCAGAGCCGCGCAAGAGCTTTGATATGACGGAGGCTTTAGCCCCGGGGGCTGAAGCCCCCGTTTCGGGGAGCGCGGTACGCGGCGCTGAAGCGCCGCTCTTCCACGGCGCCGCCGGCAGCACAATTAAGTTCTGCAAAGAAAAACGGCCCAGGGGAGTTTCCCCGGGCCGTCAACGCTTTGCGTCTTTTTATTTACCGCCGGCAGTGCCGTGCTGGCCGAGCCACGACGCCAACTGGGGCTGCTGCTGTGATTTCAAATCGACGCAATTGTTGATGCGTTCGATCGATTGACGGAAGGTTCGTTCCGCGGCATCGATCTTATGAGCGGCGAAGAATCCCGTCACCTGATCGCGCATTCCGGCATCGCAGAAGACGCTGGTTGCTCCCACGACCTCAGCGCTGGCGAAGGGTCCGCCGGCCTTGGCCACGGCATCCCAATGCGACTGGATGAACTCCCATGCCAGCTTTTCGCCCGCAGGATTATCCAGAACGCGGGCGATGAGCAGCAATGCATCCTGAGAACGCACGTCGGGAGAGATGGCGTAATCCAGGGTGCGCTGCAAGAGCTTGGGATCGCCGAAGTGCGTGAGCGCATCCTGAAATTCGTAATATTCTTCCGGAGTTTTGGCGTTCTTCAAGGCAGTCATCACTCTGTCGTAGAATTCCGGACCGCCGTTCAGAGCCGCCAGATCGAAGGCTGCGCCGCCGACTTCACGATCGACCGACGCGGGATTATCGAGGAATTTGTCGGCAATTTCGCGGGCGCGCGCGAGCACTTCCGTATCACGCGCGTCGTAGCCCAGCACGGTCAGCAGGCGCGCGCGCAATTCTTTCTGCTCGTCGCTCTCACCGGGCTTCGGCTCCCATCCGACGTCTGTGAAGGCCGGAGTCAGCAACTGGCGCAGCCAGGCGCGATAGGCGTCGCCGTCGCTCTCGTTGACCAGATATTGGCCGATGTAGGTGAGGTGCCCCATAACATCTTCGACGACAGCGCGGTTGCGGTCGGTCTGCAAACCCTGCGCGAACGCCAGATAATCGCCCACCGGTTCGCGGCCCACGCGCACCGACGCCCAGATGTCGGCCTCGACGGCAAGCCGCTCTGCGGGGGTGAGCTTGCTTTCCGCGTCGCTGGCCAACGCCTTGACCGCGTCGGGTTGATATCCGGTGCGGTAATATCCCGTGGCGTTCGCATTGGTTAGAACCCAGGTCGAGCAGCCCGGCAGAGTGAGCAATGCTTCTTTCTTGGTGACCAGGCCGCACTCGGGTGCGCTGCTGGCCGAGCCTTTCAGGCAGATCGGAATCTGCCAGAGCTGATCCCCCGGAGAATCAAATTTGGCGCGGTCGCTGTAGTAGCGCTTCTGGTCCACCGTGATCTTCGTAGTATCTGCCACACATTGAGTCTGCACTTCGAGCATGGGCACGCCGGGTTGCTTTACGAACGTCGGCATGATTTGATCGACCGGCTTTTTCGAAGTCGCGGCCTGCGCCTCCCAGAAATCGTCCGCAGTCGCGTTGGCGTACTGATGCTGGCTCAGGTACGCATTCACGCCGGCGCGAAACGTATCTTCGCCGAGATAGGCTTCCAGCATTCTTAACACCGCGGCAGCTTTGCCGTACGCGATGCCATCAAACAACTCCTGAATCTCCGCCGGCGTTTCGGCGGCCTGATGGATGGGACGCGTATTGGCCAGCGAGTCGGTGTTCATAGTGCCGCCGGCGTCAATCACATCGTCGAGGTTGAAATTCCATTCCGGCTTCCAGGCCTGGATGGGTTTACTCGACATCCATGTGGCAAATCCTTCGTTGAGCCAGATATCGTCCCACCACTTCATGGTGACCAGATCGCCGAACCACTGGTGGGCCATCTCGTGAGCGATAACGGAGGCGATCTCTTTTTTCAGGCCGACGGAGCCGTGTTGTTCGTCAATCAGCAGAACCACTTCGCGGAAGGTGATGCAGCCCGTGTTTTCCATGGCGCCCGCGGAAAAGTCAGGAATGCCGATCAGGTCGAGCTTTCCGTAGGGATACTTGATGCCGAAATAATTGTCGTAGTAGCTGAGAACGTGCGCGGCCACATCGAGCGCGAAGCGGCCCATTTCCTTCTTGCCCGTGGTGCTATAGACGCGAATCGGAATGCCGTCGGCTTCGCCCTCGACATATTCGAAGTTGCCCACGACCAGGGCCGCGAGATATGACGACATCTTTGCCGTCGTGGCAAATGTCACCGTGTGCTTGTTGCCGGGACCGGGGCTGTCGGAAAGAACTTTCTGATTTGAGATCGCGACCAACCCCTTGTCGGCGACAGCAGTGATGTCGAAAGTAGCCTTGTAGTCCGGTTCGTCGAACGATGGAAAGGCGCGCCGCGCGTCGGTAGCTTCAAACTGCGAGGCCGCGTACTTGCGCCCCTGATCGTCCTTGCCCAGATAAAGCCCGCGCATTTCGCTGTTGAGAATGCCCGCGTAGGTGATGTGGATGGTGGCCAGTCCAGCCGCCAGGGGCTTGTCGACCGAGAGGACGACCATTTCTTTGTCCTTGTCGGGAGTGACTTTGGCCGTCTGCGTCGCGCCTGCGCTGGTGATGCTCACGGCGTGAAAGTCGATGTCGGCCGAGTTCAGCGTGATCGCGGAAGTCGGCTTCAGAATATGGAGGGTGATGGTCTCATCGCCCTCGAAGGTCGCTTTATCGAGATCGGGCGTGAACGTGAGCTTGTAATTGTCCGGCCTCGCGATCTCGGGCAGCCGCTGCGCGGCCGCGAGCGAGAGGGTCAGCACAACAAAACTTATTCCAGCAAAGATTCGTTTCATTCGTTTTCCTCAAGAGATTGACTGGGATGATTTGTAATCAGGGATATTGGCCGTTTCTTCGGGAGCGCCCGAAATATGTAACCTGCCTCGTGTTACTACGCCGCAGGGGACGCAAAAGTTCACTCACCACCCGCGACTACTCCGTTGAGCACCGTCATCGAGCAGTGGTTGGCTCCAAACCAGTAGGGAATCTCGCGATAATCCTCCACAGCGAATGCCGCGAGGTCTGCGTCTTTGCCCGGCTCGATGCTTCCTTTGTGCTCGGCCACGCGCAAGGCATGCGCTCCATTGATTGTAGCTGCGGAGATCGCTTCTGCGGGCGACATCTTCATGTGAGTGCAGGCCAGCGACATCGCCATCGGCATGCTTACCGTCGGAGAGGTGCCGGGATTGTAATCGGTCGCCAGCGCCACCGGAACGCCCTCATCAATCAGACGGCGGGCGTCGGGAAATTCTTTCAGGCCGAGAAAATAATTCGCCCCCGGCACCAGCGTGGCTATCGTATCGCGCGCGGCCAGTTGTGCGATGTCGTCTGCGCTCACGTGGTCCATGTGGTCGAACGATGCAGGATTGAAGCGCAAAAACGGCTCCAGGGTTGTCTCCGAAAGTTGCCCCACGTGCGCCCGCACGCTCAGTCCGTGGCTTTGGGCCGCGGCAAATATCTGTTCAGTTTCTTGCGGCGTGAACGCACCCCGGTCGCAGAAGACGTCCACGAACCGGGCGAGCTTCTGCCTTGCCGCCTGCGGAATCATCTCTTTACAGACGGTCTCGACGTACTTTTGTGAGCGGCCCTCAAATTCTTTGGGAACGACGTGGGCGCCGAGCAGGGTCGGAACCACGGTCCCGGGCCAGCGCGATGCCGCCTCGCGGATCGCCTCGAGCGATTTCAGTTCCGAGTCGACGGTAAGTCCGTATCCCGACTTCGCTTCGACCGTGGTTGTGCCCTGCGCGGCCATATCCTTCAATGCGGCCAGGACCTTCGCAGCCAGCGCGCTCTTTGGCGCCTTGCGCACCGCCTCGAGGCTGGAACGGATACCGCCGCCGCTCGCCGCAATCTCCTCATAGGAAGCGCCTTCGGACCGCTTTTCGAAATCGACCAGCCGCGGTCCAACAAAAACAGGATGCGTGTGGGAATCGACGAAGCCGGGGATCAGGACCTTTCCGGCGCAGTCGATCTCCATCACTTTCTTGCGATTCTTCTTCAGCCAGGGGTCGCGGATCGCGTCGTTCGTTGTTCCGACGGAAACGATTCGGCCACCTGTGCACAACACCGCTCCGTCTTCGACGACTCCAAGTTCCTTAAGATCGGCACCGCGGCGCGGACCGGGCTTCGCCTGGGCAGAGCGCAGCGTCAGCAGCTGGCCAATATTGACCAGCAGAAGAAATCTTGCTGTTTGGGCTTGGCGTTTCGTCGCAGGCACGCGTGCCTTAGTTTAGCAGTAATGGGAACCGGAGCGCGCATCGAGACAGTGTTCCGAATGGTGCGCGGAGGCTCGGGGTTGTGCGAGGAGCGCTGCCAGCCTAACATCTTGAGCGAAAGGCGAACTCATGGGCCACCTCCAATTCTCGCGTAAACACGTTTCCCGGATTGTCCGATCCGTTCTGCAGTGCACGCTGATGGCAATGCTCGCATGTTTGGCTGCGGTTCAGCCTGGAGTGGCGTCTCCGCAATCGACTGCTGCGGACACGGGCACACTGCGTCAAACCGCCGCCGCTCACAACATTCTGGTCGGATCCGCGGCCGCGTCAGCTTATCTTTCGCAGCCGGACTACGCCGCGATTCTCGGCTCGGAGTTCAGCCAACTGCAGGCCGAGAACGAAATGAAGTTTGGCCTGATTCATCCGCGGCCAGGCAGCGATCCTCGTCCTTATAACTTTAGCGGCGGCGACGCACTGGTCTCGTTCGCCCAGAGCCACAATATGAAAGTCCGCGGGCATACGCTGGTCTGGCACAAACAGGTGCCGAGGTGGGTGACGGACGGCAATTTCTCATCGCAGAAGCTGGCGGAGATCTTGAGCGATCACATCAGTACCGTGGTCACGCATTATGCCGGCAAGCTCTACGCCTGGGACGTGGTCAACGAAGCCTTCAAAGACGACGGCTCCATGCGTTCCACCCTCTGGTATGACCAGCCCGGCATTGGCGCAGGGGCGGGCACGAAGTATATCGAGCAGGCGTTTCGCTGGGCGCGCGCCGCCGATGCGAACGCGAAGCTGTTTTACAACGATTACGACGCGGAAGAAGTCAATGCGAAGTCCGACGCCATCTACGAAATGGTCAAGGATTTCAAGAAGCGCGGCGTGCCGATCGATGGAGTCGGCTTTCAGACTCACGTCAGCCTGAAATTCGATGATCCGAAAAAGCTGGCGTCGTGCGCGAAGAATCTGGAACGCTTTGCTAAGCTTGGCCTTGAACTGCAAATCACTGAACTCGACATTCGCCTGGACGACAGCAGCGCCGCCTCGCTAGCCGCCCAGGCCAAACTCTACGGAGAAATTACTGCTCTCTGCGTGCAGCAACCGGCCTGCAAGGCGCTGCAGACCTGGGGTTTCACCGATAAGCATTCCTGGATTCCGGATTTCTACAAAGGTCAGGGCTGGGCGCTGCTGTGGGATTCGAACTATCGGAAGAAGCCGGCGTATGGGGCGGTGCGCGACGCGCTGGCGCGCTAGCATTGCTCATGTGGGGACAGCCGCCCTCGGCTGTCCGGCGGAGCGAAGCTCCGGGTCGAGACTAATCGCAGTTTAGCGGTAAATTCGATAACCGAAATTTGAGGCTGAATCCCGAAATGGCATCCAGGAAAACCTAGGCGCGCTTCGCGCGCCCGGACAGCCGAGGGCGGCTGTCCCCACATATGTCGGGCCCGGCCGGCGAGAGGGCGTCAACGCTCCATCGGCACGTTGACGCCCGTTTTCTTCGCGAACTCTTTTGCCTCATCGTATCCTGCGTCGGCGTGGCGAATGATTCCCATGCCGGGATCGGTCGTGAGCACGCGCTCGATTCGCTTCGCCATCTCATCGGTGCCGTCGGCGACCGTTACTTGTCCTGCGTGCAGCGAGTAACCGATACCGACTCCGCCTCCGTTGTGAATCGAAACCCATGACGCGCCCGCGGCCGTATTCAGCAGAGCGTTCAGCAGCGGCCAGTCGGCGACCGCGTCCGAGCCGTCTTTCATGCTTTCGGTCTCGCGATAGGGAGACGCGACCGACCCGCAATCGAGATGATCGCGGCCGATCACGATCGGCGCTTTGATTTTTCCCTTCTTCACGAGATCGTTCATGGCCAGCCCGAACTGCGCGCGCTCGCCGTATCGCAGCCAGCAGATGCGCGCCGGCAGGCCCTGAAACTTGATGCGCTTGCGCGCCAGGTCAATCCAGCGCCGCAGGATGCGGTTCTCGGGAAACAATTCGAGGACCAGTTCGTCGGTCACGTGAATGTCCGAAGCCTCGCCCGACAGCGCCACCCAGCGAAATGGCCCGCGACCCTCGCAAAATAGCGGACGAATATATTCCGGCACGAATCCCGGAAAGTCGTAGGCATTCTTCACGCCGCGCTGAAATGCAAAGGTGCGAATATTATTCCCGTAGTCAAACGTTACCGATCCCATCTTCTGTAATCGCAGCATGCCCTCTACGTGACGCGCCATGGCGTCGAGCGATTTTTCTCCATACTCTTTCGGATCACGCACCCGCAACTCGAATGCGTCTGCGAGCGTCATGCCGTTGGGTACGTATCCGTTCAGCGGATCGTGCGCCGAAGTCTGGTCGGTCAAAATGTCAGGCACGACGCCGCGTTCGGCCAGTTCCGGAATAATGTCCGCGCAATTGCCCACCAGGCCGACCGAGACGTTCTCTTTCTTGCGAATCGCATTCTTCAGAATGCGCAAAGCTTCGTCGAGCGTCGTGACCATGAAATCGCAGTAGCCGGTCTTGAGGCGCTTCTTGATGCGCTCGGGGTCGACATCGATCCCCAGAAAAGCCGCGCCGGTCATGGTTGCGGCCAGAGGCTGGGCTCCGCCCATGCCGCCCATGCCGCCGCTCACGATCAGCTTGCCGGCGAGATCGCCGCCGAAATGTTTCTCGCCGGCCGCGGAAAAAGTTTCGAAGGTTCCCTGGACGATTCCCTGCGAGCCGATGTAAATCCACGAGCCGGCCGTCATCTGGCCGTACATCATCAGACCGGCGCGTTCCAGTTCGTTGAATTTCTCCCAGTTCGACCAGTGGCCCACCAGATTCGAATTCGCGATCAGCACGCGCGGCGCATGCTCGTGCGTCTTGAAGACGCCGACTGGCTTGCCCGACTGCACCAGCAGCGTCTCGTCGTTGTCGAGCTTTTTCAGGGTCGCGACGATGGCGTGGTATGCCTCCCAACTCCGCGCTGCGCGGCCCGTTCCGCCGTAGACGACGAGGTTCTTCGGCCGTTCGGCGACTTCAGAGTCGAGATTGTTCATCAGCATGCGCATGGCGGCTTCCTGCTGCCAGCCTTTGCAGGTGATGGAATTTCCGCGCGGCGCGCGAATGGGCGTGTAGGTAGTTTCTGTTTCAACCGGCATGAATAGATGTTACTGCATCGTAATGAACCGAAAAAGCAACCTGCCGATTCACTCGGGACTAAACAGTGAGCGTCAGAACCGTGCCATCCCTTCGGGATTTGCGGTCGCTTCCAACTTTTCCCGGCACTTACGTGCCGGGCTAATGAATGCCACCGCTTTCGCGCCTGGATTCTACCAACTACTGTAGATCGTCCCGTCCATGGCCGTGTTGCTCGAGGCGGAGTGAACATCGGTGATGCCTGGATCCGGTTGGTCCACCGAGAGCACGATATCCTCCTGGACCACCTCCCAGTTGGGCTCGCGGGTCATGGGATCGTCTGGAACCTTGTCGATGTAGCCGGCCGTTCTAAGGTCGTCGAGGGATTGCGGAGCTTTCTGTTTGTCGAAAGCAAATTTCCAGATGGAGTCGCGCAATAACTCAAGATCTGATCGCAGCGCTCTTTCGCGAGCCGCGACAATCGAACGGCTATAGGTGGGAATCGCGACGGCCAGAAAAATCGCGATGATGCTCATGACAACTGCCAGTTCAATCAGGGTAAAACCGCGGGAATGGTTCTTACTTCGGCCGGAATCGATCTGATCGCGATGGCACTTTATGTTCGTCACTCTGTATTCGTCACTCTGCTATTTCTCGCGAGATCGGGTTTTGCTCGATCGCGGCTCCCTACGCAGTGATGCAATCGTTCTCGTCACCAGGAGCTGTAAGCTTCGCCGCTGAGCGCCGTCCCTGTCGAAGCGGAGTGCACTCTGGCAATGCCCGTCTGTTGGGGATCGATTGCATTCGTGGAATCCTCTTGCTCGGTGGCCCAATCGGCCTTGCCGGTCATTGGATCGAAGGGCAGCTGATGCAGGTAGCCCGCGGTTACAAGATCATCCAGGGTCTGCGGAGATTCTCTTTTATCCATCCTGTACTGCTCGATTAAATTGTCCAGCATGCTCAGATTGTGCCGGAGAACAGCCTCGCGAGCCTGAACAACATGCTGCTGATAGAGAGGCATTGCGATGGACAACAGAATCATCATCACGCTGAGGACGATCATCAACTCGAGCAGAGTGAAGCCGCGGGCACGCTTCGCGGATTTGCTCACAGGCCCTCGCGACAAGTCTTTGCCGACACGTGTGCGCAGGCTTGGTCCGAAGATGTTCGCGCCCCGTGGCATCTACCAGTCCTTATATTTCGTTCCATCGAGCCCGGTGCCTTCTGACTTGGTGTAGACGTCGAACACGCTCTGCCCACCCCAGGAATCGGAGTCCGGATCATCCTGCATCGACCGCAATCCCCACTCGGTAGTGTTGGTCATGGGGTCGACAGGAATAGAACGCAGAAAGCGGACTTTCTTGCCGCCTTGTATTTCCACGCCTTTGACCAGCGTTTCCAGGTCGGGCGGGTAGCCCTGGCTGTCCAGTTTGATCTGAAACAGCTGCCGGTCGGCAGCGTCCTTATAGCGGTCGATGGCGTCGCGCATTTCCCAAAGATCGTGTCGTAGTTGCCGCTCTTTTTCGCGTTGAACGGTGACCCGCGCCAGGGGCAGGGCCATCAGGGTGAGAATCGACAGGATGGTCGCCGCCACGATCAGCTCAAGTAGGGTGAAGCCGCGCTCGGGCTTCGTGTTCAGCCCGGGATGGAATCTGGTTACCTTCATTACTGACGATCTTTTTCTACACGTTCCCAGTTTTTGTACTTCCCAATTTTTGTGCATTCCCCACTTCTCGCAAAAAACGCGAGAAATGGGGCACCCGGATTCGGGATGATCCCAAAAGCTATTGGACGGTTACCGACGCCTGCGCCCCGTTTACCGCGATGGCCTGCAGTCCGGGATCGCGCGCCCCGCCTCGTGTGATGGTCAGGGGGGTCTGCCCGCTGGCCTTCGCCTGGAAAGTCAGCGTGACGACCGAGCCTTGCCCGGAGACTCCACCGGCGCCCGGCGGACGCGTGGCCGTAACCTGCAACTGGCCGACGGTTTCATCCTCGCGATGAACCAGCGCAACCGCCTGGCCATCCTGCGACAAGAATCCGCCGTTCGAAACATTCACCAGCTGCAGCATTTTCGGATCGTAGTTCAACTGCACGGGCACGGAATAAACGTTTTGCGCGCCGGAAATCGTCAGGTTCACGGCAAACGTGCCGCCCTTCGTGGCCTGAATCGTGGGAGGATCGAACATGAAACTGGCTCCTCCCTCGGCAGCTCCACCGATTGGCGGTGGCGGCGCCGATGCCTGACCGCCAGCATTCGGAGCAGCCGGCTGACTCATATTTGCCGGCGGTGTGGCCGGTTGCGGAGTCTGATTCGCCGGAGCCTGGCTGGCCGGAGCAGCCGGCGGAGCGGCCGCGTGGGCCACGTGCCGCAACTCAATGGTGTTGGCAGTTCCGATCTGAATCTCGCGCTGGTTGATCTCGTTTACATCCGTGCCACGGATGACGTGCGGAGTGATGGCGAATACCGTCTCGTCCGAAGAATGGTCCTGGGTGACTTGCCCGAAGAGATAGCGCAGGATCGGAATCTGCGCGAGCCCAGGGATTCCGCTCAGCGACCTGGTCTGAGAATCGTCGAGGATTCCGCCGATGAGGCTGGACTCTCCGTCCGCCAGACGGATTTCGCCGAGGTCAACTTTTTTCTGGCCGATGATGGGCTGGGTGATGCCGCCGATGCTGGCCTGGCCGATCTCTGACGAAATTTCCATCGAGATCTTCAGCGTGACTTCGCGGTTCGCGTGCACGTGCGGCGTGACGTCGATATTGACGCCGACGTCGATGTATTGGAACTGCGTATTAACCAGCGGATTAATGCCGACACCGCCGATGCCGGGCTGGAACGAGCCGGTGGCCACGGGCAGGCGTTCGCCGATTTTGAGCGATGCCTTCTGGTTGTCCAGGGCGCGAATCTGCGGATTCTGGATCAGCTTCGTATCCGTGTCGCCCATCACTGCCGAGAGGTTTGCCGACGGAATCGATATCTGGAAGTTATTCGCGGTCAGGTTGCCCAACGTGTTCAGGGAGATGCCGGTCGAGCCCGTACCCGTTGAGGTCGTTCCGGTTGTGGTAGTCGTGCTGGTGGTGGTGTTGTTGATGTTGCTCTGCAGGGTTATGGTGGCGCTGCTGGGCGGATTCAACCCCAGCGTGCGCGATTTGTCTTTGCTGATCTGCATCACCGCGATGTCAATCAGCACTTCCGGACGGGCTTTATCCAGATCGTCGACCAGCTTTTCCGCCAGCGCGATCTGATCCGGCGTTCCGCGCACCACGACGGCATTCTGCGAAAGCAACTGCTGCACGCGCTGCACGTCGAGCACGGCGCGAATCGCATTCACAATGTCCTGCAGTTCCGTGGGCGCGGAAAGATTCGAAAGATAGAAAGTCTTGAGTACGCTCTGCTCCAGTTCCTTGCGCTTGGCCGGTGTGTCCTGGGCGACGAAAATCGTATTCGGGGTGACTGGCCGCCAGAAGGTTTTCGACTCCAGAGCCGTGATCTCGAGCGCCTCTTCGAGGGTCACGCCGTTCAGTTCGACGTTGATTTGTTTGGGAATATATTCGGGGTCAAACAGCACGTTGATTCCGGCCAGCTGGCCGACGGTGCGGAAAACGACATCCGATTTTTGTCCCGTGAGTTTCACCGTGATCGGGACGGTTGAGATGGCAGCCAGTTCCACCGGTCCGCCCGCTTCGAGGACCTTGCGCTCCAATCCCGCCGGAGGCCCGGCGGCCTGGGGCTGAGGATTCGCCCTGTCGTTGATCAGCTTCAGCGTGCGGTTGAGTTCCTGCTGGGCGATGTACAGCGAGGGATCGATGGTCACGGCTTTCTGGAACAGAGCAGCGGCCTCTTCCAGCTTGCCCTCGTCGCGAAGTTTTTGCCCGCGGTGCACAATCGATGCCGCAGCTTCGAAGCGCGTGCGCTCGAAGGCCGTGCGGTAACGCAGATCCTTGGGCTTGATATCGTAGGCTTGTTTGAAAAATTCGTACGCGGTTTCGAAGTTTTGGCGCGCCTCCGCGTCTTGACCTTTGTTGTAGAGGTCTTTGGCTTTGTCGGCCAAGGCGGGGACGGCGATAACCGCGACCAGCAACAGCCATACCGCCGGGCGCTTCAAGCGTCTCATTCGTTAATCCTCACTGAAACGACAAACACTAGAGATGGTTTCCGGGGCGAGGTCGTCGCCGACTCGGCAGTCTACTCACACACTGCCGAAATTTCTATGGCCCTAAGGTGCGAGAAAGCCCGCATCACGAGGGGGAATGATGCTCGACGGGCGATTATAGCATTGCTCTTCCTGTCTCCCGAAGTCGTTGTATGTTCGGGATTTATACTCTTTGGTCATAGGACCGTTGAGTGGGCCTCTTGATTTTCACAGCGAGGCTGGGTTCCGCGGCGCGAAAATCCGGAGTCCTCCGGTCACTCAGCACAGGGCTTTGCCCCGCAGAGCGTTGGCGGCCATTCGCTGCCCGCCATTCACTGTCCGGCTTTCGCTGCTAAGATAAGTCGACGTCGAGAAAAATCAGCCCATGCCCCGCCAGTCCACCCACCAAACCAAGGCCAGCCCCGAGAAATCTCCGCGCCGAGACCCGACCGCCAGCGGCCAGCGCGATGCCGCTGTTAATAGGATCGCTTCGCATAACTATTTCTTGCTGGAAAAATTTGAGTGTGGCGTGGTTTTGAGCGGAACCGAGGCCAAGTCGGTCCGTGGCGGCCTGGCCAACCTCAAAGACGCCTACGGCCTGGTTAAAGATGGCGAACTCTGGCTGCTGAATGCCCACATCGGCCCGTATGAGCACGGCAACATTCACAACCACGCCCCGCTCCGTAGCCGCAAGTTGTTGATGCATAAGGAAGAAATCCGCAAACTGATCGGCAAGACGCAGCAAAAGGGGCTGACCCTGATCCCGGTCCGCATGTACTTCAAGAATGGCAGAGTCAAGGTGGAACTAGCTCTGGCCAAAGGCAAACAGCTCTGGGATAAGCGCGAAACCGAGAGACGGCGGACTGCGGACAAGGAAGCCAGGGAAGCGGTTTCGAGAAGCCGGAAGAGTTGAGACCAGGTGCCCTGTCCCTGTCGCGTCTTTTGTGACAGGGCGGGGATTTTGATCTCCCTGACGCAGCGACGTAGCTGAGAGTCAAAATCCCCTCCCTATCCCTGCAACGAACGCAGGGACAAGGACGGGGCACCCTGGGAATATCCTTTGAAGACCGTCGATCTCAAGTCGGATATGCCCTCGGTGCACGAGGCACTGCAGCGGCTCGATCGCGAACTTGCGATCGCCCGCCAGGAGAAGACGAAGATGATTAAGGTGATCCACGGCTACGGTTCGACCGGGGAGGGCGGCGATATTCGGATTGCGGTGCAGAAGCGGCTGCTTGAACTGATAGGGGAGGGCCAGATTCACGGCTGCATCTTCGGCGAGAACTGGTCGAAGTCGGACGATGCGGCCTGGCGCCTGCTGCAGTCGCAGCCGGCGCTCAAGGGTGACGCCGACCTCGCCCGCCGCAACAGGGGCATCACCATCGTTCTGCTGTGAGATTGAAATCCCCACTTCTCGCGAAGAACGCGAGAAATGGGGCACCCGGCCGAAAGTCAAATTCCCCGCCCTGTCCCTGCAAAGAACGCAGGGACAGTGACGGGGCACCCTGCATCAAGGTCGTTCTCTTGCGCGAGGGGTCATGCTCGTAGACCGAGCCTGTGCAGGAATCTCCTTATTGACTCGCGTCCCGTTCCTGCTAATGATGGTCCGGATGTCTGCCTCCGCTTCGAAACGCCCGGACCGTTCCATATCTTCGAGACATCTTATAGCTATGCCTGGTGGAAAACGCCGCCGCCGCTGGCCTTGGGTCCTGGGATTTCTGGTGCTTCTGGTCCTTGCCCTGACGCTTGAAGCTCGCCACTTCCTCTCGCAGGCGCAACCGATCCTGCGCGCCCGCGTTATCGAGAGTCTCGCGGCTCGCTTCAAGACCAAAGTCGAACTGGCGGATCTGGATGTGTCGATCGCCGATGGACTGAATGTTTCTGGCAAGGGATTGAAGATTTTCGGTCCTACCGATCCCAATCCGACCGAAGCGGGTGTGCAGCCGCTGATCAGCCTGCAGGAATTTCAATTTCAAACCGGAGTGTTCAACCTGTTTCGCTCGCCCATGCACGTGGACACGGTCTACGTGAAGGGCATGACGCTGAACATTCCGCCGAAGGAAGACCGGCGGCAACTGGATAGCATGGGCGAACCCGGCAAGAAGATGAAGATGACCATCACGGTCGACAAGTTCGATTGCGAAGACACGCAACTCATCATTAATACCCGCAAACCGGGCAAGGCGCCGCTGGAGTTCGAGATCAGCCATCTCGACATGAAAAATATCGGCCCCGGCCAGCCGTTGCGCTTTGAAGCCACGCTGGTCAATCCCAAGCCGGTGGGGAACATCAAGTCGGCGGGGACATTTGGCCCATTTCGCGAAGACTCTTCGCGGGAAACGCCTGTCGGCGGAGACTACTCTTTCACTGACGCCGATCTGGGCACGCTGAAGGGCATCAGCGGCATTCTTTCTTCGACCGGAAAATATGGCGGCACGCTGGGAAAAATTGAAGTGACTGGCGACACCGATACGCCCGACTTCCGCGTGAATATCAGCGGCCATCCCGTGGCGCTGCATACGGATTTTCACGCCATCGTCGATGGCACCGACGGTGATACTTATCTCGATCCGGTCAAGGCGCGGTTTCTTCATACGTCGCTAACGGCGACGGGCAAGGTGGTTCGCGTCAAGAATCCGCCGGGCCACGACATTGAGTTGGATGTGGTTCTCGATCGCGCCCGGATTGAAGACCTGCTGCAGTTGGGCGTCAAGACCGATCCGCCGATCATGAGCGGCGAGGTTCAGATGAAGACGAAGATGAGCCTCGAACCCGGCCCCGTTGACGTTGCCAATCGGTTGAAACTGGACGGGACTTTCAAAATCCCGGCCGGACTGTTCTCGAACCAGAAGATTCAGGACCGCATTGACTCGCTCAGCCTGCGTAGCCAGGGCGAGGCCAAGCTGGCGCAAGAGCATGCCGAGGTCGGAGTGAAGTCAGAAATGAACGGCTCGTTCCGGCTCGCCGATGGGCTGTTCACGTTTCCGCTTCTGCAGTTTTCGGTGCCGGGGACGCAGGCCACCGTCGATGGCCAGTACAGCCTGGATGGGGACACCTTCGATTTTCACGGAAAGCTCAGGCTCGACGCGAAACTCTCGCAGATGATGACGGGCTGGAAGTCGGTTCTGCTTAAGCCGATCGACCCGTTCTTCAACAAGCACGGAGCGGGAACTGAAGTTCCCTTCAAAGTGACGGGCACACGCTCTGAGCCGCGTTTCGGTTTGGATTTCGGCCAGAAAGCTGAGGGCGCGCCGGAGAAAGCGCCTGCGAAATCACAGTAGAATAGGCGGCGAAGCTCTTCCAGCGTCGTTCCTCTTGCGCTTTTCCCATGCTGCCGACGATACTAGAGGTTCTCTTACACGACCTTTTAAAACCATGAAAACGACTATTTCTCTGAACCCTCCCTCTGCGGTCGAAACCGAAGCGCTGGTTGCCGTGGTCCTCGACCACTCCGATCCCGAGCAAAAAGAAAAGAACAAAGACGCCAAGCCGCAGCTCAAGGTTGCGAGCGCTGACGCCGGGGTGCAATCGGCGGCCGCCGACCTGCTTGCCAGCGGAGAGGTCGCAGGCAAACCCTTCGAGACCAATCTGCTGCACAAACCTTCTTCCCTGAAGGCCAAACGCCTGCTGTTGATCTCAGGTGGTGGTGCAAAGAAGTTCTCCACTTACGAGTTGCGCCGGCTGGCCGGAGCCGCTGTCCGCACGCTCAAGACGCGGGGAGTCCGCAGCTTCGCTTTTATCGGTCCGACGGGAATCGCTGCTGAAGAGGCGGTTCGTGCCATCGTGGAAGGCGCGCACGTGGGAAATTTCGAGCCCGACTATTACCGTAGCGACCGTAAGGACCAGAAGATCGATGAGATCAGCGTCGTCGCCAGCGGCGACAAATCCGAGCTGGAAAAAGCGGCGAATGAAGCGCGGATTATCGGCGAATCGCAGAACTTTACCCGCGATCTGGTGAATGAGCCTTCCAACCGCATGACACCGACGATCCTCGGGGAGCGCGCGAAGAAAATGTCGGAGGAAGTCGGCTTGAAATGCGAAGTCTACGGCGCCGACAAAATCAAAGAATTGAAGATGGGCGCATTCTGGAGTGTGGCCCAGGGTTCCGACGAGCCGCCCGCGCTGATTGTTATGCGCTATGAACCCGCCGGCGCGCCCGCGAAACCCGTCCTCGGATTAGTCGGGAAGGGAATTACCTTCGATACCGGCGGCATCTCGATTAAGCCCGCCGACGGCATGGAAAAAATGAAATACGACATGGCCGGCGGCGCCACCATGATCGGCGCCATGCGCGCCATCGCGCTGCTCAAGCCGAAGGTCAAGGTCGTCGGCATCGTTTGCGCGACCGAGAACATGCCGTCGGGAAAAGCGCAGAAGCCCGGCGACGTGCAGATCGCGATGTCGGGGAAGTCGATCGAAATCATCAACACCGACGCCGAGGGCCGCCTCGTTCTCGCCGACGGCTTGTATTACGCGCGCCAGCTCGGCTGCACGCATCTGGTCGACGCGGCCACGCTGACCGGTGCCGTCGTCGTCGCACTCGGTTACAGCAACGCGGGAATTTTCGCCAATGACGACGATATGTATGAGCGCTTTCACTCCGCCAACGCGAAAGCTGGCGAAAAAATGTGGCGCATGCCGCTCGACGATGAATACAAAGAGCAGATCCGCTCCGGAATTGCCGACATAGTCAACTCCGGCGGACGCTGGGGCGGCGCCATCACCGCTGCGATGTTCCTGAAAGAATTCGCAGAAGAGACGCCGTGGATTCACCTCGACATCGCCGGCACCGCGTGGACCGAGGACCAGAAACCCTGGATCGCAAAGGGACCCTCGGGGATCGCGTTACGCAGCCTCGTGGAGTTCGTGAAGGGTTTCGCGGGATAAGTCAGCCCATGATTTTCGCGGATCTTCACAAATAACCTGTAATAAAGGTCGCCTTATGATCCTGGAGTATCCGTGAGAATCCGGGGAAATCGGTGCCCATGCGCTTTCCTGGCAACCTTTCCCCCGGAAAACGGCTCTTATCCCGGCTTATTGGCGGCTCGGTGATTATTTTGTTCGAGCCGAACCTTGCACAAGGAGAAATGTCATGAAAGGTTTGGCTTGGGTGGGAATCGTCGTGCTAGTGCTCGGAATTATTTCGTTCGTCGTGCCCTTCCCGCACTATCACCATCACGGTGTGACGCTCGGCGACTCTCACATTGGAGTCACTACGGAGCATGACGAGAAGTTGCCGCCGCTAACCGGAATTGTGCTTGTCGTGGTCGGTGCGGGCCTGATCATTGCGGGAAAAAACTGACAAGCGCCACGGCTTGTTGCAGCAACCGGCGGGGGAAACGAGGTGACTCCGCGCGCCTTGGCTTCCCGAGCCTGACGGCCGAGGGCGACGTTCCCATACGAGTTGATTCGCGTTACTTCGCGGCCGTGGCGGCTGCGAAGGCCTTCTCCAGGTTCGTGACCAGCGGAGTTTCCCCTGCCGACAAGCCGTTGCGGCCGGTCATGCGCCACAGATACTCGTCACTCTGCGGCCAGCCATGCGCATCGTAAACCGCGAGTACATCTTCGCTGGGGCGGCTTGTTACCATCAACACAATGTCCGCCTGGCGCGGTTTGTAGACGACAATTAATTTGCCCCAGCTCTGAATCGCATTCTGCACTGCCGCGATCGCCTTCACATCTTCGGGAAACAGGTTGATATCGAACTGGTCTCCGTCATAACTAGTGACGTAGACGTACTTCGCGTTCACCAGAGTTCCCGGAAACGGCGGAATCGCACCCGCCTGCGAATTCTTCGGACGAGCAGCGGCCATCGCAGTTGTGGCGGCCAACAAAAGAGCTAGAAGTAACGCGTGAATCACGAAGTTTATTTTGCGCAGCGTCATAATTCCTCTCGGCCAGAAAACCGTCTCATCGAGGGCTCAAGCGATCCCGACTCAAACGATCTCAACATTTCTCGATCGATGCCGCTAATCAGTTTGATGATCAGGACAGAGGGCGCGATGCTCCGCCGGAGTGAACATTGAGGGAATCCCTTGTGGTTGCTATAATCGAACGGTTCCGCACGCTTCTGTCATTGCTGCGTCTTGTCAGGTCGGTAATCCCGCCACAATCAGCACGAAGCGAATGAGTCCTCATTGCCTGCGGTGACTGAGTTGTCGAAACGTGGCCAGGTAGCTCAGGTGGTAGAGCGCAGCCCTGAAAAGGCTGGCGTCGGGGGTTCAACTCCCTCCCTGGCCACCATTGTTTCAAAGAACTTAGTGGCGAAGAGCGGAAATTTCCAACCCACGATCCAACCCATGATTCTCACTGAACTCGCTCTGTGAGCAGGTGAATTCTGTCTCCCATGAGCTGTTCCAGGAACTTGC
>Ga0074044_10000716_pt1 | contig 30955 bp, 24 predicted proteins | sample BogForMeECP23OM1_FD_94443 | JGI IMG/M metagenome (GOLD analysis project Ga0074044, IMG submission 94443) | Bog forest soil microbial communities from Calvert Island, British Columbia, Canada - Bog Forest MetaG ECP23OM1 | ecosystem: Environmental > Terrestrial > Soil > Wetlands ...
GATGGCGCCGTAGGATGGCCACCTTCTCCTCAGCTGTGTAGTGCTTACGCTCTTTTCTCATACGTTCGCTCCGCTATCTTAACGGATGAACGCTTTCTCCATTTCCAACTGAGGCAGGACAGCTGGACTTCCTTGGAGAGTGGAGTTCGGCAGTGGGGTCCGACAACATCGTGTCAAACGACACAGGAGAGAGGTGCAGGAACATGACGAGCGTTCTGAAAGCTGCGGTGCTTGCGCTCGCGCTAACAACGGTGTGCTTGGCGCAGGAATCATTTGTCACGGTCAGCATCAAAGGCAAGCAAAAGTGGCCTGCCGAAGAGGTCGACAAGATCTATCTTTCAACGTGTTCGGCGGTGCAAAAGGAATTTGGTGGCGATCACGCACTCGGACCGCGACTGGTGCTGGTTCTCGGTTCAGATAGAAACGCCGTCAACTTCGATAAGAAGGAAGTAATGCTTATCAAATGGAATCGCGAACTCTTTGCCCAGGCGGTAGTGGTCTTGGCCTTTGAGGACCTCATGACCGAGCAGCGGCGGCGGACCATAGCCAGGCGCGCACTGAACTGGGCTGATGCGACCATCGACGTAGCACAGAACAGAAGGTAGCTTCCGAAGCTCGCGTCGTGATTCATCCCCACGGGAAAGGAAAACAGCTCGCACCGAAAGATCGAGTAGAAAAGAGGCGTCATGAAGATCGTTTGGCGAAATCCTGACAATATAGTTTCGAAGAAAGTATCCATCGTAAGAACTGGCAGGCTGGAGGCAGCCGGTCTCGTGCAACTCTTCTACCGCAGCGCAGCGGCGTCCGGGATCCTTGGGCCTGAGTTCGAACTTCGAGTAAATTGCAGCAAACTAGACGCGGCATAAATCGGATTGTTGCCTCGGCTGCTGCTGCCCAGAACTCCTGGGAGTTGCTGTAGTTCAGTCGTAGATAATCACGCGTGCACCATTTCCCAGCTCGCCCGCTTTCTCCGGCAACGCGGCTTTGACCATCAGTTTCGCGGCACGTCGGCGGTTGGCAGCTGACAGCAAAGTGGCGAGTCGACGGACTAGGCACAACCTGCGTGTTTGCAATTCATCCCATCTAGCGCCATTTTCTAACGCCACTCCTTTCCCTCAGGGTGAACGCGATCCGCGGCACTGATTGGCCATTGGCACGCAAAGTGCTGTGTGCATATGGGGAAATGGGATTCGAACGAACAGTACGTCATTTAGGAAGAAACGGAGACTGCAACGATGGACACGCCGGCGTTTACACTCGCAGCCTCTGGGTTTTCGTCGGTGCCTGGTGGTGCGAGCCAAGAAGTTCGGATGGAATTCGAGAAGATTGTGTCACGCGACCTGTCACGGTTCCGGCGGGTGGCGATGCGGTGGCTACGCAATCCCGAAGACGCCGAGGATGCCGTGCAGGATGCGATGCTGTCGGCGTACAAACACATCGGAGCATTTGGTGGACGCGCTCGGTTGTCGACGTGGATCACGGCGATTGTGATCAATTCGGTTCGGATGCAGCTGCGGCGCCGTCCTCGCTGTCAGATCGTATCGCTGGATCATGTTCCAGAGGACGGCCAATGGGCTATCCCGGAGTTACTCGCTGACCCGGGACCTACGCCAGAACAGGTAGCGGAACGCAGCGAGTTGCGGGAGCTTGTCGCGAGGTTAACCTGCTGCCTTCCGGATTCACAACTGGCGGCCCTGCGGCTCCGCCAGCGAGACGGACTTTCCATTAGAGAGGCCGCAGAAACCCTGGGCGTGCCCGAAGGGACTCTGAAGGCGCAACTTGCTCGTGGGCGAGCCAAGTTAGTGCAGCGATTTCACAAGGCTGCTCGCAAGCCTCGAAACAGAGCCGTGGCCCATGGTCCAACGGCAAAGTGTCACAAGGAATGTCCTTCCAGCTATCGCCCGGACCCGGAGCTGTGTGTCGTATCGGTACCTATCGCTGCTTTCAAGGCGACACAAGGAGGTTACGAAGGCTGTGTTGGCGCATAGCGGCGATTTCTGAAACCGCAATTGGCTACTAGTGCAGCGCACAATTTTCAGGGAAGTCGCCGTGGGGGCTCTCCGGTTCCGGTGTGACTTTTCTCACTTCCTGCCGCGCGGGTCCGGACCAACCGACCCGGCCGGAACCACCCTCCCCCAATGCTCAGCGCAGTCTGAGTCCAGAGCGCCGGTTGAAGGTTCCTTCGCTCTACAATGCTGCGTTTTCAGTCGTCCTCTGCCAACTGATTCGGCATTGGCCAACCGGGTTGTCAGCGTTGCTTCCAAGGGCGTCGCTATTTTTCAAAGACTTGCAAATGGCTGGTCCTCTGCACTGTGAACAGGGACAACAACGTGAAGAGGCGATGATCGTGCCAATAGCTGCCCTAGTGACGCCTTCCTGTCAGTTTCAATTCACCAGCACGGATGGCCTGGCTATCGCGTGCGCCCGGTGGGATGCCCGCGGACCCGTTCGTGGTGTCGTCCAGATCGCTCATGGCATGGGCGAGCACATCGGACGGTATGGCGGCCTGATCGAAGTCCTGGTGGAGTCAGGACTGATTGTCTATGGCAACGATCACCGCGGGCACGGCCGTACCGCACCCTATCCCCAGGCGTTCGGGGATTTTGGAGAGGGCGGCTTCCGCCTGCTGGCGGAGGATATATTTCACCTGACGCTCATCGCAAAGAAGGAGAACCCCGGGAAGCCGCTGATCTTGCTGGGGCACAGTATGGGATCGTTCGCTGCGCAACTCTACGCGATCGATCACAGCCGCGACATCGCCGGCCTCGCCCTCTCCGGTTCCGGTGCGCTGGACGGACTGGCGCGAGTTGCAAGATCAGCGCATCGAGGACAAGACAACATCCTGAACCAAGCCTTCCAGCCGGCCCGGACACCGTTCGATTGGTTGAGCCGGGATACGTCGGTTGTCGATGCCTTCATGAGTGATCCTTTGTGTTTCGCCACGCTGCAGCCTTTGTCAAACGAATCCTTTCTTGCCGCTGCATCCATTCTTGCGGACCCTGCTAGTCTGCGCAAAATACGGAGCGACTTGCCCATCTATCTGCTTTCGGGGAGTGATGATCCGGTGGGCCAGCGGCTGGAAGGACTTCGAATCCTGATCGAGCGCTACCGTGCAGTTGGCGTCCAAAACATCTCGCATGATTTCTATCCCGGCGGAAGGCATGAAATGCTCAATGAGATGAATCGTGCGGAAGTACGCGCCAATCTTCTTCGCTGGATCTCGTCTGTGCTGGAGAGGCATATATCGAGCGAAGCATCCTAAGTGTGTGCCAGGCCGACACAATCACGGTTCGGGACACGAATGGTTGGCCGATGAGAGTTGCGAGGACCGGAATAGTCTATGCCTGAACAGAGCGATGTGCGCCACTCCTTGAGCGCCAAGGTGATCGTTCGTGCTGTCCCGGTGATAGCCCTGCTCACGGCTTTAGTTTGGTGGGTTCCATACGGATCGAGCCTGATTCACCTGTTGGGGGCTGGGCTGCAGAGGCGGCTGACAATCCCGGTGTTCTCGATCGGCACCCAGGCTGTCACGCCGATCTCCCTGCTCAAGGCTCTACTCTTCCTGGGACTTCTGACACTGCTATCCAACCGCGTCCGCAAACTCCTGTACTTCCACGTTTCAAGAACGAGCACGTTTGATCCCCAGCACAGCTATGTGTTGGCGCGTTTCGTGTCGCTCCTGATCTACGTGATTGGTCTCATGATCGGATTGCAGGCAGCTGGAGTGAACCTGAACTCCTTGACGATCCTGGGAGGAGCGCTCGGAATCGGCGTAGGTTTTGGCCTGCAATCGATCGTGGCCAACTGGGTGGCCGGATTAGTGTTGCTCATCGAGCAGCCCTTCCGTATCGGGGACCGTATCGACGTCGGAGGGATCGCCGGAGTCGTCGGCCGGGTCGGAGCTCGCAGCACCTGGGTACGAACTTATGACAACGAAGTGATTATTGTCCCGAATTCCGACTTTACCACCCACCAGGTGACCAACTGGACCGTAAATGATGATCGCGTGCGCCTGGCGATTGGCGTTGTGGTTGCCCCTGACAGCGACGCCGAGAAGATCGCGGCCTTACTGCTGGAGGTGGCCCGGGAAAACCCGAGCGTTCTGACAGACCCTCCACCGGAGGCTCTGCTGAACGATCTCGCGAAGGATTCACTCATCTTTTCATTGCGTTTTTGGACAATCATCGAGGCGCATGACAACCACCGCCTTAAGAGTGACCTACGCTTGCTGATTTTGAAAAAGCTCCATGAGCACGGGATCTCTGTCGGCGAAACCTCGAGTTCGGTTGGGAAGGCGGCCAGCGCTTAATGCGTGTTGATCGACTAAGAAATCGCAAGCGTTACCGAAATCGGGTAGTGGTCTGAGGCGGCGATACGGGTATGCACTTGGCCGGAGGCGGTGCGTATCGGTCCGCGAACAAATGCCCAATCGATCCGGCGCCCACTTTCAAAAAGCCCACGCGAGGGAGTAGTTGGTCTGCCCTTCGCTGCTACCGCATCTTGGAATCCCGCGGTCCTGAATGCCATCGCCGCTGAGTCTCTGGACGCGTCCAAATTCAAGTCTCCCGCAATAACTAGGGGACACTGAGGGTTTTGATGGGTGGCGTCCGAGAAGACTTCCTCCAACTGTGAAAGCCGCAATGCATCGTTTCCACGGCTTTCCAGATGAAGGTTGTAGGTTACGAGCTTACTTCCAGCGACATTGATCTCGGCTACCAGTGTGATCCTTCCTCCTAGTCTCTCCTGGAAGGGCTCGATTCGCGGCAGAAACCAGCGCGGTTGCCAAAAGTGCGATTGTCGGGAAAAGCGGATCAGGCGCGGATTAGAAATGGGCCACTTCGACAGAGTGGCCTGGCCGTGGTATGCGGGATACTCTTTGGATCCTTGGACAAGTTCCTGAAACTCTCGGCCGAACACATAATCCATCTGCAGCTTCCGGGCGATTTCTTCGGCTATGTTGAGGCGGTGGGTGCGGCGGGCGTTGATGTCCACTTCCTGCAGAATGAGAATGTCCGCATTCATTCCTGCCAGAAAATCTATGATTCCTCGTAGCTGCAAGCCACGGTCGATGTTCCAATCCACAATGCGCAATGAGCGGGGCGGCCAAAGCGTACAGCGAAACGGCGCGAAATTACCGGTAATGATTTCCTGCATCGGCACGCTTTCTGTGTACCCGTCAAGGCGAGCTGAAATACAACCTTTTGCATGCCGGCCAACCATGTGATCGAAGGACAGCGACAATGGCCACTTGGCGAGATTGCCGGCAATCTGGAAACGATGCTACCCGGCCTAGCGATGCCCTATTCAAACTCCTTCACCTGGAGACAGCAGGGCTCGGCACGCTCGATGCACGGGACGGAGCAAAGGTTACGTGGGAGTAGAGGGCTATGATCCAGACCACATTGGCTCCCAGCGCCGCCCCGACTAGTGCCCAATTTATGCGGTTGAGAAGCGCCAAAAATAAAAACGCATAGGGCAAAAAGCAGCGCCGAATGATGAATTCCGTATGTCGCCCGAGATACAACAGCGGGTTCGAACTGCGATTGTCAGCTTCCTTATGCCACAGTTTCAAATACTGTTCTGGACGTCCGCTGGTCAACCGATGCCGCTGCAGCCCGATGGTTAGGAAGCTGGCAACGGCGCCGAAAACCAGGAGGCCACCCCATACGAAATAAGAGCGGTTGCCCGAACTCCTCACGAGCCCAATTGTCATGCCCGCAAAGATAAACAGATAGTACAGATAATCGCAGATCGTCTCCAACCAGCAGCCGAAGGCGGATTCTTGAAGTTTCAAGCGAGCGACCTCACCGTCGCACCCGTCGAGAATGCTGGCGAACACCGACAGAGCCGCGCCCAACACGACATTCCAATAGCCGCCCAATGCGAAGAAGGCGCCCGCCGCGAAGCTGACACCTAGAGTAAAGAGGCTGACCATGTTCGGCGTGATCGGGAATTGAATGAGTTGGCGGCTGATTGGTATTGAGACCCTGCGATTCATCCTGGCCCAAATGCCATCGGTAGGTTTGACCAGCCACTGGTCGAGCTTCTGCTCAGCCACGAGGTGTTGGCGAGGCGTGTGAACGAGTTGCCACTTCTCTTCCGGCACTGGCTCACACTGAACGGAATGGGTAGAACAGAGGCAAGCGTGCAGTTCCTCGATGATCGAGGGGTTGGACGCACAGCGCAACGCGACCTCGATCATATCGGGAGGGAGCACGTAAATGCCGACGAGTGTCACCCCTGTCGTCATCGCGAGAGCCGCTTCATGGGAGTTCCATTCAGCCGCACGACGGTGTAACGACGGGTGATAGGTTCGGTCGCCGGCGATCAGGACCACATTTCCGTCATCCTCGCAAGCGATTTGCCCCAATAGCGCGGGGAGAGAGACTTCCCCCGTGCCGACTTCAAACCACTCGACGCCTGGAGGAAGGCGCCAGGTTCGGAGCAATGCGCGCTGAATCCAGGGGCCGGTCCATTGGTCCATGACAACTACGGTCCGGGCTGCGCCAGCTCTTTGTGCTCCCAGCATGGCTCGGAGCAAAACGGGAAGAGCGCCGACGTGGGGAAGCGGCTCCCCGAAACTGATTCCCGGCATGCTGTTCGCAAGAATGACGGCAATGTGCGACGAACCAATCGACCCGCTCATCTTCCGCAGTTCTGGCGGTGAAATTGGCTCGGGCCCTGTTTGAATAGCGTCATCGCTACCCATTTGTGGATCGGTTTGCCGCTGTGACTTGGACAACAAGACCAGGCAGAGGCCACCGACGGCGGCCCAGAAGATGGCGCGTAAACGACGAGCGAAAGCCAGGGTCAATCCAGCGGCCCCGCTCAGGCCGAACATCTTAACGATAAGCATGTTTCCACCTTCGTAGGTCCCGATATTTCCGGGATTGATCGTGCCCACGATATTCACGAGCTTGGTCAAAGCCTCGATAGCAAGTGCGCCGAAGATACCGGATCTGGAGCCTAGGAGGAGCAGAATCAAATAGACCTCAAACACCGCGGCGGCGTGGCACGCGAGGTTGAGGGCAAAACTGCCCCAAAATGAGATGGGAGTGCGGTGATAGAAATCGAACAGTTTCGTCTCAACCGAATGAATCAGCGAGCGCTTCCGTTCGATCCAACCGCTGAAATACCGGATCCGCCCCAGGGTTTGTGCCGACCCTGACAGTACAGGCCAGCGTTTTGCAACAGCAATAGCGGTCCCAAGGAGGATGCACAGGAGGATCACTGCAAACAGACCTGCATAAAGCGCCAGAGCGTGGGGCAGCGGCAAAACGATCACTACCGCCAACAAACCGACGATGCTGACCAATGCAGCGGTGAGAATGAAAAGTGCGCGGTCGAGCGTTACCGACAAGATCCCGGTGGCGAGCGGCATTGCTGGACCCAGCAGAGACACGCGCAAGCCTTCGCCAAACAACGTTCCGAGCCCGCCAAGTTGACCCACCGCTTCGGACGCAAGCCGCAGTCCCAGCATGCGGATGAACGAGACCCGATGTTTGTCGTCCAGCAGTGTGAGACGCCACGCCCACGTTTTCACCACGTGCGCGACTCCGCCCCAGGCGATCACTAGAGCGAGGCCCCATCCCAGGGTCGCCATGCTTTCCATGAGCTTGGTGGGGCCCGCTCGGCGGACCAGGTAGACGAGCAGCAAAATGCCAAGCAGCCCGGCAAGCCAACGAAGGGGCAGTCGTGATTTTGTTACGGCTCTAGACACTGGCAACGCTCCCGACGAGTTGCTCGTGCCCGAAGTACCCATCGAAGATCCCTTCGGCGTGCGCCAATGCTTCGGGTGTGTCCACGTCTTGCCACTGAGCGTCGCCGATTTCCAGGGCACGAAAGCGCCCCTCGGCGGCCAACTGCCGCATGCCATCGGAGAGCGAACAGTTTCCATCCCTGGTTGCCGATTCGAGGCGGTCAAACAGGGCTGGGCTGCACATGAACATGCCGGTGTCCAGGGCATCGTAGTGTGGGATCTCTTTGCCGATATCCACGATGCGGTCCCCGTCACGGCGAACTTTGGTGGCGTCGTCGAGGTCAAAAATGCGACCGATGTGGGGATCCACCGCAAGCACGACTTCGCCCGGCTCAAGCCGTTGCCTCAGAAGCGCTCGCGCCGTCTCGGGTTCGAAAATGTGGTCCGCCATCAGCAACAGGAAATTTTCATGGATTTCGTTTTTGGCTTTCAAGGCGGAAATTCCATTGGACTTGTGATAGTCCGGATTTTCCACGAAGGTCACGGACACTCCAAGCGATCGGCCATCGAACCAGCTACGAATCAATTCGGACCGATATCCCACGACGATCACGAACCTGTCGATGCCCGCGTGATGAGCTCTCCGAATGATGTGGTCGAGGATGGGCTTACCGCGAAAACTAACGAGCGGCTTGGGAAGCCCCGCAGATACCGACCGGATGCGGGTCCCGTTACCGGCGGCAAGGATGAGACACTGATTCACTTTATTCATAGACCACCTTCTTGAGCGACAACATTTGCGTCTAGAATCCGAAAACGGACAGGTTGAAGGCGACGAGCGATCAGCGCAGTTCTTGCATGGGTTTCCTCCGCCGACACACGGACAGTGCAGTAGGCGCTCCGAATCGCGCGCTGAGGCGGATACCACGACAAGCCGTTGAGGGATTGGATATTACGGGATGCTCGGCGAGTTCTTCGGACCTCGATCTGTCACCTGACAATCGGACACCATTGGCACCTGTCGAAATTTCTTGGCAGCCCTCGATCCGCAATCCGTAATCGGTGTCAGCGAGTTGTTCGGAACGGCGGGGAGGTGTCGCCGACGGAATTCTTTCGGATCGGCACCGAAGCGGACGACTAGACCTCGATCAAGCCACGCTGCAACGCAATGACATCGGCATGCGTAGAACTGGCAGGTCGATTGCAACCCAGAAATTCAAGATCTTGTTTGTAGTGATCAGAAATTCCTAAAAGGAGAATGACCGCATGAAGCTCGCTCAATCAATGGTGTTCGCCCTGGTCCTCGCGATGGCCTCAATTGGATTTGCACAAGACCTCGCCACAGATGTTGGCAAGGGAGCGAAGGACACAGGCAAAGCTGTGGACAAAGCTACTAAAGATACCGGTCGCGCTACCGATACGGGCGTGAAAGACGCCGCTCATGCCACAGATAAGGCAGCCACAGAAACGGCTCGGGGCACGAAGAAGGCAGCCAAGACGACGGCGCGAGCCGGCGAGCGCGTCGGCAAAACATCTGGGAAAGAGATTGAAAAGGGCGCAAAAGACGTCGGCAAGGGCGTGGAAAAAGGAGCAAAGAAAACGGCGGACGCAATCAAGTAACGCTCGCGAGGTCCACAGCGAAACGTTTCCGGCCTTTGCACGGGAACCGCCACGCGACTAAGTCGCTGCACAACGACATAAGGAGAATGCAATGCACTTGGGAATAAAGAGTGTCATTACGACCGCAATATTGGCCACTTCACTAGCGAGCAACCTCTTCGCCGCAGACAACGGACAGGATATTTACAAAACGAAGTGTCAGATGTGTCACGGGCCTAATGGCGAACCTTCAGCGGTGGGCAAATCAATGGGAGCGAAGCCCTTTAGTGACCCGGACGTGGTGAAAATGTCGGAAGCCGAGTTGGCAAGCATTACCTCGAACGGCAAGAACAAGATGCCGGCCTACAAAGGCAAGTTATCCGACGACCAGATCAACGCTGTCGTCAAGTACGCGAGAGGACTGAAATAGGCCGCCCGATCTCTGCGGGCTGAGAAACCGCCCTGGGCCAGCAAACGCGAGGAATTGAAACTGGCATGGACAATACGAACTTGAATCCGGATGGGCAGGTTCTGAAGACCACGAGCGACTCTGCAAAACGTCCCATACTCGTGCTGCTCACCAGTCACTGGGTCAGCTTGGTGGGCGTCGCGCTCGTAACCACCGCGGGCTTCTCTTGGCTGTTCGTTCTGCCCACCGAGATTCGAGGGCACACCAGCAATCCCTACATCGGCATCGTCGTCTTCCTTCTGATCCCGGTTCTCTTCGTCCTTGGCCTCATCCTGATCGCAGTCGGGATGTTCCTTGCACGGAGGCGCATCCTCCGCGCTGAGCAGGATTGTTTTACTGCCGGCGACCGCCGAACCTACATTCGGAAACTTGCCATCTTCTTCGCGGTAACCACGGCGGCAAACATCATCATTGGGACGCAAGGCACATACCGCGCTGTGGAGCACATGGAAACGCCACAATTCTGCGGGCAGAGTTGTCACGTCATGAAACCCGAATTCATCGCCCATCAGAACTCGCCCCATGCGAGAGTCGAATGCGTGGATTGCCACGTTGCTCCCGGTGCAGTCGGTTGGGTAGAAAGTAAGCAGGCAGGTACCCGGCAGTTGATTGATACAGTTTTCAAACGCGTGCATTACCCGATTGAATCGGCCATGGAAAGTAACCGCCTGGTCCCAGCTCGCGAAACTTGCGAAGGGTGCCACTGGCCCCAAATGTTCGATGCGGTAAAACTGCGTGTAATTTTTCACTTTAAGGACGACGCGGCTAACACGCAGACGCAGACCGCCTTAATGATGCTCACGGGCGGCGGAGCCCTTGGGGGCATTCACGGGATACACATGGGACCCGGAGTCGAGATCCACTACGCAGCCGCCGATCCCAAGCGTCAGACCATTTCCTGGGTGGAGTACCGCAATCGGAATACGGGTGAGACGCAGACCTTCCTCGCGGACGGCTCCACGGCTCAATCGGTTGCCAGGCTACCTCGCTATTTGATGCAGTGTGTCGACTGTCACAACCGTCCGACTCACGCGTTCGAACTTCCGGAACGCGCCGTGGATAACGCCATGGGCCTGGGGCGAATCTCGACGACACTCCCCTTCATCAAGAAGAAAGCGGTCGAACTGCTTAAAGCGAATTATTCGAGCAACCAAGAAGCCTCGCGCGCCATTCCGGCGGCGTTAGCCGATTTCTATAAGCAAAGCTACCCGGACATTGCATCCCCACGCTCCAAGGACATCGCCAATGCCGGCAGCGAGATCGCGGCAATCTACAACCAGAATGTATTTCCGGACCTGAAAGTCACTTGGGGTACGTATCCCAACAATCTCGGACATGCCGACTTCCCGGGCTGCTTCCGTTGCCATGACGGGTCACACTCGACATCCGATCAGAAGGTAACCATTTCGCAGGACTGCAACGCATGCCACGAGCCGCTCGCCATCGAAGAAGCATCTCCTGCGATATTGAAAACGCTGGGTCTCCAGGATCGCATCGCTAACCTGCAAAAACAATAAGGCGAAAGGACGATCAACCGCCGCCGGCAACACCTGGGGTGATCGACAGAGCCACGCAAGTGATCGCGAGCTAGCGGAGCGGATTCTATGCGTCCCAGTATCCGGGAATAAATGAAGATCGTCTGGAGCGACTCACGTGGACGCTTCGGGCGATCATGAGGACTTGCCTTCGTTCGAGGATCGGTGCCAGGCAAAAGCACCGGGCCGTTGCTCATCTCATTTACGCTGACTTCATCGAGATCCTGCAATGAGGGCAGCAACGGGTATCGAACCGGATGCGTCTGGGGAGTCTTTAGAAACAGTCTCACTTTCGACTAACCGGGTCGCAATCGCGAACAGCAGGCTGACGGAAAGTCCGGTCATCAGCACGCCAGCGATGCCTTCTACCGGGCCCAGCAGACGCCAAACATGCGGAAGAAGAACGTCGCCGTAACCCACAGTCGAATAGCTGGCCGCCGAAAAATAGACGCAAGTTTCCCAGGATGGAAAACAAAACCAGCGATAGAAGCTCGTCCACAAAAAAATTTCGAGGATATGCAGGACGATCATCGCGGTGGTGAAGCGCACCATAAGGAGGGACGAGCGCCACGGGCTTAGTCCTTTAATTCCTCGATCAATTCGAGCTCGTGCCAAGTGGATGAGGGCGGCGACACCAATACAATGAATCAGAAGTGTCCCGGTCACGAGAACGATTGCGGCGCCAACTTGGCGAGCAAAGATCACCGGTTCCATTCGCTCACTTCTCTGTGGGAGATCATATCCATTTGATCCAGGCCGCGTGTTGCGGCTTGCGTCCTTCCCGCGTTCGTACGCTCACCGCATGATCTTCTGAGGCACGCCTGATTCCAAACGAAGCCGATTACCGGCTTGGTTTTGTCACAAGGCAGACCGGTGACCTGCCAGTCTCTTGTTACTGCTCAGCCACAACCCAAAGTGGCGCTCCTCTGATTCACCGCACCCGAACTCGAGTCTGTCGATGTGCCATCCAGTTCGGCGGCACTTTTCGTGGCAGTCGTCACGTGACCAAGTGCCAAGGATTCTTCGACATTCCTGCGTATAGCAGCGGCCTTTTTGCTCTCGTCTGGAGCATCAACGTGATCAAAACAATGATCCGTGGGAGCGGTTTTCTCTAGGCTGAAATGGCAACCCATGTGCTTCGACGTGATCGAGGCCACTTGTCTATGAGACTCAGGCGCTGGATTTTGATTTCGGTGTTTCTGATCGGACTATGGGTTCTTCTCTCGAGCCGTTCGGCTCACGCTCAGCAGCTGCAATCGGCAACGGGTCAGAGTGCTTCGAATCCGTCTCCCAGTTCGTACGTCGGAACGGACACCTGCAAAACCTGCCATGACGATATCTACAACAAGCACTTTGAGGGCACGCGCCACTTCGCGCTCTTGAAAGAAGGCAAGCACGGTTGCGAGGACTGTCACGGACCGGGCTCCGCTCACGTTGACGGCGGCGGGGACATCACCAAGATCATCAGCTTTAAGAATCTCTCACGCGAGCAGGCGAGCGCACGTTGCCTCAGTTGTCACGGAACCGGCCAGGAACAGGCTCATTTCCTCCAGTCGCCCCATTCCAATGGCGATGTCGGATGCCTCGACTGCCATTCGCCCCATTACGGTAAGGAACCCCAATACCTGCTGGTTAAGAAACAGCCCGAGCTTTGTTATGGCTGTCATGCTTCGGCACGCGCGGATTTCGGCAGGCCCTATCACCACCGAGTCAATGAAGGACTCGTCCAGTGCGGCGACTGCCACAATCCTCACGGCACTACCAACCTGCGTCAGGTCCGCGCCCTGCCAAGTGGAGATCAGGTTTGCTACAAGTGCCACGCAGACAAACAGGGGCCGTTCGTCTACGAGCATGTCCCGGTGAAAACCGAGGGATGTCAGAGCTGTCATAGTCCGCACGGTTCGACTAACCCACGGATGTTGAAAGTCAGCACTGTGAACCTGCTCTGCCTCCAGTGTCACACCTATCCGACGGTAGGTCCGGCAGGTGGGCACAACCAGTCGGACAAGCACCAGGCGTGCACTCTGTGCCACGTTGCGATTCATGGCTCGAATGCGAGCAGTGTGTTTTTCAAGTGAGTTGTCAGGAGACCGAGAAATGTCATTCAGGTCAGAAATCCTTTTGTTGATTATTTTTCTCCTGCCGATGTCAACGATGGCCCAGTCGCCGGCGGATGCACAGGACCAGTCACCGGAGCCCGACGGAGTGAAAAGCGGGGGATACATCATTCACCAGTCGATCGATTTGGGCGTCCGTGACAGTGAGGTGACGGGCAGCAGCGGAATGTACGGCACTCTCGTGAATCTGCACACAGGCCCGCGCATCCTCGACCAGACATTCTCCATGCGGTCAGAAGATCAGCATGGATTCCTGTTCGATAACTTGTATGTCAACAGTACTGGATGGGGAGGCGATGCGAACAACGTACTACGCGCGAGGGCGGAAAAGATCCACTGGTATGACTTCCATGCCAGCTTTCGCCGGGACCAGAACTTCTTTGACTACGATTTACTGGCGAACCCTCTCAATCCTTCGACTTCCTCACCTTCAGTATCGGTAGATAATTCGCCGCATTCCTTTGCCACGACCCGACGCATGAGCGACGTCGACCTCACCTTGCTGCCCGAGTCGCGTGTTAGTTTTCGCCTGGGCTATTCGCGCAATAACATGACGGGCCCGTCCTACAGTACTGTCCACCTCGGTACTGAGGCGTCGCTCTACCAGCCCTGGAATACAACCTTGAACTCCTACCGCATGGGTGTCGACTGGAAGGTATTGCCCCGGACCGTGTTGAGCTATGACCAGTACCTCGACTATTACAAGGGGGACACAAACTGGCAACTGTCTCCCTTCGGGCAAGCGCTACTGCCGACCGGGTCGCCCGTCTCTCTCGGACTCGTCTTCAATACCGCAGCCAACCAGCCCTGCGCCATACCCGCAGGCTCCACCAGCCTCGTTGACAGCAACGGCGTGCTCACCAACCTTTCTTGTAATGCTTATCAGTCCTATTCGCGCACCGAGCGCATTCGCACCTCGACTCCGACGGAGCGCGTCAGCTTCCGGAGCAACTACTGGGCAAGGCTTGAACTGGCGGGGTCTTTTGGATATAGCTCTGCGGATATGACCAGTCCGGTGAATGAGTCCTTTGAGGGATTTCAATCGAGGTCAAGTACCAGGGACTACACTTTCACCGGACCGACCGCCGCTCACCGAATATCCAATGTGGGCGACTTCAGCGCGACGGTATTTCTTGCGGATCACGTTCGCTTGGTTGACAAATTTTCTTATTGGTCCTTCCGGAGCCCGGGAGCCGCGAACCTCCTGCAAACGAGCGACGTATGCGCTCCGCCCAACTGCAATCTCTTGACCCCGCTCAGTCAGACGACGCAGACCACCAGCGCTACTGTGACCGATGAATCCTTTAATCAAACCTGGAAACGCAACCAGATTGAGCTGGTGTGGGATATCTCGCGCAAGTTTGGAGCGCGGATCGGATACCGCTATGGAGACCAGGAAGTAACCCACATCAACAACTTCACAACCGGGGACGTCGACCACTGGCTCGTGCACGGGCATACCGCGATCCTGGGACTTTGGGCGAAGCCAATTCACGGCATGCGCCTCAATTTCGACTGGGAACACACCAACAATGACGATACGATCGTCCGCATCTCTCCACGCAAGGAGTCCCGGTACCGCGTGCAGGCTAGCTATACGCCGCGTCCCTGGGCTGTTCTGGGAGGATCGGTGAACATTGTCGAAGACCGCAACAACGCCTTCCTGGTCGACTACCGTGGCCACAATCGTAATTATGGATTCACCGCCTCCCTTGCGCCACCCCGCCAGCGTTTCAGCCTTGATTTGGCTTATAACTACAACGACTTTCTGCAGAACTCGTTAGTCTGCTTCCAGGACGTTCCCCCGAGTGGGGTCGTTCTGCCGGTCGTCACCAATGCCGGATCTTGCACTGCCTATGACTCAACAAATCCGCTTCTAACGAGCGGCTATTACACCAACCACACACACTACGGCACGAGCGCGCTGGTAGTTCGGCCCGTGAAACGCGTGACGACCAAACTCGGTTACAGTATCACCAGCGTGGGCGGGAGCACTCCGCAGTTCAACAATCTCGAACCGGCCGGAGACCTGCACTACAAATATCATCAGCCTCTGGCCGCACTCGGAGTCGATCTCGGACATCGCCTGACCTGGAACACGGTTTGGAACTACTACCAGTACGGCGAGGGCTCATTCGTCGGTCCCACGGCACCCCGTTATTTCCATGCCAACAACACGACGATCTCGCTTCATTATGAATTTTGATGTGATTCGCCAACCCGGCACGAGGAAGTGCCGATCTAGAATAATGACCAAGCATCCGGATCTTGACAGTGCCAACATAACAAAAAGGCCCGGTCGCCTCTCCATCTTGCGCCCAAACACCATCGCTCCCTGCCGATGCATTCGTCGCGTGGATTCGGAAAACTCCTTATTAAACAGTGGGATAGGGTAAGCAAACTGGCCCGAGATAAGGCTCAGTCCGCCAAGCAACTGCTGGTCTCCTTATAGCAAAGGGCGTTCCGCACGCTTCTTCGTGACTTTGCTACTCGACAACATACCGACCGGGAACGCAATTTCCACCGAAACATGACTTCCGGATCACGACACACAACCCAGAATTAACTACTCTGCCTACACAGGGGTACGAACCTGGGGACGAAATGGGGATGGGGTCCGAGAATCAATCCAGAGCGCACCACAACCGAGATCGCGAGGCCAATATGAGTATCGCTGAGTTTGGACTGAGACCGCAGGAGTCTTTGATGAGTTTCCTACCCAACATGCGAATGGCGCAGCCGCCGACCGAATCGGAGACGCTGGCGAAGCAATATGAAGCGTTGTCGCGGCTCTCCGTATCTCTCGCATCCATGACCCTGGAGGAGTTGTCGCGCAATCTCGCCTCTTTGCTGCGTCCATTACTCGATTTCGATTTCCTCGATGTCATTGTTTTCAAACAAGGGACCAGCGAAGTTCTCTGGCACTCCGTTGGAGCCGGGCAGTTTGCCCCACCCGACGTTCCGGTCGAGGAAACGACTTTCTGGTGGGTTCACCAACAGCAGCAACCGCTGTGCATTGCAGACTGGAAGCTGGATCAACGGTTTGCAGTGCGGAGAGAGGCTCTGAAGAGAACGGGAATCGAGTATCGCTCTCTCTGTCGATTGCCGTTGCGTACGCCACAGGGGCCGCTCGGAGTATTCAGCATTGCCAGTTCTCGACCGCACAACTATTCGGATGCGGAAGTACGGTTCTTGTCGCTGGCGGCCGACCAGGTGGCACTTGCCATATTTCACGCGTCGAACCGTGAGAGGTCGCAACGGGCGCAGTCCGAGTTGGACGTGCAGAGTGCGCGGCTCAAGCTGCTCGGAGAGCTGACGAACGGTGTGATGGCCAATCTGCCGGTGAATGAGCTTCTGAGTGAGGTGACGGCGGGCATCCGGCGAGTCATCCCGTCCGATCTGGCGATGGTCGGACTTTTGGATTCTGAGGGTGAGCGGGTTGGCGTAAGCGCTTGCGACATGGCTGAGGACAACATGCTCGCCAAAGAGGCAGTCGACGTTTTGGGCGAGATGTTTGGCGCTCGCGTGTTCTGCTCTGGCAAGCCCTGGGTGGGAAATTCCGAAGAGTCAGACCAGGTGGATGCGGACGGCGATCCCAAGTGGGCGGTAGCGGGCTTCAGGAACAGCTGTGTCGTCCCGCTTGCCGGCCGCGACCGGATGCTGGGGATTCTCGCTCTCGGCAAACACGAAGATACCGCCTACACCCACGATGAAATCGACTATTTGTTGCAGGTGTCGAGCCAGGTAGCCGTGGCGGTTGAGAACGCGCTGGTTTATGGCGAACTGCGAAAGCTGAAAGACAACTTTAGCGAAGAACGCGTGTGCCTCGAGGATGAGATCCGCAATGAGCTGAACTTCGAAGAAATCGTCGGTAGGAGCTCGGCCCTGCAGCGCGTGCTGCGTCAGGTTGAGGTCGTCGCCCCGACCGATTCCGGCGTGATGATCCAGGGAGAAACAGGCACGGGCAAAGAGTTGATCGCGCGAGCGATTCATAATCTGAGCTCCCGCCGCGATCAGCCGTTCATCAAGCTGAACTGTGCCGCCATTCCTTCCGGTTTATTGGAAAGCGAGCTTTTTGGCCACGAAAAGGGCGCATTCACCGGCGCCATCATGCGCAAGGCAGGCCGGTTCGAGGTTGCGGACAAGGGCACACTGTTTCTGGATGAAGTAGGCGATATTCCACTGGAATTGCAGCCGAAATTGTTGCGGGTTTTGCAGGAGCGCGAATTTGAAAGGTTGGGCAGCACACGCACCCAGCAGGTGGACGTGCGTGTAATCGCCGCCACTCATCGCGACTTGAAGCAGATGTGTGAGGAAGGGAAGTTCCGACACGATCTGTATTACCGGTTGCATGTGTTTCCTCTGCAAGTCCCGCCATTGCGCGATCGTCGCGAAGACATATCGATCCTGGTGCGCCACTACGTGGACAAGTACGCGCGGCGAATGAACCGGCACATCGAAACCATTCCTTCCTATGCCATCGAGATCTTTGCCAACTATTCGTGGCCGGGGAATGTTCGTGAACTGCAGAACTTCATTGAGCGGGCCGTGATCCTGTCGCCGGGGAGCGTTCTTCGGCCCCCTCTAGCTGAACTGAAACAGGCATCCCTGCCGAGCCCGAATCCGAAGTTGAGCACCGCTGAAGAGGCCGAACGCGATCGCGTGCTCCAGGCGATCCGGGCGTCCAACTGGGTCATCGGCGGCCCCAACGGTGCCGCGTCGCGCCTTGGCATGAAACGGACGACGCTGGCATATCGCATCCGCAAGCTGAATATTCCGGTTCGTCCGCAATGATGTAAGAGGTACGAGGATGTGGAAAGTCGCAGGTGAAATATGTGGATGCGATCATGCGCTATTTGTAAAGCAGTCTTGCGTAAGCGCCGTTGGTGCGACTCCGTTCGTTGTGGTTGCGGATGGATATGGTAGGGGTGGAGTTTGCGAGCTAATAGCAGCCCCACTCTCAGAAACAGGAACTGGAGGCGCTCGATGTGGCGCATTAGTTACCGAACAATGTCCCTCCAGGACGTCTTGATCATGGCCTATATGAACGTCTTGGAGCCAAAGTCATGGACGCAGTCTGCAGGCGACAGAGACGTTCGAATTGGAATCGGGAACGCAGCGGTTCTTGAGGAGCGACATTACCGGGCAGCATAGCAAGGCTTCAGAGCCACCGCGGTTACAGCTTCCATAGTTCGAACCGTTCCACTGCACTGCGAAGGCGGCCCTCGCGCAGACCGCCCGCGACCAGAGTGGCAGCCAGGAGGACTTAGTGAAGCAATCAAAGATTTTATGGTGGGGACCGCGCCTGCTGATAGCCCTATTGCCGATCGCTCTGTTTTGTGGATTGCCCCCCGCCTTAGCGCGCCTTGCCCAGACTCAGCCGGCCACTTCTGGCAATAGCAATGGGACATCGCAAGAGCTCAGCTCCGAAGGTCAGGCTTGGTTGCGCCTAACCATCACGGATGGCACATTTCCCGATTTGCGCTGGCCCGATTTCAGTGACTACAGGGGGCAGGTTCAGAAATTCTACGAAACCGACGGGAATTCATTGTCATGGGTTAAAGGAATGGAGCCAACCCCTCAGGCGCGAGAAGTGATCGCGTTGTTGCTCCAGGCCGACCAGAAGGGACTTTCCGCCGACGACTACGATGGACCTAAGTGGAGCGGCCGGCTGGACAAACTCAAACCTGCGACCCGAAAGCCGAGCGAAGCCGACGCCGTGAGATTCGATCTCGCGCTTACAGTTTGCGCGATGCGGTATATCTCCGACCTCCATATTGGCAAGGTAAATCCCAAGCGTTTAGCCTTTGCCTTGGATGATGAATCCAAGAAATACGATCTGGCTGAATTTCTCAAAGATCACGTTGTCGCCGCGGGCAACGTCGCTGCCGTTTTGGGGCAGGTGGAGCCGTCCTATCCCGGCTACCGGCACACCCTCCAGGCCCTGCAAACCTATGTCGAGCTGGCAAAGAGAGATGATGGGGAGCAACTCCCGGTAGTCAAAAGAGCCGTTGTGTCTGGCGATACGTACCCCGGTGTTCCACGGCTCGCGCGTTTGCTTCGGTTGGTGGGCGACCTTCCGCCAGACGCGAATGTTCCGGTGGATCCGCCTGTCTACGCAGGTGCGCTGGTGGAAGCGGTGAAAAACTTTCAGCGCAGACACGGTAGGGATGCGGATGGGCGAATCGACTCTCTAACTCTCGCCGACTTGAACGTTCCGCTGAGCCGCCGCGTTCGCCAAATGCAATTGACGCTGGAGCGATGGCGGTGGCTGCCGGACTCGTATCAAAAGGCGCCGATCGTGGCCAACATCCCCGAGTTCCGTCTGCGCGCCTATGACAAAGACTTCAAAGTCGCGGTGACGATGAACGTCGTCGTGGGCAAAGCCTACGGCGGCCACAACACTCCGGTGTTCACCGACACGATGCAGTATGTCGTCTTCCGGCCCTATTGGGAGGTGCCGCCTTCCATAACCCATGGTGAGATGATTCCGCATATCGCGCGAGACCCCGGGTACCTGGCGAGCAAGGGATTCGAAGTGGTCGACAGCAAGCAGAACGTGGTTTCGGCCGGAGCAGTCACGCCCGAGGTGCTCGCCCAGATTCGAGCCGGCAAACTTTTCGTTCGCCAAAAGCCGGGCCCAAAGGACGCGTTGGGACTAGTGAAGTTTGTTTTTCCAAACAGTTACAACGTGTATATGCACGATACGCCGTCAACTGAATTCTTCGCGAGGTCGCGAAGGGATTTTAGCCACGGTTGCATCCGGCTGGAAAAACCTGCCGACGTGGCGGCGTGGGTTCTGCGCGACAATCCCGGATGGACGCCCGACCGAATTCGCGCAGCGATGAACGGTAACACGACCCAACAGGTGAATCTCACGCACCCGATTCCCGTCTTGATCCTCTATGGCACGGTTATCGTGCTGGAAGACGGCGTCGTTCACTTCTACGACGATATCTACGGACACGACGCCGCCCTGGACAAGGTTCTGGCGAAGGGCTATCCGTATCCCTGGTGAGACTCGAACTACCAGCGTCGCACGCGCCCCACATCCACGTGAACGAAGTCGGAAGCGCGATAGTAGCCCACTCCTCCGCGTTGCAGCCGCAGCGCGGCATCCCGAACGGCGGCCGTCGAAATCCCTGGCAAGCGAATGTCGATCGCTTCTGCCTGCATGTGTAGGCTGTGGGCGGCCACCCCCGTGTGTGGGCTTCGGGTGCGCAAAAACTCGTTGCTCCAGGGAGTGCGGTATCCGCAGACGACATCAATTTCCCCGCCCGCGTCGTTGAGAGAAGCGGTTAGGTCGTACAGCACGTCGAACAAGCGCGGATCGAAATGGTGTACCTCCCCCGTACGATGGTCGCGGAGATAGTGGTCGAGTTCATCGAGCGCATGCGGCAAATAGGTATCGCCGCGGCGGTAAACGATATCGAGGCGCTCGCCGGTATGGGTGTGATAAAAGTGAAGGCGGTATTCGCGTGCCGATGGGACAACTAGTTCTGAGGTTCGGCCAAACGGTACTACGAGGAGAAGCAAAACCACGCACAGAATGAAATTCCGGAAGTCGATGTTTCCGGACAGCCATTTGTTCATCTCTTGTTCTTACCCTTTCATCTCAACCGACAATCGGCCTTGGACTGACCGGTCTTGCATGATCATGCGACGCGATGAGGCTTCAATAATTGTAAACGAATTCGCGCGGGATAATGTCGAGGTCGTGGTGAGAATGGTGCCGAGGTTGCCGGACAGATCCGGTTGTCTGTGCAGTTAGGTTTTCAGAACGAAAGCCTCAGTGCAAACTGCAACAGGCGTGGGTTGGAAAACGGGGCCGTAGATGTGATCTCGCCGAATGTCGGGGACCCAAGGTTGGTATTTGGTTGCGCGAAGTTCGGAGTGTTGGTCAGGTTAAAAGCTTCCGCCCGGAACTGCAGCCTCATGGATTCCCGAATGGGTAAGTCTTTGGCGACCGAAAGGTCGAGGTGTCTCTGCGGTGGACCGTAAATGCTGTTGCGCCGCACATTGCCCAACAGCCCCGGCGCTTGCACAGCAAACGCGGAAGTGTTGAACCACTCTTTGATGGTATGGACACTGCCTGCGTCGGGATCGCCAACCTGGTTTGGGGCATCGCCACCGCGGAAGCCTAGTATGCCGCTGGCATTGGTGATGGTTCCCGGAGGCCCGCCTCCTTGTTCGCTGATGCTGGTCGGCAAGCCTTTGGAGTAAGAGTAAATTGTATTGACGCTCCAACCCTTGACGAGATACGCGGCCGCGCCATGTAGTGATCTGCCCAACGGCAACGTGTAGTTGAGCATGACCGTAAAGCGATGGCGCACGTCCAAGTCGCCGTTGCCGTAATCGTACTGCAGGAAGCTGTTGACTGGGATGGGCGTGCCATTGCCCGAATCCATCATGCACCCGGCACGAACGCACTCCACCGGGCGAAAGCCGCCTTCCCCCTCAGGCGAGCCGTTGTTGAGAATATGCGACCATGTGTAATTGAGGTTGGCATTCAAACCCGCGGCGAAACGGTGCAAGAAGGACGCTTGTAGAGCGTTGTAGTTTGAATTTGCGGCGCTCTCCAGCACATAGATTTGATCGCCGCTATAGTCCGGGTACGGAATAGGTCCCTGCGTGAAACAGCTGGAAGAGTACGTCGGCGCGCCGTTGCTCACGCACCCGGGACCGCTGTAGTTGTAAGTGGCGTAGGTCGCCTGATTAATGTTCGGCACCACCGGCAAGTGGCGCCCCATGTTGCCCACGTATCCCAGACTGATTATGTTGGCGCCCAGTTCTTTCTGGAGCTGCAAGCTGTACTGGGCCAGGCGCCCCGACTTCAGGTTGTTGGCTACGGAGTCGATTTCCGTTCCGGCAGCAACCCCGGTTCCCAGCTCCTCATTCGGATAATCCGCACTGGCCGGATCAATGGTGGGCAGCCACAGACCTCTCGCCATAGTAAGCCCCAGACCGCCGGGCCCGGCAATCGCGGTCGGACATTCGACGGGATAGAAGGAGTCTCCCCCGCAGTCTCGGCTGACCACGAACGGAACATTTTGCAGAACGCCAGCGTTGCCAATTTGATTCGGGAAGTAGGAGAGACCAAAACCGCCTCGCAGCACCATGCCGCGGCCAAGCGATGCTGCAAAACCCAGCCGAGGAGAGATATTGCTGAAGTCGGTCTTTATATTGGCGGTGCTCGTGCCGTGGTTGGCTCCTGAAAGGACAGGAGAAACCACGTAACCAGTGGCGGTATCAAAGCTTGAAATGTACCCGTTCACTTCGGTGAATGGGGTAAAGACTTCATAGCGGAGCCCGAGGTTGAGGGTCAACCACCTGGTCGCACGCCAGTTGTCCTGAATGTAACCGCCGATTTCCCAGGAGCGGAAGTGCGGGAAAGCCACATCGTTCTGGAATTGTGCGTCCGAGGCATAACCCGCGACCAGGTCGCCAAGACCACTGCCCGTGAACGTCCCGTTGACAGAATAGACGCCTCGGGGGCTAATGCTTTGCTGCCAGTTGAGCTGCCGCCGGATCAGGCTCGCCCCGGTCTTCACACTGTGAGTGCCATGGTTCCATGTCAAAGACCCCTGGTACTGGAAGGTGTTGTTGTAGTCGAAGAGCGGCGCGAATAGTCCGTCGCCCAAGCCAGTGTAGGGCGGAGCTGCGAAAAAGGCTGGCAGACCGTATTTCGCTCCGCCGCTGTCGGCATTCATGCAGTAACCGGTTCCCAAGGAACAGGGATCGAAGCCCAAGTCAACGCCGGCGTCAGCGCCATTAAGAGTCAACGACTGGTTGGCAAACCTAAGATATGCGAACTTCAATTCCAGCAGCAGTTCCGGTCGAAAGACATGAACGTAGTTCAAGCCAATATTCTGGCCGCGTTCCAGGGCCGGTCCACCTGTGATTCCCGGCGGGTTGCTGGGAACGAATGTCTTTCCATTAATGAAAACATCCGGGAGGCTCCCTGGAGTATAGGTGTTCACATCGTTAAATGAGTAGCGCACAAACAGCGTGTCGCGATCCGAGAAGTGATGATCGACCCGCACATCGAAAGTGTGGCTGAATTGGGTTCTGACCGGAGAGTAGACAAAGTTGTTTTGCGTCCCGGAGCTCGTCGGCATGGGATACAGCGAGAACAAGTTTTTACCCAGTTCACTGACCACAAACGGGCTTGTGTTCCCGAGCAAGGAGCCGGCGGGGATGGTATCGCCTACCACCGCTGCCGCTACAAGACTCTCCTGCGCGGCCGTCGGCACGGTGGAGGTATACGTGTTCTGGGCGTAGAGCTGGCGAAACCCCTCGTAGTCGCCAAAGAAAAAGGTTTTATTCTTCTGAATCGGGCCGCCGATGCTTGCGCCAAATTGATTTTGACGCAACTCGGGTTTCCGCCCCATAGTCGCAAAGTAGTCGCGCGCATCGAACGCGTCGTTGCGCAGGTACTCGTAGAGCGAACCGTGGAAACTGTTCGTGCCAGACTTGGTAATAACATCGGCCACGCCCCCCTCCGTGCGGGAGACTTCCGCCGGGTACAAGTTGGTGGAGACGATAACCTCCTGAACGGCGTCAATGGAGGGCCGGACGACGATGGTGCCGAAATACCGTTCATTATTGTCCATGCCGTCGATCATATTGTTATTGAGAAAGTCGTTCTGCCCGTTGGCGGAGAAGGCGGAGGTCAGGCGGCGGTCTGTGCTGTGATCCCCGCCTCCGGCCGCGTTGAAAGCTCCCGGGGTCACGCCCGCCGAGAGCTGAATTAAATTTGTCAGATCGCGGCCGTTCAGCGGTAGGTCTGCTAGAGATTCTCTGCCGATGCTGGTGCCAATGGTGGAGGAGTCGGTTTGCAGAGCGGGAACGGCGCCGGCCGAAACCGAGGCGCTTTCCCTGACCACGCCGACCACCATCTTGCCGTCCACGCGGACACGGTCTCCCGCTGACAAGTTTATGTCTTTAGCCGCGAAGGTCTTGAAGCCTTTGGCCTCAATCGAGACTTCGTACGTCCCTACCTGCAGAAGGCTGAAGCTATAGTCGCCCGTTTTCCCCGTCTGTACGGTTCGGAATACGCCCGTCCCCGTGTTCTTAATCGTCACCTTTGCGTCGGGTAGCACGGCCCCCGAAACGTCCGTTACCCGGCCTACCACGTCGCCAGTGTTTACTTGCCCGACCATCTGCGGAACGGCCGCGAACAACGGCAAACACAACAGCAACGGGATCCAAAGCCGCCTGCTCGGATGCCATGGAAGAGTGCGAAGGGCCGTGCGGGACGACCGCTTCAACGCCGCGTTGGCTTTTTGATCCACTTTGTTGCTCCCCTGACCAAGAGGCGGAAACGATGACGGCGAAGCAAGCCTAGGACGGCGCTTTTTCGATTTCTAGGGGGATTAAGAGCTATAAGCGACTAGAATATATCCCTCGTATGGGAAAACCGCAAGCGAGGGCGTGCATCTGGCTGTCCATTTTGCTGGCGTCCAGCGCTTGCGCTTTTGCATTGGATCCCTCACTTGATGTCAGCCAGTACGCGCACACCGCGTGGAAGGTGCGCGAAGGCTTCACCAAAGGCACAATCTTTGCGATCGCGCAGACGCCGGATGGCTATTTGTGGCTGGGCACGGAATCCGGATTGGCCCGCTTCGATGGCGTCCAAGCCGTCCCGTGGCAGCCGCCAAACGGTGAGCAACTCCCCAGCAATTTTATTCAGGACCTCTTGGTTGCGCGCGACGGCACTCTTTGGATTGGCACGGACAAGGGGCTTGCCAGCTGGAAGGACGGCAAGTTTTCACAGTATCCAGGGGTTGCCGATTACCGCATTTATTCGCTGCTGCAAGACGCTGGAGGAACGATCTGGTTGGCGGCTGAAAACCCGGGCAGGGTCTGTGCCGTCCGAGTCGGCATTGCGCAGTGCCAAGGGGACGGGAGTTTCGGCTTTTCCGTATCCGCATTATACGAGGACCACAAAGGCAATCTGTGGGTCTCGGCTGAAACCGGTCTGTGGCGATGGGCGCCCGGCCCTTCAGAGCACTACAAGTTGCCCGAGGGAGTTCAGGCCGACGAGCTACTCGAAGACGACAACGGCGCACTCCTGATGACAACCAATAAATCCGGCCGGTTCGAGGGTCACGTTAATGGCTCGATGGAAGGGCTGAAACAACTTGTGGCCGGAAAAATTCGGGACTACACACTTCCCGCGGTCGCCGAGCAGTTCACGCCCCTTCGCCTGTTCCGGAGCAGGGATGGCAGTTTGTGGATTGGCACCGTCCGGGGTTTGTTGCACCTGTATAAGGGCAGGATCGATCGATTCTCAGTTGCCGACGGCCTGTCTGGCGACCTCGTAACCAGCATTTTTGAAGATCGCGAAGGCAGTGTTTGGGTCAGCACGTCAACCGGGCTCGATCGATTTCGAGAATTCGTCGTACCGACAGTCTCGGTAAGCCAGGGTCTTTCCATTGCCGCAGCTGACGTGCTCGAATCGACCCCGGATGGAAGTATTTGGATTGCCACGGCGGATGGTTTGAACCGCTGGCAAGATGGGCATATGACGGTTTACGGCAGGCAAAATGTAGCGAAGCCAAACGGGCGAACAGATCAGCGACCTGCCATTGTCGACACGAGGGTAACAGAAGTCTCGAACAGCGGACTTCGAAACAAGGTCTATGCGCTCGGGCAGGATGACCGGGGACGACTGTGGGCCGGAAGTCGCGAAGGTGTGTTCTACTTTGACCGCGGCCGGTTTGTGCGGGTTCCTGGCCTCCCAGGAGGAGATACATCCGCAATCGCTGGGGATGGGCACGGGAAGGTTTGGATCGGTAACCTCGACCACGGTCTCATCTATTCGACACCAGAGGGTGCCGTTCAGCGCATTCCTTGGGCCCGATTCGGACAAAATTACGCGGCGGTAGCTTTGCTGCCTGATCGGCTGCAGGGCGGCCTGTGGCTCGGATTTGTTGAGGGTGGAATCGCTTACCTCAAGGACGGCCAGATCCGCGCTTCCTACAACGCCGCTGAGGGGCTTGGCAATGGCGAAGTGACGGACCTTCAGTATGGTTCGGACGGTGCTGTCTGGGCGGCGACCGAGGGTGGTTTAAGCCGAGTGAAAGACGGCCGCATCACGACTCTTACCAGCAAGAACGGCCTGCCCTGCGATGCCGTTCAGTGGGTGATCGAAGACAACGATCATTCTTTCTGGTTGTACATGCCTTGCGGCCTGGTGCGAATTGCGCGCCCCGAACTGGACGCCTGGGTGAGTGATTCGAAGCGCGCCATTCAGACCAAGGTTTTCGACAGATCCGATGGGGTATGGAGTTTTGGCCGTAATGGCCGCCACACTCCATATGTGACCAAATCGCCAGATGGGAAAATATGGTTCTCACCCCCCGACGGCGTGAGCGTCATCGATCCGCGGCATCTACCGTTCAACAAACTTCCACCGCCGGTAGCGATCGAGCAAATTACCGCCGACGGCAAGACTTACCACGTATCAAAGGAATTGCACCTGCCTCCAAGAGTCCGAGATCTCTCGATCGACTACACGGCGCTGAGCCTCGTTGCGCCGGAGAAGGTGCATTTTCGGTTCATGCTGGAAGGCCAGGATAGCAATTGGAGGGAAGTCGTCAACAACCGCCACGTACAGTACTCGAACCTTGCGCCGGGCAATTACCGCTTCCGCGTGCTCGCCTCGAACAACAGCGGCGTGTGGAACGAGGAAGGCGCGCTGCTGGACTTCGCGATTGATCCTGCCTTCTACCAGACGAACTGGTTCCGCGCGCTGTGCGCGGCCGCGTTCCTGGCGCTAATTTGGGCGGCTTATCAAGTGCGGGTTCGGCAACTGCGGCACCAGGAAATGAAGCTTCGGGATGTGGTGGAAACCATTCCGACATTTGCCTGGACCGCTCTGCCGGATGGATCCATCGACTTCGCCAATCGCAACTGGGAACAATATTCGGGTTTATCCACCGAGAACACCGCCGGCTCAGGTTGGGAAGCCGCCGTTCACCCGGAAGACTTGAAGCGACATACAGAGAAATGGCGCGCCTCGGTGACGAACGGCGAGCCTTTCGAACACGAGGTGCGCTTCCGGCGCGCGGACGGCGAATATCGCTGGTTCCTTGTACGCGCCGTGCCGCTGCGGGATCAACGAGGCAAGGTCCTGAAGTGGTACGGTACCTCGACGGACATTGAAGATCGCAAGCAAGCCGAACAAAGATTCCGCGACCTGCTGGAGTCGGCGCCCGATGCGGTCGTGGTAGTGAATCGTGAGGGCCAAATTGTTTTGGTCAATGCGCAACTGGAAAAGATGTTTGGCTATCAGCGAGCCGAGGTGTTGGGAAAACAAATTGAAATGTTAATGCCGGAGCGGTTCCAGGGCAAACATCCGGGAAACCGTGCGGCTTTTATGGCCGACCCTCGCACGCGGCCCATGGGATCTGGGCTGGAACTGTACGGCCGACATAAGGACGGGCGTGAGTTTCCGGTGGAGATCAGCCTCAGTCCGCTGGAAACTGAGGAAGGCGTGCTGATTTCCAGCACCATTCGCGACATCACGGACCGAAAGCGGGCCGAGGAAAAGATTCGCCAGAGCGAAGAGGAGCTGCAGCAGCTCGTCGACGTAATTCCCCAGCAAGTCTATGTTTTCGACGCGGATTGGAGTCCGCTTTTTGCCAACCGACGAGAACGGGAATACACCGGCTTGACTCTCGAGGAGGCGAAGTCGAAAGACGTCTTTGCCAGAAAGTTTCATCCCGAGGATCTGAAGAAGTTAGAGGCCATCCGTGAGCGCGCGCTTTTAGAGTCAGCCCCTTGTGAACTTGAGGCACGAATAAGGGGAAAAGATGGGCAGTATCGCTGGTTCTTGATCCGAGACAATCCGCTGCGGGATGAGCAGGGACGGGTGCTCCGGTGGTACGGGACGCGCACCGACATCACCGAGTGGAAGAATGCCCAGGAAGCATTACAGCAGGCGCAGGCAGCACTCGCGCACGTTACACGGTTGACGACCATGGGCGAAATGACTGCTTCGATCGCGCATGAAGTCAATCAGCCGCTGTCGGGGATCGTTAGTAACGCTAGCGCCTGCCTGCGTTGGTTGGCTGGAGATTCGCCTGATCTGGAAGAAGTCCGGGAAGCCACACGCGACATCGTCCGCGACGGCAAGCGGGCCGGTGAAGTGATCGCCCGCATTCGGGCCTTGACAAGAAGGGGGGCGGTCACTAAAGAAAGGTTGGACCTGAATGAAATCATTCGGGAGGTCCTCACTCTCGTCGGCGACGAAACGAGGGGAAAGAGTGTAATCATTCGAACGCAATTTGCGGATAACCTTTCAACTGTCGCCGGCGATCGAGTTCAGTTGCAGCAGATAGTGCTAAACCTGGTTATGAATGCGATCGAAGCAATGAGCAGCATAAATGAGCGGACGCGAGAACTGCTCATCGCGACCCGCAATTTTGATACAGGCCACGTGCAGGTAACGGTTGAAGACTCGGGGATAGGTCTTGCCCCGAACACAATAGACAAGATCTTTGACTCTTTCTACACCACCAAGCCCGGAGGTATGGGAATGGGACTCTCCATTTGCCGCTCTATTCTTCAGGCTCATGGAGGCCGGCTGTGGGCTACCGGCAAGGACGGCCCAGGCACAATCTTCCACTTTATTGTTCCGAAGCACCACGATGAAGGTTCAGATGGACGAGTCGCAGGAGCGTAACGCTGTCATCGCGATCGTGGACGACGACCTTTCGGTTCGGAGGAGTCTGCAGCGGCTGATCCGCTCTGCGGGTTGGAACGCCGAGTCCTTTGCATCCGCCCAGGAATTTCTGGCTCGTCCCGGCCCAGGGACGCCAAGCTGCCTGGTGTTGGACCTACGACTGCCAGGTCTGAGCGGACTCGACCTGCAGAAGCGGATGGCCGAGATTGGGCTGGAGATCCCCATCGTTTTCCTTACGGGTCATGGTGATATCCCAGCCTCGGTGCAGGCAATGAAAGCGGGAGCGGTTGAGTTTCTGACCAAGCCGTTCGACGAAGAGGACCTCTTCCAGGCAATTAAAGAGGCCATAGAACGCGATCAGCGGACCCGCCAGCAACGTGCGAAGAAGCGTGAGCTGAAAAATCGCTATGCGTCGCTGACCGCACGCGAGCAGGAAATCATGGAGCAGGTGATCTCTGGCAAGCTGAATAAGCAGATCGCGGCCGAACTGAGTATAACCGAATTTACGGTCAAGTTTCATCGCGGACACATCATGCGCAAAATGCAAGCCGATTCCTTGGCTGATCTGGTTAGGATGGCGGGCAACCTGGGGATGGGCTCGGATAAAGGGTCTGCCCAAAGCTAGCATCAAGAACCTACGAACGTTGACCACTACTAAGGTGCAGTAGCTTTTGTTTTCCCTGCCGTGCTATCTAGTGTGTGTATCCGAAATAAGAATCTCAATGGCACCCTTGGTTTCAGTAGTGGACGATGATGTCTCGATCCGTAAATCGCTCGATAGGTTGATCAGGTCGGTCGGCCTAGAAGTGAGAGCGTACGCCTCAGCGGAGGAATTCCTAAACACAACTCATCCTCGCAAGGCGGACTGCCTAATATTAGACGTGCGTCTACCCGGCATGAGTGGTGTTGAACTGCTACACCAACTCATAGCCCGCAATTGCAAAGTGCCGGTCATTTTTATTACGGCGCATGGATCCGACGAGGTTGCAAGGGCAGAAGCTGCGTCGGATCAGACGTTTGCTTATCTTACTAAACCCTTCAATGCGGATGACCTGCTTGACGCGGTTGACAGGGCTTTGGGGCATTCGAAGCAGAACCATTAAACCATGGAGATCCACCATGACCGACCCAGGAGCTTTGGTTTACGTCGTAGATGATGATGCGTCAGTGCGCGGAGGAGTGGAACGTCTGATTCGCTCTGCCGGACTGATGGCGAAAACATTTGCGTCTGCGGAGGAGTTCCTGGATACCTCCCGACGCGAGGTGCCGAACTGCCTGGTGCTGGATGTGGAGCTCCCAGGCTTGAGCGGACTCGACCTCCAGCAAGAGCTTGCGAAGGCGAATGTCCGGATACCGATCATTTTTCTCACCGGTCGCGGCGATATCCCAATGAGCGTGCACGCGATGAAAGCTGGCGCAGTCGATTTCATGACAAAGCCGTTTGACGACGAGGATCTGTTGCATGTGATCCGACAGGCTATCGCTCGCTATCGCACGCCTCACCAGCAATGTCGAACTTCGGTGTCAAAGGCGAACATGAAGGAGTTTTATCCCTTCCTGCTGGATACCATTAACGAGTGCCTGTGGCTTCAAAAGGTTGATGGAGAGGACGAGAAGATTCGGCTCACTCCCAAGGGCTTTGCCGTCCTGCGGTACTTGGTCGAGCACGCCGGACGCCTGGTGACGCAGAACGAACTGCTCGAAGCTGTGTGGCCGGATACGTTCGTGCAGCCCGAAGTGCTGAAGAGTCAAGTCCTCGACATCCGCCGCGCGCTCGGGGACGATCCGAGGCATCCTCAATTTATCGAGACCCTTCCCCGGAGAGGATACCAGTTCATCGCTCCA
>Ga0074044_10000718_pt1 | contig 30933 bp, 23 predicted proteins | sample BogForMeECP23OM1_FD_94443 | JGI IMG/M metagenome (GOLD analysis project Ga0074044, IMG submission 94443) | Bog forest soil microbial communities from Calvert Island, British Columbia, Canada - Bog Forest MetaG ECP23OM1 | ecosystem: Environmental > Terrestrial > Soil > Wetlands ...
CACACGTTGATCGTGACCAAGGCCGACCAGAACGTCATCCGCGAGCTGGGCCGCCGCCCCGCGCTGGAGGCGCTACGGGACATGTTTCAGGAGCTTTCCAGCGACGATCAGCGGCGAATTCAGGATGGCCTGCACATCGGCCGGGTGATCAACGAGTACCAGGGCTCGTTCCAGCGCGGCGACTTCCTGGTGCGCAACGTGATGGGGGCCGATGATTCCGGTGCCATCCAGATCACGGACGTGGTCCGTGTTGGCCAGACCGTCCAGTTCCATGTCCGCGACGCCGAAACTGCCGATGAAGATCTGCGCAGTCTGCTAGAGGGACGCAAACCATCAAGACGGCCGATCGGGGCGCTGCTCTTCACATGCAACGGCCGCGGCACGCGGCTCTTCGACAAGGCCGATCACGACGTGGGCGTGATCCACGAGGTCTATGGGCCGATACCCGTCGCCGGCTTCTTCGCCATGGGCGAAATCGGTCCGATCGGCGGCCAGAACTTCGTCCATGGCTACACGGCCAGCATCGTTCTCTTCGAGCAGCCGGCATGAAACACGACGCGCGGGTTCCGTGGAGCGAGAGAATGGTGGCCAGTGGAACCTATCGTGCCACCTTCGGCGGCACTAATATCGACCGTTCGTGAGGGGAAGGAGCCTCAGGGACATGCACGTAAACGCTTGGAGCAAGCGGCTTAGGGTTAAGCATGTGCTATTCAGTGATGTCCCCTTTTACCTCTGTCGTTTTCCCCGCATCGTCCGGACCCGCGATCGGCCGAGGCGGGTTTCAGTCCCCCCTGTATGCGGCTCTCGGTCGCGAAAACCGAAAACCGGGCCCGACCCCGCGAAGCCCCTGCGACCTCGCGAAGCCCCTGACGGGCGCATCGTCAGGGCGACCGGTTGTCAAGCCGCCACGCTGCCCGCGGACCCAATCGGTGGTCATGCATTCTCTAGCACCCATAGCAGGGCATGGCGCGCCAACTGGGAGCCAGTGCTCAAATCCAGTTTCAGCCGGATCCTGTCCCGGTAGGTCTCGACAGTCTTGCTGCTCAGGTGCAACTTCGCAGCGATTTCATTCGTGCTCAGGCCCTGACCGATCAGCTCGAAGACCTCCAACTCGCGGTCAGAGAGGGATTCGATGGGGGAGACCTCGACACGCTCGCCGCCCCCGCCGACGGCGCGGCACAGCAACCGATCGGCCATCCGCTCGCTGAGGTACACTCTCCCGTCCAGGATGCGGCGGATGGCGCCGAGGATCGTGCGGGTAGCCTCCTGCTTGTTGACGTAACCCATGGCGCCGGCGCGTAGGACACGCTCGGCGTAGACGGATTCGTCGTGGATTGACGAGACTAGAATCCGGACCGAGGGGTGCTTCGCCTTGATCCGCTTAATCAACTCGAGGCCGCTGCTACCCTTGAGCGAGATCGACGATGGCCAGATCGGGTTTCATCTCGTCGACGAGCTGACCGGCCGTAGCGACGTCCTCCGCCGCGCCGCAGACCTCGAGGTCCGGCTGGCTCGAGATCAACAGCGCGAGGCCCTCCCTCACGATGGGGTGATCGTCGACGATCAGCACTCTGGCGGGCCTCGTGCGGGCGTCCGCCTGTTCCCTAGCCATGGTGACCGTCCTCGCTGAATCGGCAGGCGACCACGGTACCTCCTCCCTCAACGCGACCGATGGACAGCGTCGCCCCGATGAGCCCGGCCCGATACTGCATGATCCGCAGGCCCATTCCCTGACACTCGTCGAGCGGCTTCGAAAAGCCCCTCCCGTTGTCGCGGACCCCGAGGGCGACAAAGTCCCCGTCCCTGTCGAGGGTGATCCCGATGTGGGTGGGCGAGCCATGCTTGACGGCGTTCGTCATCGCCTCTTTGGCGATGTAGTAGAGATGCCTCGCCGTCATGTTGTCCCGGAGGGTGATCGGCTCGGCGCAATCGAAGCGGCACGTGATGCCAGTCAGCGCCTCCGTCTGGGCCGCGAGTTCGTCGAAGGCCGCCATCAGCCCGTTGGCGTCCACTTCGACCGGGAACAATCCCTTCAGGATCATGCGGAGATGGTCGAGGGCTTGCCCGATCCCGTTGACGATTTTGGTCGCGACTCCGCCTTCGGCTGGGGACTCCTCGGCCACTTGATTCGCCAGGCCCTGGGCCAGCAGGCCCAGGCCCGCTAGCTCTTGACAGGTGGTGTCGTGCAGCTCCTGGCCGATCCGTTGCCGTTCGCCGGCGGCGACCTCCAGCACCTCCCTCTCCAACCGCTTGCGCTCGGTGATGTCGCGGACGATCCCGGCGAACTTAAGCCCACTCCCGTCCTGGAACTCGCTGACGGCCAAGTCCATGGGGAAGGTCGAGCCGTCCTTGCGGCGGCCGCGGACCTCGCGGCCGATGCCAATGATCCGCTTCTCCCCGGTCTGCAGGTAGCGGCTGAGGTGCGCATCGTGTTCGTTGCGGTAGGGCGAGGGCATGAGGATCGTGACGTCTTGCCCGACGACCTCCGCGGCGGCGTAGCCGAAGACCCGCTCGGCGGCCGGGTTGAACGACTGGATGGTCCCCTCCTCGTCGATGGTGATGATGCCATCCACGGCGGTGTCGACGATCGCCCGGACCCGATCCCGGCTCTTGAGCAGCTCCTCCTCCATCTGCTTCAGCGAGGTGACGTCGGCGAACGTGATCACCACCCCCTCGATCCGGTTCTCCTGGGTGCGGTAAGGCAGCACCTGGCGGACGTACCACAGGTCCTCGTCGTTGCGGATCTCTTTGGTAGCCGTCACGAGCGATTCGAGGACCGCCTCGGCATCGGACACCAGGTCCGGGTCGGCGAACTTCTTCACCAGATCGCCGAGCGGCCGGCCGACGTCCGTGGGGATCAGGTTGAACAGCTTGGTCGCTGAGGGCGTGAACCGCTTGATGCAGAACCGGCGGTCGAGGAAGACCGTCGCGATGTTGGTACTGGCCAACAGGTTCTTCAGGTCGTTGGCGATCGCCGTCGACTCCTCGAACTTGGCCTGGAGCTGGCTGTTGAGCGTCGTCAACTCCTCGTTGAGCGACTGCAGCTCCTCCTTCGAGGTCTCGAGTTCCTCGTTGGTCGACTGGTATTCCTCGTTCAACGACAGCATCTCTTCGTTGACGGCCTGGAGGTCTTCGTTGGCGACCTCGAGCTCCCCGATGCTCCCCTGGAGGTCCTCCCGGGTCACCTTCAGCTCGAGCTCCAGCCGGCGTACGCGCTCCTCGTCGACGCTGGCGGCCCCGGGGCTAGGGGCCGGGGGCGCTGGCGGTCCGGGCCGATCCGTGAAGGCCACCAGCAGCAGGCCCGCGGCCTCTCGGGGGACCGTGATGGGCGTGACCGCGATGTCGACCGTGTGGCATTCCTCGCCGCGCTGGACGCGGACGGCGGTCTCCGTCACGGACCGTCCCTCGCGAGCCGCCGTGTCCAAGGCGGCCCGCAGCTTGCTCCGGAGATCCCGGTGGGCCCACGCCAGCAGATCCTGGGTCACCACGCCGGTCGGGGGCCGAAGGTAGTCGTGGGTCGGGCCGCAAAGGTAGCGAATCTCGTTCCGGCGGTCGACCAGCGTGCAGGCTGGGGCATGGTGCTCCAGCACCAGCCGCTGGGCCAAGCCGGCGAGTTTGCTCTCGAGCGGCAGGGTGCCCATGGCGACTAGGGGCAAGCGCACCGGCGCGGCGTGCGACCCGCGGTGGATCATCGAGAATTCGAGCTTGTCGGGCCGCCTCGGCCCGATCGGCCGATAGACCCGCCACTTCTTCGAGACGGTCTCGAACGCGTCGTCCTGCGGACCGATCGTCTCCGAACCCCCTAGCAACAGGTAACCTCCCGGGCGCAGCGCGAAGTGGAACAGCGCGATGACCGACTCCTGCACGTCCGGCTCGAGGTAGATCAGCACGTTGCGGCACGTGACCAGGTCGAGCCTCGAGAAGGGCGGGTCGCTGAGGAGGTTCTGGGCGGCGAAGACCACCGCGTCGCGCAGGTACTGGGTGACCCGGTAGTGGTCTCCCTCTTGGATGAAGAACCGGCGCAGACGTTCCGGTGACACATCGGCAACGGCACCCGCAGGATAGAACCCCGCCCGCGCGCGCTCCAGGGTGGCGGATTCGATGTCCGTGGCGAAGACCTGGACCTTGGTGCCCTTCTGGGCCGCCTCGACCTGCTCGATCAGCAGTATTGCAACGGTGTATGCCTCCTCGCCCGTGGCACAGCCCGTCACCCAGGCCCGGAGCGGCTGGTCCGGGGGTTTTTCGCGCATGAGCGCCGGGATCACCTCCTTTTCGAGGAACTTCCAGGCCTCGGGGTCGCGGAAGAAGCCGGTCACGGTGATCAGCAGGTCCCGGAACAGGGCGTCGACCTCGGCCGCGTCGGCCTGTAGGAACCTCAGGTAATCCTCCATGTGGGTGAGGTGCCGGAGTCCCATCCGGCGTTGGATGCGTCGGATCAGGGTCCCCTTCTTGTGGAGTTCGAAGTCATGGCGATACCGGGCGTGCAGCACCGCCAGGATGGCGCCGAGGTGTTTGGGGAGTTGCTCGTCGGGCGGTCGGGATGCGGGGGCGCCACGCACGTAGGGATGCTGGACGAATCGCAGGAGGATCTTGGGCATCCGCTCCACGGGCAGGACGTGGTCGACCAGTCCCGTGGCGATCGCGCTGCGGGGCATGCCGTCGTAGGTTGCAGTCTCCGGGTCCTGGGCCAGGGCCAAGCCGCCGTGGGCCTTGATGGCCTGCAGGCCGTGCGCGCCCTCGGTGCCGGTCCCGGAGAGGACGATGCCGATGGCCTTCTCGTGGCGGTCCTCGGCCAGGGAGTGGAAGAAGAAGTCAATGGGTATTCGCCGCCCGCGGCGCTCGGACGGCGCGGTCAGGTGGAGCACCTCGTCGCTGATGGTGATGTACTCGTCCGGCGGAATGACGTAGACATGATCGGCCTTGATCGGCATCCCGTCCTTCGCCTGCACGACCGTCATGGCCGTGTGCGAGGCGAGCAGCTCGACCATGTGGCTCTCGCGGGTGGGGTCGAGGTGCGGGATGAACACGAACGCTAGGCCATTGTCCGGAGGCATCGCGTCCAAGAACGTGCGGAACGCCTCGAGGCCCCCGGCGGAGGCGCCGATGCCCACAACGATCGGCCCGGGCGTGCCGCAGTCGGCCGCGGTGTCGGAGGTCTCCGCCGCGGTCCGCTGCGGGACGGCGGCCTCCGGCCTCGCCGGGGCCGGCCTTCGAGCTGTCTTCGATCGTTCCGCGGACCTCTTCGCAGCCATCGCCACCTATCCTCTACGCTGGAGGAAACGCTACTTCCCAGTATACCGGAGCGGCACCGGAGAGGATATGGGCAGCGTTTGCCGTCGCCCGGGTGGGGTGAGGGCGTATCCGATGGGACAGAGTGCCCTGGAAACTGCACGCAGTCGGGCGACAGGAGGGTGATCGAGGAGATGCCGGCGTCGTCAGGATAATCCCCTCAACACGAGTGGGGACTTCCCTGGCACAAAGTGTCGAATCGCCCGGGCATACAAACCAACGTCGCGCGAGATAATGACCTCGGGTTGTAGGGAGAAAGCACGGCGTCTCCGGCCTGGCCGATATCCTGGGGACCGCACGCCGCACCTGAGCGCCGGACAAAATCACCATCGCCCGCGTCTCGGCGGAACTGGCCTCGCGGGGCAGCCTGGGGATCCAGACGCTGCCGGCGGTGCCAATCACCGGGTTCATCGTCAAATTGACCAGCAAAGACTCAACCAGGGTTCCACGCACACCGGGAAGGTAGGAACCCGCAGTCCACCCCGAGGGAGGCTCCAGGGATGAGTAACATAACCCAGAGCGGCATCGAAACACAAAGCGACCCGCTCGTCACCGTCAGCGGCGGATTCTCGGAATGTTCGAGGATGCACGCCATCATCGTTCGTTACAGCCACTTACCCGAACTGTACGGCGAGGGAGAAACGACCCAGGAGGCGGCCAAGAATCTGCTCCGGCAGCTACTCTTCGAGTCGGCTTACGTCGACAGCAATTGGCAGCGGCAGATCCTGGAGTGGGCTATCGCGGAGATCCGGGACTTCCTCAACGGGCCCTCGCAGGCAGCCGATGCCGATTTTATGGCGATAAGCGACAAACATTCGCGACTTGCTGGTCTCCCTCTCCTCTGGAAGGGAGAAACTACGATGAAGCCGGGTCTAACCAATCTCCGCTTCGAGAAGGAGCCAGACTCAGCGACCGGTCATAAAGTCGCACTGGAGCACAGCGGCTTTTCCGAGATTCGAGCCAGGGGGAGTTCGCTTCGCGAGGCCTGCGAGCTGCTCCGCCAAGAACTCGGTCGATGTGCCGGCTGGGCAGCGGACAAGTGGCACAATCTCGATCTCAATCAGGCCATCGAGGATCTCGAGGCGTTCACGAGACTCTCGACGTCGGAAGGAACGATAACAATTGCCGTTGGTGATAAAGTCTTCCTGAAAATCAAGGACGTTGTCTATCAGATTCCTGCCGGCCTCTATTATGGAGGGCCTCTCGACACATCGGGTGTACCCCGTGTTCACACCGCTCCTGATGCGGGTCAGAATGAGGAAATCGTCATCTACGCAGTGGGACGACGAGGCTATGACCGGCGCCACAGCGAATGTGATACGAGAAGAGAACCGCGGTCCGAACGTCGGAAATCCGACCGACGGAACGGGGATCGCCGCGCGTGCAACCGCTTCAGAACGGTTGACAGCTCGGGGGCTTTCTCGCCCTGACCGCTGAGCCTGGTGGACAGAGCGGACGGTTTGCTCCTCAACGTCGGCGAGTAGTTCGGGCAGCAACCTCAACGCAATACGTGAGCTGCGACCCACTTGCTGACGTTACGTCCACCGGTGGAACTGTCTGCGCCTGTCCGCCGCATCTGAGAAAGTCCAGCTTTCCGGTATCGGAGAGCAATCGTGCCGCAATGGAGGCGGCAAGAGAAGACAGCCCGGTCGTGAATCCCAACGGAGTGATAGTGGAATCTCCGGGGCTTGCACGAGACCGCGGCGCGGGCAATCGGGCCAATGGACGCACGTGGACTCAGAGCCGAGATCATAAGTGGCCATAGAATCTGCCCCGACCGTCTGCGGATGATTCTTTCCAAAGGTGGGAATCATGGTTGTTTCAGCTCAGGTGACGATCGGTGCATCGGGTGAACCATCTGGCGCGGGCCCTCGAGAGCCAGAGCAGCACGCGGTGTTTTCGGTGCTCCTCATCGAGGACAACGAGGCCGACGCTTATCTCGTCTGCGACTCCCTGGCTAATTCCGAGCCTGGCCGATTCAAGATCACACAAAGTGATCGACTGGCGAGCGGGCTGGCATGCCTATCCCACGAGAACTTCGACCTGGTCTTGCTGGACTTGTCTCTGCCCGATAGCGATGGCTTCGAGACATTTCGCCGGGTACGAGAAAGCTCTCCGTCCACCCCGATCGTGGTCCTCACCGGCCGCGATGACCACGATCTCGCGATCATGACGACCCGCGCAGGGGGGCAGGACTATCTGCTCAAGCAGTTCACCGGCGGCGAATTGCTGACACGCTTGATGCAGGCCATCGAGCGGAAGCGCGTCGAGGAAGCCCTGCGCGAGTCGGAGGAGCGTTATCGCTTGCTCTTCGAGATGGGCCCGCATCCGATGTGGGTATTAGAATTAGACACCGAGGATCTGAGGTTCCTTGCGGTCAACCCGGCTGCCACCCAACTTTACGGCTATTCGGAAGCCGAGTTCTTGAACCTGAAAGTACTCGATCTGGTTCCTCCCGAAGCGATCCCGACGATCCTGGAATGGCTGCTTTCAGCTCAGCAGCTCGCGCCACTCTGCATCCAGCATCGCAAGAAGGACGGAGGCATCCTCCACGTCGAGATGACGGGCGTCACGCTCCAGCTCGGAGGCCGATGGACCAGGTTCGCCATTGTCACCGATGTCACCGCTCGGTGGCGAGCCGAGCAAGAGCTGGAATATCAGGCATCCCACGATGCGCTGACCAGCTTATGCAATCGCGCGGTCATCGAGCGGCGCATGAACCACTTGATCGCACACGACAGAGCCGAGAACACAAGGTTCGCGTTCCTGCTACTCGATCTCGATCAATTCAAGATCATCAATGATTCCCTGGGGCACCACTACGGAGACATGCTCTTGCAGCGGTTGAGCCCGAAATTGCGGGCGGCCGTGCGGAAGACGGACACCGTGGCACGCCTGGGTGGAGACGAGTTCGCCATCCTCTTGCCGGGCGCCACCGCCGAGGAAGCCATTCTGGTCTCGAAGAAGATCCAGAAGAGCCTCAGAACCCCCATGCTGATCAACCACCATTGGCTGGACATCGGCGCCAGCATCGGCATCTCGCTTTACCCCGAGCACGGCCGGGCTTGGGAAGACCTCCTCCAGCGTGCGGACATCGCCATGTACCAGGCGAAGCGGACCCATGGCGGCCACCTCGTCTATGCCGAAGGAACCAGCGACCTCTCAGGCCGTTTTGACTTGATGTTCGAGCTCCGCAAGGCGATCGAGACCGACCAGTTACTGCTCTACTTCCAACCGAAGATCGACCTCCGGACCATGCGGGTCGATGGCGTCGAGGCGCTGGTCCGATGGCCCCACCCTTGGAGAGGACTCCTCTCTCCCGACGAGACTATCCCAGTGGCGGAACAATCAGGACTGATGAAGGCGCTGACTCTCTGGGTCCTCGATGCCGCCGTCCACCAATCCTGCGAGTGGCATCGCGCAGGTATCGAACTCGACATGGCAGTTAACTTGCCTCCCGACACCCTGGTCGACCGGGATTTCCTCCAGGTCCTGGCCCGGAAGGAGGAGGCCGCCAATCTCGTGACCGCGCGACTTATCCTGGAGATCACCGAGGCCACGTTAGTCTCCCAGCCTGAACGATCGAGAGTCGCCCTGGATCAGATTCACGAGATGGGGGTTCGGATCTCGATCGACGACTTCGGGACCGGATACTCCTCGCTCGCCTACCTCAACGCACTCCCCGTCGATGAGCTGAAGATCGATCAAAGCCTGGTGCGAGGCATGGCCGCCAATGACCGGGGTGAGTGCATTGTTCGGACGATCGTTGAGCTGGGTCATAATCTGGGTCTTCAAGTGGTTGCCGAGGGGGTCGAAGGGCGCGAGGACTTGGAGTCCCTGATCGGCCTGGGATGCGATCACGCCCAGGGTTTTTTTTTCAGTCAGCCGCTGCCTCGCCGGGAATTTGAAACCTGGTATCACGCGAGCGAAGAAGCGCGGTTTCGTGGGAACGCAAAAAGGCCAACGGTTGGTCGACTCTCCGGCCAACTTCCTGCCTCGTCTGAGGATGGTTTACGGAGTTTGAGGTCTCGGATCGCTTCGCTTGTCGAGGTCTAGTTGGACTCGGTAACATGTCCATGATCCGGGACTCATTTACCACAACCTTCTTGGATCAGGGTGCTGCTATCATGAGCCACGTGCTCGCCGTGGGGGGTGCCCGATGACTACAGGAAGAGAGCTGGGGAGACCCATCGAGATCTTGCTGGTGGAAGACAACCCCGGGGACGTCGATCTGACCCGGGAGGGGCTGGCGGACGGGAAGATCCGCAACAACCTGCACGTCGCCGGGGATGGCGAGGAGGCGATGGCCTTCTTGCGGCGGGGGGGGGAGCATGCCGACATGCCCGTGCCCGACCTCATCCTCCTCGACCTGAACCTACCCGGCAAGGACGGTCGGGAGGTGCTCACGGAGATCAAGGCCGACGAGCAGTTGGGGCACATTCCGGTGGTTGTCCTGACCTCCTCCCAGGACGAGGAGGATATCCTGCGGAGCTACCGGCTGCACGCCAACTGCTACATCTCCAAGCCGATCCGGTTCGGCGAGTTCGTCAAGGTCGTCCAGTCCATCGAGGAATTCTGGTTCACGATCGTCACCCTTCCCACGACCCGAGCGAGCCAAGGCGACGACTCACCCGAGCGAGAGAAACCCATAGGGGGGGAAATCTCTCCATGAGTCCGGAGGTGGGGCTGTCATGATAGTTTCCTGCCCACGACCGGGAGGGTGAAGAGGAAGGTGCTCCCCTGGCCCGGCCGCGATTCGACCCAGATCCGGCCGCCGTGCCGCTCCACCACCTTCTTGCAGATCGCCAGCCCCATCCCCGTGCCGGGATACTTGTCCCGCCCGTGCAGCCGCTGGAAGATCTGGAAGATCCGCTCCCGGTGCTCCGGCGCGATGCCGATGCCGTTGTCGCGCACCGAGAAGACCCACTCCTCACCGTTCCGCTCGGCCGTGACGTGGACGCGCGGCGTGCCGTCGCAGAACTTCAGAGCGTTGCCGATCAGGTTCTGGAAGAGCTGGACCATCTGGGCGGGGTCGCCCCTGATCGAGGGCAGGGGGTCATAGGTCACCACGGCCTCTCTCTCCTCGATGACCTGGTGGAGGCTGGCGAGCGCGCCGAGGATGGAAGCCGCCGCATTCACCGGCTCGAAGGGGGTCGCCTGGGTGGTCAGGATAAGGAAGCCGCGAAGGGCGTCGACCAGGGCCTTCATCCTGGCGGCCCCCTCGACCGCGTAGTTGATATACCTGTCGGCCTTCTCATCCAGTCGACCCTTGTACCGCTCGGCCACCAGCTCCACGTAGCTGGCGACCATGCGGAGGGGCTCCTGGAGGTCGTGAGCGGCGACGTAGGCGAGCTGCTGGAGCTCGCGGTTGGAGCGGGCCAGCTCCTCGGCCCGCTGGGCCAGCGCCTTGGCGGCCTGGCGCCGCGCCGTGACGTCATGGCAGACGATCACCCCGCCGACCACGTCCCCGGCCACGCCCCGGATCGGTCGGCCGCTGACCAGCATCAGCAGGCTGTCGGCCGCCTGGGAGCGGCGGACGAGGATCTCCGTCTCGGCGGTCGTTTCGCCCCGGATCGCCCGCACCAGGGGGTGCCGGTCGGCCGGGAACGGCGTCACCCCGTCCGGCAGGTACAGGTGGTAGAGCTGGGGCCACTCGGGGGAGTGTGCCTCGGCTGCCCCCTGTCCGTGCATCCATTCGGCGGCGGAGTTGAAGATCAGGAACCGCTCGTCCCGGTCGGCGACGACGACCCCCTCGCTCATGCTCTCCAGGATGCTCTGGAGGAGCTGGGTCTGCTCCTGAAGCTCGCGCCGGGCTCGCTCGCGCTCCGTGACGTCGCGGAGGTTGATGACGATGGCCTGCACGTCGGGCTCGGCCAGCAGGTTGGTGCCGGTCATCTCCACCCAGCGCCAGGAGCCGTCCTTGTGCGCCATGCGGAACATGGTCGAGACGACGATGCCGGGGTTCTGCTTCAGGTCTTCGAACTGCGTCCGGGTGGATGCGATGTCTTCGGGATGCACGAAGTCGAAGGCGTTGCGACCGGCGAGCTCCTCCGGGACGTAGCCCAGGATGCGGGCCGTGGAGGGGCTGGCGTAAAAGATCGCGGCCTCCGGTCTGAGGAGGACGATCCCCTCGGAGCTGTGCTCGATGAGGGCACGGAAGCGCCGCTCGCTGGCGAGGAGCCCCTGCTCGGCCAGTCGCTTCTCGTCCCGCAGCCGCTTCCGCTCCAGCGCCCTCAGCACGGCCGGGCCCAGCCGGGCCAGCCGGGCCTTGTGCACGAAGTCGGCTGCCCCCTGTTCCATGAGCCCGACGGCCAGGTCCTGGCCGATCGCGCCGGAGACGATGACGAACGGCACGTCCAGCCCCTGCTCCCGCAGCCGCGCCAGCGCCCGGACCGAGTCGAACTGGGGCAAGCGGTGATCGGCGAGGATGACGTCGGGCGAGAGCTCCAGGCACCTGACGTAGTCCTCCTCCGTGTCCACGCGCGTCCAGTTTGGCTCGAAGCCCGCCTGGCGCAGCGCGTGCACCACCAGCTCGGCGTCGACGGGTTCGTCCTCGAGGATCAGGACGCGCAGGGGGACGGCCATGCTCATGCTCCCGCCCTGGGTTGGAAAGGCGGCGGCGGCTGATTGATCAGGAGCCAGTAGAGCCCAACCTGCGCCGCTATCTTGACGAACTCGTCGAAGCTCACGGGCTTGACGATGTAACTGTTGACACCCAGCCCGTAGGTCTCGGTGATATCCTGCTCCTCCCGGGACGACGTCAGGACGACCACCGGGATCGTGCGGATGCGAGGATCGCCCCTGATCCGGCGCAGAACCTCGATCCCGCTGACCTTGGGTAACTTGAGGTCCAGCAGGATCAGGAGGGGAACGTCCAGGACGTCCCGGCCGATGAACTCGCCCTTGCCGAAAAGATAGTCCAGGGCCTCGGCACCGTCCCGGACGACCTGCATCGTGTTGATCAGCCCGGATTTACCGAACGCATGGAGAGTCAGCTCGAGGTCGTCGGGGTTGTCCTCGACGAGGAGGACGTGCCCGGAGTGATGGTCAGGCATTGGCATTGCTCCCACCGAGGGTGAAGAAGAAGGCGGCGCCGCGGTCGGGACTGGCCTCGGCCCAGATCCGGCCGCCATGGCGGTGAATGATGCGCTGCACCAGGGCCAGGCCCACGCCCGTCCCCTCGTAGTCCTCCTGCCGGTGCAATCGCTGGAACACATCGAACAGCTTGTCCGCGTAGGCCATGTCGAAGCCCACCCCGTTGTCCCGCACGAAGTAGACCGTCTCGCCGTCCCGCGCGAAGCTGCCGGCCTCGATCCGGGCCTCTGCGCGGCAGCGGGTGAACTTCAGGGCGTTGGCCAGGAGGTTGAGCCAGACCTGCTCGAGGAGGGCCGCGTCGGCCCGGCAAGGGGGCAGCTCGCCGAGGATGACCTCGACCTCCCGACCCTCGCGCTCGCCCTGTAGCTCCTCGAGGCACTGGCGGACGAGGTCGGCCATGGCCACCGGCTGAGGGGTCATCGCCTGGCGGCCCAGGCGGCTGAATTGGAGCAGCTCGTCGATCAGCCGGCCCATCTTCCGGGTGTTCTCGCTGACCCGCTGGAGGTAGCGCCGCGGGTCCCCGTCCAGGCCGGGGGCATGTTCCGTCATAAGGATCTGGCAGAAGCCGTCGATGGCCCGCAGGGGGGCGCGCAGGTCGTGGGAGACGGAATAGGCGAAACTCTCCAGCTCCTTGTTGGCGGCCTCCAGTTGAGCCGTGCGCATGACGACGCGTTCCTCCAGCTCGCCCTTGAGTCTCCTGAGTTCGTCATCGGCCCGCTTGCGCTCCGTGATATCGCTGTTGATCTCGAGGGTGACTGTCGGCTCACCGCGTTCCTCTCGATCGAGGACCTGCCGGCTGGCGACGACGATCTGAGCCCCATCGCGGCGAGAATGAATCAGTTCTCCCTCCCACGATCCGTCGCGTGCCATGCGGTCCTCGAGGTCCGCCAGCGACACGGGGAACCGAGTCCCCAAGAGATCGTGAGAGATATAACCCAGGGCCTCCTCACCACTCCAGCCGTACATTTGCTCAGCGCCCCGGTTCCAGGATCGGATGGTACCGTCCCTGCCGCGGATGAAGATGGCGTCGTGGGCCAGGTCGATGAGGTGCGACATCTGGCGCAACTCTGCCTCGGCGCGCTTCTGAGCGGTGATGTCGCGGGCCGCCGCGAAGACGCCGATGACCTGGTCCGCCTCGTCCCGATACACGGAAGCGTTGTACACCACCGGCGTGACGCGCCCGTCGCGGTGCCGGATCTCCAGGGGATAGTCGCGGACGAAGCCCTCGCGGAAGACCCGCTCGTAGCCCTCACGGGCTGCCTGCGGATTCGTGAAGTAATCGGCGAAGTCCTTGCCGATGAGCTCGGCGCGGGGGTATCCGGTGGCGGCCTCGGTGGCCTCGTTCACGTCGGTGATCTTGCCGTCGGGGCCGATGGTGACCAGGGGGTCGAGGCTGGCCTCGAGCAGGCGGCGGTTGTAAGCGCTGGCCCGCCGCAACGCCTCCTCCGCCCGCTTCCGCGTGGTGATGTCGGTGCAGGTCCCGACCCACTCGCGCACACTGCCGTCCGCCTGGAGCACCGGCGCGCCGCGAACGGCGAAGTGGCGGTACTCTCCATCGCTCTTGCGGATCCGATACTCGGTCTCGTAAACAGAACGGGCCCTGACCGCCACTGACCAGACAGCCCTGGTCCGTTCCCGGTCCTCGGGGTGGAGCGAGTCCACCCATCCCCACCCCCTCAACTCCTCCTCGCTCTTGCCGGTAAAGGTCCGCCACATGGGCATGTCCTCGGCGACCTCGCCCTCCGGGTTCGTCGTCCAGACGATCTGCGCCGTGGCGATGGCCAACGAGCGATAGCGTACCTCGCTTTGCCGCAGGGATTCATTGAGCCGGTCCAGCTCGGCGGCGCGCTTCTCCGATATGTCCCGCTGGTTCGCGATCCCCCGGGCGTACGTCTCGAGTCGGCGATTGGCCCGGAGGATCATCTCGCCCAACCAGCTAATGAACCCACCCACGACGAGGAAGAGCGATATCGCGAGTTGGCCAGGTCGTCCTGCGATCGCGAACGAGAACCGGGGCTCGAATAGGAAGAGATCAGCAACCAGGGCCGCCAGGACGGTTGCCAGCAGCCCGGGCCCGAAACCACCGTACCAGGCCGCACAGATCACCCCGGGGTAGAGCAGCAGGAACGGGAATTGGTTCCCCAGGGACGGCAACAAGAATTCGACCAGGACCACCGATATGGCAGCGGAGCCAATCGCGACTCCGTAACGCGCAGGCCGGGGGCTTACAGCGAGGGGCAACATCCACTTCATCGGAGGTTCCATGGTTCCCTACCAGACACTTTCGTTCGAGACTCGCTCGCAGGCTTCAACTCCGTCGCGCCGGCCTGGGGAGAGGCCGCGCCGGACCGGCAAGATCTCCATTGTTCTCCCCGACTTCTTTCCTGCAGTCATGAGGGTTTGCTTCCGATGACCGGGAGGGTGAAGAGGAAGGTGCTCCCCTGGCCCGGCCGCGATTCGACCCAGATCCGGCCGCCGTGCCGCTCCACCACCCTCTTGCAGATCGCCAGCCCCATCCCCGTGCCGGGGTACTTGTCCCGCCCGTGCAGCCGCTGGAAGATCTGGAAGATCCGCTCCCGGTGCTCGGGCGCGATGCCGATGCCGTTGTCGCGCACCGAGAAGACCCACTCCTCACCGGTCCGCTCGGCCGTGACGTGGACGCGCGGCGTGCCGTCGCAGAACTTCAGCGCGTTGCCGATCAGGTTCTGGAAGAGCTGGACGAACTGGGTCGGGTCGGCGAGCACCGTGGGCAGGTCATCATGGGTCACCACCGCCCCCTTCTCCTCGATGGCCCGGCCGAGATTGGCCGTCGCCTCATCAAGCGCCGCCCGGGCCCCCATCTCCTCGAGGCGTCGTGCCTGGGTGGTGACGCGGGAATAGCGGAGCAGGCCGTCGATCAGGGTCTTCATCCGCGCGGCGCCGTCGACCGCGTAGTTGATGTACTTGTCGGCCCTCTCGTCGAGCCGGCCCTTGTACCGCTCGGCCAGCAGCTCCAGGAAGCTGGCGACCATGCGGAGGGGCTCCTGGAGGTCGTGGGAGGCGACGTAGGCGAACTGCTCGAGCTCGGCGTTGGACCGGGCCAGCTCCTCGGCGTGACGCTTGAGCAAGGCCGCGGCCCGCTTCCGCTCGGTGACGTCGCGGGCGATGCCCGCCGCCCCCATCACCTTGCCGGAGGCGTCGACCAGGGGCGAAATGCTCACGGACACGTTCAGGAGTCGGCCGTCTTTCCTCCGGATTACCGTCTCGTGATGCTCGATCCGCTCACCCCGTTTGATCTTCTCGACCATCACCGGCCACTCATCGACGGCACCCTCCGGTAACAACCTGGAAATGCTCTGGCCGATGACCTCCCCGGCCGCGTAGCCAAACATGCTCTCCGCGCCTGGATTCCAGCTCAGGATCGTGTTATCGAGCGATTTGCTGTAGATCGCGTCCTCGGACGACTGGACGATTGAGGCGAGGAGGGTGGCGGCTTCCTCCGCTTGCTTGCGTATCGAGAGGTCGGTGAGGATCGCGCTGATGCCGGAGAATCCCTCGAATCGCAGTGGAGTCAACGAGACCTGGACGGGGATCGAGGTCCCATCCAGGGCCCTCAGGCGGAGATCCCCCTGGACGCGCTCGCACTGGCCCGCCACCAGCAGCCTGCCGAAGGTCTCGCGGTCCTCCCCGTCCAGCAACGAGGCCAGGGAGGAGCCGATCACGCGGCCCAGGGGGGCCTTGACCATCTCGCCGAGGCGGCGATTGCCGTAGAGGATCCGACCCTCCAGGGAGAGCGTCGCAGCGCCTTCGTTCATCTGCTCGATCAGCAGGCGGTAGGCCTGATCGGCCCCCTGGAAGGTGTAGACCCGGTCGCCGCCAGGTTCGTGCACAACCAGGGCATCGACCTCGCCGCGACGGATCGCGCGGAGGGTCTCCTCGGCCTCCTCGAGCCGGGAGCGGAGCTCCTCGACCTGGCCACGGGGATCCTCGGGATCGTCCACGTTGACACCCATGGCATCCTCGTTCGCGGTGTGCTTAGGGTCTGCGGCGTATGTCCAGGCGCACCAGGACCCGATCGGTGTCCGAGAGGTCGCCGATGAATCGGCGCAGGGGGAGGGGGAGTTTCTTGATCAGGGTCGGCGCGGCGACCAGTTGCTCCCCCTGGGCCAGCTCGGGCTGCTGGTAGATGTCGACGACCTGGAGCTCGCAGCGGCCGGCGAGGTAGCGGTCGCAGAGCTTGGTCATGTTGTCGACCGCCCGCCGGGACCGCGGGCTCATCCCCGCGATGAACAGGGAGAAGACGAAGACGTCATCTCCCCGCGCGGGCTGGGGGTCGAGCGGCCACGGCGCATCGGTCGACGAGAGCTCGTCCTCGGGGGGATGATCAGGATTCATGGTCTGCTCCGGTGAAATCGACCGGCCGGATGTCGAGGCCGATCAGGACTCGTTCCGAGTTCGAGAGGTCGCCGATGATCCTCCGCAGGGGCGGCGGGAGCTTCTTGACCAGGGTGGGGATGGCCACGATCTGGTCGGCGCTGGCCAGTTGGGGGGTTTGCACGAGGTCGATCACCTCGATGGTGTAGCGCCCCTTGATGTTCTTCTCGCAAATCCTCCTGAGGTTGTCGATCGCCGCCAGCGACCGGGACGTCTGGCCGGCCACGTAGAGGCGAAGCTCTATGCGTTCGCCCGCCATCCCGGCCGGGCCATCCGCCTTCTCGATGGGCTCTTGATCCCGTTTCATGGCTGGACCGTCCTTCCTTGGTTATCGTCGGCAAGGCTTTGGTCGACCCAACGGGAGGCGGCCATCCGGGCTTCGTCTCGGGCCTTTCCACCCTCACTCTTGTGCTCTCGCTCGGCGGCCCTCCTCAGCTCCTCCTCGGCCTCGAGCTCCGCAGTGAGGGCGTCGATCTGCGCCCGGACCGCGGCGCGGCGCTGGGCCATTTGCCGCTGCCGGGCCTCATACTCGCGCTCTCGCTCCTCGGCCTCATCGCGGATCATCCGGGCCTCGCGGGCCGTCCCGACCAGCATCCCCTCCGTGCCGAGGTAGACGTCGATCAGCTTGATCCCCTGGTCCGTCAGGCGGAACTCGCGAACCTGGTTCGAGTGGGCCATGCCGCGCGATTTCAGGATGTAGAGCCCGCGGTTCCGCTCGCCGTCGGACTCGATCTCGCGCACCAGGATCCAGGTGTCGACCAGCGAGGAGATGTGTACTTCCGAGGAATCCTCGCTCGGTTTGGTCGAGACCGTCAGGCTCGTCAGGAGCGTGGTGATCTGGCGGCCCTTCAAGAAATCGATCATGCGGGTCAGAGTTGATCGCAGCTCGCTATCATTCCCGATGATGCGCAGGTTCGTGATCGGATCGATGACGGCGACCTCGGGCTCGAAATCGGAGACCAGCCGATGCATCCGGGCCAGGTGCACCTCCAGGCCGCCGGCGCTGGGCCGCGACGCATGGAAGCGGAGGAGGTCCTGCTCCATCAGGGGTGCCAGGTCGATGCCGATGGAGCGCATGTTGCGGACGATCTGGCTGCTGGACTCCTCGAACGTGAAGAACAGGCAGCGCTTGCCCTCGCGGCAGGCCCGCTGGGCGAAGGTGGCCGCCAGGCTGGTCTTCCCGGACCCCGCCCCCCCAGAGACGAGGACGGTGCCGCCCCGGTAGAAGCCCCCTCCCCCGAGCATGGCGTCCAGGTCCGGGATGCCGCTGGAGACGCGCGACGTCGGGGCCTGGTGGTCCAGCCCCAGCGAGGAGATCGGCAGGACCGACAGGCCCCCCTCATCGATCAGGAAGGGGACCTCGTCGGTGTCGTGGGCCGAGCCCCGGTATTTCACGACCCGCAGCCGCCGGGTCGAGATCTGGTCGCTGACCCGTTGGTCGAGTGTGATCACGCAATCGGAGATGTATTCCTCGAGTCCGTGGCGGGTCAGGCCGTTGCCGCCGCGCTCGGCGGTGACGATCGCGGTGAGGCCCTTCTCCTTGAGCCAGCGGAATAACCGGCGCAGCTCGGCCCGCAGGATGCCCGGGTTGGGCAGCCCGGCGAAGAGCACCTCCAGGGTGTCGATCGCGACCCGCCTGGCCCCGATCGAATCGATGGCGAACCCGATCCGGATGAAGAGGCCCTCGAGGTCGTACTCCCCCGATTCCTCGATCTCGCTCCGCTCGATGCGGACGTAATCGATGGCCAGTTTCCGATCCGCCTCCAGCGCGGCCAGGTCGAAACCCAGCGAGGCGCCGCTGGTGGCCAGTTCCCCGGCTGTCTCTTCGAAGGTGATGAAGACGCCCGGTTCGCCGAACCGCGTGGCCCCATGGACGAGGAATTCCAGGGCCATCAAGGTCTTGCCGCACCCCGGCCCGCCGCAGACCAGGGTGTTCCGCCCCCGGGGGAGGCCGCCGCAGGTGATCTCGTCGAGTCCCTGGATCCCCGTCGGAGCCTTTTCGAGCCGTCCTGGCTCGCGGGTCTTGGGCTCTGGCTCTTTCGCGGCGGGCGAATTCATGACCAACCTCCAAACATAGTGAGAGGCACAGCCCCACGTGAGGCGAACTCACCGACCTTGTGCACGAACCAGATCGAGAGCTCTGACGAGGTCCTTATCCGTGAAACCGCCGTTTTGTTATTGTGCCGGATCAGGCATGGGGCTGCAAATCATAAAAATCTTTTGGCTCACGTAAGGTTGTTTTCCCGTTGCTACCCGCCTCTACCTTCCAGACATATGTCCGCCTCTCGGGGGCGGTATTCGCGTTGGTCGCCTCCACAAGGCTCACGGCTTGGACTCACACGCGATTGATCCTGAATGTGAGGCAAAGCCCAAAGCCATTCAGGTCGGTTCGTTCGGAAGTTCCGAGGACACCCTGGTGTTCCGGGCCGGGTCGCCTTGGGGCATTGCTCCCCTGGGGGTCCCTCGGATCCGTACTTGCACTTGCACTTACGCGTATACGGATCGTTATATCATGATCTTGCCACGAGACGGCAATTGAGTGGATCGCTCTTGCTTGCGATTTCAGCACGCCTGATGTAGAATACGGGCGTTCGTGATCAGCTGCCCGCCGCTTCTGCACGATGGTCCGACCTGCCACCACCAAGACCTACCTCGCGAGCTGATGCCAACGCTCACCGCGACGCAGTGATTGATATCCAGGAGAGCTTCCATGCACGTCGATCGTCGATCGTTCGTGCGCCATGCGACCGCGGCCTTGCTGGCCCTCCGGCTGTTCCCTGCGCGCAAGGCCTCGGGCGGTCAAGACCCAGCGCGCGAGCGGCCCTTGCGGATCCGGATCTGGTGCGAGGGCACGGCCCCGCACTCGGTCTATCCGGACGACATCGACGGTGCGCTCGCCGATCAGCTCGGGCGCCAGCCAGGTATTACCGTCATCCGGGCCCGGCTCGCCGATCTCCAGGCCGGCCTTGCCGACGAGGACCTCGATGCGACCGACGTCCTGATGTGGTGGGGCCACCTGCGGCATGACGACGTGCCCGACGATCGTGCCGCGGCGGTCGTGAAGCGTGTCCGCGAGGGCCGGCTCGGGTTTCTCGCACTGTATGCCTCGTGCTGTAGCAAGCCGTTCAAACTGATGATGAGCATGCCGTGCGATCCGGGTCCCTGGCGCGAAGACGGACGACCGGAATACGTCAGCGTTCGCTCCCCGGATCACCCGATCGCCCGCGGAATCGCTCCCTTCACGATTCCCAAGACCGATATGTTCTCCGAGCCGTTCGCGGTGCCCAACCCCGAAACCGTCGTCTTCGTTTCCACCTGGGAAAAAGGAGAGACACTTCGTAGCGGCCTGACCTGGACTGTTGGCAAGGGACGGGTGGTGTATCTCAGAACCGGGCCCGAAGGATACCCGGTCCTCTTCCACCCCTCGATTCGCCTGGCGGTCGCTAACTCGGTCAGGTGGGTCGCTCACAGGTCCTGATACGCACACACATCGCTCCACTCATGACTCAACCGTTCGTGGTCGAAGTGGACAGTTTGCGCCCACCGAACCCAGCAAAATAGTTGACTGGGAGCCAGTAGGGCTTATAATCGCACGTGAATGCCGGCTCGTGTGATCGGTCGCGATGACCTTCATGAATTTGCTGACACCGCGAGTTTTCTTGGCCCACCGCTGGGGAATTATCGCTCTAACCTGATGGCTTCGGCTTCGGTCGCACCGCGAGTGCGCCGGAAGAGTTTGACTCCTGAGCGTACCAGGTTCATCCCGTGCCAAAGCGAGTTTGCTGAGTGGGTCGGTCCGTAACCGGCTCGCGCACGCACCATCCCAGCCCTGAATGGAGTGAGCATCGATGCGGAAGATTCTTCTCAGCTTGGCGGTCGTTGCGTTGGCCGTCCCCGTGTTTGCCGACCACTTTAACAAGGTGGTGAAGGTCGGCGACAAGGCTCCCGATTTCTCGGGGATTCCTGCTGTCTCCCCCAATGGCGAGCAATCCAGTCTCACGCTGTCCGACCTCAAGGAAGATGTCGTTGTGCTCGTCTTCCTTGCCAATCATTGCCCCGTCGTGAAGGCCTGCGACGACCGGATCATTGACTTCGTCAATGATTACAAGGACAAGCCGGTCAAGCTCGTGGCCGTCAGCGTCAATGACATCGATCAGGATCGTCTGCCGGGCATCAAAGAGCACATGAAGGACAAGAAGCTCAATTACACCTACGGGTACGAGGAGAGCCAGGCGATCGGCCACGCCTATGGCGCGACGAACACGCCGCACTTCTTCGTCCTCGACAAGGAGCGGAAGATCCGCTACATCGGCGCCATGGACGACAACGCCATGAACGAGGCGAAGGTCACCAAGCATTATCTGCGTGACGCCGTTGACGCCCTGCTCGCGGGGAAGCCAGTCCCGGTCGAGGAAACTCGCGCCTCGGGTTGCAGCGTGAAGTACAAGAGCCACAACTGAGGTCGAGTTCACAGAGCCAATGATCTGGTCTGACTCGATCTGTTGAGGTGAACTCAGGAGAGCCGCCGGAACCCTTCGGCGGCTCTCCTTGCTCATCTTCGGTTCAATAAAATCATCGCCTTTGCTCGCCGCAGCGGCCAGTCAGGAGAAGCGCCATGAGGTTGTTTTTCGCCGTGCTCTCGCCATGCTTCCTGGCAGCCGGGCTTGTGCTCGCCGGCTTACCCGGAGGTTCTTCGGCCGATGATCGGGCTTCGACCGGGACCATCAAGCTCGAGTCGCTGAAATGGAGCCAGTTCAAGGAACGCCTGGCCTCGAGCAGGCAAGCGAAATTCACTCTCGTCGACGTGTGGGCCACGACCTGCGGTCCCTGCAAGGAGAATTTCCCCCACCTCGTGGAGATGCATCGGAAGTACGCCGGCAAGGGTTTGGCGGTGATCTCCCTGACGCTGGACGATCCGACCGACGCCAAGGCCGTGGCCGAAGCGGAGAAATTCCTGCGGGAGAAAAAGGCGGTCTTCACCAATGTTCTGCTCGACGAGAACTATGGCGACGGCTTCGACAAGCTCGACATCAATACCATCCCGGCCGTCTTCCTCTTCGGTCCCGATGGCAAGGAAATGAAACGCTTCACCATGGACGACACGAGGCACCAGTTCACCTACGAACAGGTCGAAAAAGAGGTGATCGCATTGCTCGAGGGAGCCCCGTCGAAAGACCCGGCAAAATAACTGGTCTTGGGGATCCGGCCCCCCGTCTGATAGCATCAACTCTTCTGAAGTCGAACCCGCGGACGGCGTGCGTCGTATTAGATGGGACAGGCTGCTCGCTTGGTTCTCAACCCCACACGGATTGCAATGAAAGACGGCATTCATCCCAAATATGTGGATTGCGTGGTGACTTGCGGCTGTGGCAACACGTTCAAGACCCGCAGCACCAAGCCCAAGATCGTGGTCGAGGTCTGCTCGAAGTGCCATCCCTTCTTCACCGGCTCCGTCAAGTTCGTCGATGCGGCGGGCCGGGTTGACAAGTTCAACAAGAAGTTCCTGGGAACCTATGGCAAGGGCAAGAAAGAGAAGGCCGAGGCCCCGAAAGCCTAGGCGACTGGATCGAGCGCTTTGACGGCCCGCTGGGCGGCACGTATGCGACGTGCGGCCCGCCGGGCCGTTGCACGTTGATCCGGCCGGCGGCCGGATCGGTTCTCGATTCCTGAAGTCAGGGATTCCAGGTTCCAGAAAAAGGGCAAGCAAGCGCCGCTCTGGAACTTCTCGGGTCCAGGGAATTCCTGGAAACTCTTGAATTTGGATTCGCGTATTCGCAGTCATTTGATTCTTCTTCAGGAACATGCAGCCCCGTGTTTGAGAAAATGCAGGCCGATTACCAGCGATTCCTGGAGATCGAACGATTGTTGCTCGACCCCGAGGTCACGGCCAACGTTGCGAGAGTCACCGCCCTGGCCAAGGAGCGCGGTGCGCTGGCAAAGGTGGCTGTGGCATATGGCCGCTATCTCGACCTTGGCCGCCAGATCGCCGAGGCTGAGTCTCTCTTTGCGACGGAGACCGACCCGGAGATGCGATCGTACGCGGTGGGCGAGCTCGAGGGCCTGCGCAAGCAGCACGCGGCGGAAGGCGAGACGCTGCGCGACTTGATTTACGACCGCGAGGCGGGTGCCGATCACGCAGCGTTGATCATGGAGATCCGGGCGGGAACTGGGGGGGACGAGGCGGCCCTGTTTGCGCGCGACCTGTACGAGATGTACCGGCGGTTCTCCGAGAGCATGGGCTGGAAATTCGAGGTGATGGATATGGAGCCGACCGAGCTGGGAGGTTTCCGCGAGGTCTCCTTCAGCCTCGCTGGCGAGGGCGTGTTTCGCCATCTTCAGTTCGAAAGCGGCGGCCATCGGGTCCAGCGCGTTCCCCAGACGGAAACCCAAGGGCGGATCCACACCTCGGCGGCGACGGTCGCCGTCCTCCCCGAGCCCGAGGACGTGGAGATCGACATTCGCACGGAGGACCTCCAGATCGACGTCATGCGTTCGGGAGGCCCGGGCGGACAGCACCAGAACAAGACCGAGAGCGGCGTGCGGATCACCCACTTGCCGAGCGGCTTGGTGGTCAATTGCCGCGACGAGCGCAGCCAGCACAAGAACAAGACCAAGGCCATGAGAATCCTGCGCAGCCGGCTCTTCGACCAGATCCAGGAGCGGGCACGCTCCCAGCGCGATCACGCCCGGCGCACCTTGATCGGCTCGGGAGATCGCTCGCAGCGCATCAGGACGTACAATTTTCCCCAGAACCGGGTCACCGACCACCGGATCGGCCTGACCCTCTACAACCTCGACCAGGTGATCCAGGGCGACTTGCTGGCCCTCACCCGGGCGCTCATCGATCACGATCGCCGGGAACAGCTCGGCGATTCTTGACGCCAGCGGACGGCAGGGCCGGCATGCCGCGACGGCTCGCCATCGGCCTCTTCAACCCGCGCCAGTTCTCGAGGAATCCGTGCCCAGCGACGAGAAGATATCGGATGAGCCCTGGACGATCAGCAGGCTGCTGGCCTGGACGACCGACTTCCTGCGCCGGCGGGGATCGGAGAGCCCGCGGCTGGATGCCGAGGTCTTGCTCGCGCACGTGCTCGACTGGCAACGCGTGCAGCTTTACACACATTACGAGGAAGAGGTCGGAGAACGAGACCGAGGCGCCTTCCGCGACCTGCTGCGCCGCCGGGCCGAGGGGGCGCCCGTGGCCTATCTTGTCGGCCGCAAGGAATTCTACTCGCTGGCCCTGGAAGTCTCGCCGGCCGTCCTCATCCCGCGTCCCGAGTCGGAATTCGCGGTCGTCGAGTTCCTCGAGATGGCCAGGTCGATGGATCAACCCAGGGCCGTCGATGTGGGTACGGGATCAGGATGCCTGGCCATCGCCTGCGCGCATCAGCATTCCTCGGTCCGGTTCGTGGCCATTGATTGTTCCGCGGACGCCCTCGCATTGGCCCGCAAGAATGCGGCGCGGCACGGCGTGGCCGATCGCATCGATTTCCGCCTGGGTGACCTGTTCGAGCCGGTCGCCGCGGAGCCTCCTTTTGATCTGATCGTCTCCAACCCCCCTTACATCCCCACCGATGTAATCCCGACGCTGGAGCCCGGGGTGCGCGATCACGAGCCCCACTCGGCCCTTGATGGCGGTCCCGACGGTCTGCGCGTGGTCGCCCGCTTGATCGAGCAATCGATTCCCCTGCTCAACCCCGGCGGGCACCTGATCCTGGAGATCGGCACTGCCCAGGAGCAGCCTGTCCGGGCGCTGATCGAAGCTTGCCCTGAGCTGCGCGCAGTCCCGACCATTTACGACCTGCGAAAGCACCCGCGAGTCATCCGAGCGGTGAGGCAGAAGCAGTGAATAGCATAGCGATGTGGGCGTCGGTGTTCAGCGGCGGTCCTATGGCTTCGGCCGTTTGGCGGGAATCGAGCGCAGGACCTCCGGCAGGCTGGCCATTGACGGCCATCTGTCGTCGAGCTTGCACGCCGTCAGCTTACGAAGCAGGTCGCAGAGCTCGTCGGAGAGCTTGGGCTTGACCCTGGCGGCATCGAGAGGCTCGGTGTTCAGTCGCTGGAGCATCGTCGTCGACGAGTTCGTGGCCGGATAGGGAAGCCGGTCGGTGAGCAATTCGAAGGCCAGGACACCAAAACTGAATATGTCGATGCGTTCATCGATAGGTTCGCGCCGGATCAGCTCTGGGGCCATGTACTGGAGGGTCCCGGTGCGGTTTCCCGGTCCCCGAAACGCCGGCGTGTTGGGGACCGCGAGCCCGAAATCGATCAGCTTGACTTGATGTTCGCGGCTGAGCAGGAAATTGCGCGGGTTGACGTCGTGGTGAATGAATCCCGCCGCATGGACGGCGGCAAGGCCTTCGGCCGCCTGGGCGAGCCACTCCACGTTCTGGGCGGTCCGCCCGAGTTTCACATCGCGGAGGTACTGAAAGTTGTAGCCGTCGATGTAATCCATCAACAGGTAATGCTCGCCGCCGGTCGTCGACCCATACTCGAGGGTGCGCACGACGTGCGGATGGACCACGGCAATGGCGATCGCCCCCTCGTGCGGTCTGCTTTCCTCGCGAGACGCCCGCGCCGCGGCGGCGGCATTCTTTTCGCGATTCTGCACTTTCAAGCAGATCGTGCGTCCCGTTTCGTGGTCAATTGCCTTGTAGACGCGCGACATGCTGCCCTGGCTGGAGGTGTCGGCGAGGATCGTGAACCGCCGCTGCACGTTCACCCGACTGCGACATACACTCCCCGCGGAAGATGGGCCGGCGGCAAACATTTCCTTCAACCTGGCTAGCATCTTCACACACTCCCGTGGAGCTGGCGATCGCGCGAACGGTCATGCCTGGTCCATTCCCGTGTTACGCGTGGGCTTATCCTGCAGGCTGATCGGCTTCAGTCTCCAGGTGAGAGTCGGGCCGGAGAGCATTCCAAGCGTTCCTTCCACGTTGCCCGTGAATTCTCCTCAATAGATACGTTGGATGCGAGCCCTGGTGACGACCACTGGAAGGGATTCAACAAGCACACACTCAATGATCCAACTACGCAGGTCGGTCGTAGATCGAGGATTCCAGGCCTGGATCGTGGGATTCCCGGACTCGGAGTATCGTTCCCTGTTGATCACATGGTTCGTCTAGCGATCACCATCGTGGGAATACAAGGCGCCAGTTGGTGTCATCAGAACGCCCGCGGTGCGTGCCAGGACCCGCCGCCCACCGAACTGGTCGTGAAAAGTGGCCACCTTGAACAAGGCAGGGGCATCGGCGGGCCAGTGAGCGAACTCCGAATCCAGCAGGAGCACATGCTTGGACTGGTTGGTCGCCGGAAAAGCCAGGTGCTGAGGGCTGCGGAGCTGGAACACCGGGCGGCCGATTGCGAAGGCCAGGTCGGGCGGCCAGTCGTGAAACGTGTAAACCGTCCAGTTTGGTAGGAGCCACTGGCCGACCGCTCGACCCCAAGGACCCTGGCCATGGCGGTAATTCCATTCGGGTACATAGTAGCCCCAGTGCACCAGCTTCAAACTGATGGCCAGGAATACCAAGGCGACCAGGCCACGGCGAGTATTCGCTGTCTCGACCGCAAGCCATCCCAGTACAAGGGCCGGCACGCCCAGGAGAACCGCTGCTATCCCGACCGAGCGGTAGTAAGGAAAGACGATCAGCCAGAGATAGCTGCCATACAGAAGGGTGATCAGCCAGACCGAGAGCAGACCGAAGAGAAGGGCGAGGAAAGCTCGCCGGGCCGGCCCCACCAGCGAGCGAGCCCATGCGGTGTCGGTGACCGTGGCGGCGACGAGCACGATGCCCGCCAGCGCGGGAACGCGGGCGGCCTGGGATAGCCCAGGAACGATCGTGCCGGCGATCATGCAGGCGATTGCCGTTTGCAACCAACCAATGACCATAGGCCTCCCCGCTCCGCTCCAGTTGTCTCGAAGCCTCCGGCTGAGCGCCAGGATGGCCAGCGGAGAGAAAGGCAAACCGAGGCCCAGAACTTCCAGGGCAAACCACCAGTCCGGGCGCTCGGTGAACGGCAAAACGATCGCCGCGGCCCAGGCTTCAGTCGAGGCCGATGACATGGCCCAGACCGACCAGGCGACGGCCGTGGCAAGCGGTGGAATGACCAGTCGCGCCGAGAAACTTGCCTCGCGCCGACCGATGACAATCACCACCAGGAAGATCAGGACGACGGGCGGCCAGCCTCCGCTCAAGAACGCCAGCGCGGCCCAGAGACCGGCTTTCCAGTCAGAGCCATGCGCCAGCAGGCGATCAATCGCGGCCACGATCGCCAGACCGGAAAGAAACTCGAGCCCGGTTCCGCCGGAATGATCGATCACGCCCAGGCAACCAAACCAGCAGAGCCCGACCCAGAGCCCGGCGCGCCGACCCATGACCGCCATCATGCGCCGGGCCAGTGTCCAGCCGATCGCTACCGCGGCCAGGGCGGCCGGCCAGAGCACCGAACCCGGAGTCGGGCGGCCGCCCCCGTCGAAGAGAGTGGCTATGCGGCTGGCGGCTACCCTGCCGGGCCAGACATCAGGGGTCCAGGAGCCACAAACCTGTCCCAGCGGTCCCAAGGGCTCACTGGCGGCCAGGCCCTGCCGGGCGTCGGCGGGGCCCAGGTCGAGATTCCCCGCGCCCAGCAATACGAATCCGATGGCCATCGCCGCCAGTAGTGGTACGGCCCACGCCTGCAAGCTTGGCATCACCGGGCTGACCCGGGTGCCATCGACCCGCATCACCCGGCGCGTTCCGGCCGGTCCAGCCTGGGTCAATTCAGGGCGCATTCGCCACCTCCTCGCCTGGCCTCGGTTCTGATCTTGACCCGGCTCGCGTGTCTGTCGTGGTTCCGTTGCGGTCGTCGATCGTTACCGGCTGGTGCAACACCAGCGAAGGCTTGGTCTTGACCATGGCATAGATATAGCCGGGAATGAACCCATCGCGATAAGTCTGGCGCCTCATTTCGGCCGCGACATCCTGGATCGTCCAGCCGTCACGCTCGAACCGGTACAGAGCCACAGCCGAACCGGTGCGGCAGGTCCCCCGGGCGCAGTGCACCAGTACGGGCTGTCGTTCCGGGTCGTCGATGACCTCGAGGACCTTCCGGAATTGCGCCTCCTCGCCGAAGCCGTCGCCGGGCATCGGCAGGTTCACAAAGCCGATTCCCAGCTTGCCGGCCAGCGTCCGCTCCGCTTCCATCTCCCTGCCGGGCAATTGAAAGTTGACCACGGTGCGGATGCCGTACCGCTGGACAGCCTTGATGAGCTGGGTGCTCGTGAGCTGACCGCTCCGGTAGAGGATTCCCGGCTTGACGACATCCCAATGATCCCAGTGCAAGCGGTTCTGCCGATCGAGCACGATCATCCAACCGGCCACTCCGACGCTCGCCAGGACGATCAAACCAAACAGTACCTTGCGCATCGGATCGAGCCCCGCGGAAGGGGAGAAAAACCGAGCCCAGCGCCGAATTCGTCAGTCTCCCGGGTGGTGAGGTCAAGGGAGAGGTGAGCGCAGGGATTGGACCACCCGGATCGGCGGGCATGGTAGGGCAGAACCGATTGAGGGTCAATCCGAACCCGAGGCGCTCTCCGCAGCCAAATTGTCCGCCCTTTTTCTTGGATCCGGTAGCCGTGTCACACTGGCATGCTGCAAAGTTGGTCTTGACCGCCCTCTGATCCCGACAGCTTTCGTTGCGATTTGCTTCGTTCGCCGAGGGTCGCCAGACCTACCGTTCGGCCGACCGGAGGTCTCCAGGTGAGGCGCCGAAGGTCGGGGACTGGGAGACCCGCGGTCGCAGAGGACGGGCGGGTCAGGAGACCACTGCCCGAACCAGCCTTCGAGGTGCCTGGTTCAGGCCGCGCATGGCTAGGGGGACCAACCGACGCCCGTGAGAACCTCAAGAAGCTTCGACGTCAACTCGGCCTCCGTAATAACTAATAACTAGGTCTGACCCCGAGAGCCGTAACTAGGTCTGACCCCGAGAGCCCCGAGAGCCCCTGTCGCCGCCTTCCCGGACGGACGGTGCGTCTTGGCGACGCACCCTACTGTCGGTCACGGAAACTCAAGGCAGCGCCGCCAGCGACGTGAGGAACGTAACGGTCGGCCGAAGCGTTCTGATCAGCCGGTCGTCCGCCGTCACGAGCTCACATCCCTCCCGCTCGGCTACCTGAAGCCGAGCTCCTTGAGCCCCCGGCGAGGATGCCGCTTACCGTCCCGGACGCGCGACTGGTGGTCGATTCAGATGGCCCAGTTCTCGACCGTCAAGCCCGGCACCGCAGCCAGATCGGTGTCGGCCGTCACGACCGAGCAGTTGCCCAACGAGAATGTGATGGCCGCGATCATGATGTCGACCTGCTGCATAGGTCGGCCGATGCGCTTGAGCTCGGCCGCCAGGCGGCCGTACTCGAACGCCGCTTTATCGTCGAATGGCCAGACCTTCCAGGCCGGCAAGGTCGTCCGCAGCCTCTGCATGTTGCGGTCGCGGGAGGTGCTCTGTTCGATGCCGTAGACGAGTTCAGCCAGGACCGGAATGCCAATCCCGACCCGGTTCCCCCGGGTCACCTCGTGCCGGGCACGCTCGTACACGCCCCGGCGGCGGTTGATGAAGTCGCCGGCGATCCCGGTGTCCAGGAGGAAGCGTCTCATTCCCAGATCCTCCGGAGCCGATCGGCGTGCTCATCGAAGTGCGCCTTCTCCCATTCCTTACGGGCTTGGCGGTCCGCCTCGATGGTCGCCCTCTCCGCATCGCTCATCTCGAGAGGCTCGATCTTGTCCATCGCCGCCAGGGTCCGGGCGATCTCGTCGGGGGTCATCGGCCCCTCTTCGTCCACGGAGGAGCGGCCCACCGGGAGGATTTCCACCTCGGTCCCGTCTGGCAGGTCGGTCGGCTCGGTCACAATCACCTGCCCGTTCCGGATAATTCCCCTGAGCGTGCTCATCTCTCGTCTCCTTCGGGTTCGCGCCTGTTCGGACAGCTCGGCTCACCATCGCCGGTCGTGACGACTGAGCGGCCGCCGCAGAGGCCTACGTGTCGTATTCGATGCGATGTTGCCGGATCGTTCCGAGCAACGGCCGATCATCACATTGTATCGTCTCCACAGACCCTCACTTAGGGAGGGGCTTCGCGGGCCGGGTAGACTTGGGCGCGTAATCCGGGGTCGGTTCATCTTTTCGGGCAAGAATGATGAACTGACACCGGATTTCACCCCGGATTTCACCGAGTCCCTCGAATCACGTGAACGGGACATGGATCAATGGAATGGAATCGGGGTCAAGTTTCCATTCTTGATAGAGTCGAATCAGCGGACCAATGAAGACTGCTCGGGCTCGTCCCCCGGCTCTTGCAGTATCCTCGCTCGATTCTACCTGCATGGATATCCCAGAAAGCAAGCCCGCAACCCCGCCATCCGACCCGATCAGCGGTCCTCCCGAGTTGCCGGGGTTGATCGGTCCATCCCACTCAAAGAAGAAAGTCGTTGAGTGCTTCCCCTCCCTCGGGTCAGGCGTATAAAACTTGGGAACAGGTCTAACAATGATCGACTCCGTAGGTGGGTCGTATCCAATGCAGAAGAATCCTTCTTTGGTTTCAAAGCAGGGACGGAGCGGAACAACGGGATACCCTCTTTCCAACTTGATGAGAGCCAAATCCTGCTCGATGTGATAAGCACACTGTACGGCTCGACAATCTTCTAGGATCTGAGACGGTCGGACTCGCAGAGCGTAGGGCTCCTGTGCATTTACATGGTCCTCCATGATGTGCCTCGCCGTAGCTACCAAATCGTTCTCCATGAAGAAGAACCCGTTGCCAAATGCCTTGCGAGTCCCGTCCTCCTTGATCTTATAGAAGATGCAGATTGAGTTCTTGTCAAGTTGTATTTGCACGTTATATCCCTACGATTCAGCAGCGCAGCAAGTCGCTCTTTGGGGTCAGACCGATTTAGTCGCTCTTTGAGTCGCTCTTTGGGGTCAGACCGATTTAGAATTTTCTCCGCTCAGGCCAAGGGCGCGTTCCAGAGTCGCTCTTTGCGCTCTTTGGGGTCAGACCGATTTAGAATTTTCTCCGCTCAGGCCAAGGGCGCGTTCCAGTGCCATGAGATCTCGCCTCGCGTTCGATTCGCTCTGGAGCAGAGCGGCGAATCGCGCCGACAGG
>Ga0074044_10000719_pt1 | contig 30891 bp, 24 predicted proteins | sample BogForMeECP23OM1_FD_94443 | JGI IMG/M metagenome (GOLD analysis project Ga0074044, IMG submission 94443) | Bog forest soil microbial communities from Calvert Island, British Columbia, Canada - Bog Forest MetaG ECP23OM1 | ecosystem: Environmental > Terrestrial > Soil > Wetlands ...
ATCGTGACGGCGAAGCCATCCATGATCGCGCTCCGTGCCGAATCAGAGCGCCGAGAGAATCATGATCCGCCAGTCAATACAAAATCACCCGAAAATGCCCGTTAACCTGACTTCCGAGCCGTGTATCACAATGCCAGAAGCTTTGCGCCGTGCCTTAATTGTTGCAAAGCTGTGGGAAACCGACGCCCGGAAAGAGTTTTCCGTGGATACGCCGATGGCTCATTAGCGCACACCATCTCGCGCTGCGGCGGGCTCGGGCGTGGCCGTCTTGCCACGTTGCTCGGTCAATCGCTGTATATTCGGTTTGCGCCCTTGACCGGCAGGCTTCGGCGCGGCACGGTTATGCAGCTTTGCAGGAGTGTGGGAGAGGGGCCATGTTCGGCCGGGTTGCGTGTGTTGCGCTGGCATTGGCGCTGAGCGTGATGGCTTTCTCACAATCGCGCGCGGCGAGCTGGTTGGAAAAGAATTTTTGGCTGTCGGGACCGCGCTACGACCGCGTCATTCCCGCCTGCGATTATCCGCCCGCGCTCGATCGCATCATCGCCAATTTCCATACCAAGGAATTCCGCTTCTGGGACTCCGAGCTGCGCATCGTCGGTATCGAGCATATCCGGGAGACCGCGGTTCTGCCGTGGGCGGCGCAGTCTATTCCGCGGCGCTTCTGCAGCGGCACTGCGGTCATCAACGACGGGCTGCGACACTCAATCTATTACTCGATCGCCGAAGACACCGGCATGATCGGCATGGATTGGGGCGTGAATTTCTGCGTTGCCGGGCTTGATCGCAACTGGGCCTACAATCCGTCGTGCCGCGCGGCAGGCCCCTGATCGCCATTACCGCTCAGCGCAAGCCGTTAACCCCTCAGCGCACGCCGGCCAGGGGTCGAATTGTTTGTCCGGCAAGGTTTTGAGTGCGGCAGCATAGGCCTTCTCGTCGGCCTTCGGCGTTCGCGTCTCGGTCTTATCTGCTTGCTGTTGGTGTTGGCTGTGGCCGCCGCCGAAACCGCCGGCGCCACCGCCCATCGTTTGGGCTTGGGCTTGCACTTGGGCTTGCACTTGGGCGCTTGGCACCAGCAGCGCGATCGCCAATGCTGCGGAGAGTGCCCATGGTCAAGTTCGTTATGCGCGTAGCGTTCATCGCCTGTTTCATCGCCGCAGCATCGACGCCGGCAACTGCTCAAGACACGCGGCAGGACCAGGCTGGGCAATTCGACTTCTATCTGCTGTCGCTGTCCTGGTCGCCGTCCTTCTGTACGGCCGCCGCCGAGCGTGCCGACGGTCGCCCGGCAGGGATGCAATGCGGGGCGCGGCCCTACGCATTCATCGTGCACGGGCTGTGGCCGCAATACGCCAAGGGCTTTCCGCAATACCGCCAAGTGCCGGCGCCGCGGCTCGATCGCGGCACGGTCTCGTCCATGCTCGATCTGATGCCGGCGCGGCATCTCATCTTCAATGAATGGGACAAGCACGGCACCTGCTCGGGGCTGTCGCCGCAGGCCTATTTCGCAACCGTGCGTAAGGCGCGCGCGGTGGTGAAAATCCCGCCCGAATATATCGATCTGCAACAGCCGCTGCGCGTCACGCCGGGCGCGGTGGCGGATGCTTTCATCAAGGCAAACTCCGGTCTGTCGCAAGCCAGCATTGCCGTTGACTGCGATAACAAGCGACTGACCGAGGTTCGGCTGTGCCTCGCCAAGGACCTGCAATTTCGCAACTGCCCTGAGCTCGTCCGGCGTAGCTGCCGGCGCGATCAAGTGATCATGCCGCCGGTGCGCGGGGGCTAGCGCGGTACAGCGATTATTTTGCCGCGCGCAGCTGCGCATCGACGCGCGCGATATGGACGGTGAGATCGTGCATCGCGCGCGCATCATCGCGGGTTCCAAACGCGCGCTTGCCGTCGTGTGTGGCGTCGTTGACCTCGCTGGAGAAGCCCTGCAAAGGCTTATCGAGCACGGCCGGGCGGTAGCCGTCGAAAGCGGGGTGGCCGTAGGCGTAGACTGTGGCCGCTGCGATCAAAGTTCGGAACATGAACTCATCTTTGCGACTCCGCTGCGCCGGCCGGGCACCAGTCCAGCCGCCGCGTCCATGCCCGGATTTACCGGCGACTTGTCACTGTTTGAGAAAGTACGCCGTTAAAATTTTGGCGGTGGCCGCGTGTTCATTGTTTGCAAGCGGGATGGCGTTGATGATGGCTCGGCTGCGGCGATGAACTATCAACACGCCTTCCATGCCGGTAATTTCGCCGACGTGCACAAGCACGCCGCGCTGGCGCGCATCCTCACTTATCTGCGTCTCAAGCCCGCGGCCTTTCGCGTCATCGATAGCCATGCCGGCGCCGGCCGCTACGACCTTTTCGGGCCGGAGCCGACACGCAGCGGCGAATGGCAAGACGGCATCAAGCGGATCTGGGACGCGCTTGCGGGGGAGGGTAGGGCGGCGGTGCGCGCGTTGCTCGCGCCCTACCTCGACGCTGTCGCAGCGCTCAATCCCGCAGGCACGCTGCGCACTTATCCGGGCTCGCCGCTCATCGCGCAGAACCTGCTGCGGCCCCAGGACCGTCTCATTGCCTGCGAGCTCGAACCGCGATCCGCCGCTTCGCTGAAGGCGGCGTTGGGTGCCGACCGACGCGTCAAAGTGCTTTCGATCGACGGCTGGACAGCGCTCGGTGCCTATATCCCGCCGAAGGAGCGCCGCGGCCTCGTCTTGGTCGATCCACCGTTCGAGGACGCGGCTGACTTCATGCGGCTGTCCGGCGCGGTGGCGGTCGCACACCGCAAATGGCCGACCGGCATTGCCATGCTGTGGTATCCGATCAAGGAGCGCGACGCGCCCGACGCGCTGGCGCGGCGGCTGCGCAAGCTCGCCGTGCCGCGGCTGCTGCGTTGCGAGATCACGGTGGGACCGCCGCGCGCGGGTGCCGGCCTGGTGGGTTCCGGCCTGATCGTGGTCAATCCGCCGTTCAAGCTCGACGCGGAGCTGAGAGCGCTGCTGCCGGAACTCGGGCGAATGCTCTCCCCGCACGCCGCCTACCGGCTCGACTGGCTGGCCGCCGCAAGGTAACCGGCCACTTTTCCACAATTAAAAATTAGTTTAGCCTTCTCCGGCTGGCTTAGACGTTCCGCCTCCTGTGGGGGCCGGCGGAGTGATTGCGGCCGTCCGCGGCTAAAGCTCTTTGCCCGTGTGGATGTCCAGCCTAGTCGTCGTGCCGTGGGGGCCGACGGCGAAGCAACCACGGGGGAAGGAGTTGTTCGATGGCAATGACCGGGACGGTCAAGTTTTTCAACGGCGAACGCGGCTACGGGTTCATCAAGCCCGACGACGGCGGCCGCGATGTGTTTGTGCACATTACCGCCGTGGAACATGCGGGGCTGAAATCGTTGGTTGAGGGACAACGCATCAGCTTCGATGTCGAACCCGACAAGAAGGGCAAGGGTCCGAAGGCGGTCAATCTCGTCGTCACCGGATAGGACGACGGCCCCCTCCCTGCCGCCGCATGCGGAGGAGGGTGAGGGGGCGTGGCTGCCAAGCTTAATGCCGTGCGGCGGCTCGGCCGGCCGGTTATGTCTGGTATTGTCCCGGCAACGGCCTTCCGCGATGAACCTCCAATGATGGTGCTGCGATGATGATTTTGCGTTCTTCGCCGGCCTCGCCGTTCGGGCGCAAGGTACGGATTGCGATTTCTTTGCTCGGCTTCGATAACGACGTGAGGATCGAAACTGCCGACACCACCGATCTCAACGACAGCGTGCGTCAACAAAATCCGCTGGGCAAGATTCCGGTTTTGATCGCCGAGGACGGCAGCGTGGTCTATGACTCGCGCGTGATCCTCGACTATCTCGATCACCGCGCCGGTGGCGGCAAGATCATCCCACGCGATGCCACGCAGCGTCTCGCGGCGCTGCGCTTGCAGGCGCTGGGCGACGGCATCCTCGATGCCTCGATCCTGACCATCTACGAGGGACGCTGGCGTAAACCCGAGATGCACGAGCCGAAATGGCTCGATCATCAGGCCGGCAAGGTGACGCGCGCGCTAGCCGCGCTCGAGGCCGCGCCGCCGCCGCCGCCGCCGCTTGATGCCATGGCGCAAGGTTTGCCGAATGTCGGGCAGATCACGCTCGCTTGCGCGCTCGGCTATCGCGACTTTCGTTTTGGCGGCAGCTGGCGCAGCGACCACCCGCGGCTGGTCGCCTGGCTCGACGATTTTGCCGCGCGCGTGCCCGCATTTGCGGCGACCAAGCCGCCGGGCTGATGTTTCGATGGCCGCTCATGCGCGTGGCCGTTCCGGCAGCACGAGCCGAGACGGGTGCGCCATGTCGTGATGATAGGTGTCGGTTCCGACCTTCTGACCGTACCAGTGGGTCATCGGTGCATCGATGACCAACGAATCATGATTGGTGATCTCGAGTCGCAGCCGTTCGCCGGCCTTCACCAGGAACGACATCGGCAAGAGCTCGACGCGAAGCTCATAAGGCCTGCCCGGCTCTACCGGCTCGGCCCGCTGATGGGCGTGGAAGGGCCGCATTTCCCGTGTCAAGGCGGGATCTTCCACGCGGTGCGAGGCGCGCAGCCAGCCCTGGGTCACCTTGCGCGGGCGCCAGCCATGTGGACCGCCCGGCGATAGCACGCAAACCTTCACGAAGAGGTCGAAATCGCGCTGGTCGGAGGAGGCGTGCAGCACCACGACGCCGTGACCGGTGAACTCGCGGTCGCGCTCGAATGCGGGCGTGGTGTAGGTGTTGACCCGCGCGGTGTGATCGGGGACGCCGTTGGCATCGAACATGGTCACGCCGGCGACGCTCCACAGCGGGTCGGGATACGTCCAGGAGGTCGATTCCGTCGCCGCCGTCGGCGGCGTCTCGGCGAGCGATCCGTCGTTGAGCGACCTCACCACGCCGCTCTTGGTGCCGGCGAGGTAGAACACGGCGGCCCTGACGTCCGACGGCGGCCACGCGTCGGCCGCGCGGTATTCGCCCTCGCCGTTGACGAAAAAGCGCACCGGCTGCCGCTGCATGACGCCGTTGGCGACGCCCTTCAAATGGTGCTCGTACCAGGGCAGAATTTCGCGCTCGTGAAACTCCGGGTCGGCGAACAGCTTTTGCGCGCCCGGCCAACTGTCCGGATGCGTGATCAGCAATTGCTTTGGCCCGCGCACGCGCTCGTAGCCGAGCACGTTGCCGCGCAGGTGCAGCGTCGCCTTGCCCCAGACTCCGATGGAAAACACCGGAATATCGACCTGGTCGAGTTCCCAGAACGGCGAGCGCCGCCGCTGCCACTCGTCGTCCAGGGGATGGGCGAAAATATCGGGAATCATGAGATGCCGGTTGCCGCCGTAGATGTCGTGGCCCTCGGACTGGTGCAGCAGCATGACGCTGCCCGTGCCCCAGATGCCGACAAACAGCAGGGCCGGGACGCCGCCCTGGTACATCCAATCCCGGTACATGTCGGTGGCGCCGTCGAACGGAACGATCGTCGTCAGGTGCGGCGGCCGCGTCCGGGCGGCGTTCCACTGGCTCCAGCAAAGATAGGACTGTCCAATCATGCCGATTTTGCCGGTCGCCCACTTCTGCTGGGCGACGAACTCGATCACGTCGTTGATGGCTTCGCCTTCCTGGCGCGAGACGAAGTCGAAGTCGCCCTCCGAAACGCCGCTGCCCGGGACGTCGACGATCACATAGGCATAGCCGCGGTCCAGATAGAGCTGCATCGGACCGTATTCGATGAAGGCGAACACCCAATTCACCGGCAGCCGCCGCAACGATTTCTGGTAGGGCGAGGCGCAGAGCAGGACCGGAAACGGCCCCTTGCCCCCCGCCGGAAGATACACGTCGGCACGGACGGTTGCGCCGTGTCGGCTGCGGACCGCGATCTCGAATGGCGTCACGTTGACGTCGACCATAGGTGCCCCCTCTTGCTTTCAAGCCTGCAGCCCGGCGCTGGGCTGCGCTATGCCAGGCGCCGCCGCCGCCGCCGCGATCGCATGCATGTCGTCCAATTGTTTCCGGTACAGCGGCGCGAGAATGATGCTGACGATCAGTCCGACGATCATGATGAGACCGGCGACATAGAACAGCGACTGCACGGAAAAGTTCATGCCGACGAGAATGCCGGCGGCGACCGGGCCGATGACCGATCCGGCGCGTCCCAGCGCATAGCACGAGCCGATACCCCAGGACCTGATGTAGGTCGGATAAACCTGGCTTTCCGTTGAGATGATGCCGAACTGGATGCCGATAATGCAGAATCCGGCGACCCCGGCGAGAGCGATGATCGCGGTATCCGAAATGCCCGGCAATCCGATTGCGGCGATGACCGGAATGCCGATCGCGAAGAGGACAGGGACCGGCAGGAAGCCGTAATGGTCGACCGGCCGCATGATCGCCAGCGCCCCGAGAAACCCGAGGAGCTGGAACGCGGCGGTGGCGAGGGCGGCGCGCTGGACCGATACGCCGGTGCTCGCGAGTAGCGCCGGCGTTCACTGATTGACGAAGAAGAAGACCAGCAGATTGATCAAGTTCGTGATCCAATAGAGCGGCGTGACGACGGCGAGGCGACCGGCAAACAACGCTTTGAAGGAAAACCGCGGACGGTTCACTTCGTCGCTGATCAGAAAACGGGCGTCGGCGGGAGCAACAAACCCGGGCTTGAGCTTGGCGAGCAGCTTTACCAGTTCGGCGCGACGCTGCGGCTTTAGCGTGAGGAATTTGATCGATTCGGGGAAAACGAAAATTCCGACGAGCGCAAACGCCAGCGGCGCAATGCCGCCGGTCCAGAAGACAACTTGCCAGCCATAAATCGACATGAACTGCGCGGCGACGAGCCCGGCCACGCCGCCCCCCAGCGCTACACCGACGACGCCCATGACGATCATGGTCCCGCGGATCCGGCGGGGAGCAAACTCGGCAACGAGCGCCGTCCCGATCGGCAGCACGCCGCCGATGCCGATGCCGGCGATGAAACGCAGCACCATCATGGCTGCCAACGAGGGCGCCCACACTTGCAGCAACGTGAACAGACCGAACCAAACGGAGCCCCACAGGATCGTCGGCTTCCGCCCGAACCGATCCGCCAAATAACCGAAAATAGGTGGGCCGAATAAGCCGCCCAGCAGCCCGGCGCCGAACAACGGACCGAGCGCCGCGGCCGGGAACCCCCATTGTTGGCGCAGCAGCGGCGCAACGTAGGCAATCGCGACAATGTCATACCCGTCCACGAGCATGATCAGAAACGACAGGACCACCACCTTCCAGTGGAAGGGCCCCATCCTCTGCTCGTCGATGATCTGCGCAACATCGATGACCGGCGTAGCTGCCATTGTCGCCTCCCCTCACCACAACCGGCGCCGTCAGCGCCGCACCAACAGGACCCACAGCGGACGTTGCCCTGCCATTCGATAACCTCGTCGGCCAGCAATTGCATCGAATAGGGGACGGCGAGACCGCGCGTCTTGGCCGTCTTCATAGTGATGACGAACTCGAATTTGGTCGGCTCCTCGACCGGGAGGTCGATCAGCTTTGTCCCGCGCAAAATCTTGTCGACATGGTCGGCGGCCCGCCGGAACAGACGGTATTTGCTCCATAGGATATCAGACTTCCGCCTTCGCGTAGCTCCCGATGACCGGGCATCCTCGGCAGTCTGGCGACGAGCGCCAAAATCTGCATTGCAACATAACCGAGATGCCTTGCATCTGCCAGCGCGTCACGATTGATGGATACGCGACCTCACTCCAAACAAAAGCCCCGGGATTTGCACCCCGGGGCTCGGCGTCACGTGTTCGCGGCAGCGATCAGAACCGGTAATTGACGCCGGCGCGCACGAGATTGGTGGTGAACGAGACGTTGTCGGTCACAGCCGCGCCGCAGGCGACGCCGCAATTGAACTTGCCGAGGTCGACATAGAGGTACTCGGCCTTGACCGTCCAGTTGCCGGCAAGGGCGAACTCGAGGCCTGCGCCCGCGGTCCAGCCGGTGTTGGTCGTGCTGGCGCCGGTGAAACCGGGCGTCGTCGCGCGGATATCGCCGAAAGCGGCGCCGCCGGTGACAAAGGGCATGAAGCGATCGGCCGCATAGCCGAGCCGGCCGCGCACGGTCGAGAGCCAGGTATCGCTGGTTTTGCAGCCGAGCGGGCAGGTTGTGGTCGTGGTGCCGTTGATATCGGCCCAATCGATGTCGCCTTCGATGCCCGCGACGGCCTGGCCGAACTGGTAATTGTATCCCACGGTGCCACCGACGAGGCCGCCGGTCACGTCGAAGCCGCCTGTCGAATCCCAGGCCGACCGGCCAAAGCCGCCGCCGCCGTTCAAGCCGATATAGAACCCGGTCCAGGTGTAGGGCACATAAGCCGGCGCCTTGGTCGGGTAGTAGGGAGCCGGGGCACGCTGCGGCAGATCGGCTGCCGCTGCCGCACCCGCCAGCACCGCCAAACTCACGAAAGCGAGACACAGACGCTTCATTGGAGACCTCCTTTAAGCGCACGTGCCGCCATAGTATTCGCAGCGAGTTTTGCGTCTAGTGCAGAAAAAGCACAGTTGATTTGTCTTTCTAGCCGATATTGTGGCGAGATTTGATTAAGTAGAGCCATGATTAAAGGTAATTATGTCTTAACGTCGGCGAAAAAATGGTAAAAGAATCCCTAATCTTGGCAAGAGTTTCGCTTTGAGACTTATTGGCCGCCCGCGGCCTACTTCAGGCGCGAAGCGCCGTTGCAGCCGGCAACGGTCGCTGTTTAGAAGTGATAATTGACGCCCAGGCGCAGCAGATTGGCAGCGAGGCCGTTGCTGGCGCCGGTCACCGAATAGCTGCGATCCGAGAGGTCGAGATAAAGCCATTCGGCCTTGGCCGACCAGCGGGGGGTAAAACCGACCTCAAGCCCGCCGCCAGCCACCCAGCCGAAGCTGGTTCTGCTCTCCGACAGGTTTCCCGGGGTGTCCACAGTGAGACTGCCATAGGCAACGCCGGCAGTGCCGAACAGGAGCGTGTTGCCGACGGCGACGCCGGCGCGGCCACGCAGCGTTCCGAACCACGGATTGGAGAACTGCCACGGCGCAAACGTGTCCTCGGCGCCCGACACCTGGATGTCCGCTTCCGTCCCGGAGACGAATTGGCCCAATTGCCAATTGTAGCCGGCCTCGATGCCACCGGCGAGGCCGGCCGGCTCGGTCGGATTGTTGCTCACCTTACCCCATTCGTAGCCGATATTGGCGCCGAGATAGGGGCCGGCCCAGCTATAGGCGCTCAGCGTCGCAGGTGCGGTGTAGTAGTTCCCCGCCGGAAGGTCGGCGGCGAATGCCATGCCCGCCATGGCGAGCGCCAGAGCTGCGCCAAAAATTGTCCTCATGCTCACCACTCCCCGAAAGCATTAGGCGAAACGCAACACGCCGGGGCACACAGCGCCCATAATGCCCATATGAGGCTCGAAGTTAGACCCGTAGGTCGTCTTGCCGGCCACTAGAATTTATCGCGATGTTTCAGTTAAGCGGTGATAAACTCGTAAGTAATTCCAAGATGTTATCGTTAAGAAAGTCTATCTATGCAGGGTGTGGTCTTGGCTGCGGAACCGTTGCGCCACCGTGGCCCGGCGCCGCAGCGTGGTCGCGTGCCCTGGCCCTGCGTCAGCCCAATCCTTACGTTCGCGCTGCGGACTTCGCCGAGCGTCCAGACCTATGAGTATTCCGAAGAAAGACATCGAGCCCGAGCCCGAGGTCGCCGAAGAGGAAGAAGAGCAATCTCTGCCTGAATCGGAAGCGACCGGCCCGGTCGAACTTCGCCTCGATGAGGACGAGGGCTCGCTTGCTGCCGGCCGCGACGCCATCATCCATTACGCCAAGCTGGCGCCGTCGCGGCCCGGCGTCTATCGCATGATCGATGGGCGCGGCGACGTGCTCTATGTCGGCAAGGCGAAAAACGTCAAGAAACGCATCAGCGCCTATGCCCGTCCGACCGGCCTCGACACCCGCATCGAGCGCATGATCGCGGCGACCCGCAAACTCGAATTCGTCGTCACCCGCACCGAGACCGAGGCGCTGCTGCTCGAGGCGAACCTGATCAAGCGCCTGCGGCCGCGCTTCAATGTCGTGCTGCGCGACGACAAGTCGTTCCCCTATATCCTGATCACCTCCGATCACTGGGCGCCGCAAATCCTCAAGCATCGCGGCGCGCGGTCGCGGCCGGGCCATTACTACGGGCCGTTTGCATCGGTGTGGGCCGTCAACCGCACCATCAATGCATTGCAGCGAGCGTTCCTTTTACGCTCCTGCAGCGATGCCTTTTTCGCGAGCCGCACCCGGCCGTGCCTGCTCTATCAGATCAAGCGCTGCTCCGCGCCGTGCACGAAGGAGATCGACTTTCCGGATTATTCGGTGCTGGTGCGCGAAGCCAATGCGTTCCTCTCCGGCCGCAGCAAGACGGTCAAGGATGAGCTTGCCGGTGCGATGGAAAAGGCGTCCGCGGCGCTCGACTTCGAACATGCCGCGCTCTACCGCGACCGCTTGGCCGCGCTGTCGGCGATCCAATCGCACCAGGGCGTCAATCCCCGCGGTGTCGAGGAGGCGGACGTTTTTGCCGTCCACCAGCAGGGCGGGTTCAGCTGCGTCGAGGTGTTCTTTTTCCGCACCGGACAAAACTGGGGAAATCGCGCCTATTTTCCCAAGGCCGACCGGTCGCTCGGCGCCAGCGAAATCCTCTCGGCGTTCCTCGCGCAATTCTACGACGACAAGCCGCCGCCGCGCTTGATCCTGATCTCGCACGATATCGAGGACCGGGCGCTGCTCGCCGAGGCGCTGTGCACCAAGAGCGGTCGCAAAGTCGAGGTTTTGGCGCCGCAGCGCGGCGAGAAGAAGGATCTGGTCGCGCATGCGCTCGCCAATGCGCGCGAGGCGCTCGGCCGCAAGCTCGCCGAGACGTCGTCGCAGGAAAGGCTGTTACGCCAGCTCGCCGAGACCTTCGGTCTGCCGCACGCGCCGCGGCGCATCGAGGTTTTCGACAACAGCCACATCCAGGGCTCGAATGCGGTCGGCGCCATGATCGTCGCCGGGCCGGACGGCTTCCGCAAAAAAGAGTACCGCAAATTCAACATTCGCTCGGCCGACCTTACCCCCGGCGATGATTTCGCCATGATGCGCGAGGTTTTGGAGCGCCGCTTCAAACGGCTCATTGCCGAGGCGCCGCTATCATTACCCTCTCCCGCAAGGGGAGAGGGTGGCGCGCAGCAAAGCTGCGCGCCGGGTGAGGGCATTGCTTTACCTTCCCCTGCAAGGGGAGGAAATGGTGCCGACGCGGATGAGCAAGAAGACTCGCCCTGGCCCGACCTCGTGCTGATCGACGGCGGGCAGGGGCAGCTAACGGCGGCGCGCGAGGTGCTTAGCGCCCTTGGCGTCGAGGTTCCATTGATTGCCATTGCCAAGGGGCCGGACCGCGATGCCGGCCGTGAAACCTTCTTCCTCCCCGGCCGCGACTCGTTCAAGCTACCGCCGCGCGACCCGGTCCTCTACTTTGTCGAGCGGCTGCGCGACGAGGCCCATCGTTTCGCCGTCGGTTCGCACCGGGCGCGCCGTACGCGCGATCTGCGGGAGTCAGGCCTGCAGGAGATCGCCGGCATCGGACCGACACGCAAGCGCGCGCTGCTGCTCCACTTCGGCACGCTCAAGGCGATCGAGCGCGCTTCGGTCACCGACCTGATGCAGGTCGATGGGATCAGGGCCGAAACGGCGCGGCGGATCTACGAGTTCTTCCACGACGGGGCGGCGTAGCGGGGGGTGGGAGGCGCATCGAGCATCGGAAGATCGCAATGGGAATGGGAAAGCTTTTGCCAAGGACATTCGCTGCATGCGCGGCATGGGTCTCGCGGCCGTCATGCGGCGGCGCTATGGTGGCGCCATGAATTCAACGACGACGACGCCAGGGCGTCTGCGGGCGCACCCGTTCACGCTCCCCAACATCCTGACCTTTGGCCGTATCGCCGCCGTGCCGGTCGTGGTCGGCTGCATGTTCTGGCAAAATATCCTGCACGGCGGACTTTGGCTGCGATGGGTCGCGCTCGCCGTCTTCATCGCCGCCGGGGTCTCCGATTTTCTCGATGGTTATTTTGCCCGCATGTGGCGCCAGCAATCCTCGCTCGGCCGCATGCTCGATCCGATCGCCGACAAGCTGCTCGTCTCGTCGTGCCTATTGATGCTCGCCGCGGAGGAAACCATCCGCGGCTGGTCGCTGTTGGCGGCGGTGGTCATTCTCTGCCGCGAAATCCTGGTTTCCGGCTTGCGCGAATATCTCGCGGAACTTCGCGTCAGCGTGCCGGTGACGCGGCTCGCCAAATGGAAAACCACGCTGCAACTCATCGCCGTCGGCTTCCTCATCTGCGGCGAGGCCGGTGACGCCATCGTGCCGGTTGTCACCCAGATCGGCATCGCGCTGTTATGGCTCTCCGCCTTGCTGACGCTTTACACCGGCTGGGATTATTTGCAGGCGGGACTGCATCACATTTACCAGGAGGATGCGTGAAGGTTCTGTATTTCGCCTGGGTGCGCGAGCGGGTCGGCAAGGCGGAGGAGGTGATCGATCTCCCCGCTGGAGTAGCGACCGTCGGCGATCTCATGGCTTGGCTCGCGCAGCGCGGCGAGGACTATGCCTACGCGTTCGAAAACCCGCGGGTCATCCGCGCCGCGATCGATCGCAGTCACGTGCGCGCCGATGCGAAGATCGAAGGCGCCGGAGAAATCGCCTTCTTTCCGCCGATGACCGGCGGGTAGAGCATTTGATTTGAGCATGATCTTTTCCGAAAACCGGCATCCGCTTCGGATCGAGTCCGGGGCAGGCTTTTTCGGGATCATGCTGAGGCCGCAACCGCCATGACTACGACCATCCGCCTGCAACGCGATGCCTTCGACGTTAACGCCGAGGCGGCGAGGCTGACGCGCGGACGCACCGATATCGGCGCGGTGGTGACCTTCACGGGCCTCTGCCGCGCCGACGAGAACGGCGAGCCGATTGCGGCGCTTACGCTGGAATATTACCCCGGCATGGCCGAGGCGGAGATTGCGCGTCACGTCGAACAGGCGCGCGCGCGTTGGCCGCTGCTCGGCGTGACGGTGATCCACCGCCATGGACGGATTGCGCCGGGCGAGGTCATCGTGCTGGTGGCGACGGCGTCGAGCCATCGCGAGGCGGCGTTCGCTGCCGCCGAATTTCTCATGGATTACCTGAAGACGCGGGCGCCATTCTGGAAGCAGGTCGAGAAGATTTCGGGAACGGCGTGGGTCGACGCCAAGGCGGCGGACGATTCCGCCGCAGAACGCTGGTCCGCGCCATCGCCGCCGCGGCGCGAAGCCGCGAAGTGATGCGACTGGGTCTTGTTACGGCGCGTCTCATAAGTCCATTACCGCCCGCTGGCTGCGAGACTTCGGTGCAGTGGGGGGCAGCGTGCAGCTATGCGACGCGCCAAGGCATTCGTTGGAGGTATAAAGTTCCATACCTTATGCTGCGGCTTTGGCCAGGGCGGGGGCCGTGCGAAATCCACCTTACGTGTTACGTATTGAGGCGCGGGAACAGCCTAACCGCGTTGCTGCGCTCGATCGCCTTGCGATCGGCGTCCGACAGGCCCAGCGCCTCGAAATTCTTCACATTGACGGCGATCGACACGTAAGGCGTATCCGATCCGAACAGCACCTGCGAGACGGGGACGTAGGAAAGCAGGGCGGCAAAGTTCTGGGGAAATGCGGAATTGGCGGTGTCGTAGTAAAGACGCTTCAGTTCGGCCTGCACCCCGTCGGGAATTTTCTGCTTGTAGTCTGGCATATGGGAAGCCGAGTTTTCGATGCGGCCAGCCAGCAGGAGGATCGGGCCGCCGGCATGCGAGAAGATAAATTTGGTGTCGCGAAAACGCGCGAAGGAGCCCGAGAGCAACAGGCTCAGGATAGCGCGCCCGGTGTCGTATGGATATTCGAGATAGCCTTCGTTGATGCCGGGGACCACTGTGCCGCAGCAGCTCGCCGCCATGGGATGGAAATAGACGGTTGCCTTACGCCTGTTAAGTTCCTCAAAGATCGGCGCCAGCGCGGCGTCGCCCGGATAGGTGTTATCCCAGCTCGTCATCATGCCAATGCCGTCGGCCTGCAACGTGTCGAGCGCATATTCGATTTCACGCAGGCAGCCGTCGACGTCGGGCATCGGCAAGGTCGCGAATAGGCCGAACCGGCCCGGGTAGTCGCGCGCCATCTGTGCGCCGAACTCGTTGCAGACGCGCGCGAGCGCCCGCGTGCCCTCGATGTCATGTGTGAGCCGCGCGCCCGGAATGGGCAGCGAAGCGACTCCGGTCGCAACGTCGCTCCGGTCCATCTCCTCGACGGCGCGCGCGACGGTCCAGTTCTTGACCAGCGGTGGCAATGGGCCGCGCGCCGGGTTGGACGTCCACCAGGCTTCCAGCGGCCCCAGATAGGGTGTCGGAAAATAATGGTGGTGGGTATCGATGCGCGCACGTCTTTGCCCCACCGCCGGAGCCTGCGCAAAAGCACGTGACGTCGGCACCACGGCACTTGTAGCGAAAGCGCCGAGCGAGGCAATGAAACTGCGACGCGTACCGCACGCGCACCCGGCCGCAAAATGTTTCCCGCTATCGCATGAAAAAGCGCGGCGCTTGCCGATCATCATGGTAGCGTCCTCCTTGGTTAAGTGTGAGCCGGCCTGAACGTCGGCAGCGCTCAATCAAACTACACTGGTTGCAGGGACACGCGGAAGGGGGCGCGATGTCACCTGGCGCCTCGCGCCGGTTGCGACCCAAAGCGCCCGTTTGCCACCGTCAATTGACGCATTGCGAAACGCTCCGCCGTTAGAACCGCATTAAATAAGACGAGCTTGTTGAGGCCGCAATTGCGCGATGCAGCAAGCCGGAGTCACGGAGTGTATCCCCAAGGTGACATTTCTGGATGTTCGGTGAGAATTGAAAGAATTCACCGGGACACGGCCGGCTGGATATTCGACAATCAACCGGGTGTCGGCTGGGGATAGTTGCCTATGTGCGGGCGTGTTGCCCGGCGTCCGAACGTGTTGGGGCGTCGTACGACCTTCCTGTTTGTGCTCGGCGTGATCGATTTGGCCGCGCTGCTGGCACCTGACACGGTTTTCGCCCAAGACGTTTTTGTCCAGGACAGTGCCGTTACTCTCCCGGAAATCCGCGTCATCGCGGCGTCTCCAGTGCCGCCGCCTCGCGGGGTTGCTCCGCCCGCCGCCGCGACGGCTTCGAGCGCCTCCCCACCTGCTGCTGCCGCGGAAAACGTCGCCACGCCCGCCGAGCCTGGCGCGATCGATCGGGACAAGGTCCCGGCCAATGTCCAGACGCTTTCCGCCGCCGATTTCGACCACGCCACGACGCCGAGCCTGCTGGACGCCATGGTGCGGGGACTGCCCGGCGTGGCGCTGAGCGACCAGACCGGAAATCAATTCCAGCTCGACCTCAATTACCGCGGCTTCATCGCCTCCCCGGTCATCGGCACGCCGCAGGGGCTCGCCGTCTACCAGAACGGGGTGCGCATCAATGAAGTGTTCGGCGACATCGTCAATTGGGACTTCATCCCCGAGAACGCCATCAGCCGGATGACGCTCGTTCCCAGCAATCCGGTCTATGGGCTCAATGCGATCGGCGGCGCGCTCTCGTTCGAGATGAAGAATGGATTTACCTACCAAGGCGTCGAAGGCGACGTGAACGGCGGCTCGTACGGCCGCATTGGCACCGCGGTGCAGGCGGGCGGCCAGGTCGGAAACCTGTCGGGCTATATCACCGCCGATGCCATCGACGACGGCGGCTGGCGCGATGATTCCCCCTCACAGCTGCGACGCCTCTATGCCGATCTTGGCACACGCGGCGATCAAACCGAATTCCATGTCACCTTCACCAGCGCCTCCAATAATTTCGGGGCGGCCGCCGCGACGCCGATTCAGATGCTCAGCCAGAACTGGGCGAGCGTCTACACCATCCCGCAAACGACCCAGAACCAACTCGCCTTCCTGACCGCGAGCGCGAGCTGGAAGCCGAGCGATACGCTGACGTACCAGGCGAATGCCTATTATCGCGGATTTTGGCAAAGCCACGTCGACGGCAACGGCACCGACGCGCAGAATACGGGATGTCCCGACCCCGCCGTGCTGTGCTTTCCCAATCTCGATGGCACGTTGTCCAATCTGATAACGACCGCCGGGCAGACGGTCCCGGCGACCGGCGCGCTCGGAACGAGCGTGTTGGGCGAAATCGACCGGACTTGGACGTCGACCAACAGCTTCGGCGGCTCGGTGCAGGCGGCTTCCTCCGACAAAGTGTTCGGCCACGACAACAATTTCGTGGTCGGGATCAGCGTCGACCGCGGGCTGGTGCAATTCTCCAGCACAAGCGAGTTGGGGACGATCAATGCCAACCAGTTTCCGACCGTGCAGGGCTCGGGTCTCTTCATCGACCAGCCGTCCGGCGACGTGGCGCCGGTCGGCTTGGCCGCCACGACTCTCTATACCGGCCTCTACACCACCGACACATTCGATGTCACGCCGCGGCTTTCGGTTACCGCCGGCGGCCGTTTCAACGTCGCCCAGATCAGCCTCCAAGACGAGTTGGGCAACGACCCCTTGCTCAACGGCAGTCACGATTACAGCCGCTTCAATTCCACGGTCGGCGCGACCTACAAGCTCACGCCCAATGTCACTGTCTATGGCGGCTATTCGGAAGCGAACCGGGCGCCGACGCCCTTGGAGCTGGGCTGCTCCGATCCGCTGCGGCCGTGCTTGATCGACAACGCGCTGGTCGGCGACCCCAATCTCCAACAGGTCGTATCGCACACGGTCGAGGCCGGCTTGCGTGGGCACTTCGATATCGCAAAAGGGTTGCTGAGCTGGGGCGTCGGCGCGTACCACGCGCTCAACACCGACGACATCATCAATGTCGCCAGTCCCATCCCCGGCCGTGAATATTTTCAGAACGGCGGCGACACGCTGCGCCAGGGGATCGAGGCCAACGCGTCGTATAAATGGGATCGCTGGAACGTCTACGCCAATTACACCTACGTCGATGCCACCTTCCGAAACGCGTTGACCTTGTCTTCGCCGTACAACCCCTATGCCGACGCCAACGGCAACATTTTTGTCGTTCCCGGCGATCACCTGACCGGGATTCCGGACTACGGCCTCAAGGCCGGCGCCGAGTATCGGATCACCGACCCATTAAAGCTCGGGGCGGACCTCAACGTCGTCGGCAGTCAGTATCTCGTCGGCGATGAATCAAATCAGAACCCGAAGGTGCCGGCCTATTGGGTGGTGAACCTGCACTCGTCCTACCAAGTATCGAAGAACGTCGAGCTGTTTGCCCTGGTGAAGAACCTGTTCAATCAGCACTACTACACGTACGGGACCTTCTTCCAAACCGGTTCATTCCCCTACCTCAATCTGACCGATCCGCGCTCCTTCATTCCAGGCATGCCGTTCGCCACCTACGCCGGCATCCGCGCAACCTTCTAGACTCCAGCCCTGCACGGTTCGCCCGCCCGAAAATTATTGTTGATACGCGTGGCTGCGGACGTAAGCCCAGAGGTTCTCGATCTGCTCCATGGTCAATGTCCCCCGCCATGACGGCATTGCCTTCTTGCCGTGCAATACCGAATCGACGAAGCGCGCGTGCTCGTCGGCTTTCAACCGGCGCAAGTCGAAGGCGATGCTCGAATTGTTTTGCAAATCATCGCCGTGACAGTTCGAGCAGTTCTTTTCGTAGATCCTCTGTCCTCTGCCAACCGGCGATTCCTCCGCAGCGGCGTGCGCGAGAGCGAACGCTGCGAGAAATGAGGCCAAGAGACGCGCGCGCACTCGCAAGTCTGACCTTCGAATCAAGAGGCCGCTCCCAACGAGCGGCCTCCCCAGAATGCTTCAGTTACTGATCAAGAAGCTTGAAGGTCCACAACGTCCCGCCCGGCGGCACATGGGCGAGGTTTGGGTCAGGCGTCTTGAGAACGTACACGCCGCCGGTGCCACTGGTGACGGTCACGTATTGTTTTCCGTCATGCTCCCATGTGACCGGCTGTCCGATGATTCCAGAGGGAGTCTGGAACTGCCACACGATCTTGCCGGTGTCGCTGTCCACGGCAATGAACTCGCCCGTCAGTTCGCCGGTGAAGACGAGCCCGCCCGCCGTCACAAGCGTACCGGCCCAGTTCACGCTCTTGAACGGAGTGGCCCACTTCGACTGTCCGGTCAGGGGGTCGATCGCGCGCAAATGTCCACGCATTCCATCCGCATTGAAGATAGGCGTGATCTTAACGGCGCGGTGGGGATCGCCGGGTTTTAGATTCTTGATCTCATCGATCGGGTCAGGCTGGTACTTCATGCCGTAATCGGCGGTGTTGACATAGGCGAGCCCGGTACGCGGATCGAACGAGGATGGGAACCAATTGGTGCCGCCGGTGATGTGCGGCCAAGTTTCGATCTCCTTGGTGTAGGCGATCGCGCTCTTGGTCGTCTCGGACCATTCCGGCCGGCCGGTCTCCTTGTCGATCCCGCTGGCCCAGGTCACCTTGACGTAGGGGTTTGCGGCAATCAGTTGGCCGGTCTTGCGATCGAGCACGTAATAGAAGCCGTTGCGGCCGGCCTGCAGCAGGACCTTGGCCGGTTTGCCGTCGATGGTGAGATCGGCGAGGATGATTGAGGTAATGTTGTCGTGATCGAACGGATCATTGGGCGACGTCTGATAATACCACACCACCTCGCCGGTCTTCGGCCGGACGGCAAGAATCGAGTCGGTGAACAGATCATCGCCTTTGCGCAGCAACGCATTCCACGGCGCCGGATTGCCGATGCCCCAGAACACCAGATCGAGCTCGGGATCGTAGGAACCGGTCGTCCATGAGCTGCCGCCGCTGGCATTGGCGGCGTCGTTCGGCCAGGTGTTGGCGCCGGGCTCGCCCGGCCGCGGGACGGTGTAACGCCGCCATAGCCGGTTGCCAGTTTCCGGATCATAGCCTTCGATATAGCCGCGGTTGCCATACTCGGCGCCGGCCATTCCGATAATCACCACGCCGTTGGCAACGAGCGGGGCACTGGTCATGCTGGTGCCCTCCTTGATGTCGCCCGACTTGACGTTCCAGACTTCCTTGCCGGTCTTCATGTCAAGCGCGATGACCCGCGCATCAAGCGTGCCGCGAAACAGCTTGCCCTGGTAGATCGCGGCGCCGCGGTTGACGATGCCGCAGCAAACGATCCGGGTGGTTTCGGGAGGATACGTTACCGGCGTGTTCCAAATTTCCTTGCCAGTCAAGGCGTCGACCGCCACGGTCCTGTTTGCGTTGGTGACGTAAATCACCCCGTCGTAAATGAGCGGCTGCGCTTCCTCGCCGGTGTCGTTGTTCATGCTGTACGACCAGGCCGGGACAAGCCGCTTCACCGTGTCGCGATTGATCTGGTTGAGCGGACTGAAGCGCTGCTGGCTATAGCTCATGCCATAGGTCAGCACATTCTGCGGCGTCTGCTCCGCGTTCTTGATCTCGTCGGCAGTCTGGCCGAGGGCCGCAATGGGACATGCCGCACAGAGCAGCGTCGCGTAGATTACGGATTTCATATTTTCCTCCCACATGGTGCCGGAAACCCAGGGCAGTTCTGGACGCTTGGTCCAACGCGCAGGTCTGGTCCGACATTGTCCAGATGACTCTGGAACTGTGAGGATGATAGCGATTTATTGCGACTACGCCAGCGGCTACTCGGCCGCGACCCGCGGCGCGCCGGCGCTGAGCCTGGGATTAAGTTCGCAGCTTCCTCCCAGCCGAGCACGTTGAGGGATTTGACGAACTTGCCGACACCGTCAACTCCGGCGCAGGCTGTCATCGCCGGCGGCGGCCGACAACTGGCCTTCATCAGGCACCGAATTTTGACCGTTCCCGCTACGCCGCGGCGGCCTTGCCCTTCGGCTGCACTGTGTGGGTGTAATCGCGCATCAATTGCGCGGTGATGCGTGCGGGAGTGAACGTCCAGTGGGCGATCTCGGACACCGCCGTCACTTCGGCGGCGGTGCCGGTGATGAAGCATTCAGAGAAGCCGGAAAGCTCCTCGGGCATGATGCGGCGCTCGATCACCTCGATATTGTCGCGGCGCGCCAGCTCGATCACGGTCGCGCGGGTGATGCCGGCGAGGAAGCAATCGGCGATCGGCGTATGGATCTTGCCGTCACGCACGAAGAAGATGTTGGCGCCAGTGCATTCGGCGACGCGGCCCTGCCAGTCGAGCATCATGGCGTCGGCGCAACCGCGCTGTTCGGCGCGGTGCTTGGAGATCGTGCAGATCATGTAGAGGCCCGCCGCCTTGGCGAGGCACGGCGCGGTCTTCGGATCAGGCCGGCGATATTCGGCGAGGTCGAGCTTGATGCCCTTCAAGCGCTGGGCGGGGTCGAAATAGCTTGGCCATTCCCAGGTGGCGATGGCGAGGTGGATCTTGTTGGTCTGCGCCGAAACCCCGAGCGCCTCGGAGCCGCGCCAGGCGATCGGCCGGACATAGGCTTCTTTCTGATTGTTCTTTTCGAGCACAAGGCGCTTGGCGGCGTCGATCTCCGCCACGGTGTAGGGGATTTCGAAGTCGAGAACTTTTGCCGAGTTTTTCAGGCGCTCGGAATGCGCCGTGCCCTTGAAAATTTCGCCGCCATAGGCGCGCTCGCCCTCAAACACGGCGCTCGCATAATGCAGAGCGTGCGTGAGCACGCTGATCTTGCACTCGGCCGTGGGGATGAGCCTGCCATCGAACCAAATGACATCAGGGCGTTCGTCGAACGGCACTGCCATGGCATTGCCTCCCTGGCGTGGATGGCCCCGGTTCGCGCCGGAGTTTTTACCGTGCGCCTGGGCTTTTGCGTCGGGACCGGACTCTCGTTATGGTAGCAACCGCTTCATGAGAGCGCCGGTTTGTTACCCGGTGCAACGTCGTACCGGGGCGGCGCGGTCGCGATGCGATGTCGCGCCCATAATTTAACAAGAACCTGGGTTAACAACCAAACTGAAATATGTCAATATAGCTGACATAAATGGCTGACATCAGCATCACCATGGCCAGACACCTCCGCGCCACCGCCGAGCCGTTCGCGGCGACGCCTGCGGCGCCGGAGCCGTACTGGGACCTCATCGAACTCTTGTTTTTCGCCTACCGCGATTTCGTCGGCGATCCGGACGAGGTGCTGGCGAAGCTCGGCTTCGGGCGCGCGCACCACCGGGTTCTGCACTTCGTCAACCGCAATCCCGGCATGAAGGTTGCCGACTTGCTGGATATCCTGAAGATCACCAAGCAGTCGCTCGGGCGCGTGCTCAAGCAGCTCATCGACCAGGGCTACGTCGTGCAGCGGGAGGGCGCCAACGATCGCCGCCAGCGGCTGCTTTCCGTGAGCCCATCAGGCGAGGCGCTGGCGATGCAGCTCGCCGGCCTGCAAACCGCCCGCATTGCGCGCGTCCTCGCCGAGCTCGGGCCCGGCGCGCGGGAGGCGGCGCGGCGGTTTCTCGCCGGCATGATCGATGCCGCGGACCGCGATCATGTGCTGCGCCTGATTGCGCACGCCGACCGGGCGCGCGGGCGCCCCCGCGACGATGCCTCATGACCGCCGCGGCCGCAAACCCGGCCCAATATCCGGCCCAAAACCCGGCCGACGACGCGCCGCACTTGCTCGTCGTCGATGACGATCGCCAAATCCGCGCGCTGTTGTCGCGTTTTCTGCTCCGCGAAGGCTACCGGGTATCGACCGCGGAGACGGCGGCGGAAGCGCGCGCCAAGCTTGAAGGTCTCAAATTCGATCTCCTTATCCTCGACGTCATGATGCCCGGCGAGAACGGTTTTGATTTCGCGCGCCGGCTCCGCGCCTGTTCCGCGGTGCCGATCCTCATGCTGACGGCACGCGACGAGAAGGCGAGCCGGATCATGGGCCTCGAAATCGGGGCAGATGATTATCTGGCGAAACCTTTTGAGCCGCGCGAATTATCGCTGCGCATCGCCAATATTCTCAAGCACGCCCGGCCGCCGAGCGCGGTACCCGTGGAATCGGTGCGCTTCGGCCCGTTTGTGTTCCATCTCGCGAGCGGTGAACTGCGCCGCGGCGAGGAGGCGATCCGCCTCACCGACCGCGAGCGCGAGATGCTGCGCGTGCTCACCTTAAGCGTAGGCGAGACCGTGCCGCGGCAAGCGCTGGCCGGCAACGGCGATGCCGTCAGCGAGCGCACCGTGGACGTGCAGGTCAACCGGTTGCGCCACAAGATCGAGCGTGATCCGGGCAATCCGCTTATCGTTCAGACCGTGCGCGGCGTGGGTTACCGGCTTGTGCCGGCGCTTTGAGCGCCACCAAGAGAATTGCGCGATGACCAGTTTTGACGACGGCATCGGACGTTTGCGTGTCGCGGCAGAGCACGTGGTCACCGCTGCGAGCGCGGTTAAGGGCGCCGCCGGCTACATCACCGGCCCAATCACGACCCCTTGGGACCGCTTCACCCGCTGGCTCAAATCGGTCATGCCGAAGGGCCTTTATGCCCGCGCGCTGTTGATCATCATCATCCCGATGGTGGTGCTGCAATCGGTCGTCGCTTTCATGTTCGTGGAGCGGCAGTCGAGCTTGGTCACGCATTACCTGTCGTCGGCGGTGACGCAGGAGATTGCCACCCTCATCGACGTCTACAAAACCTATCCGCAGGGCACCAATCGCTCGCAGCTACTGCGCCGCATCGCGCAGGATCGGCTTGGCCTTGTGGTCGATTTCCTGCCGGGGACGGAGCTGCCGCCGCCCGGACCCAAACCGTTCTTCTCGCAACTCGATGGCGCGCTGTCGGACCAGATCCGCAAGCAGATCGGCCTGCCGTTCTGGATCGACACGGTCGGCCGCTCTTCGATCGTGGAAATCCGCATCAAGCTCGACGACACGATCATGCGCGTCTTTGCGCCGCGCGCGGATGCTTACAACTCCAATTCGGGGATCTTCCTGCTGTGGATGGTTGTGACCTCGGTCATCGTGCTCACCATCGCCATCCTGTTCCTGCGCAACCAGATCCGGCCGATCGTGCGGCTTGCCGACGCCGCCGAAGCGTTCGGCAAGGGCCGCGAAGCGCCGAATTTCCGTCCGCGCGGCGCGCGCGAGGTCCGGCGCGCAGCGGCGGCTTTCCTGGAAATGAAAACCCGCATCGAACGCGCCATCGAGCAGCGCACCACCATGCTGGCCGGCGTGTCGCACGATCTGCGCACCATCCTCACGCGTTTCAAGCTCGAACTCGCCTTGCTCGGCGAGACGCCCGAGATCGACGCGATCAAGAAGGACGTCGATGAAATGGCGGCGATGCTCGAAGCCTATCTCGCGTTCGCGCGCGGCGATACCGGCGAGCAGTCGGCGCCGACCGACATCGCAGCCTTGCTCGATGAACTCAAGCTCGACACCGAACGCCACGGCCATCGGGTAAGCGTTGCGTTCCACGGCCAGCCGGAGGTGACGGTGCGGCCGGCGGCGTTCAAACGGTGTCTCGCCAATCTCGTTTCCAACGCCGCGCGGTTTGCATCGACCGTGTCGATCACCGGCCATCGCGACCACCGCTGGCTCATGGTGACGGTCGACGATGACGGGCCAGGCATCCCCGCGCAGCTGCGCGAGGACGTGTTCAAGCCGTTCCTGCGGCTGGACGACGCGCGCAACCAGGATGAAGGCGGCACCGGCTTAGGCCTCGCCATCGCCCGCGACATCGCGCGCTCCCATGGCGGCGATATCACGCTCGGCGACAGTCCGCTGGGCGGATTACGGGCGACGGTCAGAGTGCCGGTCTGATTGTGCCAATGACCCTGAGGCGCGGCCTTGAATCGGCCGGCCACTCTCGCCATCTCCGGGCCAATAAAGCGCTGCCGGGGAGCCGCCATGACCATTGCTGAGGAAACCAAACCGGAAAGCCGTCCGATCGAGGCCCAACCCTTCCAGGCCGATGTTGCAAAACTCCTGCACCTGATGGTGCACTCGGTCTATTCCGACAAGTCGGTGTTTCTGCGCGAGCTGATATCGAACGCCGCGGACGCTTGCGAGCGGCTGCGTTACGAGGCGATTGCCGATCCGAAACTGCTCGGCGACGACGTAAAACCCCGCATCACGCTGGCGATCGATGCCGACCAACGGCGCTTGACGGTCGAGGACAACGGCATCGGCATGGGCCGCGACGAGATGGCCGAGGCGCTCGGCACCATCGCGCGCTCGGGCACCAAGGTATTCCTCGAATCCCTCGAGGCGGCGCCGAGTGGCGAACAGACAGCGCTCATCGGCCGCTTCGGCATCGGCTTTTATTCGGCGTTCATGGTGGCCGAGCGCGTCGATGTGATCTCCCGGCGTGCCGGAACGGAGCTCGCTTGGCTATGGTCATCGGACGGCAAGGGCACGTTCGCCATATCGGCTGCTGCGCCCGCCGATGCGCCGCGCCGCGGCACCCGCGTCGTTCTTCATCTGATGGAAGACGCCAAATCCTACGCCGAGCGTTTTACCATCGAGCGGTTGGCCAAGGCCCAATCGGGTCACGTGCCGGTGCCGATTGCGATCATTGAGAAGGTCGGCGCCGCGCCGGCCGAAATCACCGACGGAGCGGCGCTCTGGGCGAAGCCGAAGTCCGAGATTGCCGCCGCCGATTATACGGATTTCTACCGCAGCATCGCGGGACAGTTCGACGAGCCGGCCGTCACCATCCATTACCGCGCCGAGGGCCGGCAGGATTACACGACGCTACTGTTCGTTCCCGGTTCGCGGCCGTTCGACCTGTTCGATCCGGACCGCAAGGGCCGCATCAAGCTTTACGTCAAGCGCGTCTTCATCACCGACGATGCGGAGATCCTGCCGCGCTACCTGCGGTTCGTTCGCGGCCTCGTCGACAGCGCCGATCTGCCGCTCAACGTCTCGCGCGAAAAAATCCAGGAGAGCCCGCTGCTTGCCGCGATCAGAAAGAGCGCGACCAGCCGCGTGCTCTCTGAACTCGATCGGCTCGCGGACAAGGAGCCGCAAAGCTTTGCCAAAATCTGGGAGACCTTCGGCGCCGTGCTGAAGGAAGGCATTTATGAGGATTTCGAGCGCCGCGATGCGTTGCTTGCGCTGGCGCGCTTCAAGACGACGGCGTCCTCCGGCGACTCCTCTTCCAGTTCTTGGCGCAGCCTCAAGGACTACGTCGGCTCGCTGAAACCCAATCAAACGGCGATCTATTATCTTGCCGGCGACGATATGGCGCGTCTCGAATCATCGCCGCATCTCGAAGGCTTCCGCGCGCGCGGCATCGAGGTTCTGTTGCTGCCCGACCCGGTCGACAGCTTTTGGGTCATGCCGGGCGTCTCGTTCGACGGCAAGCCGTTCAAGTCGGTGACGCAGGGCGCTGTGGATCTGGCGCAGATTCCGCTTGTTGACGCGACCAAAGAGCAAGCTCCGGACATCGCGGAATCCGTGAAGAAATTTCTTGTCTTCGTGCAAACGACGCTGGGCGAGGCCGTGGCGCAGGTGCGGGCCTCGGAGCGGCTGACCGACAGCGCGGTCTGCCTGGTCGCTCCTGACTCCGGTCCCGATCGGGCGCTCGAAAGGTTGCTCGCGGGCGCCGGGCGGCTGAACTCGGCGTCGAAGCCGATCCTCGAGGTCAACCCGCGCCATGAGATCGTTGTCGCGCTCGCCGCGCTCGGCGACAGCGAGCGCGCGTTCAAGGAGGACGCGGCGCATCTGTTGTTCGACGAGGCGAGGGTGCTCGATGGCGAGCGTCCTGCGGATGCGCGATTGTTTTCCGATCGGCTTGCCCGCGTTCTCGGACGCGGTCTGCGCTAGAGCGGTGCTTGACGGTGTAGTTACTCTGCGGGAGTGACCGGCACTCGCTGCGGCGCGAGTTGCGGCGGAGCAGCCCCGGACGCGCCGGCTGTTTCACCGGCAGGCTTTATCTCGGTCTTCGCACCGCGCAGCCGGACATAGATCTGGGAGCCGATCAGGAGTACGCACAGCGCGATGAAGACGGCGCTGATCGGCCGCTCGACGAAGACGCCGATATCGCCGCGCGAGATCAGCATGGCGCGGCGGAAATTCTCCTCGAAGCGTGGTCCGAGCACGAAGCCGAGCAGGATCGGCGCCGGATGAAAACCAAGGCGCAGCAGGATGTAGCCGAACAGGCCGATGACCACCACTTCGCCGACCTGGAAAAAGTCGTTGTTGGCGGCGTAGACGCCGATGCACACGAAGAACATGGCGCTCGGGTAAAGGTAGCGATAGGGGATCGCCAGCATCTTCACCCAGATGCCGATCAGCGGCACGTTCAACAGCACGAGCAGGATGTTGCCGACCCAGAAACTGGCGACCAGCCCCCAGAAGATGTCCGGATGCTGCGAGATGAGTTGCGGTCCCGGCACGATGCCCTGGATCATCAGGGCGCCGAGCAGCAGCGCCATGACGGCGTCGCCGGGAATGCCGAGGCTCATGGTGGGGATGAAGTCGCCCTGGACCGAAGAGTGGGTCGCCGCCTCCGGACAGACCACGCCCTCGATAAGGCCGGTGCCGAACAGCTCCGGGTGTCTCGAGATTTTCTTTTCCGTCGCATAGGCGACGAAGGAGGCGATGGTCGGCCCGGTGCCGGGGATCAGCGCGCACAGACTGCCGATGATCGTGCCGCGCCACATCGGGAAGAACGACCTTTTCAGATCGGCCTTGGTCGGGCGCATATCCTTAAATCTAATATTGGTGTATTTGAGGTTGACGGCGGCAACTTGATTGATGCTGTTCATGAACTCGGCGATGCCGAACAGGCCGAGCGCCAGCGCGATCAACTCGATGCCGTCGTCGAGCTCGGTCATCCCGAGCGTGTAGCGCTCCGAGCCGGTCTCAAGATCGGTGCCGACCGAGCCGAGGAAGAGCCCCAGCACCGTCATCGCCACGCCCTTGATCGGCGAGCCGCGCGCCAGCGTCGAGCCGGCCAGCAAGCCCAACAGCATGAGCGAGCAGACCTCGGCAGGACCGAATTGCAGCGCCGCCCTCACCAGCAGGGGCGACAGGAAGATCATTTCGGTGATGCCCCAGGAGGCGCCGACGAACGAGGCAAACACCGTGAGGCCGAGCGCAACCCCGCCGCGGCCTTGCTTGGTCATGGGAAAGCCGTCGAGGCAGGTCACCGCATGGGGCGGGTGGCACGGCAAATTGAGCAGGATGGAGCAGATCGCGCCGCCGTACTGAGCGCCGTACATGACGCCGCCCAGCATCAGGATGGCGGCGACCGGCTTCATCCCGAAGGTGAGCGGCAGAAGAATCGAGATGGTGGCGAGCGGACCCATGCCCGGCAGTACGCCGACCATGTTGCCGACCAGCACGCCGATGAAGCAGAACATCAGATTGTGCGGTTCGAGCGCGACGCCGAAGCCGTACCAGAGGTCCGTCAGTGACGTGGAGATCACGGAGATCACAGGCCGCCCCTCCAGGTGAGCATCGGCATGGGAACCTGCAGGAAATAGGAGAACAGTGTGACGCCGAACACAGTGACGACGGTCGAAAGGATAAGCGTGCCCTTCCACGTCGCGTTGCGGTCACCGAGCGCGGCGATGAAGATGCAAGCGAAGGTCCCGGGGATCATGCCAAACTCGGATCCGAAGAAGATGAAGAGCACCGGGCTCATGAGGATACAGAACCAGCCCCACCATTGCGGATGTTCCGGCAGGATGCGCTCATCTTCTTTGCTGGTCTCGCCGCTCGGCGAATACGCCGTGGCGGCAATGGCAATGCCGAGCAACACGAGAAGCACGCCCAGCGCCGTCGGCAGGAACCCGGGCCCCATATGCATGAGGGTCCCGGCCCGGTAGCTCGCGCCCTTCAGCGCGATCCCCAGGCCAAACAATAGCATCAGGCCGCCAGCGTAGAAGTCGCGCTTGCGCACAAACTCGCGGAGAGGGCTGGTGGAAGGCCGCAAAATTTCCTCCCGGGCCGTCTTCGGGGCCATTCAAGTTCTTCGCCCCAGTGGCTTTGGAACGAGGAACTACAACAAAAGCCGCATTGTTCCGCAGTGACGCGGTGTCGCGGGTCTCCCATTATCCCATGCGCGGTTCTCGCGCAGGAAACCCGCGTTCGGCAAATGGAGACGATATAGGGCAGCGGCTGCGGGTGCAACTGCCCTATATTATGGCACGATATGGGCGGCAGTGGCTGCTTGCGGTTGTAATAGCATCAGGGCCGGTCACGGCTGGCGTCAGGCTACTCAATGAAAGTCGCGGCTCTTGAGCGGGAGGGCGGCGTCCTCCGGACGCGGCGGGCCGGAAAGCTCCGATGAGAAAAGATCGCTGTCGCGCAGCGCCGGTAGTGCCGCGCTGAGATCGACAAAGCTTTCCGCGACCACATGGATCACGAGGCCTGCCCGTTGCAGACGCCCGCGCACGGCGAGAAAACGCGCCGTCATCACTGCGCGGCGGTTTTTTTCGAAAATTTTCGGCCAGACGATGATGTTGGCGATGTCGGTTTCGTCCTCCAGCGTCATGAACACGACGCCTTTCGATGTTCCCGGTCGCTGCCGCACCAAGACGAGGCCGGCGACGGTGATTTTCGCATCTTCCCCCTCCCCTACCCTCCCCCGCTTGCGGGGGAGGGTAGGGTGGGGGTCGCTGCGAAGCTCGGCGTTGCGGATGGCGCCAAGCGCGGTGAGGCGGTCGCGGAAGAAGCGCACGGGGTGCGCTTTCAGCGACAGACCGGTCGCCACGTAATCCTCCAGGACGTGCTCGCAGAGCGGCATGGCGGGCAGTGCAACCGAGGGTTCCGGGAAAAGCTCGTCGCTGAGATGCGGCGCCAGCAGCGGGAGCGCTTCCTCGTTCTTTGCGGAGGTCACGCGGCGCGCTGCATGAACTCCGATCACGTCGAGCCGCCGCGCCGCCCACAATGCCGCGCGCCGATCGAGCCCGAGCGAGCGGAATGAATCGGCCTCGGCCAGCCGTTCGATGGTAAAGCGTGAAATGCCGGCGATGGCCGCGAGCCGCTCGACGCTGGAAAAACCGTTGCCGCGCGCCGCGATGAGTTTCTTCAATTCGTCTTCGTTGAGCCCGTGAACGAGGCGGAAGCCGAGGCGGACGGCATGCTTGCCGTCCGCGCCTGGTTCCAGCGTACAATCCCATGCGCTGAAATTGACGTCCACCGCGCGGATTTCGATGCCGTGCTGGCGTGCATCGCGCACGAGCTGTGCCGGCTGATAAAAACCCATCGGCTGGCTGTTGAGGATGGCGGCGCAGAAGACGTCCGGATAGCGGCATTTGATGAAGGCCGAGGCATAGACCAAGAGCGCAAAACTCGCCGCGTGGCTTTCGGGAAAACCGTATTCGCCAAAACCTTCGATCTGACCGAAACAATGCTCGGCAAAATCGCGGTCATAGCCGCGTGCGGTCATGCCGGTGATGAACTTGTCGCGGAACAGATGGACATTGCCGGTGTGACGGAAGGTGGCCATGGCGCGGCGCAGCCCGTCCGCCTCGTCGGGCGTGAATTTTGCGGCAGTGATGGCGATCTGCATCGCCTGCTCCTGGAACAGCGGCACGCCGAGGGTTCTTTTGAGGACTCCCTCCAATTCGTTCTTCGGTCCATGGGCCGGATCGGGGGAGGGATAATTCTCCTGCTCGATGCCGTCGCGCCGGCGCAGATAGGGATGCACCATGTTGCCCTGGATCGGCCCCGGCCGCACGATCGCGACTTCGATGACGAGATCGTAGAAGCATTGCGGCTTCAATCGCGGCAGCATCGACATCTGCGCGCGGCTCTCGACCTGGAATACGCCGACGGAATCGGCGCGCGACAGCATGTCGTAGACCGCGCCGTCGTCCTGCGGCAGCGTCGCCAGCGAAAAATCCTTGCCGTAATGCTGCTTCAAGAGATCGAGCCCGCGCCGCAGGCAGCTCAGCATGCCGAGCGCGAGCACATCGACCTTCATCAGGCCGAGCGTGTCGATGTCATCCTTGTCCCACTCGATGAAGGTGCGCTCGTCCATGGCGGCATTGCCGATCGGCACCGTCTCGTCGAGGGGGCTGCGGGTGAGCACGAAACCGCCGACGTGCTGGGAGAGGTGGCGCGGGAAGCCGATCAGATCGTCGGCAAGGGCTGTGGCCTGCCGGATCGTCGGATTTAAGGGATCGAGGCCGGCCTGGCGAATGTGATCGTCCGGCAAGCCGTCGCCATAGCCCCACACAATCTTGGCGAGCGCTGAAGTCACGTCCTCCGTCAATCCCAAAACCTTGCCGACTTCGCGGATGGCGCGGCGCGAGCGGTAGTGCACGACGGTCGCGCAGATCGCCGCGCGATGGCGGCCGTAGCGCCGGTAGATATATTGGATGACCTCTTCGCGCCGCTCGTGCTCGAAATCGACGTCGATATCGGGCGGCTCGCCGCGGTTCTCGGAAATGAAGCGGGCGAACAGAAGATTGCTTTTGTCCGGGTTCACCGATGTGATGCCGAGGCAAAAGCACACCGCGCTGTTCGCCGCCGAGCCGCGGCCTTGGCAGAGAATTTCCTTGTCCTGCCGGCGTGCGAAGGCCACGACGTCGTGGACGGTCAGGAAGTAGCGCGCGTAGTCGAGCTTGGCGATGAGCGCGAGCTCGTCGGCAAGCCGCTTGCTGACGTCGGCGGGAATTCCTTCCGGATATTTGTCTTTTGGGTAGCGGTCCTGCGCGCCCTGCCACGTGAGATCTTCGAGATGCTGCTGGGCCGTTTTGCCTTCCGGCACCGGCTCGTCGGGATATTCGTATTTCAGTTCGCCGAGCGAGAAGCGGCAGGTTTTGGCGATGTCGAGGCTGCGGGCGATCGCTTCGGGAAAGCTTGAGAACAGCCGCGCCATCTCCGCCGGCGGTTTCAGATGCCGTTCGGCATTGACTGAAAGCCGCAATCCCGCTTCGGCGATGGTGCATTTCTCGCGGACGCAGGTGAGCACGTC
>Ga0074044_10000720_pt1 | contig 30837 bp, 27 predicted proteins | sample BogForMeECP23OM1_FD_94443 | JGI IMG/M metagenome (GOLD analysis project Ga0074044, IMG submission 94443) | Bog forest soil microbial communities from Calvert Island, British Columbia, Canada - Bog Forest MetaG ECP23OM1 | ecosystem: Environmental > Terrestrial > Soil > Wetlands ...
CAAGGATCGTCTCGTGGCCGCCATGGATCACTTCAACCAACACCCCGTCGTTCACACGTGGACCTATAAGCTCGACAAGGCCGCCTGATATGATTCGAACTTCAAAAACGATGATCTAGATCAGGAGGGGGCGTGGAACAGCACGAAGAACCGCACGACCAGCGCGGTTATGTATATGCGAAACTCGGGTGAGCCGCTGATCATTCATAACTACTGGGCCGACCGTCCATTGCCTGCCGGTCTCTTTTCATGTCGGGAAATCGCGGCGCTTCCCAACGGCACCTTCGAGTAGGTGAATTTCCCTACGGGCATCGCCGGCTGGATTCCAAGTTTTCGCCGATGTGCCTTTCGGACCAGGCAGAAGCGTCGAGTGCGGTCGGCGTAGCCAAAGGGTTGATATATAAGTGGCGGCGTCTCCCCTACTCGGGCCAGTTAGGCGCAGACTATTAGCCGGGCACTGAACGGGGAGGCAGATCCTTAGTTTGTCTGCTAAGACTAAGGCGATATGACGCGCAACCCGCACGAACTATTTCAAGAGCTAATGGCACTTGGACCTGTTTCGTCCATCGCTCCCGCTGATGGGCTGGAAAGAATCGGCGTACTGATTGATCTATCCGGTGATCTTCGTCGCGCTGAAGGCACTGACCGAGCTCTTGAATGGGCTGATCAAGTCGAAAAGCAACGGTTGTCAGCCCGGCACGCCGCATTGCTCGAATTCTTCCGGGCGAACGCTTGGGACAACCGTCGGGCACTTAGGCATAGCGACGTTGAGTCTGCATGGGAATGGCAACAGCCCGAGTTACAACGTCAAATCTTCCATCTACGACGCGCGCTACAGCACCCTGGTTTTAAAAGCCTGTCCCGCCTCCGTCGCTGCCAAATCCTTACCAATCTTGCAAATAGCCTCAGCCTGTTGGGTCGACCGGTGGATGCAATAGCAACTTGGACCCACGCACTTTCGATTAATCCTCACTTCGGAATGGCACTTGGCAATCGCGGCTATGGGCTGATGCGGTACGCAAGCGGCCTCCATGACTCCCGTGGCCGCTCCATTCTCTTGTACTTCGCTCACAAAGACCTGACAGTCGCCCTATCGTCACGCGCCAAATACGCAGGAAAGAGCCAACCATTCGCGATTCAATTCTTCGCCGATAAAAAGCTGGAAATTGAAAAGATAATTAATATCAGCCGCGCGGATCGAACCATCCGCGTGGATGGTTATCCTACGGGCGCGTCGAAAGAGGAAAGTCATTATCGAGAATGGGTGCTGTTCAATCATCTATTCCTAAATCCGCTCAATGAGCTTGGCTATCACACCATAGCCGCTTCAGATCCACTGTCTCTACCAAGCTACACCACCCCAATTGGTGACCCACCTACACTCATCGGCTTCTTTAATCAGATGAAGCAAGAGTACGTATCTGCTCGATGGTTACTCTACGACGGATTGCATGTGGATCGTGTTCACTTCTCGGATTGCCGTGTCACTTTGTTCAACACTCTTGACTACCCGGCCTATTCAGTCGGCGTGGAAAAAATGAAAGCGGCATATCGGATTGCCTATTCGTTGTTCGACAAGATCGCGTTCTTCCTAAATGACTATGCGAGCCTCGGGGTGAAGTCACGTGAGGTCTATTTCAAGACCATTTGGTATGAAAATGGGGACGCGAAAAAGGGCGTCATTAGAAAGCAATTCTTGACGAAGAATTTGCCACTTCGCGGGTTGTATTGGGTGTCGAAAGACCTTTTCGATCCGGAATTTCAAGATGTGATGGAGCCTGAAGCGCGAGAGCTTTACGCCATCAGAAACCACCTGGAACATAGCTATCTAAAGGTACATGAAATCCTAGCGCCTCGTGCACACCAAGAAAAGTTCGACAAAGCTTGGATTGATCGCCTTGCCTATTCGGTCTCTCGAAGTGTATTTGAGGAGAAGACGCTGAAGGTTTTTCGACTGGCGCGCGCAGCGCTTATTTACCTTGCGCTGGGGATGCACCGGGAAGAACGATTACGGGCAAGGGGCAAACGGAAGGTCAAGGTAATGCCGATGGCGCTGCCAATATTGGAGGACCGATGGAAGAAGTAAGCCGCTTGGGGCGATCACTCTCTACGAGCAGCGCCAAACGGCGAATCTCTCGAAGAATCTGATCCACAATGACCGCGGTAAGCAAAAAAGCAGGCAAACCCAGAAAAAGTCGGCGCCTACGCCTTCCCATTGCCTCTGGAGCAAATGCGGAGGTCGAATTTGCTCCGAGCGGCGAAGATTGGGAGCGAATCGAACGGGCCTATGGCCGCGCGCTGAGCCCAGCCGACCGATCCGAGATCATCGGCTTTGTCGATAGATACTTTCGCTGGCAGCCCAGCGAGGCGATGGGTCCGTTCGCCGACGACGCGTATCACTACCTCGACCAACTCGAAAAAGCCGCCAACAAATTTTGGCGCGTAGTGTTGGAGCGGTCGCATATCCCCATGACGGGCAGTGGAGATCAAGCTCACATTGCAGAGCGGGATTCCATTCGCGGTGTCGGTGTCGGATACGTTCAAAGCCACGTGGGACGGTTCATTAGACAATATCGTGGTGAAAAGGACTGGAAGGGGCTTCTCGACATGATGCAGGCCTGCATGCCCGCCATCATGGCAACACGGCAATATCTTGATGAGCAAGCCAAGTTCGGATTCGTTGAGGGACGAAGTTGGAATGAGCTGGTCTGGAATTTGAGCGACTTCGCTAAATCGCGAGGCCTGCCAAATGGCGTTTCAAAGTCGGATGACCCCACCAAGGCTTCTCCCTTTGTCGCCTTCGTTCGCGAACTGCAGCGCACATTTCCAGAGCGGTTCCAGCGCCACAGTTCCACCAATGCCGCCCTAGCGGAGGCGATTACCGTCGCCCGCCGAGAAATTAGCCGCGCGCTGGCGTACCAGGCGGCCCAGAAGGCTAATCCTTCGAGCGGTGCAAATTAATCTTCCTGTTTACCCGCCGCGGCTCAGATCATCTTCGCGCACCGGCCTATCTCGGCCGGTGCGTTGCGGCGCTCTCCAGTGTGCTGACATTGGGCGGCCTCACGCGAATCGACGAGGCACCCCGTGAAGCCCACCGACCTGATCTCCCTGATTCCCGCTGTCAACAACGGCTGGACGTTTGCCGCCTTCGTAGTCGTGGCCTTGGTATGGCTTTGTGTTAGCCGCCGAGAGGTTCCCAAGCGCCGTCAAAAGCGCAGGCGTGGAAAGTGATTGCTTTGCGACACGGTTACGGTCTTTTCCAACCTGTCCCGTGGGCTCCACGGCACAAAACTGGCACAAAGCGGCCCTGCAACGTTGAGATTATTGACCTTTTGACTAGATTGATCCACCCTCATAACCTGAAGGTCGTAGGTTCAAATCCTACCCCCGCAACCAAATTTATCAATATAATCAAGTCGTTGTACTTTCGGAAAGGCAAGCTCGCGAAGCCCAGCAGCCCAAGCAACAGCCACGTCCATAACAGCTAGGAGACGCTGGTGTCCTCAGACCTACTGATCTTCAGCTTTCCGTTAGATAAGAGCTGCTGCATTAGTGCGTTGGGCATCAACATCTGCTGTTCCACCACCCCGGTTCTGCCAATGTCGAGGACGCCGCCATAGACGCCATCCCAGATCACTGGTGGCTGCTGCCGTGACGTTGCGTGGCGCGGGGGTGAGGGCGCTGTCAAAAATAACCAATGCAAATCAAAGGTACCGTTTCACCCTCACCTTGATCTAACATCCTGAAATCGTTCGCCTTTGACACTTCTCTCGACCGCACCATTAACCGTCCCGCCCCTTAAGGCCGCCGCCGAAGGGTTTGCATCCACCACTCGGGTCACGCTTTGCAATGCGCTTCTGAGCCCTACCGCTGCATGCTCGCTCAAAATGGCCGCGTCGCGTTGCGCGGTAAGGTTCTTACGGACGTGCGCTGGTTTAGAAATTGTCCTTAGCTCCTCCAAGCGGACCGCTGTGTCGCCCCCGGCAGGATTGTCATAGGCCTTCCGGTCAAGATAATCTCAGCAAAGCTATTGAGCGCGAGCCGGGAAGCAACGGCAGGGAGGATCGACGATGCAGGCATCTGCCTCGATGCCGTCGGGGAGTGTTGTCCATTCCGACTATGTCAGCAGCGTCGAGGCTCTCGCGGTCTTGGCCGTGAAGCCGCAGACACTCTATTCTTACGTTAGCCGCGGTATGATTCGTCGGATATGCGTGGACGGCAAAACTTCCCTGTACAACCGGAAGGACATTAGTCGGCTGAAGGCGCGGAGCACGGCGCGGTCCGGGCACGGCGCCGTGGCCGGCGGGGCCTTGCAATGGGGTGAGCCGGTTCTGGTCACCGGCATCACTGAGATCACGGAAAATGGTCCTCGTTACCGAGAATACTTGGCCCTGGATTTGGCTCGGAAGGGATACAGCTACGAATCTGTGGCCGAGTATCTGTGGACGACCGAGGGGATCAATCCCTCGATCCAATGGTGTTCTGACGGATCGATATTCCGCATTGCACCGCAAGTCGCCGCGCTTACTGGAGCTTATCCGAGCATTCATTTGCGGCAATTACTTACCGAGATTGTCCTGCTGTTATGCATTGAGCACAGTCAGCACCATCGAGAGTCACAGATCGAGCCTTCGTTGACGCCGGCGCGGGCCCTCATTCAGGCACTCTGCATCGCATTTGGCTTCGTCGGACCGCGTAGGCGCTTCGTCGCCCCTGGCGAAAACGAAAGCATCGCAAGCTATATTCTTCGCGCGTTCGGGGTCGACGCTAATCGATCCCAAATAGGCGTCTTGAACGCAGTCCTGGTGCTCCTCGTTGACCATGAGTTTTCACCCGCGACCTTCGCGGCTCGGATTGCGGCGTCTTCCGGCGTCGATTTGCATTCCTGCATCGGGGCCGCTCTACACGTCCATTTTGGATCGGCGCTCGGTCTGCGATGCGACCGCGTCGAACAGGCGCTGCAAGCCGCCTCGTCCGCCCACGGTCAGGCCGGCAGAAGCTCCCTGATAAATGTCTGTCCCGTGGGGTTCAGTCACCCCCTTTATGCCGACGGCGACCCACGCGCGAACGAGATTCTCAAACTCGCGTTGAGTTTGACGGAGCACGCCGCTGTAAGCCGGGAAGCACTGCAAACATTACGGCGCATAGACAATCATCAGGGCGCAGTCAGTCTCGATGCGGCACTGGTCGTCTTGTGCCGTGCACTTGGATTGAACGGTCCGGTCGCCGGTGGGCTGCTGGCCGTCAGCCGATCGGCGGGCTGGATTGCTCATGTCATCGAGCAATATAAGCAGGATTTCATGATCCGGCCGCGAGGGAAGTTCACTTCGACGGGTATGGCGGCCGATCAGTCCGCCGCTTGATTTTCAGCGGACAATCTTCTCGTGCCCGCCCATGCCGGGCCGATACTCACCCGCAACGAAATCGCCGATTCCTTCCCGTCGCCAAGCATCGCCCTGTTGCACAGTCATTTCGGCTTCTTTGGCGACGATGAAGTTGAGGGCGGCATCGAGCGGCATTTCAAGGGAATGGCGATAGGCGTCCTTGGTCATTTGCAGCGCGACCGGGTCTTTGCCGGCAATCTCCTTGGCGATCGCCATCGTCTCTTCCTCGAGCCTCGAAAGCGGGAAGGACTGGTTGACAAAACCCATCCGTGCGGCCTCTTCGCCTCCGAAGGTTCGGCCGGTCATGGCGTAAAATAGGGCGTCGCGAGGACGGAACAGGTTGGCGAGCGACTTGCTCACGCTGCCGCCCGGGAAGCCTTTGAAGTTGATCTCGGAAAGCCCCATTTTGGCTTCATTTGCTGCAAACGCCAGATCGCAGCTCTCGACAATCGCGAATGCGCCTCCGAAGCAATAACCATTGATCATAGCGATTGTCGGTTTAGGAAAGTAGCGCAGCGTCCGCGACCGCCATTCAGTCGCGACGCGGAGAACGCGATTGTACTCCTTCGGGTTCTCCTTCAGATCGTGGAAGAACTCCTTCAGGTCCATGCCTGCGCAGAAGGCGTCGCCCGCGCCCGTGATCACGATGGCGTGCGCGCTGTCTTCATAGCGCAGCGTTTCCAGCACCGCCGTCATGTCCGCATGCAATTGCGGATTCATGGCGTTCTTTTTGTTTGGTCTGTTGAGAACGACCTTCGCCACTCGGTCGGCGATGATGACCTGAATTGTTGCGGTGTTCATGCGCCATCTCCCTTCGCAAGAGGGGCTCCGGGCCGCCGCGGCACGGTCGGCTTCGGCTTACCAGATCGGATCATTTGCCCTCGAACAGCGGCGACTTCGGCCAGAACTTGCGGCTGTAATGCAGCTTCAGGCTGACCATCATCGCAGCAAGTCGGATCGGGGCGCCGATTCCCTCGACGACCGGGACGCCCAGCTCCTGCATCAGCCAGTCCGGCTTGATATGCACCGGACACTGCGTGATGCCCATGGGCAGGATGACGTCCGCGCCCAGCGCGACCAATTCCTTAGCCTTTTCTACGAAATTGGCGACGACGGCATCGCGATTGGCGATGATGTCCGGCAATTCGAAGCCGCAGGTCCGCCACCCGATCACCTTGTCACGCATGTTGTAGCGGTCGACCATGCGATAACCCAACGGCAAAACGAAATCGTGATACATCATGACACCGAAGCGCCGGCCGAGCATCGACGCAATGTGCAGCATCGACTCGCTCGGTCCGACCACCGGAATATCGACCACGGAACGACCGGCATCGACACCCAGGTCCAAGGTTCCCAAAGGCACCACGGCATCGTAGCCTTGTTTCTCGGCTTCCCGGAAAGCGTCGATAAAGGCAGGCACCGCCAGTCCGAGCAGATCAGGCGCATTGCCGATGTAATGCGGCGACGCCTTCACCGAAACGATTCCAACTTCGACCTCCGGCGACGCATAGGCCAGGGCCGCGTCCTCACGACGCTTGCGTTCCGCCGGCGGATACTCTCCGACCACAAACGCGACACGAATCTTCCGATCGACCAGCGACATACGTCCTCCGAGCAATTCTGTTATCTGGGTTGAATAAAATCTCTACTCAGCTCGCGCTTTCCAGCACTCGCACTTACAGCGGCTTGCGCAACGCCGGGCAAGATGGATTGATGAATCAACATCACTGAACGAGCATTCATCAGGGCGAGTTTGCAACCTGGGTATTTACTTAGACAGCCGCTTTCGAATTGGGATTCGGGCGGCTTGACTTGGCTGTCTTGCGAAAGGTCCAGGCGAGAATGATCGCGGACAGGCACAGAACACCGCCGGCGAACGGCCGCTCCAGTAAGCCGAGTACATTTCCGTGCGACACAATAAGCGAACGGCGAAGATAGGTTTCAAGCAATGGCCCGAGCACAAGACCAATCAACAGTGGCGCGGGCTCGAACTGCAACAACCGCATGCCATAGCCGATCAATCCGAAAGCCAGGACCAGGAGAATATCCATAGTCGAATTATGGATCGTATAGACCCCTAGGCAGATGAGCACGAGGACAGACGGGAAAAGGATGTCGAAAGGCACCGTGAGCAGCTTCACCCAAAGTCGAATGAAAGGAATGTGCCAGATTACGAGCAGCACGTTCCCCACAACGAAGCTGACGACGAGGCCCCAGAAGATGTCGGGATGCGCGCTGATGAATTCCGGGCCAGGCGAAATCCCCTTGATCAGCAGCGCAGCCAACATCACGGCCGTAATCGGGTCGGTGGGGATCCCGAGCGTCAGCATCGGGACGAAGGAAGTTTGGCATGCTGCATTGGCGGCAGCTTCGGGAGCCACAACGCCTTCGATCGCGCCGTTTCCGAACCGCCCTGGATCGGCGGCAACCTGCTTTTCGACGGTGTAGGCGATGATGGAGGCCAGAACGGCGCCTGCCCCCGGTAAAATCCCGAAGAAGCAACCGAGCCCGGTCCCCCGAATAATAGCCGGCCACGAGCGCCGCAGGTCATCGCGTGTCGGCAACAGCGAACGCCACGTGATGTCCCCGGCGGTAACGGTTCCGGTATGAAGTTGACCTGCGTTCGCGATCAACTCGGCTACGCCGAAAAGCCCCATGGCGATTACACCGATCGAAATGCCGTCCATGAACTGCGAAATGCCGAACGTGAAACGCGGCTGCGCCGACGTCACGTCCATTCCGACCAGGCCGATCAGCATGCCTGTCAGGATCATGATGAAAGACCGGATTGGCGAGCCGCGTGCGAGCGCCACCGCTCCCGTCATACCGAGCACCACGAGGGCGAAGTAATCGGGCGATTCGAACGTAAGCGCGACCGCAGCGACCGGAGGCGCAAACAGCGCGATGATCACAATTCCCACCACGCTCCCGCACAGCGACGCGATCGTGGTCATAAACAGAGCGACACCGGCACGGCCACTTTTAGCCATGGGATAGCCGTCCAAACACTCAACGGCCGACACGGTGTGCGGAATGTTGAGCAAGATTGCTCCAGTGACCGCGCCATAGACCGCTCCGTAATACAGCCCAGCCAGCATGATCAGGCCTGCCGAGGGCGGAATATGATAGGTGACCGGCAGGAGGATCGACACCGCGGCAACAGCGCCCACGCCGGGAACCACGCCCATGAGGTTTCCGAGTGTCACCCCGAGAAAGCAATAGAGAAGGTTTTGTGTCGTGAAGGCGACTTCGATGCCCAGCGCGAGATTGTTCCAAAAGCCCATGATCTCACAGGCCCAGGGCGGCAACAGGGATCTGCAAGACAATGATAAAAATGACATAGACCAACGCCGTCATCGCGATAGCAAGCACGACGGCTCGTTGCGGCCTCCATCGCGGCTCGGCTAGTGAGCTCACCAGCACGAGAGTCAGCGTTGCCGGGATGAGCCCTGCCCGCTCCAGCAGCAGGGCGAAGAGCACAATGCCAAGCCCGATCGTAAGGACCGAGCGAAGCCGGATATTTACGCTGGCCACCTTCGGCCTCGACCGGAACGAAACCCCGATCAGGGCGAGGCCGAGCACAACGATGAGGACCGCGATTATGCAGGGAAAAAGGCCCGGTCCCATGCGCAGCAGTGAGCCCATCGGATAACTCAACGCTATGGCCAAAGCGAAGACCCCGAGTGCGACGGACAGAACCCCGCCGATGACATCCTGGCGCGCGGATGGTCCCGACTTTGAGGCGTCGTTCATTGGGTCTTGCCGCTGACTTCGAGTTCGACCAAAAGTTCGGCCAGTCCCTCCTGCGCCACCGTCGCGTCATGCTTGACTAGGCGGATGGTCCGCGAAATCACGCCCCGGCGGCCGTCGGACACGACGCGGGTCCCGGAGATGACGATGTCCGTATGCACAGTGTCGCCAATGAAGAGCGGCGCTTTGAAAGACCATTCTTTCAATCCCAGCGCGGCGACGACTCGGTTCGTCAGCGGCAGAAGGTCGGCGGACTGCGCAATCGCAAGCGAGATACCGAATGTTCCATGAAACATGCGGCGGCCAATGCGCGTGTCTTTCGCGTAGACCTCGTCGGCATGAATCGCGTGCCAGTCGCCCATCATCATGCAGAACATGATGAGATCGGTTTCGGTCAGGGTACGCGCGCCGCTTTTGAATGTCTGACCTGGCTTGAGTGTTTCGAAGGAATACATGTTGTACTCAGTGCCTCGCCCTGCTTTCAGACCGTTCTCGCGCGCCCTTCCCAGAGAGGCGCGCGCAATTTGAACTTTTCGACCTTACCGTTCGGCAGCTTCGGCAGCGCATCGATGAACGTCACCGCGCGCGGACGCTTGTAGCCCGCGATCCTCTCCCGGCAGTGCGCGATGACATCGTCCACTGTAAGCTCAGTTTCGGATCGCTTGACCACGAAAGCCATCACGATTTCTCCCCAGCGGTCGTCGGGCGCGCCGACCACTGCGACGTCGGCAATGTTCGGATGGCTAAGAAGCGCGTTTTCCACCTCGCGCGAGTAGATGTTTTCTCCGCCCGAAACGATCATGTCCTTGACCCGGTCTATTACGTACACGAAGCCTTGCTCGTCGGCCTCGCCGAGGTCTCCGGTGCGCAGCCAACCGTCAATCATCGTTTCGGCCGTGGCGGCGTGGTTGTTCCAGTAGCCAGCCATCAGCGCTTCGCTCCGTATCGCGATCTCTCCCAGTACACCCGGCGGGCAAAAGCTCCCGTCCGGGGCAATGACCCGCACCTCGCAGCCGGTCATCGGCTGGCCGGCCGAGCGCAAACGGCGCAAAATATCCGGCGGACCATCGAGAATATGCTGATGCGCATGCAGCGTGCAGCCCGGGCCTCCGGATTCGGTCATCCCGTAGATCTGGCCGAAGATAGGACCGAAGGCGGCCATCGCTCGCCGCAGCAGGGCCTCCGGCATCGGCGCGGCGGAATAATAGATCTTCTTCAGCGACGGCACCGACACGCGATCACAGCCGAGATCGAGCAGGTCCTTGAGCATGGTGGGTGCAAGCAGCGTCACCGTTGCGGCGTAGTCGCGCAAACCGGTGAGGAACCGATCAGGACGGAATGCCCGGTGCAGGATGATCGGGCAACCGTAAAGCGAATGGCTGAGCCACTGGTTCTTCGCCCCGATGTGGTAGAACGGCATGGCCAGAGCGAGCCTGTCGGTCGGCTGCACGAGGGCCTCAAACGCTGAGATCAAGGCCGAGCGCATCTGTCCACGGTGCGTCAGCATTACGCCTTTCGGCCGTCCCGTGGTTCCGCTGGTGTAAACCAGGAAGGCGACATCATCTGGCTCAACAATCGGCGGGGGTGGCTCAGGCTCCTCCCGGGCCAAAGCTTCCTCGTAGCCCATACCTCGTCCATCGCCCCGAATAATTAGGACATGCTGAACCTGATTGAGCGCGTCGGGATGTAACCGATCCTCGAGTTCCGCCTCGTAAATCAGGACCTGGGGGCAGCTATCGCCGAGAATGTAAGAGATTTCCGGCGTAGCGAAACGATAATTGATCGTGACCGTCGTCCAACCGCCCAGCTCGCCGGCGGCATAGACCTCCATGTACTCCGGACAGTTTTGCGCCAGCACGGCAACACGGTGGCCCCGCTTCACGCCGAGCCTTCGCAGCGCATTGGCAAGCCGGAAGGATCGCTCCGCAAATTCACGGTGTGTGATTGTTCGCCCCTCGAAGATGATAGCCGGCGCCGAAGGCCGAAGCTGCCAATTACGGAGCGTAATGCTGCCAAGTGTTTGCTGCGGTCGAACCAAATTCGTTTCCCTTCGCGAATAAACAGGTATGGCGCCCGGAGCGGGAGCGCCTCGCGCGCCCTCGTCGCAGGGCGCAAGGCTTACCGACCCGGCTCGGGTCGCGATCTATTCCGGCTTCAGTCCGGCATCGATGGCGCGCTGCATCCAGATCGGAAGCTGCTCGCGCAAGTAAGTTGCGAGTTGCTCGGGAGTGCCGCCCAGGGGATCGATTCCGATCTTGATGATCTGCGCCCGGAAGTCCGGGTCCTTGAGAATATTATTGATCTCGTTATTCAACTTGTCGACGACGGGCTTGGGCGTCCCCTTCGGGGCCACCATGGGGACCCAGGCCGTGACGCTGAAGCCCTTCAGGCCCAATTCGTTTAGGGTCGGGATGTCTGGGGCGACGCCGGAGCGGTTCAACCCAGTCGTTGCCAATGGAAGCACCCGGCTATCGCGGATCATTGGCAAAGTCGGCACAATGTCGGCGAATACGAGCTGGGCTTCGCCTGAAATCACCGCGGTTAGGCTCGGCACTCCGCCCGCATACGGCACGTGGGTGATCTTCACACCCGTCATCTTTTCAAATTCACCGAGTGCCATATGCGAGGTCGCGCCGTTGCCAGACGATGCGCCAATCAGTTGCCCAGGTTCCTTCTTGGCGAGCGCGATCAGGTCAGCCACCGATTTGACCGGAAGCTTCGGGTTGACGGCTAGAATGAGCGAGTTATCGCCCGCCAAAATGACTGGAACAAAATCCTTCAGCGGGTCGTATTTGATGGTCTTGAACACCGCCACATTGGTTGTAAGCGGCGAATTGGTCGACAACAGCAGCATGTAGCCGTCGCCGGGCGCGTTGGCGACGTATTCCGCTCCCACGCTGCCGCCGGCGCCCGGCCGGTTCTCCACGACGATCTGCTGGCCCCATGCTTTCGTCAGATACGGGGTCAGCGCTCGGGCGAGGAGATCGACCGTGCCACCGGGCGTATAGGGAACGACGATGTGAATTGGCCTGTCAGGATAATCCGCCTTGGCGACAATCGACGAGCCGGACATCGCCGCCAGCGCCACGCCGATCGTAAGCAACAATTTCGTCCGCATGTCTTCCTTCCTATTGAACTTGTTGTAGACCGGGGCTTCTCGCACCCGTGCAAAGGCCGCCGCGCCACTCAGGCCTGCGCTCTCGCGAGCCAGCCGCGCGCCTCGGCGAGCAACCCATCGATGGCCCTCTCTACCACCCCTTTGCCGTTGGCTCTCTTTGTCGCCGCTGCGGCCCTTCGCTCGTAATCAGCCAGAGTCTCGTGAAGCATAGGAAAATCGAACGTGCTCGGCCAGATGCGCTTCACGAGCACGATATCCATGATTTCATCCTGATCGATCGCGAATGGCCGGCCAAGCTCCTTTTCTAGCATCTGATTGAGATCGATCCGCGGCTCCTTCAAATAATGGCTGCGGACAAGCGCACCGAGTGCGCGATGTCCGGTCCGGAACGGCACCTGGAAGTCATAAACGAGGCGATCATGCGCTTCGCTCGAACCGGCATAGTCGAGGGTCGCTTTGCGCCGCAGTTCTTCCAGATTGAACTGGCCCTTTTCGATCACGTCGCCCATGTACCGGGTGAATGCGACGATGTCTTGAGCAAGACTATAGAGACTGCCCGACTGATAGATCGGTTCGGACCCTTCTGAGAGGTTGCTCGCTGCGGCCATTTCCCCGGCGAGGCGCGTCGAGGCCATGATCGATCCGCCGATCACCGCTTGAAGCCCAAAGGGGACTTTCGCATGCGGCAACGCGCTGCTGCCTCCGGCATGCTCGTCGGCAAGCTCAAAGAACGCAAATTCCGGCGTCATCCAGACCCGGAGGTCTTGCGCGAGCCGCGCAAGGTCAACTGAGAGCAACGTGAGTGTAAAGAACGGCTCGGTAAATTGGTCGTGCACCCAGATGGCGTCGCGACGAAGCCGTGCACGATGAGAAAACCCGAGCCGACGGCTGACGTCGCGGTACAAATCATCCAGAATTTTGCGGCCGCCGAATGGCGGCGGCGCCTTGTCGAGTCGCCGGTCGACCTGCTCGATGCGCTCCATGTGGCGTTCGAACACCACTGCCCAGGAGAGCAGATATTCTCCAAGCGTGGTCAGCCCTGAGTGTTGAAGATGGTGATAATTCGGCGAGATCGATTCCAGAACGGGACGGGCGCGCGCAACGAGATTCGTCAATAACTTTGCGTTCGCCTGCGCGGCCTCGTGCAAGGTCTGCCGGAAGAACATGCGCGGCAGGAAGCTGCGCAAGCTCTCACCGCGGTTGCGGCCCAGATGAAGCCATGCCGTGTTCTCTCGGCCAGCCTTTTCGGCGACCCAGCCCTCGCGCTGCGCGACGATGTCGCCGAGCGGCGTCGCCGTGTCGACGGCCGAAACATCGTCATAGAGCGGCAGTAATGCCTTCAGCAGCCCGGCCGCAGCCTTGGCCGGCGTCGCACCCAGTTCAGCAGCGCTCAGGACATAAGCGATATCGCTCGCCAGCATATAGCGCGCCGTGAAGCGGCTCGCCCGCGTTTCGGGCGCGTTCACCGCGCGCTGATAGCTCGGCGATTTACCGCCGGCGAGACGACCGCCCCCTGGCTGCTTTTCATTGGACACGAATGGCTCTCCAAAGCGAGCCGGACGACCCGAACCAGCATATCCGAATTGCCCGCAGATAGGACCCGTTCTGAATTCAATAGTGGCGCAGACACGCGACGAAACCTAGGGGAGGCCAGCGGGGGGCGGCAAGATTGATTGTAGAATCCATGGTGCGCGCCGAGTGCGAAGCCGGCTAATGTTGCTGCTCGCGGGTAGATTCTGCACTTTCGAGACGCCAAGGCCCGTGCACGATCGGCTGCGGAGAAGCGAAATGCGCAACAGACCACAATTGACATTGCAGGATGCCCAGGTGTTGGCGGCGGCAGCTCGGAAGTACGCGCAGAAGCTTGGGCTGGAGGCAACCATTGCGATCGTCGATTTCGGCGGCCATCTGCTCTACCTGGAGCGGCCCGACCTGCAATCTCCGAACAGCGTGGGCGTCGCAATCCAAAAAGCTCGCACCGCCGCCTTCCGCGAGCGTCCGAGCTCGGCATTGGAGGAGCGGGTCAAGGAAAAACCGGGCTGGCTGAAGTTTCCGAACGGACTGCCAATGAGCGGCGGCGTGCCGCTGTTCTACGACCGTCAGTGCGTTGGTGGAATTGCGGTCTCAGGAATCGCGGATCAGGACGAAGGTGCCGCTCAGGCCGGGGCCGATACCCTGAAAACGTTGAGTTGAGCGCCACCCTGGAAGATTCGCAACGGTTATTGTTGCAGACCATCAAAATGGACAAAAGGCTGGGCTCTCTGCGTCAAATTCTCGTCCTGCTCCTGATGCTGTGGCCGGTTCCGCCGAACGCTTGGGCGGAGGATGCGGCTTCGTTTCCGACCCGAAGCATAAGGATTGTCGTACCCTTTGCGCCCGGCGGGGCGGCCGACATTCTGGCGCGCACGGTCGCCGAATTTTCCAGCTACGAAACCAGTTGGCAGTTCTACGTCGAGAATATCAGCGGCGCTGGTGGGCTCGTTGGTGCCCAGGCCGCAGCGCGCGCCGCGGCCGACGGCTACACCCTACTACTCTGCAACATCGCCTGCGCCGCCAACCAGTTCCTGCTTCCCGAATCCGACTGGAATCCGAAGTCCGCTATCGCTCCCGTCATCACGCTCGGATATTTGCCGAATGTCTTGGTCGTCGGCCCAAGCGTTCAAGCCAGTACGCTGAAGGACTTCATCGACCGCGCGCGCTCCAATCCGGAACGCATTTCGATCGCGACCTCTGGTCCCGGCTCCTCGTCCTCGCTCACAGCCCAGCTTCTCGAGGCGAAGGCCGGCATTCAGACTACGGAAATCCCCTATCGGGGCTCGGCGGCCGCCACCCCTGACCTGATATCCGGCCGGGTCGACGCCATGGTGATGGGCCTGCCTGAGTCATTATCCTTGGTTCGCGGCGGCAAATTGCGGGCCCTCGGGGTCACCTCGACCGCCCGAGCGCCATCGCTGCCGGACGTGCCGACGATCGCTGAGGCGGGTGTCCCCGGATACCAGTTCCTTGGTTGGCTCTCCGTGTTCGCACCGCAGAGCACACCCGGTGACATCATCAGCAAGCTCAATACGGCATTCAACAAGGCGCTCGTGTCGCCGGCACTCCTGAAGCGATTTTCCGAACTGAGCATCCAGCCCGTTGGCGGCCCTGCCGATTTGGCCGGACGCCTGCTCAACGAAGACATAGAGCTTTGGGGACCGATCTTGCGGAACCGAGGCGGCTCAGGCCGCTGACATTGATGGAGTTTGACCATGCAAGAAGCACCAGTGATCTGCACCGGGCTCTTCCTCGCTGCAACAATCTTCGCCACACCATGTCACGCTCAGAGCAATCCAGCGAGCGATCCGGACGAGGCCCGGATTGAAGATGTCATCACAGCGAGTCATATCCTGACAAATGAAGGGATTCTTGACAGTTTCGGCCACGTCAGCGCGCGCTCCGCAAAAAATCCAAATCATTTCTTCATGCCGCGCGCAATGCCGCCGGCGCTCGTTTCCCGCGCCGACATCGTCGAGGTCGGGCTCGACTGCAAGCCCGTCGCGCCCGACGCGCCTCGACTGAACGGGGAGCGCTACATCCATTGCCAAGTCTACACGGCGCGGAGCGATGTCCAGTCCGTGATCCACACCCACGATCTGGCGGTCATTCCGTTGGGTCTCGCCGGAATCCCGCTGAAGCCGGTAGTGGCCCAAGCCGGTTTCCTGCCGCCGGAAACGCCGCTGTTCGAGATTCGCGAGGCCAATGCCTCCGACAAGAAACGCGGCATGCTGGTGCTCACTGCGATTTTGGGGGACGCGCTGGCCAATAAGCTGGGCGCGAATCCGGTCATCTTGATGCGCGGTCACGGCGATACGGTTGTGGGAGGTTCGGTCCGGGAAGCTACCGTTCGGACCATCTACATCCATATCGATGCGCAGGCGCAAAGTGCCGCAATGGCGCTCAGTCCGAAGATCACGGTCCTGGATAACGCGGAATTGCAGACCAATGCCGCAGAGAATTTCGACGCAGACAGGCCGTGGCAGAATTACAAGCAGAGGTTACCGGCGGGGCGATGAGCAGACGATGTCAAGATCAAACATAAACAGGGGAGCCTGCTGGCTTTGTGCAGGGAGAACAATGTGAACACCGCGGTCCCGCCGAATGAGATGAAGGCGCAACGCCGATCAGCCCGCATCAATAAACCGGATCGCGAACCTTGAGGCCCGCGTCTATGCGAATGATCTCGCCGCTGATGTAGGATGCCCGATCAGAGGCAAGGAAGGCGACCATGTCGGCCACCTCTTCCACGCGACCAGGGCGGCCGATCGGGAAGCGCTTGTATAACTCCGGCCATCGGTCCTTGCTGCCGAGTTCGCGCTCGGCGACCCGTTCTGCTCCGCGGCGATGACGGTCGGACATGATCGGCCCCGGATTGACGCCTACGATGCGAACCCCGTCGCGCATGCTCTCGCCGCCGATGCACTGCGTGAACATCATCAGCGCGGCATTGCCGCAACAGGTCGCTATGTACTTCGGCTCTGGCCGTTCGCCCGCCATTCCGATGATATTAATGATGACGCCGCTCTTGCGTTCGGCCATGCGCGGCAGGATGTAGCGGGTGAGATCGATATAGCCGAAGACCTTCAGGTCCCAGCCGTGGCGCCAAGCTTCGGGAGTCACTTCATATAGCGATCCGCGAGGCACCGCGCCGGCGTTGTTGACCAGGATGTCGCAATGTCCGGCAACATCCGCTAGCGCTTTGATGTTTTCATGCATCGAGAGATCGAAGCAATGAGTCTCGGCCTGGACACCGTGAGCATTCTTCAGGTCGACGGCGAGCTGTGCGAGTTTCGCCGCGTCGGTAGCCGTGAGAATGAGGTTGCAGCCCTCTTTCGCCATCACCTTGGCGACCGACTCGCCGATGCCACGGGACGCGCCGGTAATCAGGACAGTGCGGCCCTTCAGATTAAGCTCCATCGGTGCGCGCCTCGCAGGTCTTTTGAGATAAGTCGGCAGGTGAGACGAGCTCTGTGCGAAGTGACGGCGGCATCAAAGCGTCGCGCGGCGACGGCTGGGCATCATGAACTCACTCGGGCTTGATGCCGGCCGCCTTGATCTGTCGTGCCCAGTTTGCGGTGTCATCGCGAATGAATTGCGCGAATTGTTCGGGCGTCATGTCGTCCCGCTCCATTGTATTAAGATCATAAATCTTCTGCATTTCCGGCGTGGCCAAGATGCGCGATAGCTCCGCTCTAATCTTATCGACAACGGCGCGTGGAAGATTGGCCGGCCCCAACATCCCCCACCAGGCACCAGTAGAAAATCCGGGCACGCCGGACTCCGCGATTGTGGGAAGCTCCGGTCGCGCTTTCGAGCGATGGGGACCCGCAGCGGCGATGATCCTGACGTTGCCTGCCTCGGCCTGGGCGGTGGCACCGCTGAGGTTGGCAATCATCACGGCGGTGTCGCCCCGGATGAGCGCCGTGTAAGCCGGCGCCGCCCCGCGATATGGGATATGCATCAGCTGGGTGCCGGTCCTCTGCTTAAAATCTTCCATGGCGACATGCGCGTAAGAGCCATTGCCGAATGAGCCATAGTTGAGCTCGCCGGGTTTTGACTTGGCGAGCGCGATGAGGTCTTGAACCGTCCGCACCGGCGAGTTGCCCGGCACCACCATAACAGGCGTCACCTGGCCCAGCATGAAGATGGGTGTGAAGTCCTTCTGCGCATCATATCTAACTTCGCTGTGCAGCTGCGGCGACGCCGTTATCCCACCGTTGCTGACGACTCCCAGCGTATAGCCATCCGGCGGCGACCTTGCCACGATCTCATCACCGATCATCTCGTCCGCTCCGGGACGATCGTCGATGATCACGGCCTGTCCCCAGGATTGTGAAAGAGCTTGACCGATGGCGCGGGCGAGAACGTCAGTGACGGCGCCGGGCGAAGTCGGAACGATGATCCTGACGGTGCGATTTGGGAATTGGTCTTGCGCCAGACCAGCTCCGGTACCGAGCGCCAGCGATAAGATTGCACTCAACAGTGCGATAAAGGTACGCATTTTCGTCCTTGTCAGCTATGTCGAACCGGCCGAGACAATGTCTCGCGTATTGCGCCGCCGCACTTTGTCCAATTCGCTATCATTGGTACAGCGCGAACACTTCGCGCGCGAGCGCGGCGCGCATGATCTCTACGGGCCCGCCGGTGATCATGAAACTGCGAGATTGGCGCCACATGCGCTCGATCGGCATTTCGGTTGCGGTGCCCAGGCCGCCATGGAACTGCATGCAATGGTCGGCGGATTCGAAACCGAGCTCGGTGCAGAAAATCTTGATCATGAACGTCTCATGCCGTTGCAGCAAGCCGTTGTCGGATTTCCACGCCGTCCGATATGTCATAAGTTGGCCAGCTTGGAGCTTGGTGTAGAGATCGGCGACGGAAAATTGCACCGCCTGCCGCGTTTCGAGAGTGCGTCCGAAGGTGCTGCGCTGTTTGGCGTAGCTCGTGATCATTTCCAAGCAACGTTGCGTGACGCCGAGGCCGCGCGCCGCTTGCGCGACCCGGTTGGCATTGATCCACGTCTGCGCGGCCTTCATGCCGTCGCCTTCATTACCGATTCGATTTTCGATCGGGACCTTAACGTCGTCGAGCGCGATCTCGTAAGTCACGTCGCCCATCATGTGTACGGTATTGCCGGCGATCGAAACGCCCGGAGTATCCATGTCGACCAGGAACACGGTCAATCCACCGCGGGAGCCTTTCTTCGGATCGGTGGCGGCGACGAGCTGCAGGAAATCCGCGCCTTTGGCGTGCGCGATGAATCGTTTGTAGCCGTTGATGCGATAATAATCACCTTCGCGCACAGCCGTGGTGCGCATGCCGCCGGGATCGGCTCCCGCGTCAGGCTCCGTCTGCGCGAAGGCCGTCGACTTTTCGCCTTTCAAGACCGGATCGAGATATCGCTTCTTCTGCTCGTTCGAGAGTGACAGCAGGATCGAACGCACCTCAGGCCCAAAAATTCCAGGCCCGCGCGCCGGTAATGCCACTGTGCGAGCAAGCTCCTCGGTGACGACCGCCATGCCGAGCAGGCTCAAGTCCTGGCCGCCGAGGTCCGCCGGGACTTCGAGCAGCCACAGACCGAGTTCGCGAGTCTTGGTTTCCAGCCTTTTGCGGATATCCGGCTTGAGGTCGGGGCCGTCCATCGACTGCATCTCGATTGGTATGAGCTCGTCATCGACGAAGCGTCGAAGTGTGTCTCTCAAGATGCGGATTTCCGTCGGCAGCTCAAAATCCATCCCTCGGAACCCTTTAAACTGGCATTTTTGTTTAGCCGGGATGACGCGACGGATGCGGAACGATCAGCCTCCGATGCATGAAAACTATTTGAGTGTCCGATTGCCGTCAATCACCCGAGGGCATGGCTGCGCAACTTGCAGACGTATCTCTGCCCGATGCTTGAATTGCGTATGAATTTCCCATTATGGTGCCAAACAAATGTGAGCGCTCGCAATGAATGAAGTGTCGCCTTCGGCAAGCCTCGATGATCTAACTGTGCTCGATCTCACGCGCGTGCGCGCAGGTCCGGCCTGCGTCCGCCAGTTCGCGGACTGGGGCGCGAAGGTGATCAAGATTGAGATGCCTGAAGAGGGAGGATCAGCGGCGCAAACGGATTTTTCCGCGCGTCACGAACCCGACTTTCAAAATCTACATCGCAACAAGCGCGCCATGACGCTTAACCTGAAGACCGCTGACGGCATCGCGATTCTTCGACGCATGGTGGAGCGCGCCGACATCATCGTCGAAAATTATCGCCCGGACGTAAAAACGCGACTGGGCATCGACTACGAGTCATTGAGCCAAGTAAATCCGCGTCTCATCTACGCAAGTATTTCGGGCTTCGGTCAGGATGGGCCTTACAGCGACCGGCCTGGAGTCGACCAGATCGCGCAGGGAATGTCAGGTCTGATGTCCATCACCGGCGAGCCGGGTCGCGGCCCAATGCGGGTCGGCACCGCGCTCGCGGATCTCTCTGCAGGCGTGTTCGCCGCCATGGGAGTTCTGGTGGCGCTGCACGAGCGCGAGCGTTCTGGCCGCGGCCAATGGGTGCAGACGTCCCTGCTGCAGGCGCAGATCTTCATGCTCGACTTTCAGGCGGCCCGCTATCTCGTCGCGGGCGAAGTAGCGGGCCAGGCCGGCAACAACCATCCGACCGGAGCGCCGACAGGTGTGTTCCGTACCAGGGACGGCTACGTGAATATTGCGCCAACCCCGGTGATGTGGCGCCGCTTCTGCCAAGCGATCGAGCGCGAAGATCTTATTGAGCACCCCGAATACGCAACGCCCAAAGGACGGCGCGATCATCGTGACAAGCTCAACGAACTGATCGGCGAGATCACCGCGTCTATGACGAGCAGCGACTTGGTCGAGAACCTGAATCAAGCAGGCATACCGTGTGGGCCGATCTACACGATCGATCAGACCTTCGCAGACCCGCAGGTGCGTCATCTCGGGATAGCGCAGGATGTCGCTTCGCCGGCGCGTGGCCCGATCAAGCTCGTAGGCCAGCCTTTCACGCTCAGCCGCACGCCGAGCCGGCTGCTCAGTAGCGCGCCGGAATATGGCGAGCACACCGGCGAGATCTTGGCTGAATTCGGATATTCATCCGAGGACATCGCGCGCCTTCGTCAAGCCGGCGCAATCTAGGCGGGTGCGTCCATGGGGTCGATGGTGACGCTGACGGCATGCGACGGGCATCGGTTCGACGCTTATCGCGCAGACAGCAGTTCGTCTGGTAAAGGCTGCATTGTGGTGCTGCAAGAGGCGTTTGGCGTCAATCACCACATCTGCAACGTTTGCGAAGATTACGCGCGCCGAGGCTACAATGCGATCGCTCCAGCGCTCTACGATCGTCAGCGACGCAACGCCGCGTTCGGCTATGACGAAGCAGCAAAGGAGGAGGCGCGGGGTTTGCGCCGAGGTCTCGTCTACGCCGACGCTTTGTTCGACATCGATGCGGCGGTTGTGCAGCTGCGTCCGATGGGGAGAGTCGGTGTGGTCGGCTATTGTGTTGGCGGTTCAGCCGCTTGGCTCGCAGCATGCCACCTCACGGTCGATGCCGCCGCATGTTACTACGCTTCCGACATCGGCAAGCAGATCGAGGAGCAGCCGCGCTGCCCAGTGCTCATGCACTTTGCGGAGCGGGATCACTTTATTCCGCTGTCGCTAGTAAGGCAGTTCCGAGTCCTGCATCCGGATGTTCCGGCTTTTGTCTACCCTGCCGATCACGGGTTCAATTGTTCGGATCGCGGGCAAGGCTACGAACCTGCCAGCGCCGCATTGGCACTGGAACGTACACTTGCGCTATTTGAAAGCGCGTTGGTCAACAACGCACTCCGTGGTTAAGCCGAGGGCGCTGCGGCGTGCGGCGAGCTTTAACCCTCTTTGATCCATTGCTCGCATGAGCCGTGCTTGTTGTAGAAGGCGACGACCCGCTCGGCCGGGCGCGTCAGGTTGGTGACGATGAAGCCGACGCGCGGATAAAGCTCGCCGCATGCCACTCGACCTTGGCGAGCGGCGCGCCGGAACAACGGGGCTTGAGCGCAGCCGCACATCTTGCTGAATAACATGGAGCGCTCCCAAAACGTTCCTTTAGCGTCGCGGAAAACCGCTCGCCGTCGCGAACTACTTGTTGATCGTGGCCGCGGCGACCGTGCAAATCGCCTCGTCCTGGGAATCGGTGCCGCCGGAGCAGCCGACTGCGCCGATGATCTTGCCGTCCTCGATCAATGGAATTCCGCCGCTCGAGGCGATGACGTCATCGAGCGTCAGCATGAATTTGAAATCCGCCTTTTGCACCGCGTCTTTGAACACTTGCGTCGCGCGGCGGAACTTCGCTGCGGCACGCGCCTTGTGCTCGGCGATGGGAATTGAGGCGAGTTGGGCGCCGTCCATGCGGGCAAAAGCGACGAGATTGGCGCCGGAATCGGCGACGGCGACGTTCATCTGCCAGCCCCGCTTATTGGCCTCCGCTACGGCCGCCTGGATCACCGCCTGCGCCCTGTCCATCGAGATCGGCGCGCCGTAGGGAATGGCGAAGGGCATCTTGTCGGGAATGACGTCGGGCGGATTGGGCGCCGCCGACTGCTGGGCCATCGCCGCGCCGGCGACGAGCAACCCGGTTGCCAAGAATACTGCAGTCAATGTACGCGACTTCATGGGTCTTCCTCCCTCGATATGCGGCATGGATTTTCAGCCGGTCCCATCATACCGCCGAGACCTCAAAGCAAATCTATTTGCGCTCGACAAAGATTTCGTGGCAGACCGTGGCACCAATATTCTCAGCCGAATGCGAAGCGATGATGGGTACCGCAGATACATCACCAGCCTTGTTGTTGTTCACTTTGGTTGTTCCGTCTGCATTGTATAGCTTCCCGGTGCAATCATTGAGCTCAATAACGACCGATGGGACCGGGTGTGAGTGCACCTTATCATGCACCCCTGGTTTGCGGATTGCTTCAATCACACGATAGTTTTCGTTCTCCAAAATGATCTTATAAACGGACGGGTCGGCTTGGTAGGTCGGAGGCGCATTCTGCGCCATGGCGGCCGATGACGCCATATACAGCAGTGCTGTGGCTCCTAAGGCGGTCGTAAAAGGACGATGCATGGTGCGTTCCTTTCGGTTGCTTGGAAGCTTCTTGACGCGCGAAGTGTAGACTCAGCGGATGCTGATGCCCCATTTCGGCCAGGCGCGTAAATGATCCACAAGTATCAAGATGATGCGTTGATCGTGGAACTGAAGTATTATCGGTGCTCGATCTACCGAGCCAAGGACAATGGCCCACCGTCCCTCAGGCAACCCGGCATCAGTTTCACCTGCCGAGCTCGGCATTACTCCCGGGCAGATGAGGGTTATGGCCCTTCTCATGCAGGGCAAAAGCAACAAAGCGATTTGCCGCGTGCTCGGGTTGGCCGAACCGACTGTGAAGCGGCACGTCACCTCGATCCTGAAGGCACTGAAGGTGAGCAATCGCACCGAGGCCGCGCTGGCAGTAAGCGCGTTCGGATGGGATTTGCCGCGCAACGGCGAGTCACCGCAGGCGGACACGGTAGGTACGGGCACCAAGCTTGAGCTGAGGGCCGAACGTGGTAGCGGCACGCATAGCGCGACCTTGCGCACAAGCTCGGACACAACGGAGCCGCCGCCGCTCGTCTTGCCCGACAAGCCTTCGATTGTTGTACTGCCGTTCGCCAATCTGAGTGGTGATCCTGCGCAGGATTATTTTGCGGACGGGATGGTCGATGAAATCACCGTAGCGCTCGGCCGCATACCATGGCTCTTTGTAATCGCGAGCAGCTCAGCCTTTGCCTACCGAGGTCGTACGGTCGACGTCAGGCAAATTGGGATCGAGCTTGGAGTACGTTATGTTCTTAGTGGAAGCGTACGAAAGGACGCGGATCATGTTCGCATCATCGGCCAGCTGAGCGATGCCTCCTTAGGCCGGCAAATTTGGGCCGACCGATTTGAAGGTGATCTGGCAAAAATCTTCGAGTTGCAGGACAATGTGGCGGCCTCCATCAGCGCAACCATAGCCCCCGCCTTGCGCTTGCTGGAGGCAGAGCACGCGCGTCGCAAACCAACGGACAATTTCACTGCTTATGATTTGTATCTGCGTGCGTTGCCTCCGCATCGCGATACCTTGGCACAGAATCAAGAGTCGTTACGCCTGCTTTACCGGGCGATCGAACTCGATCCGTCCTTCGGAGCTGCTTATGGTCTCGCAGCCTTTTGCCACCACGTGCAACTGGTTTTCGCGTGGCAAACGCCCCCCGATGGCTGGATCAGTGAAGGTGTGCGGCTCACTTATTTGGCCGCCGAATGGGGCGAGAGCGATCCGGAAGCGTTGTGGATGGCTGGCCGAACTCTCGCGGGGCTCGCCGGCGAAACGGACGGCGGGCTGGCTCTGATCAATCGATCAATTTTGCTCAATCCAAACTCGGCGCGTGCCTGGTGGGTCAGCGGTTTGACACACGCGCATCTAGGTCATGCTGAAATTGCGCTTGATCACTTCTCCCGTGCGCGAAGACTCAATCCACGCGACACGTCGGAACATGCGCACTGGAACGGTATCGCAGTTGCGTATCTCTTCTCGGGCAGCTTCGCACCGGCGAAACAGGCCATTGACAGGGCCTTGATCGATTGGCCGAGTTCACCGCCAGCGTTGAGCGCTAAAGCAGCGATTTGTGGGCTGCTGGGCCAAATTGAAGAAGGTCGTGAATGCGTGCGACAGATCCTGGCATTGAATCCGGATATAACGATTGCAACTGTGGAAGCTCTCAATCGACCTCAGATGCGATCCAATCCGCTCGGTTTAAAAAATTTCCTCGATGGGCTGCGCCGCGCTGGACTGCCCGCGGGCAGCGCATAGCGGCAATCGATCAAGCGGAAGTTCTCGCTGATTTCGCGACCAGGCTTCGGCAATTGGCACAAACTGCCGCGCCATCTTGGTGCGCCGTCTTGCTCCGCACGGCCGGGTCATACAAACTGCCACTTTCTGCGACTTAAGAGGTGCGGCATGAGCTATTCCGCATTGCTCGCCAAAGCGCATGAACTTGAGGCTGCAGCGCAAACAATGGGAGCGCTGGGCGCTGAACTGCGCCTGCGGCAAACTGGACAAGACGGCGATCCACGCGTTCGGGGCGCTTTGCAAGCCGTCGTGAAGAACCTCGAACCCGGTCTGCTCGACGGGCTTGAGCCGGACCAAATCGCCGCGATCATCGGTCATGTGACCTACGCTCTGCAGGAGGCGCTGGACCTCATCCGCGAACCCGAGCGCGCGCCCGGCTGGGGGTACAAGGACCCGGCTATTCTGCAAGAGCGGGGGCGCGGATCGCGCGCCGCCGCGCGGAACTTCGCCAATCTCGCGCGGCAGCGGCCGGCATTGGCGGCCCTCCTGGGTGATTGCAGATTTCTCGATATCGGCACCGGCGTCGGATGGCTGGCAATCGAGACTGCAAAAACCTGGCCGGGAATGCGGGTCGTTGGTCTCGATATCTGGGAGCCGTCGCTACAGCTTGCCGCAGCCAACATTGCGGCTGAGGGTTTGCAGGAACGGATCACCCTTCGTCGGCAAAGCGTCACCGAGATCGACGATGAGGCGGCTTTCGACCTTGTCTGGCTGCCGAGCCCATTTCTGCCTCGCGACGTTGTCGACAGCGCCCTGCCGCGGGTCGTGCACGCGCTGGCGCCGGGCGGCTTCCTCCTGTTCGGGATGTTTGTATCGCCGCGCCCCGGCCCGCTCAGCCACGCCCTTACTGACCTGCTGACGATCCGTTCTGGCGGTCATCCATGGCGGTCCGGGGAGGCCGAAGAGCGTCTCCGCGCTGTCGGCTTGCGTGACGTCGAATATGCCGGGGTGATGGAGTCGGGTCCGTCGTTATCGGCCGGCGCGAGTGACCAGCAAACAGTCATATGGGGTCGATAGCAACTCAGACTTCCGCCGACTTGCCGATTGCGTCGCAAAGATTCTCACCGCGCCGGAGTCATGAGCGCGGCAAGCGCCCGGATGCCGGCGAAAATATCGGCGTGTTGACCAGCGGCGGCCGGCGCGCGCGCGCGGCGATGCACATTGAGCCGAACATGGCGGGGCTGGCCATGGCCGATCGAAGTGTCCAAGCTCGGCCGCAGCTCAAGCTGCTCGTCGACAACCCGCCGCCCCGCCACCACGGGCCAACCGATGTCCTGCACGCTCGGCGCCGGCAATTGCGGGCCGGAGGAAGGCAACTCCGACCGCGATTGATCGGGCCATTGCATGGCTTCGCCGCCGGCGTCGGCCGACGGTCTATTGACCTCGATATCAGCAGTGCTCGCCGCGGCGGTGAGCGCGTAGCTCACGTCGAACGCGTCCGCGTCGGGCGCCGGCAGATCGAGAGGGTCGGGCGTCGAGCCGACACTGAATTTCGGCCAGCGCGGCTTGTCGCCGCTATCGTCCATCATGTCCTGCCCGGCCATCGTCCAAGCCACCGTCAAGTCCGTGGGCCCGGCAATCGCCTCAGGCTCGCCTGGTGCGGCCGGCACGACCTGCACGATGTGGAAGCCGTGCTCCTTCAGTTCCATGAACAAACCGGGTAGCGCAGCCACCGTCCACGGGTGAATGTCGTGGAGCAGCAGGATGCCTTTGCCTTTCGCTTCGAGGCGGCTCATGGCCCGGGCGATTATTTCGCCCGGCTTGATGTGGCGGTGCCAGTCGTCGGCCACCACGTCGGCGCTGAAAGTGACGAGCGCATGCGCGTCAAGCTCTTCGTCGATGGTGTCCGAGCGTTCCAGGCCGGGGATGCGGAAGAATGGCGCGAGCGCCGCAGGATCGCCGAGCGCTGCGCCGACTGACGCAATACCTTGTTCGATCTCCTGACGGACCCGCTCGTCCGGCAGCTTGCGGATGTTGATCGGGTGGTTCTCGCTGTGCGTGCCGATGGTGTGTCCGGCCTGGTGGATTCGACGCACCACGTCAGGAAATTCGTGGGCCATGCTGCCGATCAGAAAATACGTTGCCTTGACGCATTGCGCGGAAAGGATGTCGAGAATCTTGTTGGAGTTGGGCGGCAGCGGGCCGTCGTCGAAGGTGAGAACAACCTCATGATCGGCGAGCGGCAGCGTCTGCGGATATTGCATCGTGCCGACGCGCTGATACTCGCCGGGATCGATGGCGAGCACGCGACTCGTTGCAAGCGCGTTGGGATCTCCCGGACACACTTGCGCGCGCGCCGACGTTGCGGCGGCAATCGTGCCGGCCAGGCCGACTGCTGCGGTGACGGCCGCAGCGAATAAATTCGCCCCACGCATACGCATTGCCACTTCCGGAACCCGGCTTTGCCCTATCGCCGGAAACCGCCAGCCCCTGGACAGAACCTACGCATCGCCGTGCTTAATGTCATGTTAATGACAGGTGGCGCGGCCGCCCGCTGTTGATAACTTGGGCGCAGCGTCAGGCTTTTCCTTACCGTTAATCATACGCCCCTAAGCTCCGCGTCGGCATAGTTCAGGACGGGGCGTCAGTATGAAGGCCGCTGCGGCAGCCCGAATGTGGTGGGCGGCACTTCGGCGGCGATCGGGCGAGCCGACGCGCGCGGCCGCGGCCGCGCTCGATATGGCAGCCTCGCGCCTGACCTCGTTCGTGCTGTTGGGCTTGGCGGCGGCGATGATCGTCTGCGCCGTGGCCGGCTTTGCTGTCACGCAGCGCGAGGATCGCCGTCTTGAGACCGAGCGGCACGCTGCGCTGCAGCTGGCTCTGGATGAGCTTCATGGCGTTTTCGGCGATATCGATCATTTCGACGATGCCCAGATCCAGCTCATCGAGCGTCGCACCGGCCTGAGCGACCTGCGGTTCGACGCCGACGGATCGGCGAATACCGGACGCGAGATGCAATCGCTGCACGATGCGCAAGGCCGCATCCTCGGCTGGTTCAGTTGGGCGCCCGACCGCGCGCTGATCCGTGCCTTGACTTGGCTTTGGGGCCTGGTTGGGACGTTCGCCGCCGCGCTTGCCGTCTGCGCCGTTCTCGCCGCGGGTACCATACAGCGGCTCGTGCGTTCGCTCGCGATCAGCACAAGGAGCATCCGCAAGCTGACCGGCGAAGACGGCCTGACGGGGCTGCCCAATCACCGGGCGATGGTCGAAAACCTCAATAATGCGCTGGCGAAGCGTCGGTCCGGCATCGTTGTTCTGGCGCTCATCGATCTCGACGGTTTTCGCGAGGTCAACGATACGCAGGGCCGGGCCGGCGGCGACGCGCTGCTCAAAAATATTGCCGAGCGTCTGAGCTCCGGCTTGCCGGCAGGGGCGCTGTTCGGGCGCTTCGAGGACGACGAATTCGCAGTCATCATGAGTAGCGAGGACATACGGACCGCGACCACGCTCGCGGAGTCGCTGCGGGCGTCGCTGTCGCGTCCGATCTTCATGGACCGGATGTGGCAAATCAGCGCCGGCATCGGGTTTGCGCAGGCGCCGATGGACGGCAAGACCGGTGAAGAGCTCAGTCGTCGCGCAGGCTTGGCGCTGCGTGCCGCCAAGCGGGGGGGCCGCGGCATGGTGCAGCGCTTCGAACCGTATATCGAGATGGAGCACGCCGAGCGCAGCTTCATCCGGCGCGAACTTGAATCCGCGATTTCGTCGCGAACGCTCGACGTCCATTATCAGCCTATTGTCGCCGCTGCCGGCGGTGCAATCGTCGGCGTCGAGGCGCTGCTGCGCTGGACCCACCGGACCCACGGCGCCATTGCGCCCGCCGTATTCATCCCGCTCGCCGAGCAGAGCGGTCTCATGCTCCAACTCGGCGAATTCGTGTTGCGGCGCGCGCTGGCCGATAGTGCGCGGTGGCCGAACTTGTCCATGGCGGTCAACCTTTCGCCGCTGCAAATCCGCGATCGCAAGCTGGTCGATCTGGTCGGCGCCGTCATGACCGAAAGCGGCATCGCGCCGTCGCGGGTCGTGCTCGAAGTGACCGAAGGGGTCCTGATCGACGATCCGCAGGACACGCTGACGCGGCTCGAAGCCTTGCGCGCGCTCGGCGTCGGCATCGCGCTCGACGATTTCGGCACCGGTTATTCGAGTTTGAGTTATTTGCAGAAGTTTCCGTTCAGCCAGCTCAAGATCGACCGCGCCTTCGTCGGCTCGCTCGGCACAACCGGCAATGCCGGCGCCATCATCCAGTCGATCGTCACGCTCGGACATGCGCTCGGCATGAAGGTTTTGGCCGAAGGCGTCGAGACCGACGAGCAGCGCGTGCTGCTGCGGCTTGCCGGCTGCGACGAGATGCAGGGCTATCTGTTCGCCAAGCCCCGGCCCGCCGCGGCGATCGACCGGATCGTGGCGCGGCCCACGGCGGGGCGCTCCGCCGCAAAGCAAGCGGGCGGCTCGGCACCCTGACACGCCCGCGCCGAGCGGCTATCTTTGCAGCGCACCCTTCGCCTGTTGCAACCGAGGGATGGAGCGCTCGATGGTCCAAAATAGCTTTCCCGGCCTCGATTTCGGCCTCGGCAGCGACGTCGACATGCTGCGCGACACGGTGCGGGCCTTCGCCCAGAACAAGATCGCGCCGCATGCCGCCGAGATCGACCGCTCGAACAGCTTTCCGCGCGATCTGTGGCCGCAGCTCGGCGCGCTCGGGCTTCTTGGCATCACCGTCGAGGAGGAGCGGGGCGGGGCGGGGCTCGGCTACCTGGCCCATTGCGTGGCCATGGAGGAGATTTCCCGGGCTTCGGCAGCAATCGGCCTGTCCTACGGCGCCCATTCGAACCTGTGCGTCAACCAGATCCGGCGCAACGGCGGCGCCGAGCAGCGAAGCCGCTACTTGCCCAAGCTGATGTCCGGCGAGCACGTCGGCGCCTTGGCGATGTCGGAGCCGGGTGCCGGGTCGGATGTGGTCTCGATGCGCACGCGCGCCGACCGCAAGGGCGGCTATTACATCCTCAACGGCTCGAAAATGTGGATCACCAATGGGCCGCTGGCCGATACGATTGTGGTCTATGCCAAGACCGACCGCACCGCGGGCGCCCGCGGCATCACCGCCTTCATCGTCGAGAAGACGTTCAGGGGCTTTTCCACGGGCCAAAAGCTCGACAAGCTCGGCATGCGCGGCTCCGATACCAGCGAGATCGTTTTCCAGGATTGCGAGGTTCCGCAGGAGAACGTGCTCGGGGTGGTCGGCAACGGCGTCAACGTGCTGATGTCCGGCCTCGACTACGAGCGCACGGTGCTGGCGGCGGGGCCGCTCGGGCTGATGCAGTCCTGCCTCGACACCGTCATCCCCTATGTCCATCAGCGCACCCAGTTCGGCCAGCCGATCGGCCGTTTCCAGCTCATTCAGGCCAAGCTCGCCGACATGTACGTGACGCTCAACGCCGCCAAGGCTTACGTCTATGCGGTGGCGCGCGCCTGCGACCGCGGCGAGACCACGCGCGAAGACGCCGCCGGCGCCATCCTTTATGCCGCCGAACGCGCGACCTGGATGGCGCTGGAGACCATCCAGTGCCTCGGCGGCAACGGCTACATCAACGACTATCCGGCCGGCCGCCTGTTGCGTGACGCAAAACTCTACGAAATCGGCGCCGGCACCAGCGAAATCCGCCGCATGCTGATCGGCCGGGAGATTTTCGAAAAAACGCGGTGATGTGTTCATCCGCCCCCGCGGAGCGCAGCGTAGCGGGCAGGGGACGTGCGGCATCGAGGCTCACGCATATGGTTGACTACTTTCCTCGTCCGCCGTGCTGCGCGCTCCCTCTCCCCGGAGGGGAGAGGGTGGGGTGAGGGGGCTCGGACCTACGAGAGAAACTCCAGCGTCCGAACCCCCTCACCCTCGCTCGCTTCGCTCGCTCGACCTCTCCCCTCCGGGGCGAGGTAAAAGAGAATCATTCTCGCGACGCATGCGCGCCCGAGCTTTGTTTGATTCTTTCCTCTCCTCATCAAAGAGGGGAGGCGGCGCGCCGACAGGCGCACCAACCATGACCGCGCCAGCGGGCGCGGCCGCGCGTCCAGCGGGACGCGCTCGCCTCTCGGCGCTCCACCGCGGCACTCGCCACGCCAGTCGCAACCAGCATTGGCTCAGCCC
>Ga0074044_10000721_pt1 | contig 30834 bp, 29 predicted proteins | sample BogForMeECP23OM1_FD_94443 | JGI IMG/M metagenome (GOLD analysis project Ga0074044, IMG submission 94443) | Bog forest soil microbial communities from Calvert Island, British Columbia, Canada - Bog Forest MetaG ECP23OM1 | ecosystem: Environmental > Terrestrial > Soil > Wetlands ...
AGCGCGGAATTTGCGCCGGCTTTTTGTTTTTCGGCGACGGCTTTCTTCGGTTTCTTCGCTTCCCGGCCCGATCTCTTTTGACCCTTCGCCATGTTCCTCTCCATTTCTGCTGGATGCCTCGGGACTCGGTCGTTCAGGAACTCCTCGTTTCCTCCCGACAGACAGATCGGGGTCGTTGCGGGGAAATTGTAATGGCTCGCCTACGCGGGTGCAATGCAGCTCGTTCCCTCGAGGTGATGCCGTCACAGACGTGTGAAAGCGCGCAAAGCAGCGTCAGCCGGGATTATGCCCGCGCGCGCTGCCGCCGGTGTTTCGCCTTCAGCTTGGCCTTGCGGCGATTGGAGCGGCTTCTCATGCTTGGTCTTTTCATCTTGGCCTACCTCATCTTTCGCAACGTTCGGGTCTGAGCCCTCAATAGTACCACCCGCTCCCGCTAGCCGCCCATCACTTCCCTCAACCAGCCTGCGCCCCGGCAAGAGTTCGCGATTGGCAGCTTGGCCGGAGGAATAGCCGGCGGCCTGATCACGGAGCCGCCATGAGCCGCTTCGCGCAGCATCGGAAGCTGGCGTGCCTCAGGAGCCAATAGCTTGGCGGAGGACGCAGTCATCCCTCGCGTCGATCTTTCGTCTCGTTCGCTTTGTCATCATCCGCTCCATCTACCTACCATGACGGAACGGCTCATGCTCCAATTAACCGGTTGGTGCCAAATTCGGGGTCCACTTCAAATACCACTTCGTCCTGTCTTGCCTCGTTTGATCCAGATCAAAGCCTTCGGCGCGACTGAGCCTATCATTCAAATTTTACTGGAGGTTAATCGCCAGCCTCAGCCGGTATGCCCGGGCCAGGATATCGTACGCACAGCCCAATGGCGGCTTGTGGCGTCGATTCGATCATCGGCCCGTTAAGATGGGGAACGCAGGAAGCAGGTGGCAAATGCCGTGGAGACGCATTGCGATCGCGGTTGTCGTCATCGTGGCCTGCCTGATCGCACTGGGTCTCGCGAGTGACGTCCTGGTCGATTGGCTCTGGTTTTCCGCCGTCGGATATCTTGATGTCTTCTGGACGATTTTCGGCGCCAAAGCCGTCCTGTTCTTCGCGGTTTTTTTAGCATCGTCCGTCTCCCTCTGGGTATCGGGAACGCTGGCGTTCCGGTGCGCGCGGCGGCGAGGGCCTTGGCTTCCCGCAGTCTTCGACAAGGGATCCGCGACCGTCCGGACCTTGCCTGAGGCATTACCCGAGCTTTTTGGACTAGCACCCCCGTACTTTCCCTGGCGTTTCCTCATTCCGGGGATCGCCGTCGTCCTCGGGTTAGTGATTGCCACGGGCGAGACCAGCAACTGGGACGTGGCTCTCCGCTTCATCCACCAGGCGCCATACGGCCAGAGCGATCCCCTCTTCGGCAAGGACATCGGCTTCTATCTCTTCTCGCTTCCCGCCTACGCCGCGCTTAAGAACTGGATGCTGGTGATACTCGCCTTCAGCGCCCTTATGGCGGGGGCGGTGTACTGGGCACATGGCGACATCGCGCTCGGCGAGCGGGGACGGTGGATGTCACCCGCAGCCGCCGCCCACGGCTCCGTCCTGTTGGGCCTCTTCTTCGCGGTCAAGGCCTGGTCTTATGGACTCGACCGCTTCCTGCTGCTCTACGGCGACAACGGGGTGGTCGTGGGGGCGGGCTACACGGACATCCATGTCGAGTTGCCGGCCCTCTGGGTGCTGGTCGGGCTCGCGTGCACGGCCGCCCTCGCCTCATGGGCCAATGTGCGGATGCGGAGCTACAAGCTTCCTCTGGCAGCGGTGGTGCTGGTGTTTGGAAGCTCGTTCGTTCTGGCGCTGGTGTTCCCCGCGCTGTTCCAACGCCTCTATGTGAAGCCGAACGAATTGCGGTTGGAGGCACCCTACCTCCAGCGCAACATCTCCCTCACCCAAGAGGCGTATAACCTCCGGAAGGTCACGGTCAAACCGTTTCCTGCGGAACAGGGCCTTACCTTCCAGTCGCTCCAGGACAACCGCGCAACCATCGACAACATCCGGCTGTGGGACTGGCGGCCGTTGATGGACACTTACGCTCAACTGCAGGAGATTCGGACTTACTACAAGTTCCTTGACGTCGACGTCGATCGCTACGAACTCGACGGTTCGGTTCAGCAGGTGATGCTGTCGGCCCGCGAGCTCTCGCCTGCGCTCCTTCCGCCCAACGCCCAGACATGGGTCAACCTCCATGTACTCTTCACTCACGGCAATGGGGTGGTCATGTCCCCGGTCACCCGCAAGTCCCCCGAAGGGCTGCCGATCTTCTACCTGCAGGACATCCCTCCAATCGCCTCCGGCGGCCCTCCCGTTCGTGAGCCGCGCCTCTATTTCGGGCAAGGGACTGATTCGTACGTGATCGTCAAGGGAACCACCCCGGAATTCGACTATCCGAAGGGCAAGGACAATGTCTATGCAAGCTATGACGGCGCGGACGGCGTCGCTGTCGGCGGGGCCGCCCGAAGGACCCTCTTCGCCTGGTATTTCGACGATCCGAACATCCTGCTCAGCGGCTACATCACCGATGCGAGTCGGATTCTTTTCCGCCGCAACATTCAAGAGCGGGTGACGGCGCTGGCACCTTTCCTTCGCCTGGATCACGACCCCTACGCGATCATCAGCGAGGGGCGGCTCTTCTGGATGCAGGATGCCTACACGACGAGCCGCTGGTTCCCCTACGCGCAGGCCCGTCCCGAGGGGGGGATCAACTACATCCGCAATTCGGTCAAGGTCATCATCGACGCTTACAACGGGACGGTGAACTTCTACGTGGCGGATCCCTCTGACCCCGTCATTAAGACCTATCGACGCATCTTCCCCGACCTGTTCAAGCCCTTCGAGGCCATGCCGCCGGATCTGCAAAAGCATGTCCGCTACCCGGAGGACCTCTTCCTCATTCAGGCCCAAACGTACCGCGCCTACCACATGGACGCGCCGGAAGTCTTCTACAACCGCGAAGACCTCTGGCAATTCCCTCGTCAGCCGACCGGCGCCAACGACGCCAGGATGGCCCCCTACTACATCATCATGCGCCTGCCCGGGGAAACTCGCGCCGAGTTCTTCCTCATGCTCCCCATGGCGCCGAGCCAGCGGGAAAACATGATCGCGTGGCTGGCCGCCCGCTGCGACCCGCCCGGCTACGGCGAGCTGATCGTCTACGAGTTTCCCAAGGAAAAGCTCGTCTACGGGCCCTTTCAGATCGAGGCGCGCATCAATCAGAACACCGAGATCTCCCAGCAGATCTCCCTGTGGAACCAGATGGGCTCAAGGGTCATCCGCGGGAATCTCCTCGTCGTGCCAATCGAGAACTCGCTTCTGTACGTATCGCCCTTGTATCTCCGCGCGGAGACGGGCCAACTGCCGGAGCTCAAGCGGGTGATCGCGGCCTATGGCGACCGTGTGGTCATGGAGGAGACGCTCACCGGGGCGCTGGCGGCCCTCTTCAAGGAGTCCCCCGCGGCTTACCCGCCATCGTCGGCATTGGCCGGAGCTGCGCCCACAGGGCCCCAGGACGTTCGAGCCCGCGAGGCCCTCAGCCACTACGACCAAGCGATCGAGCGCTTGAAAGCCGGGGACTGGGGTGGCTTTGGTGCGGAGCTGGACGCGCTACGACCGCTCCTTGAGGAGTTGAGTCGTCGATCCGCTGAATAGCGCTCTGAGACCAATCATGAATTCGCTGACCAAGCGGGCTCCCGATCGGCGCCGACAGGGATCCCGCCTTCGAGGCAATTCTACGCGTTGGATCAATATCTTGGGCCGCTTGACCACGGGCTCCCGGTTCGCTGCTGATTGACACCCTCCCGCGAGATCATGCCCTAGAAGGTAGCTTGATGCGTTGCTGCGGCCGCTCAATGCGACGCATTGCCGAAAAAGCTGGCGACCGTGTTGAAAGTCGAAGTTAACGCGCCCGACGTGAAATTGAGTGCGGCAATGATGGCCAAGGCGATCAATGCCAGAATCAAGCCGTATTCGACCGCGGTGACCGCGCGATTCGATGCGAGCGCGAGCGTTATCGCAATGAGTCTCGCCAAGCGGTGCACGGCATACCCTCGGCTTGGCAGGCCGAAACAGGCGTTCGATCCAAGGCCTGGAGTATAACGCTTTCGTCGAGGACTGTCAGGGTTTGTTCGAGCCGACGGCGAGCAAGAAGGTTTCGGCGAGTCGTGAGCTTCGAGTCGAGCGCGCGGCCCGCATTCCCGAGGCGCCTGGTCCGATAGCCTCGTGCGACGAGATTATTTCGGCGCCTTGTCGGCCGGAACGAAGTCGTACTTGCCGACCCCCTGCACCAAGAGGTAGCGACTCGTTCCCGAACCTGCATTGGTGACGAGGTGCTCGGTCCGGGCCGGCACGGTCAAGCGCTCTCCCGGCCGCAACACCCGCTTCGCCTCGGGCGCGCGGGTCTCGACTCCAATCCGCCCTTCCAGGCAGAAGAAGATGTCGTCGATCTCGCTATGGAAATGCCAGGGCAGCACCTCGCCTTGCGCAAGCGTGAACACCTTGACGGAGAGCTCGGGCGTCTCCGCGATCACTTCCCGCTTGCTGATCTTGTACGGAAGCTCGTCGCCCCGCTCTGTCGCTACCGCCATCCTGGCCCTCCTCGCCCCGGTGCTTCCTGCCACCGCCGCCCGCCGGCACGTCCGCCTCAGAGGCCGATCAGGTCGCGGATGTCGGACCACAGGTCGCGAAGGCTGCGCTTGTGGCCGGTGTCGATCTCGGCATCGACGCTCATGCCCGCGCGCAGCACCGGAGCGTCGTCGATATATCCCCGGACCTCCAGGCGAACGGGAATGCGTTGCACGACCTTCACCCAGTTGCCCGAGGCATTCTGCGGCGGGAGCAGCGCGAACTCCGAGCCGCTCGCCGGCGCTATGCTCTCGACCACGGCGCGCCAACTCCGCCCCGGGTAGGTGTCGACCGAGATCGTCGCCGGCTGGCCCGGCAGGACGTGAGTGAGGTCGGTCTCCTTGAAGTTGGCCGTGACCCAAAGCCGGTCGGAGGGGACGAGCGCAAAGGTCGCGTCTCCCACGTGGAGATAATCCCCTTCGCGCAAGGTCACGTTGGTGACGATGCCCGCAACGGGCGCATGCACCACGGCGTAGCGCAAGTCGAGCTCAGCCTTGTCGACCGCGCTCTTCGCATCGAGGTAGGCGGCCTGTTGCTCGATCGGCAGGTCGGGATTGCCGCCGAGGGCCGCCACCACGCGCGCAAGGTCCTGCTTGTCGGCGGCAAGGGTCTGCTGGGCCACGTTCAGACTGTGCTCAGAATCCTCGAGGATCTGCTGGGACACCACCCCCTGGCCGTGGAGGCCGCGATTGCGCTCCACGTTGCGCTGGTAATAAGCCACGGTATCTTGCGCCTTGGCGATGTCCGCGAGCTTTTGGCGATAGCTCGCCTTGAGCGCCTCGATGTCGTTGCGCGCGGCGGCGAGCCGGGCTTTGGCGCCCTCAAGGGCGATACGATAGGGCTCGTCGTCGAGCCTGAAGAGGACGTCGCCGGCCTTGACGCGCTGGTTCTCGACCACGGGGACCGCGCTCACGCGGCCCGCCACATCGGCGCTCACCGGGATCTTGTCGGCTTTGACGTAGGCATCATCCGTCGAGACGTAACGGCCGCCCGACACATAGAAATAGAGCCCGACGGCGAGGAGAACGAGCGGACCAAGCAGCACGAGGAGGAGGCGCGCAAGCAGGCGGCGATTGAAGCGCGCGGCATGGCGCGGCGCGGGCGGCTGCTCGCGCAGCCCCGGCAGGCGCTCGGGGGGAGCGATCTTGGCTAAGGGTGCGGCTTCCTTCGGCCTAGCCATGGCGGCCTCCCGCCCGGCGCAGGCCGTCCCGCTCGCGCTCGACGAGATGTGTCGCCAAGTTTGCTTTGATGCGGGCAAGCGCGTCGTTGAGCGCTTCGACCTCCGCTCCCCCGAATCCGACATAGGCCTCGGCAAGGACCTCGCGCGCCAATGCCTTCATGCGCGCCGACACGGGATGGGCCTTGGGCGTGAGAAAGAGGCGCCAAGTGCGCCGGTCTGCCGGATCATGCCGGCGCTCGACAAAGCCGCCGGCCTCAAGCCGGTCGATGAGCCGGGCGAGCGAGATCGGCTCGACCTCGAGGATCTCGGCAAGTGCCGCCTGGTGAATGCCCTCGTGGCGCCCGATGTGGGCAAGCGCCCGCCATTGCGTGCGGGTGAGCCCCAAGCTGTGGGCACGTTGATCGAAACGATGTCGGAGCAGCCGAGCTACGTCATTGACCAGAAATCCAAAACTGAGATCGGGCTCGGGCATGGCAACTGCGGGTAAGATCGCTCACGGCGGCCAATTTTCATAAGCGCGCTTATGATAAGCATATGCTTGCGCGTCTTCAGCGAAGAGTCAATGGGTTTTTCGCCGCGGCTTTGCTCGCTTGCGACGCAGTCCCGCACGGGGCGAAAAATTGTCGTCACTTCGCGGTCGACAAGGTCGGCGGCCTGGCGTAAAGAGCGGGCGACCGAGCGTGCTGGAGAGGCGAAATGCGCGAGAATCCCTATCTCTCGGCCGTAAGTCAGCTCCGCACGCTCGCGCCCAATCGCTGGGACATCGTGGCGATTCCGCTCATCTTCGGCGTGGTCTTCGCCCTCGTCATCGGCATCCGGCAAATGGCCGCACCCGTCGCGGTCCTGCAGTCGACCGCGATCACGCTCGATCCCTGGAGTCTGCCCGAGTACGCGTTGCGCACCGTGCTCCGAATGCTGGCGGCACTCGCCGCCTCGCTCGTTTTCACGTTTTTGTACGGCACGCTCGCCGGCAAGTCGCGCCGGCTCGCCATCGTGCTCATCCCGCTCCTCGACGTGCTGCAGTCGGTTCCGGTGCTGGGCTATCTTTCCTTCACGGTCACATTCTTCCTGGGTCTTTTCCCGAACAGCGTCGCCGGTGCCGAGTGCGCGGCGATCTTCGCCATCTTCACGAGCCAGGCCTGGAACATGACGTTCAGCTTCTACCAGTCCCTGGTCACGGTGCCGCACGATTTGGACGAGGCGGCGCGCGCCTTCCGCTTCTCGATTTGGCAGCGCTTCTGGCGCCTCGAGGTGCCCTTCGCCATGCCGGGCCTCGTGTGGAACATGATGATGTCCATGTCGGGCGGTTGGTTCTTCGTGGTGGCGTCCGAGGCGATCACCGTCGGCGACGAGCACATCACGCTCCCCGGGATCGGAGCCTATGTGGCGCTCGCCATCGAGCACAAGGACCTCACCGCGGTCGGCTGGGCGATCCTCGCCATGATCGTCGTGATCGTGCTTTACGACCAGTTGATGTTCCGCCCCCTCGTCGCCTGGGCGGACAAGTTCCGCTTCGAGAACGTGGCTGGTCAGCTGGCGCCCGAGTCGTGGCTTCTCGATCTGCTCCAGCGCACGCGCTTTGTCCATGCGGCGACGGCACCCGTCGGCCGCGCCATGAGCTTCCTCCTGCGCCTGCCCAACGCGCAATTCCGCGTGCCGATCGGGGTGCTGGCGCGCTTGGCTCCCTCCTCCCGCCTCGTCGATATCGTCTGGTACGCGCTTATCGCCTTGGGCGCAATGTGGACGCTCCGCGAGGTCGCCGCTTACGTGTCGGCAACGCTCTCCTGGAGCGACTTGCTTACGGCACTGAGGCTCGGCACCTACACCATGATCCGAGTCGCCGTGCTCATCGCCATTGCGACGGCCATCTGGGTCCCGATCGGCGTTGCGATCGGATTGAGGCCGCGGCTTGCGGAAAAAGTGCAGCCGCTCGCCCAGTTCCTCGCCGCCTTCCCCGCCAATCTTCTCTTCCCGGTCGCGGTCGTGGTTATCGTCCACTACGGGCTCAATCCCAGCATTTGGCTGGCGCCGCTCATGATCCTCGGCACCCAGTGGTACATCCTGTTCAACGTGATCGCGGGCGCCAGCACCTTTCCCACGGACTTCACGGAGGCGGCCAACAGTTTTCGTATCACGGGTCTGCTCTGGTGGCGCAAAGTCATGCTGCCGGGGATCTTCCCCTTCTACGTGACGGGCGCCATCACCGCCTCGGGCGGCGCATGGAACGCCAGCATCGTGGCGGAGGTGGTGAGCTGGGGCGATACCAAGCTGACGGCCCCGGGGCTCGGCGCCTATATCGCCCAGATGACCGAGGCGGCGGACTTTCCGCGCATCGTGCTGGGGATCGCGGTCATGTCCATGTTCGTCATTCTGTTCAACCGGCTGCTCTGGCGTCCGCTTTACGCATACGCCGCGCGCCGCCTGCGTCTCGACTGAGGAGGCCGCTCAAATGCTCGACACCCTTCCACCCGTGACGACAGGTCTGCTCGAGGCCCGCGGCGTGCGCCAGGCGTTCCCCAAGCCCGCGGGCGGGGAGGTGGTCGTCCTCGACAACGTCGATATCGCCTTGCGCGAGGGAGAGATCGTGGGGCTCCTCGGCCGCTCCGGCTGCGGCAAGTCGACCTTGCTCCGCATCATCGCAGGGCTCATCCGCCCGAGCGCCGGCGAGGTGCGCTACGAGGGCAAGCCCTTGCGGGGCCCCGCCGAGGGCATCGCGATGGTGTTCCAGACCTTTGCGCTCTTCCCTTGGCTCAGCGTGCTCGAGAACGCCGAGATCGGGCTCGAGGCGCGCGGCATGCCGGAAGCGCAAACGCGCCGCCGCGCGCTCCAGGCGATCGACCTCATCGGGCTCGACGGGTACGAGTCCGCCTACCCGCGCGAGCTTTCAGGCGGCATGCGCCAGCGCGTCGGCTTCGCGCGCGCGCTCGTCGTCGAGCCCAAGGTCATGCTCATGGACGAGCCGTTCTCCTCGCTCGACGTGCTCACCGCGGAGACGCTGCGCACCGACTTTCTCGACCTCTGGATCGAGAAGCGCATGCCGATGAAGGCCGTGCTGCTCGTCACCCACAACATCGAGGAGGCGGTCTTCATGTGCGACCGCATCCTCATCCTCTCCTCCAGCCCGGGCCGGATCATGGGCGAGATCAAGGTCCCGTTCGCGCATCCGCGCAGCCGGCTCGACAGCACCTTCCGCCAGATGGTCGACGACATCTACGGCCGCATGACGGCACGTCCGGCCCCCGCCCCCGGGACCGCGGTCAAGACCCCGGTGCTCGGCCTCTTCGACAAGCTGCCGCGCGTCTCGATCAACCGGCTTTCCGGCCTCATGGAAACCGTGGCGGCGGCGCCCTACAACGGCCGCGCGGACCTGCCGGCGATCGCGGCCACCCTCCAGCTCGAGGTCGACGATCTCTTTCCCATCGCCGAGGCATTACAGCTCATGGGCTTCGCCGAGCTGGCGCAAGGCGACATCCAATTGACGACGGCGGGCCGGCTCTTCGTCGAATCCGATACGCAGACGCGCAAGCGGATTTTCGCCGAACACCTCATGCGCTCGATCCCGCTCGCGGCACATGTGCGGCGCGTGCTCGACGAGCGCCCCGGCCATCGCGCGCCGCGCCTGCGCTTCGAAACGGAGATCGAGGACCATCTTCCCGAGGAGGACGCGCAGGAGACGCTGCGCGCGGTCATAAGCTGGGGCCGCTACGCCGAGCTCTTCTCCTATGACGACGAGGCCGAGATGTTCAGTCTCGAGAATCCGGCGGCCTGACGGGAGGCGGCCGCGCGAACGATCGCGGCCTCGGCGCGGCAACATACCGCAATGGGAGGCGCTATGATGAGCGTGATCGAGGCTACGCGCGCCTACGAGCGCTGGCTGCGGACGGAGCTTGACGTGGTAGCACGCGACCTCGCCTTGAAGCACACGCTCATGGCCGAGGACCTCTTCTCCTTCATGCGCGCGACCTTCTATCGCTGGGTCCCCGTGTGGCATGAGGTCTGCGCCGATCTCGTCTCGGCGCCGCGTCTGCTCGCCGTCGGTGATCTGCATGTCGAGAACTTCGGGACCTGGCGCGACGCCGAAGCGCGCCTGGTGTGGGGCATCAACGACGTCGATGAGGCGGCGCCGATGCCCTACACGCTCGATCTCGTGCGCCTGGCGGCGAGCGCACTCCTGGCAAAGCGCGGGGAGCATCTGGCGATCGCACCGAAAGAGGCCTGCAAAGCGATCCTCGACGGCTATCGCAGGCAGCTTGAGGGCGGCGGCCGTCCTTTCGTGCTGGAAGAGGACCACGGCACGCTCAGGGAGGCGGCCCTCTCCGCCGAGCGCGATCCTCAGCACTTCTGGCAGAAGATGGCGATGCTGCCCGATTTGCGTGCGCCTGCCAAGGTGAGGAAGCTGCTCGCCGCCCGCTTGCCCGACCCCCGGATGAAGTTCCGCACGGCCCACCGCATCTCCGGAACGGGCAGCCTCGGCCGGCCGCGCTATTTGGCACTCGCAGAATGGGAGGGCGCTCAGCTGGCGCGCGAGGCGAAGGCGATGCTGCCCTCGGCGTTCGGATGGGCGCTCGGCCGGCGCGACGAAGCGCTTCATTGCCACACGATCATCGCGCGCGCCGTGCGCTGCCACGATCCTTTCTTCACCTTCGGCGATCGATATCTGCTGCGCCGCCTCGGGCCACACTGCTCGCGCATCGAGCTCGCGATGCTGCCGAAGAGCAGAAACGAGAAGCGGCTTCTCGAAGCCATGGGCCGCGAGACCGCGAACCTCCATCTCGGCAGCAACTCGTCGGTCGGCGCCGTGCGCGCCGACCTCAAGGCGCGCCCCAAAGGCTGGCTCCTCGCCGCCGCGCGGGCAATGGTCAGAGCGACGGCCGCCGACTGGAAGACATGGAAGACGCGAGGGTAGGCAGGACCAATGGAATGCGACAGCCGACACATGCACGGGAGCCGATGAACGAGCGGCTCGCCGCCCACCGGGCCCTGTGGCAGACGAAGCCCGTGCTGCGCGCGGTCTATGAGGATTGCTACCGTCGCCTGCTGGAGCATTGCGCGCCCGGCGGCCCCACCCTGGAAATTGGCGGCGGCACCGGCAACCTCAAGGCGTTCCGCGCGGACATCGTCTCGAGCGACATCCAATGGGCACCCTGGCTCGATGTTGTGGCGGACGCGCACAGGCTGCCCTTCGCGGCCGCCAGCTTCCGCAATCTCATGCTGTTCGACGTGCTCCACCATCTCGAGCGCCCGCGCCTCTTCCTCGAGGAGGCGGCGCGTGTGCTCGCTCGCGGCGGCCGCCTCCTCGTCTGCGAGCCTGCCATCACGCCGCTCAGCTATCCCTTCTACCGCTTCTTCCATCCGGAGCCGGTACGGCTCGGCGATGATCCGCTCGCCGAGGGCGCCCTCTCGCGCGAGCGGGATCCCTACGACTCCAACCAGGCTATCCCCACCCGTCTTTTCGGCCGCGACCGCGCGCGTCTCGAATCCCTCGTGCCGTCCCTCGCGGTCGTGGCCTGCGAGCGCTTCAGCTTCTTCGCCTACCCCCTCTCGGGCGGCTTCCGCCCCTGGTCGGCGTTGCCGGCTTCTCTCGCGGCCCCGCTCCTCCGCCTCGAGCGCAAGCTCGAGCCCGTGCTCGGCCCGCTCATGGCCTTTCGTCTTCTCGGCGCCCTCGAGCGGCGTTGATCTCTGCTGCCGATTCTTGCGTGCCGTCGTCATCGCGCTCATTATCTCAGCCCAAGCGCCGCAATGCGCCTGAGCGACGAATCACAGCAATTTTTCATGGCTACGCGCGTCGGGCCACCGTCCGAGTCAGCGGGAGGCGCAGCCGACGCGGCGGGGGGCTCCGGCCCCTATCGCCAGGGAGAAGACGGGGAAGCGAGCATGAGGACCAAGGCCATCCTGTTCGGCAGCGACTTCGACGCCCCCCTCCCCTTCCGCGAGGTCTTCGCGCGCGAGTTCCCGGAGCTCGATTTCCGCATCTGGCCTGATGCGGGAAGGGTCGAGGACATCGAATACGCCTTGATCTGGAAGATCGACGACGGCGTCCTCCGCACGCTGCCTAATCTCAGAGCGATTCTGGCGCTCGGCGCCGGCGTCGACCAGATCCTCAAGGACCCGGCATTCCCCGCGCACGTAGTACTCTATCGCCTTCTCGATGCCGGCCTCGCCGCGCAAATGAGCGAATATGCCATCCATGCCGTGCTCGACGTCCACCGACGCATGGCGGAATACCGCGCACAGCAGAGGCGACGCGAATGGCGGCGGCTCGATGCCGTGCATCCCTCCGAGCGCACGGTCGGGGTCATGGGCCTCGGCGTGCTGGGAGCCGACCTCGCGCGCAAGCTCTCCGTGCTCGGCTTTCGCACCATCGGCTGGAGCCGCACGCCCAAGTCGTTGGACGGCGTCGGATGCTTTTATGGCGAGGGCGGCATGGCGGAGTTTCTCGGCCGCTCCGAGATCACGGTCGTTCTTTTGCCGCTCACGCCTGAGACGCAGGGCATCATCAACAGCAAGACGCTGCGACAGCTGCCGCGCGGTGCCGCCATCGTCAATATCGCGCGGGGAGGCCACGTCGTGGAGGCGGACCTTCTGGCGGCCCTCGATTCGGGCCACTTGAGCCGCGCCGTCCTCGACGTCTTCCACGACGAGCCCCTCGCCGACGACCATCCGTTCTGGACGCATCCCCGCGTCGTCGTCACTCCCCACATCGCGGCACAACCCATCGCCGAGCTCGCCATGCAGCAGATTCTCGAGACTCTCCGCCGCCTCGAGGCGGGCGAGACGCCGATGGGACGAGTCGACCCGGCCATCGGCTATTGAGCGCCGGTCGGCCCTCGTGTTCCGCGGAGACGGCGAAGCTATAATGCCCCGAGCGTGGGGCATGACGGGAGCGGGATCAAACGGCGAGGCTTGAGATGGGCAAATTGCTGGACGAGGCTGAGATCGCCGCGTTCGAGCGGGACGGCTATGTTTCCGGCATTCCCATTCTCGCGCCGGCCGAGCTCGAGCGCCTGGAGCGCAGACTCATCGACTTCGAGTCCCGCCATCCAAGCGAGCTCGGCTGGGCCCTCGACATCAAATGCAATCTCCTGCACGACTGGGTGGTCGCCGCCGGCATCAGCGAGCGGATGCTCGATGCCGTGGAAGATCTCATCGGCGCCAACATCTTCATGACGGATGCCGTCTTCCGCATCAAGGAGCCGGGCGCCGCCGTCGTCTACGATTGGCACCAGGATTCGGCGCGCATCCGGGTCGAGCCATGCTTCGTCATCGCCTATCTCTCGGTGAGCGCCGCGAGCGCGGCGAATGGCTGCCTCCAAGTGGTCCCGGGGACGCACCGCGCCGTCCAGCCCTTCCGCGTCGTGGAAAATTCCCCGGGTCAGCCTCAGCGGCGCGTGGCGCGACTTGCCGCGCCCGACAGCTCGCGCGCCCGCCTCTTGGAGCTCGCGGCAGGCGAGGTCGCCTTCTTCTCCGGGAACCTGGTCCATGGCTCGGGCCCCAACCGCTCGGCCGACCGGCGCATCGCCATCCTCTACGATTACACCGCGGCGCATGCCCGTCAGAGCGTCGGACGCGGCTCAGGACAACTCGTCCGCGGCCGCGACGATTGGCATCATTTCGGGCATGAGCCGTTCCCCAGCCCGGACTTCACGCCCGAGAGCGCCGCCACGCGCCGCCGCGTCCTGCGTGACTATCCGGAGAATCCGTTAATGGGCCCGCGCGAGCCCGGGATTCCCCTCCGCTTCCCGGACGCGACGGAGGGCCCCTATGCGGAGCGCGCGTGAGCCGCTGCCGCTAAAGCCCTGTTTCAGGGAGGAGCCGCGTGCCGTCGATCATGCGGGAATAGCGGAATGGGCGCGGATCGACGATCGGCGTCTCGCCGGCAATGAGGTCCGCCGCAAGCCGTCCGGCCGCCGGAGCGATGCCGAAACCGTGACCGCTGAAGCCGGCCGCGATGTAGAGCCCCTTGGGCGTCTCTACGGGGGAAATCACCGGCACTGCGTCCGGCGTCGCATCGATCATCCCCGCCCAGGTCTCGGCAATCTTCATGTCGCGAAGCGCTGGATAGGCGGCTTTGAGATTGGCGAGTGCCGTCTCCAGCACGTCGCGGTCGGGGGCTGGGTCCAGCACGCGCACCGCCTCGAAGGGCGAGGGCTGGTCGAGCGCCCACTTGCGCGGGGTACGGAGCGCCTGGAAGAAGGGTGCGCCGAACGTGATTCTGAGCGTAACCCCGCCCTGGCGATAGGCGGGCCAGAACGCGCGCATATAGCGGAAGGCATCCGGCGTGAGGTCGAAGCTCGCGGCCCCGCGCAGGCCCACCGTGTAGCCGCCGTCGAGGCGGCGGCGCATGCCGAAGCCAGGCGCGCTCACCGGGGCGCTCAACACCTCGGGTGCCGGTGCCGTGCGCAGGACGGAGGCGCGCACGCTCAACTGCGGCAGATCGAGACCGTGGCGCCGGCAGAAGAGCGATGACCACGCACCCGCCGCGCAAAGCACGGCGCGCGTGCGGATGGCGCCCGTCTCGGTCACCACCGTCGCGACGGCACCCGCCTCGGTCTCGATTCCGCGCGCGGCGCAGCCCTGGTGCAGCGAGGCACCGAGCCGGCGCGCCGCTTCCGCGATAGCGGGTGCCGCCTTGGCGGGCTCGGCCCGCCCATCGCTCGGCGTATAGAGGGCGCCGAGCCATTTCTCCTCGCACCCCGGCATCATGGCCGCAGCCTCGGCGCCGCTCAGAAGGCGGGTATGAAGCTGATATTGCCGCGCCTGTTCGAGCCAGCGTTCCCAACGGGCGAGCTCGGCGGCGTCCTTGGTCACATAGATGAGGCCGGTGCGGCGGAAGCCGGTCTCGGCGCCGATCTCCTCGTTCAGGCTGCCCCAGAGCGCCAAGCTTTCCTTGATGAGCGGAATTTCCCGGGTGTCGCGGCCTTGTTGGCGGCACCAGCCCCAATTACGGCTCGACTGCTCCGCGCCGACGCGCCCCTTCTCGACGAGAACGACGGAAAGCCGCTTCTTCGCGAGGAAATAGGCCGCAGCGCAGCCGATGATGCCGCCGCCGATGACCACGACATCGGCGGAAGCCGGAACCTTGCCATCGCTGCGCACCGCATCGACCGGCGGGGACATGTTTCTCCTCCTGCGATGGCAGGCGGAAGGGGCACCTAGAGGCCGATCATGGGGAGGGGCCGATTGGGCGTCAATCCGAATCCGTGCCGCGAAGCGCTCCTCGCACCCGGTGCTGCTGCTCTGCCCTTAGAGCGCTCGGCGCACCAAAGAAAACCCGCGCGGCGAGCCGCGCGGGAGTTTTTAGGGAAATACGCGAACGGGTACTTCGCATACATGAACAAATTAGTCCGAGGGACATATCCTGTCAAGGGAAAAAGCTATGGGCTCTACAATTTTTACACCAGCCGCACCTTGTGCTCGGCCATGTGCATGGCGCTACTGCTTGTTGAGTTCAATCCGCGGTGCGCAATCGCGCTTGCCATAGCCCACGCACTCCTGGGTCTTGTTCCAATCGATGAAGGCCGAGGCCAGCCAATAGAGAAGGCCGATGCCGACGATCACCGCGACGATGGCGAGGTAGCTGCTGCGGCCCTGCGAATCGTCGTCCGGCTCGCTCCCGCTCATTTTCTGCGGCTTTCCCGAGCTCTCACTCCGACGCCGTGTCGGCGGCAGGACTGCCTCCGGGAGAGCGCGGCCGATATTGGCGGTTGAGCTCGATGGACGGGGTGCAGTTGCGCTTGCCCATGGTGACGCAGGTCTGAATTTTGTCCCAATCGGAAAAAAGCACGGAAAGCCAATAAAACAGGGCGACCCCGATGAGCACGATGAGCAGCATGAGATACTCGCGCAGAATGGAGCTGCGCGGGCCGCGCCCGCTCTCCAGCGGATCGTTGTCATTGGCGGCAGCCGCCGTGACGCGGCGCCCCCGGGTCTGCAATTCGCGCCTCATGCGCGGCCTTTTGCCTGTCGGAACCTCGTCGGGCTGCCTTGGCGGGACGCGAGCTCAGCCCGCATTGCACCTTGCCCTCGCCCTCATCATAGCAGGAGTTCCCCGCGAAGGCGCCAAAAGCGACTCGCCGCCCGGGCTTTCGAGCCGGCCCACCTCGAAGACAGGAATCGGCGGCTTTCCCAGGAAAAGGCCCAGCATAAAAGCCGCGCCGTGCCTAGAAATCACACCAGATTAGTGTTGGAATCCGGGCGAAAGCGCTAGAATGCAATGGCGGGCTACCCCCTGCGAGGCCTGCCTGTCGAGGGGAGGAACCGAGCAGCATGAGCCTGCTTAAGGAGATGCGCGAGGCGCGTGGCCTCAGCCAGCCGGGACTCGCCAGGCTCGCGCGCACCTCACAGCAGCAAATCGATCGCCTCGAGAAAGGCCAACGTAGATTGACGCTCCCTTGGGCGCGGCGGTTGGCACCCTTGCTCGGCGTCGACGCTCATGAGCTGCAGCCGGTCGATGCCTACGGGACGGCGAGCGTGGTCGGCTATGTCGGTGTCGGCGAGGAGGTCTTCTTTTTTTTCGACGGGGACGCGGGCGCAGCGCTCGAGAACGTCCTCGCCCCGCCCGGCGAGCACGACACGGTCGCGTTGCGCGTGCGGAGCGACAGCGCGAGCCCGCGCTATCGCGAGGGCGAGATCATCTTCTACTCGCGCACGCGTGGCCGCGCGGCGGCGAAGTGCCTGTACGAGGACTGCGTCGTGCGTCTCTCCGACGGGCGCACGTTCCTCAAATTGATCGAGCCGGGCAGCGAACCGGACAGCTACGTGCTGCGTTCCTACGCTTCCGCGACTCCGCTGCTGGTCAACTGCAAGGTCGAGTGGATGGCACCCGTCGCCTGGCGCGGACCCAGGCGATAACGGCCGTTTCAGCAAGTTCGTCGCGGGAATGCGACGCCGCGAAAGTCGCATCGCGAGGTTTTTATTACATCACGCGACATTTTTAGTTACACTTTTTCATGGTGATCGCGCATGCGCGGGATCGCTCTTGCTGTCACAACCGAAGTTGGGGGTTCACATGCCTGCACCCAAACGAAGGAAGAGACCGGCGGCGAAGGCCGCAAAACGCACGACGAAGAGAAGGACGGCCCGCAGGTCGACCGCGGCAAAGAGGCCGGCGCGCCGGAAGACCGCTCGCAGATCCACCCGCAAAACCTCGCGGGCCAAGAAGAGGTAGCCGCGGGAGCGAAGCGGAGACGGCGGTCGCGGCGGGCGACCGCACTCACCTGCTGCGCCGACCGGCGCCCCCGACGATGCCGGGGACCATGTCGCCGCCGCTTTTCCCGATAAGATTTCGGCGCGAGCGTGCAGGTCCGTCCTGCTGAGCTCGTCTCTTGCGCGCTCGCGCCGTCATCGCGGACGCGGAATCGCGGGCGCTCCCGCTAGCACACGCTGCCTCAACGCGACAAAGCCGCTTATGAAACATCCGCCGAGCGGCGCTCTTGGCGAGTGGCCCAGCGAGCGCCTGCGCAGCTGGGGTGCGGGCGGCATCCGGCGTTGATCACTTTCGTATGCTTAAAGGCGTTTGTAGACACAAGGCGCTCTCGCCGACGCCTCGAACGTGCGCCTGACGCGGCCGTGCGCCGACCAATTGCCGGGCTCTCGCATGAGCGAGCGGCTGCGGCCCGGCACCAACAGAGACCACGCGCGCTCGGCGCCTGGGCGTGCCGCCGTCATTTGCATCGAGCGCGCGCAGGCGATGAGGGCTCGCGCGCGGCAATCGCCGGGGAGCCGGCTGCGCCGCCCGCGCGCTGCGTCGCGACGCGCACCTCGATGCTTGCCTTTGCACGCGGGATGCGGAACGCCCTCGGCGTCCATGGATCGGCGCCACCGCGCCGGTGGCAAAGCGAGGCTTGCATTGCCCGGGCTCGAGCGCTTGTCGCCCTCGCTCATGCCGCCCTGGTGCCGCGCGCCGTACGCCCGCCGAGCTTGCTAGAGGAGCGCGTTCCCGCGCAAACCCGCGACAGCACCGCTCGCCGCAATCAACGCAGGCGATCTTCTCCTCACACCGCACGACGCGGGAGCCTCATCGTGACGGCACGCCAAGCGGCAAATCGCGACTCGGGTCGCCGAGTCGCGCGCTTTTCGCCCATTCGAGCGCATCAAGCAGCCGATCCTGGCCCCAAAAGATTTCTTCGCCGACTGCGAAGCTCGGCGCGCCGAAGATACCGTGCCGTTGCGCTTCTTCGGTCTGAGAGTGCAAGGCCTCCTTGATCTCGGGCGAAACCGCGCGCGCAAGGGCGTGCTCTGCGTCGACGTCGAGAGAGCAGAGGATCGGCTGCAATTCCGGCGGCGACGCGATGTCGCGGTCCTCCGCAAAGTTTGCGCGGAATACCGCCTTGCTGAAGGCGACACCCCAGCCTTCGCTCAAGCCGACAAGCGTCGTGCGCGCGGCGAGGAGGCTGCTCCGCGGAAATTGGCTCGGGCGCTTCCACCCCAACCCCTGCCGCGCGCAAAGGCGCTCGAGGTCGCGCCACATGTAGCGGCCCTTGGCCGGATAGAGGTTGAAGGGCGAATCGCCCCAGCCTTGTCCCGCGAAGATCGGCCCGAGGAGAAACGGCCGCCACTCGAGCGCGACGCCGGCCCCTTGCGCGAGCCGCTCGATCGTCATGGCCGCGAGGTAGGAATAAGTACTCGCGAACTCATACCAGAAGGCGAGCCGCGGAGCGGAGGGCGGCGGCATGATTTCCCTATGCCTCGCGATCGTGGCGCTCATTGCGCGGGATGCCCCGCACGGCTCCTGTTCCCGAAGCCCTCCGGCCAAGCGCTCCGCCAAGGTCAATAGAGCGGCGGTCGGGAGGGAGTCGGCACATGGTGATGAGCCGCAAGCTAACACCAATCTGGCGTTAACTTCTCGGTCGCACGCGTCTCCGGGACCGGACGCCCCATCCTCAAGCCGGCAAAACTCGACGCCATCCTCCGCTCGAGCGACGCCGCGGCCAGCGCCCGACGCAGGCAAGCGGCGGCTAGGCCGCCTTGTTGTCGCGCTTGATGTAGGCGGCCTCGCAGTGCTTGGCGCAGTAAGGCCGTCCCGCCTCGATCGGCGCACCGCAGAACTTGAAGTCCTCGGTCGAGGGATCTCCGATCGGCCATTGGCAAGTCGGACCCTTGTGTTTTGCGCGCCGCACGATCGGGGTCTCCGAGCGAATCGGCGAGGGGCGACCCGCCAAGCCGAGACGGTGCGCCTTGCCGATCACCGCATTGCGCGTGACCGAGCCGAGCTGCTGCGCGATCTGGCTGGCCGAAAGCCCCTGGTCCCAGAGACGCTGCAAGGTTAGGACCTCTTCCTCTGTCCAACTCATGCCACACCTCAACACATCTAGTAGGATTGCACCCTGTCAATCACAACATAATGGGGTAGGCAGCAAGAGTCACATCATTTTTCCAAAGCTTGCCCAAAGCGCGAGAGCGCGTGCCGTTTTGGCAGAAAAAGCCTGAACTATGTCATTGCTGCCAAAGATCTCCCTCGGCACAATGGCGCCATGACTAAGCTCATGCCGCTCGAGAGCCGCCCCGCCGGTCAACCGTGCCGGCGCCGCATCGCCTTCGTTATCTTTTCCGATTTCCAGCTTCTCGATCTCACGGGCCCCCTTGCCGTTTTCGACTCGGCGGCGCGCTTCCTCGCCCAAAGAGGGACGCTTTCCGACGCGGCCTATCCCGTGCTGGTTCTCGCCGGCTCCGCAGGCCCGGTAAGGAGCTCGGCCGGCCTCGAGGTCGCCGCCGCACGAGACTATTTCGGCTGCGAGGAGGAGATCGACACCCTCATCGTGGTGGGCGGCCAAGGCAGCCGCCGTGCCGCCGAGGACACGGCGCTGCTCGCCTGGCTCCGCACCATGGCGCCGCGGGTGCGCCGCTTGGGGTCGATCTGCACGGGCGCCTTCGTGCTTGCCGGCGCCGGCCTGCTCGACGGCAAGCGCGCGACCACCCATTGGGCCTCGTGCCGAACGCTTGCGAGCCGCTACCCTTCGCTCAACGTCGATGCGGATGCCATCTATGTGCGCGACGGCAATATCTTCACCTCGGCCGGCGTCACTGCCGGCATGGACCTCGCCTTGGCTCTGGTCGAGGAGGATTGGGGCCGCGAGCTGGCGCTCACGGTGGCGCGCTGGCTCGTCATGTTCGTGAAGCGCCCGGGCGGCCAGTCCCAGTTCAGCGCGCAGCTTGCAGCCCAGCGCGCCGAAGCGCCGGCAATATCCACGCTTCAGGAATGGATCCTCGCCCATCTCGCGGAGGACCTCTCGGTGCCGGCGCTCGCCGTGCGCGCGGCGATGAGCGGGCGCAACTTCGCGCGCGTCTTCCTCAGCGAAACCGGCCTCACTCCCGGCGCTTTCGTAGAGACGGCCCGTCTCGAGGCGGCGCGCCGGCAACTCGAGGACTCAAGCCATCCGATCGAGCGGGTGGCGCGCGATTCCGGCTTCGGCAACGCGGAGCGCCTACGCCGCACCTTCCTCCGACGTCTCGGCGTTTCCCCGCTCGACTATCGCCGGCGTTTCCGCTTTGCCTCGCGTCCCGCCGCCCGCACAACCCCCGCACGAGAAGGAGCACCCGCGTGACGCTCATGACCGGCATTCTCCTCTTCGACGACGCCGAAGAGCTCGACGTGGTCGGGCCGTGGGAAGTGTTCGCCATGGCCGCCAAGGGCAAGCCCGGTGACCGCGTCGTCACCATCGCCGCGCGCACGGAGCTCGTGCGCTGCGCCAAGGGCATGCGCATCTTTCCCGATCACGGCTTCACCGACGCCCCGGCGCTCGACATATTGGTGGTGCCCGGCGGTCAAGGCACCCGCCGCGAAGTCGATAACACGGACCTGCTTTCCTGGATCGCCGAGGCGAGCCGGCCGTGCCGTTTCGTGACGAGCGTGTGCACCGGCTCGCTCCTGCTGAGCGAGGCGGGTCCCGCGCGCGGCAAACGCGTCGCCACCCACTGGGCCTTTGCCGATACGCTCGAGAAGCGCGGCACGGCGCAAGTGGTGCGCGGCGTCCGCTTCGTGCGCGACGGCAATGTGGTGACCTCCGCCGGGGTCTCCGCCGGCATCGACATGTCGCTCTGGCTCGTCGGCCAGGTCTACGGCCCCGCCTACGCGCGCGAGGTCCAACGCAACATGGAATACGACCCCGCCCCGCCCTACACGGCGGAGGCCTAGCCGCCTCCCCTTAGCAAGGCAAGGCTTGTGATGGCACGATGCCCGGACTAACGTCTGGGGCGGCGAAAGAGGGCTTTTCCCGACCTCTGACGGAGCGCGCATGGGGACGCTGGTTCAGATCGCGCCAGAACGCTTGCTCCTGCTCCTGGGGCTCTCCTTCTTCTTCGGGATGGCCTTCGAGGAGTACTACGGCGAGCTCTCGACGAAGCCGCCCGGCGGGGTGAGGACTTTCCCGCTCCTCGCCTTCTCGGGCGCCGGGCTCTTTATCCTCGAGCCGCAGCCAGCACTCCCCTTCGCCGCCGGCCTCTTGGCACTCGCGTCCTGGCTCTTCCTCTACTACCGCCAGAGCATGCGGGAGAGCGCGCGCACCGGCGCGACGGCCGGACTGGTGGTACCCGTCAGCAACCTCTTTGCCTATCTGCTCGGACCGCTCGTGCTCGCGGCCCCCGTCTGGGCGGGCATCGGCTTCACGGTGGTCGCGGTCCTGCTGCTCGGCGCACGCGACCCGCTCCATAAGCTCGCCCGACGCATCCCCCGCGGCGAGATTGCGACCCTCGGCAAATTCCTCATCTTGACCGGCATCGTGCTCCCGCTTCTTCCCAACACGCCGGTGACGGGCCTCACCAGCATCACGCCGTTCCAGGTTTGGCTCGCCGTGGTCGCGGTGAGCACGCTTTCCTACGCAAGCTATCTTGCCCAGCGCTACGTCGCGCCGCGGGAGAGCAGCCTCTTGGCCGCCTTGCTCGGCGGGCTCTATTCATCGACCGCGACGACGGTGGTCCTCGCCCGCCGGCTGCGCAAGCCCGGTAGCGATACCGCCGACATCCAGGCCGGCATCGTGCTCGCGACCGCGGTCATGTATGTGCGCCTTGTCGTCGTGGTCGGCGCGTTCAACCTGCCGCTCGCGCGAGCGCTCTTGCCGTCCCTTGCGGTGCTCTCGCTCGCGGCCGCTCTGATCGCGGGTTTGCTCTACTGGAGACATGGTTCACGCAAACGCGCCGACACGATCGCCGCGGCCCCGGGCAACCCGCTCGAGCTTACCACGGCCCTGCTTTTCGCGCTTCTCTTCGTGATCACCTCGCTCGCCTCGAGCTGGGTGCAAGGCGAGTTCGGCAGTCGCGGCCTTTATTGGCTCGCCGCCATTCTCGGCGTCTCGGACGTCGATCCCTTCGTCCTCTCGTTGGCACAGGGTGCCGTCAAGGGGGCACCCCTCCCGCTGCTGACGGCGGCAATCCTGGTTGCCGCCTCCTCCAACAACGCGCTCAAGGCGCTTTACGCCATCGTCTTCGGCCGCGCCCGCACGGGCGCATTGCCGGCCGCCATCCTGGTGGCTTTGGGGGTCGCCGGAATCGCCATCGTGCTCGGGCTCGCGGCGGCGCAGGCCCCGGGCTCACCCTAGCCCTGCGAGGCGCCTCCGATCAGCCGAAATTGGCGACGAGCCGAGCCTGATCGATGTAGGGCTTGGCCTCCTCCGCCTTGCCCTGCGTGCATAGCTCATTCGCCTTGGCGAGGAGCGCCTTTGCCTCCGCCTCGGCCTTGTCGCCGAGCATGGCGAGGGGGATCATGGCCTGCACGTCCTTCTCGTCCTGACCGCAGGCAAAGGTGCTGCGCGCCGGAAGCGCCAACGTCGCCAAGAGGACCATTGCAACAAAGAGATGGCGAACCATGGTCATTCTCCCATCCGTCGCCCGTGACAACGAGTAGCCATTGTACCGCAGTGTTTACCGAATAAGAAAATTTAAATTGAGCGATCTCAATGCGAGCGAAAGAGGCTCAACCTCTCTACGGTTTTACCGCGGGTCAAGACAAACCGCTCTAGGCGTTGACGTCGACGACCGTGCGGCCGCGTACCTGGCCCTTGAGGATGCGCGGACTCAATGCCGCCACCTCGGCAAGCGGGACCTTGCTGATCATGGCATCGAGCTTGTCGAGCGGCAGATCGCGCGCGAGCCGCGCCCACGCGCCCACGCGCAGCTCCATCGGACACATGACCGAATCGATGCCGAGCAGATTGACGCCGCGCAGGATGAACGGGAGCACGGTCGTCGGCAGATCGTTGCCGCCCGCGAGGCCGCAGGCGGCGACGCTGCCGCGATAGTTGATCTGGGCGAGCACGTTGGCGAGCGTATTGCTCCCGACCGTATCGACGGCACCCGCCCAGCGCTCCGCGAGAAGCGGCCGCGTCGGCTTCTCGGCAAGCTCGCCGCGAGCGACGATCGTGGCGGCGCCAAGCCCCTTGAGGTAGGCCTCCTGATCGGCGCGCCCGGTCGAGGCGGCGAGCCTATAGCCGAGCTTGGCAAGCACGGCGAGAGCCACGCTGCCGACCCCGCCCGCCGCCCCCGTCACCAGCACTTCGCCCTTGTCCGGAGCCACCCCGTGCGCCTCGAGCGCCAGCACGCACAGCATCGCGGTGAAGCCGGCGGTGCCGATAGCCATGGCCTGAAGCGTGCTAAGCCGCTCGGGCAGCCGCACGAGCCACTCCGCCTTGACCCGCGCCTTCTGGGCATAGCCGCCCCAGTGGACCTCGCCCACGCGCCAGCCGGTCAGGACCACCTTGTCGCCGGGTGCGAATTTCGGCGAGCTCGAGCTCTCGACGGTTCCGGCGAGATCGATGCCGGGGACGTGCGGATACTGGCGCACGAGCCGTCCGAGGCCGCCGAGAATGAGGCCGTCCTTGTAGTTGAGCGTCGAATATTCGACGCGCACGACGACGTCGCCGGGCGGCAGCTCGCGCTCCTCGAGCGCCTTCACGCTGGCCGTGACCTTGCCGCCCTGCTCCTCGAGCCAGACCGCCTTGAAGCTCATGCGCCTGCCTCCGCCCCTGGTCCCCAGAGAGAGCCCTCCCGTCAGCGGAGTGCTTCGAGAATGCTCGCGTAATTGGCCACACCGGCGCCGCCCATGTTGAACACGCCCGCGAGTTGGGCGCCCGGAATCTGCATGCCGCCCGCCTCGCCGCGCGCCTGGAGTGCCGCCATGATGTGCATGGAGACCCCCGTGGCGCCGATCGGATGGCCCTTGGCCTTGAGCCCACCCGAAGGATTGACCGGGAGCTTGCCGTCCTTCTCGGTCCAGCCTTCCTCGATGGCGCGGTATCCTTCGCCGGGCTTGGCGAGGCCCATGGCCTCGTACTGCATGAGCTCGGCGATGGTGAAGCAGTCGTGGGTCTCGACGAGGTCGAGATCCTCGATGCCGAGGCGCGCCTCGCCGAGCGCTTGGCGCCACGCCTCGCCGCAGCCCTCGAGCTTCGTCATGTCGCGCCGGCTCATCGGCAGGAAGTCGTTGACGTGCTGAGCGGCGCGGAAGAAGACGGCCTTCTTCATCGAGAGCGCCGTCTCGACGCTGGCAAGCACGATGGCGGCGGCGCCATCGGAGACGAGCGAGCAATCGGTGCGACGCAGCGGCGGCGCCACGAGCGGGTTCTTGTCGCTGACCGTACGGCAGAACTCGTAGCCCAGATCCTTGCGGATCTGGGCATAGGGATTGGCGACGCCGTTCTTGTGATTCTTGGCGGCAATGCGCGCGAGCGCATCCGAGCGATCGCCGTATTTCTGGAAATAGAGCTGTGCCAAGCGGCCGAACACGGCCGCGAAGCTGCCGCACTGGGCGCGCTCCTCCTTCGCGTAGCTCGCCTTCATGAGAAGCCCGCCCAGCACCTCGCCGGTCACCTCGCTCATCTTCTCGACGCCGACCACAAGTGCCAAACGCGCATCGCGCGCCTTGATGGCGCCGATGCCCGCGTGCACCGCGGCCGAGCCGGTGGCGCAGGCGTTCTCGACGCGCGTCGCCGGCTTGAAGCGCAACGCGTCGTCCGCTTGAAGCACCAGCGAGGACGGGAAATCTTGATAGACGAAGCCGCCGTTGAAATTGCCGATGAAGATGCGGTCGATGTCCTTGGCCTCGATCCCGGCATCGGCAATGGCGCCACGCGCCGCCTCGACGATCATGCTCTCGAGGTCGTCCGTCTCGCGCTTGCCGAACGGCAGGTGCTTCCAGCCGACGATGCAGGCGGTCATGGCTCGCTCCATCTTAAAATTGCGCGTGCGGCGGCGGCGGCCGCGGCACCTCGGTAGACCGCCCCGGCCTTCGCGTTGCGCTGCACGATAGCAGACAAGTGGGTCCGGGGAAACCGGGAGAAGGGAGTGATAGCCTCAGAGCCCGAGCGAAAGCACGGTTGCGATCCTCGCGCAAGACGGGTTGAATGTGCTTGGCTCGATGGGGGCAGCGATGATCGAAAGGCAGGTCGAGATCGCGACGAAGGCAGGCCGCATGGACAGCTTCATCTGCCATCCGGAGCGCGCGCGCCGGTCGCCGGCCATCATCTTCTACATGGATGCGCCCGGCATCCGGGAGGAGCTGCGCGACATGGCCCGGCGGCTCGCGACCGTCGGCTACTACGTCCTGCTGCCCAACCTTTACTACCGCAGCGGCAGCGGCACGGCACTCGACGCGAGCGTGCTTCAGGACGGCAGCAAAGAGCGGCAGCGCATGTGGGACCTCGTCAAGAGTCTCGACAACGGCCTCGTCATGGAGGACACCGAGGCAATGCTGGGCTTCCTCGACCGCCAGCCCGAGGTCAAAGGCGAGGCACTCGGCTGCGTCGGCTACTGCATGAGCGGCCCCTTCGCCTTCAGCGCGGCGGGGCGCTTCCCCGAGCGCTTCGCCGCGGCCGCCTCGGTCTACGGCGTGAGGCTCGCGACCGAGCAAGCGGACAGCCCCCATCTTTTGGCGAGCAAGATCAAGGGCGAGCTCTATTTCGCCTGCGCCGAGGTCGACAAATATGCGCCAGCTTCCATGATCGCGGAGCTCCGCACCGCCCTCGAAAAGGCAGGGCCAACCTTCGAGATCGAGATCTACCCCGGCACCGAGCACGGCTTCGCCTTCCCGCAACGATACTGCTACGACAGAAGCGCCGCGGAACGGCATTGGGAGCGGCTCTTCGCCCTCTTCGGCCGCCGGCTCATGGGGACGGGGCCCGCTTCGCCAACTTCCCGTCCCGGCCGGCCGGCGTGACGAGCGAAAGCCATCCGCCGGGCACGGCCGCGTCCGCGAGCGGACTTTGGGAGATCCTCCTCGTCTTCCTGCGCTTGGGCCTCACGTCCTTCGGCGGCCCGGTCGCCCACCTCGGATATTTCCGGGAGGAGTTCGTGGCGCGCCGGCGCTGGATCGACGAGCGCGCCTACGCCGATCTCGTGGCCCTCTGCCAATTCCTGCCCGGCCCCGCCAGCAGCCAAGTGGGCTTTGCCATCGGCCTCTTGCGCGGCGGGATTGCCGGCGCGTTGCTTGCCTGGCTCGGCTTCACCCTTCCCTCCGCACTCGCGATGACGCTGTTCGGCTACGGTATCGGCGCCTATGGCACCCTGCTCGCCTCGGGTCTTCTTCACGGCCTCAACGTCGTCGCCGTCGCGGTCATCGCACTGGCCGTATGGAGCATGGGCCGCACGCTGGCACCCGATCGCCCGCGCATGACGATTGCGATCCTCGCGACGCTCCTGGTCCTCATCTGGCCGGGCTCGCTGAGCCAGATCGTGGCGATCCTCGCCGGTGCCATCGCCGGCTTTCTCCTCTTCAAGGCCGATCCCGCCGGCGACATCAAGGCGACACCCACGAGGGTCGGCCGACGGACCGCCGTCGCCAGCCTCGTGCTCTTCTTCCTCTTGCTCGGCGCGTTGCCGATCATAGCCGGGCTCTCGACAAACCACGCGCTTCAGCTCTTCGACCGCTTCTATCGAACCGGCTCCCTCGTGTTCGGCGGCGGGCACGTGGTGCTGCCGCTGCTCCAGTCCGCCGTCGTCCCGCCGGGCTGGGTGACGAACGACGCCTTTCTCGCGGGCTACGGTGCCGCGCAGGCCGTGCCGGGACCGCTCTTCACCTTCGCGGCTTACCTCGGAACGGTGATGACGCCGGGACCGAACGGCTGGCTCGGCGCCATCCTTTGCCTCGTCGCGATCTATCTGCCGACCTTCCTCCTTGTCAGCGGCGCAGTCCCCTTCTGGGACTATGCGCGCGCGCATCCCGCGCTCCGCTCGGCCCTCGTCGGCGTGAATGCCGCGGTCGTGGGCCTCCTCCTTGCCGCACTCTACCGACCGGGATGGACGAGTGCCGTCGCCGGCACGGGCGACTTCATGCTCGTGCTGGGCGCCTTCCTGCTGCTCGCTTTCTGGCGCACGCCGCCGTGGCTCGTCGTCATCCTCACGGCGATCGGCGGATGGCTCGTCGTTGTCGTTTAGTCGCGTGCGATGGGGAGGTTAACGGCGATAGAGGCCGAAGGGGCCGGTGTCCCATCCATTCGGCGCGAATTGAGGCGGCCTGCTCGGGTCGATGTAAGTGGAGGCTGGTCCGCCGGCACTGCCGCCGGTGATCGAGAAGCTGAAGCCCGAGTTGCCAAAGCTGTAGCCCGATGTCCCGTTCGGCTGGCTGGTCAGCCGCTGCATCGGCGCCTGATCGCCGGGATCGGCGAGCCGCTGGTTGCCGTCCGAAGTTATCGGGGGGACAGGCTCGAGTGTAAAGGCGTAGGCACTGCCCCCGCCGACGAGGGCGGCAAGTGCGAAGAGGAATAGGCCCGTTGCGAAACGTTCCACGAAACTGCCTTCCCAATGCCGGCGATAGCGCCGATTTCGTCTAGAGTCTAGCGCGCCGCGTGCAAATTGCAAGGACGGGCTTCAATTCCTGGTACTAAGTTCCCTGCAAAACCCTGCGCTTTGCCTCCGCATCGATGGCGGCGGTGAGATCCGGCCGCGTCGCGGCGAGCTCGCGGAAGTGGACGATGTCGAGGGCGAGCAGCACGCTTGGGCGCCGTGCCACTGCGGTGGCTGTGCGCGCCCCGCCGGTGATGAGCGCGATTTCGCCGAAGAAGCTGCCGGGGCCGAGGATGACGGGCTCGGGCTTCACCTGGATCTCGATCTCGCCCTCCACGATGAAATACATGCAATCCCCCGGCGCCCCTCGCCGCACCACCACGGCCCCGGGCGTGAACTCGATAGGCTTCAAGAGGTGCACCACCTCGGCGATCGTGACCGCCTCCAATTTCTCGAAATAGGGCACTTTCGCGACGAGGTCCCAGGTCTTGAGAAAATCGTGGCGGCGCATCTCCTTGGCGAATTCGGTCGCGAGAATACCGGCCCAGAGGGCGAAGACGAGGATGCCGCAAACCATCACCCCTCCGGCGAGGAAGCGGCCGAGTGGGGTCTGCGGCACGGCGTCGCCATAGCCCGTCGTGGTCAGCGTCGCGATCGCCCACCACAGCGCCTGGGGTACGCTGCCGAAGGTCTCGGGCTGCCCCGGTGCCTCGATGACGTAGGCGAGGACGGCGGCGACGAGGAGGACGGCAAGGAAGGCGACGAACACCGCCAAGAGCGGCTCGCGCGCCTGTCGCAGCACGCGGCCGAGCACGCCGAGGCGCGGCGCATGGCGGCCGAACTTGAGGATCCAGAAGGTGCCGAAGAGCCGTGCATGGGCCGCATCGCTCATCACGAGAAGGGCGACAAGGAGCGGCAGCCACGCGAGGAGATCGATGATGCCCGCACTAGAAGTGACCCAGCGCAGCCGTGCCTCGCCCGGGGAAAGCACGTCCGGGGCGAGGCCCAACTCGGGTGCAAAGGCGAGCCGCAGCCAATACTCGACGGCAAAGAGCAGGACGACGGCGTAAGTGACCGCCGCGAGGAGCGTGCCGGCCGCCGCGGTGACCGAGGTCACGGTGCCGAGCACCACGGCGACCATCCCGAGCGAGAGCGCCACGCCGTGCACCATATGGAGCGCGCGCGCGGACCGGCTTGAGCCCTCGAGCTGCAGCGTCTCTACGATGAAGGTCTTTGCGCTCACCGCTCTCTTCGCCCCGTAAAAGCCGCCCGACGCTGCGCGGCCGACTGCTGCGTCTCGGCCCCGCCCGGGAGCAATCTACCTCCCGTAACGGCCAGGCGCCACGATACCGTGCTCGGCGCTCAGCCGGCAGACCGGGTCCCCGCGGCGCGCCAAGCCCGCGCGCGTCCTCGCGCGGGCGTCACACGCCAAGCCCGCGCGCCTGCTCGCGCGGGCGTCACACGCCAAGCCCGCGCGCCTGCTCGCGCGGGCGTCACACATAGATCCTGAGGCGCCGCTCGAGCACCTGCGTGAGCGCGCCCACCGCGCTCGTCATCGCGTAGTACATGACGCCGATGGTGAAAAAGACCGCGAAATTCTGGAAGGTCGAGCTGATCACCATTTGGGCGGAGAGGAAGAGCTCCTGCACGGTGACGAGCGAGACGAGGGCGGAGTTCTTGGTAAGCGCCACGAATTCGTTGCCGAGCGGAGGCAGCATACGCAGGAGCGCCTGCGGAAAGACCACGAAGCGCAGCGTCTGCCGATGGGAGAGGCCGAGCGCCTTGGCAGCCTCGACCTGGCCCCGGTCGATCGACTGGACGGCGCCGCGCACGATCTCGCTCTGATAGGAGCCCGAGTAGAAGGCGAGCGTGCCGACGGCCGCGACCATCGCCGGCACTTCGATCCCCACTTGCGGAAAGGCGTAATAGACGAAGAAGAGCTGCACCACGAAGGGCGTCCCGCGGATCACCGAGACGTAAGTGGCGGCAGCTCCGCTGATGAGCCTCCGCCGGGACAGCTTGGCGAAGCCGCCGACGAGGCCGCAAACGACGCCAAGTGCCAACGCGAGCGCGACAACCTCGACCGTCCTGGCAGCGCCCGCGAGGAGGAAAGGCAGCGCTTTGATGATGGTCTCGAGCCCGAGCGCCGTCATGCGGGGCCTCCCTCAGGCTCAAGTGCCCGCGCCGAACCATTTCTCCTGCAGCTGCTTCACGGTGCCGTCCTTCTCGAGCGCCGCGAGCGCCTCGTTCACCGCCGCGAGCAGGTCCTTGTCCTCCTTGCGCACCGCGTAACCGTACATCTCGCGGGTGAGGAGGAAATCGGCGAGCTTCGCCCCGCCGTGGATCTTGATGTAGTAGCGTGCGGCGGGATAGCCGGTGACGACGGCATCCGCGCGTCCGCTCGGGAGCGCCTGGAACATCTGGTCGTTGGTCTGCGCGATGACCAGCTCGGCCTTGGGAAAGGTCTGCTTGAGATAGTCGACCGACTTGGTGCCGACCTGGACCGACAGCCGCTTGCCGTCGAGGTCCTCGGGCTTCTTGATGCGGGTCTCATCGGGCTTGAGCATCACGCTGAGCCCGCCCGTGAAATAGGGCTCGGAGAAGTCCACCACCTTCTTGCGCTCGTCCGTGATGTAGATCGCCGAGGCCGCCAGGTCGATGTGGTTGGCCTGCAGCCCCGGCACCAGCTGGCCGAACGGCACCTGCTGGAACTCGACCTTCATGATGCCGATTTTCGCCGCGATGGCGTTGACCAAGTCGATGTCGAAGCCCGACTTCTCGCCGCTCGTCGAGGTCTGCTCGAAGGGCGGGAAGGTCGCGTCCGTGCCGACCACGAGGGTTTTCTTGCCCGATTTCAAGTCATCGAGCATGCCCGCCCGCGCCGGGACGAAGGCACTCGCGAAGAACGTTGCGCCAAGCGCCAAGCCTGCCAATAGCGCGAGAAAGGCGATGCGGCGACGCGTGCTGCTCATGACGAATGCTCCTCCTTTGGCTGCGGCATCCTCCGGCCGAGAGGCCGGTGATGGCGTTCGCGGTGCCGGAATGCGAAGAGCTGGCTTGCCGGGCCGTCTTTAGGACCCCCGAGCTCCCCGGTTGGCGCGGGAGGTTAGGAGCCCCTCACGGAAATGTCTATGGGCTCGCGGGAGCGATGCGGCTACTCTGCTGCAGCCCTCAAGGAAGGATCGCGAGATGAACAACCCCCGATCGGTCGCCCAGCTCACCGAGCTTGGGCGCGAGGCGCCGTTGTCCCGGTTGCGCGTCCGCCCCATTTCATGAGAAAGGGGATGGGCGTC
>Ga0074044_10000722_pt1 | contig 30818 bp, 18 predicted proteins | sample BogForMeECP23OM1_FD_94443 | JGI IMG/M metagenome (GOLD analysis project Ga0074044, IMG submission 94443) | Bog forest soil microbial communities from Calvert Island, British Columbia, Canada - Bog Forest MetaG ECP23OM1 | ecosystem: Environmental > Terrestrial > Soil > Wetlands ...
CGAACTCGCCCGCCGTGCAATCGATGACCGGCACGGGAACGGCCCCCGTTCAGCACACCGTCGACCTCACCTGGAACGCCTCGGCGGATGCCGTCGGCTACAACATATACCGCGGCACCGTGAGCGGTGGTCCCTACGCCATCAACCGCGCTCGCGTCAGAGCCGCCACTCGTTGACGGGGGAGTACATGGCGAGGGATACAATGAAGTCTCAAGGATGCTGGCCTGAAACCATACATCATCTACGCGTTAGTCGCGTTTGGATTGCTCGGCGCCATAGCGGCCTGCAAGATGCATCACTCCACACCGCCCTTGCATGCGGCGGGGCTAGCTCTGCTACCGCTCGCGCACCGCGATGTGAATCCCGAGCAGGAGTTCCCGGAATCGTTCCCGCTGCAGGTGGCAGTCCTTTGGATACCAACAGACGAAGGCCCGAAGACTCCGCTCGCGCTTGTGCATGTTCTAAAGGAGATGGGAATCCCGTTCTTCATTACGCGCAATCTGAAGCAAGCTCTCAAGCACCGCCTGGTAATGCTCTATCCGGACGTGGGTCCGCGGACATTCACCGAAGCGGACGCCCAGCAGTTGATCACGTTCGTCAAGCAAGGCGGAAACATCTTTGCGCAGAACGTGTATTGGGGTGGCCTCAGGCCTCTTTTCGGTTTCCGCGACTTCACACCTTCGCGCAAGCGCCACCGCCTGGCATTCACGGCTGCGCCGGATCCCGTCACCAAATATCTGAACCGATCAGAGGAACACGAGATCAGCCTGGGAAGCCAGACCGTCCCTGAGGTCATCTGGAGTAATGGTTACACGGCTGAAGCCGCAACTGAAGTGCTGGCACGATTTGACGATGGAAGTGCGGCTCTGTTCAGCAACTCGGTAGGTAAGGGAAAAGTTTACCTGCTCGGAATGAGTCTGGAGGACGCGGTATTGAGATGCCAGAGCAACCGTGACTTCGAGGCCCAGCGTCATTATGTGAATGAGTTCGAGCCGGGTGCGGATGTGTGGCTGCTCGTGATCAGGGCTTGGTATGAAGGCTATGCGAAGGACTGGGTTCGGCTGTCCACGATCCCGGATGGCCAGCGGTCGGTGGTTCTGCTCTCTCACGATGTGGATTGGGCGGATTCATTCAAGCCCGGCCTCGATTTCGTGAGCATTGAGAAGGCAAACCGGGCCAGCAGTACTTTCTTTATCCAGACCAAGTACGTCGATGATGCCAACAGCAAGGCTTTTTTTTTCGATCCCGACCTAACGTTTCTTCGCGAACTGAAAGAGCAGGGGTCCAGTATCGGCAGCCATTCGATTATTCATTCGCGCGGCTTCAACAAGTTCGAGTTGGGCACAGGTCATGAAACCTACTCCACGTATCGGCCGCGCGGTCTGGGCTTTGACACGGCATCGGGGGCGACAGTGTTTGGGGAGGTTCGCGTCAGCAAGGAGCTCTTGGATGGAGAAGTCCCGGGTCAGGAGACGATATTCTTTCGCGCCGGGCATCTGCGAGTTCCGCCCTCGCTGCCGGAGGCTTTGGTGCGTTCTGGCTATCAATTCGACTCCTCTTTTACCGCCGATGACGTGCTCAGCAACTTTCCGTATGCGCTGCCTCTCGATCTCGGGTTCGATGAGGACAGCGGGATTTACGAGTTCCCAGTCACGATTGAGGACGAAGAGCCCCCGGGTTACGCGAAGCGAGTGCCGCAGGCAGTTGAGATAATCCGGGCCAACGCTGAGAATGGTGCGATCAGCGTCGTTCTGGTCCACAGCAATGAATCCAGGACAAAAGCGGCGGCGGAGCAGGAAATGCTTCGGCAACTCCCTGACGATATCGGAAAAATGGACATGCTGAGTTTTGCGCAATTCTGGCGTACCCGAGACCATTTGCAGTGGCGTGTGGTCTCCGCCTCGAAGTCGGCAGTGTTCCTGCAAATCAATTCGCAAGAACCAGTAGCGGGCCTTACCTTTGAATTCCAGCGACCGGTGGCGGCCGTCACCGGAGGCGGAACCGTTTCCGCAGATCAGAGGCGTATCGTGCTCCCGGTATTGAAGTCAGGCCAGACAATCTCTCTGCGAGTTGCCTATCAACCATAAGGTACTACCTTTCACTTGCTTACTCTTGGGCAAGAGCCCGTGTTTCGAAACCGTGGTCCTCGCTATATCTTCGCAGTAAGTCTCGTTACTTCAGTAACTTACATTGAGGCACCTTTGGGAGCGACAATCTTGGTGTAGCGATTGGGCGCCTCCCAACCGGCGGTTTAATGCTCATCCGAACGAGCTTTCATTTGCTCGGCGCACAGAGGGCGGGGCAAGGCCATCGAGTCGACGCCACCACTTGGATAGACGACCCTCGATGAAAAATCGCCAGCGTTCGGAGTTAGGCATTGAGTGCAGTCGAGAACAAGCCGAGTTACCGGGAGTGGTTCCCAGCAATATGCATCGCGATCCTGCTTTTCCTGACGGCAGTTCCGGCCGCGGGGCAAACCAGCGATGACTGGCAGCAGCGCGTGCGCATTGAAGTCGAGGGGCAGCATCTCGACGCCGCTCTTACGATTGTCGAGCAGCGACTCGCGAAAGCGCCGGATGATTTGGAAGCTCACAGTTGGCGCGGCCGATTGCTGGCATGGAAAGGCCGCTGGGCGGAAGGCGAAGCGGAATACCGGCTTGTTCTGCGGACCGTTCCCAACGACGTGGACGTTCTGACATGCTTGTCCGACGTTCTGCTCTGGCAACAGAAGTGGCAGGATTCGTTGCAGGTTCTGGATCAGGCACGAAAGATCTCTCCTTCGGATCCTGAGGTTCTGGCGCGACGCGCGCGAGTGTTGAGTCTTCTTGGCCGTGGTCCCGAAGCGCGCTCGGAGTATCGGGAAACCCTCAGGTTCGATCCCGGGAACCAGGCTGCCAGGACGGCGATGGCAGACCTTGGCCCAAACACCACGCATGAACTCCGGGTCGGTGACGACGTCGATTTCTTCAACTACACCGGCACAGCTCAGACGCAGGGGATCGTGCTGAGTTCCCGTTGGAACCGGAAGTGGTCAACCGTCTTCGGGATCAGCATCTACCAGCGTTTCGGAGAGAATGCGGCCAAGTTACTGGCCAGTACGGGATTTCACTTTACGAGGAACGACTGGCTCAATGTGGGGGGCGCCCTGGCGAACGAGCAGCAGGTGGTGCCCACGCACGAATCATTTTTCGAATACGGCCACGCTTTCCGCTTCCGTAACCATTGGGTGCAAGGGTTGGAAAGCTCATACCAGCAACATTGGTATTGGTATAACGGCGCGCATGTTCTGACGTTCACGACAAATCAGACTGTTTACCTGCCCAGGGACTGGACCTGGACGTTGGCGGTGACTGGGGCGCGCACCGGCTTCGCCGGTACTCCCGTGGCCTGGGAGCCTTCCGGCTGGAGCAAGATTGGGTTTCCTCTTTCCCGTGATCTCACGGGCAACGTGTTTTACGCGGTAGGAACAGAAAACTTCTCTCAGATTGACCAGATCGGCCGGATTGCCGGACACACTTATGGCGGCGGATTGCGTTACAAGTTCGCCGAACGGCAGGATTTTACGAGTTACGTCTCGCGCCAAGACCTGAACCAGAACCAGACAATAACGAGCTTCGGATTGAGCTATGGGATTCATTTCTAGCGCGATCGAAACACTCGGGCCCGCGGGGCTGGTGCTGAAGGCGATCCTCGGATCACTGCTAGGGATCCTGTTGCTGGTCGGATTCATCATTCTGCGACGCTGGTACCGGGGACGTTATTTCCGCCGCAGAACCGAGCGCACCATGGCATTGCGGGCGCAGTGGGATGACATTATTTCGGGCAAGGTACCACCGCGCAACTGGCGGTTCAACCCGCTCGACTGTGACATTGTGGAGTCCATTTTGCTGGACAACATTGAGATGGGAACACCAGAGACGCTGCCAAGTCTGCTGGATTGTCTGCGTAAGAGTGGATTGCTCGATATGCGAGTGTGCGAGACGCGGGCGGCACGGGGATGGCGACGCCGGACTGCGCTAATTGCGTTGGGCCGCACCCGGGCTTTCGAGGCCATTCCCCCACTGGCAGAGGCTTTGGACTCGCGCTCCAGAGAGACCCGCATTGCTGCCGTTCGCGGACTGGGCCGCATCGCACGCATGGACGCCGCCATTCCCATACTGGAGCGCATGCTGAGGCAGCTCGACGTGCCTGAACATACTCTGAAGAGCGCATTGGTGAAATGCTGCAATCTCCACCCCGGCATACTGGTTAACTACGTGGAACGGTCCCACGGTCCGGTCCGGCAGTTGCTGGCTCGCGTGTTGGGAGAGTTGGCGTCACCTGACTTGGGAGAGGACTTGCTCGTGCTGGCGGCAGATCCGCTCCCAGAAGTACGAGGTTCCGCTGCCCGAGCTTTAGGCCGTACCAACACCTCATTCACTCTCTCGGCGCTCCATTCTTTGGCGAACGATCCGGAGTGGTTTGTACGTTTGCGGGCAGTCGTGGCCCTGGGAGAGATCGAGAACCTCGGGAAGATACGGACACTGCTGCAAGCGCTCTGCGATACCAGCCGCTATGTTCGTCAGCGTGCCGCATGGGCACTGGCACGCATGGAGCCGCAACTGGAACAGATTCTCGAGGATGTGGTGGCAACCAACGACGAGTATGCTTTGCAGGCATTTATCTCTGAACTGGAGCGTTCGGGCGCCATCGACAAAGTCGTTAGCGCCATGGAACTGGGTCCTGGCCGCGGCTCCGCCCAGACCTTGCGGGACGTGGTCGATACCGCAAGGAACCGCGTGGGGATGAATAGCAAAGCCTCGGCCGCCGCGGCAGGTGGAAGCTGATGCGGCTTTTCTTGTCGATTTCCAATGACGCGTTCTTTGTTTACTACCTGCTCTCCAACGTCGTCTACCTGGTTCTGCTGATTACAGCCATTTTCAAGAACACGATCCACCGTCACCGCCTGGCCAGTCTGAGACTTGAACTGCTCAAGGCATCTCCCTTTACACCGCCCATCACGCTGCTGGTCCCGGCCCACAATGAGGAGAGCAGCATCGTCGCAAGTGTCAGAGCTTTGTTGAGCCTTGACTATCCTGCCCTGGAAGTCATCGTGGTCAACGACGGATCGCGCGACGCAACCCTGGAAAGACTGGAGCAGGCGTTTCAGCTTCAAACTGCCCGGGTTCTCTATATTCCGGACGTTCCTACCGCGCCGCTGCGCGGAATCTACCGCAGTCTGACCGAGCCCCAACTGCTGGTCCTGGACAAGGAGGCAGCTGGCTGTAAGGCCGACGCGATTAACGCAGGACTCAACGCGGCTACCAGCCCTTACATCTGTGTAGTAGATGCCGATTCGATCCTGGAAAAAGAATCCCTGATGCGCATCATGGCCGGCGTGTTCTCCGATCCCAGCCGGGTGGTCGCAGTGGGGGGGATTGTGCGCATCCTGAACAACTGCACCGTGACCGGCGGCGAACTGAAAGAAGTGCGCCTGCCGAAGAAACCGATTGAGGTGTTGCAGGTGATCGAGTACCTGCGCGCATTTCTGGTCGGACGCGAAGCCTGGGCCGGGTTCAACATGCTGCCGATCATTTCCGGAGCTTTTGGAATTTTTCAGCGCGACCTGGTGAAGCAAGTCGGAGGCTTTCGCACTCAGGCGGTCGGGGAAGACCTCGACCTGGTGGTTCGGCTTCATCGTCACTTGCAGGAGGACGGCCGTCCGTATCACATCAATTTCATTCCCGATCCGACCTGCTGGACGGAAGTGCCCTCAGACCTAGCGTCACTTGCGCGGCAACGAGCGCGTTGGCACAAAGGCTTGATCGATGCACTCTGGCCGGCCCGAGACATGTTGTTCCGCCCGTGCTACGGGCGCGTCGGCTGGATAGTTCTGCCCTACATGTGGATCTTCGAGTTCTTCGCACCGATTGTCGAGTTGTTCGGCTATTCGACCATCTTCATTGCTTTCGTACTGGGCGATCTCAGCCGAGGCTTTTTCCTGCAATTTCTGTTGTTTGGATATGCCTTCGCCACACTGATCTCCATAGGATCCGTCCTCCTCGAAGAGATGACTTTTCGCCGATATGGTGACTGGCGCGAGGTCACTCGTTTGATCTTCTATTGTTTCTTCGAGCATTTCCCGTACCGACAGTTGACGATGTTGTGGCGACTGCAAGGCGTCTGGCAGTATCTCCGTGGCGACATGCGATGGCACGAAGTGAAACGGGTGGGGATGTCCGCCAACCCCACGGTTTGAACCGCGAATCATGTGGAGTAGAGAATTCTCCAAACCGATCAGAACACACTGTGCGTAATTAAGAACCGGGGGCAAGGCGCCCCTTGGGATCGCATCTCCACTGTGGTGTCCCCAACTGGGCACGTTTCAATTCAGATGACAGAGCGATACCTCGAGTGCAAACACGGTTAACGATCGCATCGGACTGGAGCCGGATGCGCCGTCGTGAACGGCGTTGCGGAGGGGAATGCTCATCGCTGGCCGACTTCCCGTTACTAATCCGGCCAAAATCCCTCGAAGCCCGTTTAGAGACCCCGACGGCCAGACTTTTCGGAAAAGCGTTTCCCACGTTTTCGGTCAAGACATCTCAGCGGTTTGACGAGCAGAATACACATAATTGGAGATGATCGAGGAGGCAGACCAAAGATTGCTGTTAGCGCGTATCGGAAGCTGCTTTGGAAGCGGGCGGCGCCTATTTAATCGTTACAATACCGAACAATCCACTTTTTCATATCGTCCCATAAAGGCATGACGGGTGGGCTCACCGCCGAGTCGCACCTGCAAAACATCTTGACAAAAGCATGAGCGCTAAACTATAAGCCGTGGGACAGGTAATAACCGGTTAGATTGCAGGTAGGCGCGGCTGAAAGTCCGGCCGCGGCGACAATCTCGAAGCGCAAATTACCTGGCGCCCCGTCCCGCGACTGGAGGAGGCGATTTCATCCGGAGGAAATATGTCCCTGACAGAATGCGGTAAGCGTCGAGTCATTCTGCTGTTCGTATTTGTGCTGCTCGTCTGCGGCCAGCTCTTCGCTGGCGTTACCGCCAGCATCTCCGGCACAGTCAAGGATGCCACCGGCGCCTCCATTGCTGGCGCAAGCGTGACCGCCACCAACACCGGCACCGGAATTGCGCAGACCCAGACCACAAACGGTCAGGGTTTCTACTCGTTCCAGTCGCTTCCCCTCGGCAAGTACACAATTGACGTACAGGAGAAAGGCTTCAAGGCCTACCGGCAGACCGATATCACGCTCGATGTGAACGAGGCGCGGACCGTTGACGCGACCCTGCAAGTGGGTCAAACCACCGAGAAGGTCGAAGTTGCCGCCGAAGCCCTGCACGTCGAGACAATCAGCTCGCAGATGGGTGAGGTGATCGAAAGCAAGCAAATGACCGATGTGCCACTGATCTCGAGGAGTTTCACCGACCTTTTGGCCTTGCAGCCAGGCGTAGCTTCCGCGCAGTCTCCTATGACCGGCGCCTATGCCGGCCCATTTATTTCGGCTGGCTTCGCTCCTCCTCTGGTCTCTGGAGATTTGAATGCGGGCGCGTACTCGGTTAACGGTATGCGGGAAGCCGCGAATGGCTTCATCCTGAATGGGATGCTTGTTCAAGAACTCGGATATTCAGGCGCTGGAGCTGTTCCTAATCTCGATTCCATTGAAGAATTTCGCATTCTGACCAACAACGTGGATGCCGAGTTTGGCAATTATGCCGGTGCGCAAATCAATGTCGTAACGAAATCCGGCACAAATCACTGGCATGGAAACGTCTTCGAATTTGTCCGCAATACCAGCTTGAACGCGCGCAACTATTTCGACGTAGGCTCCAGAGGCGCTTATCACCAAAACCAGTTCGGCGGAACCTTCGGCGGGCCGGTCGTCCGCGACAAGATTTTCTTCTTCGCGGATTACCAGGGCAACCGTTTGATTCAGGGCAAGCCGCAAACCATCCCCAATGCCCCTAGTGCTCAGATGGAGTCGGGCGATTTCTCGCTGGCCGCGGCTGCCGATTCGTTTGCGACGCTTCAAACGTTCTCGAATAACAACAAGGGATTCGTGCCGGCGATTGTTGATAATACTCTCCCCACCAGCCCGAACCCTGGAACTGGCTGGACGAACTACCTGTCCAGCACGTTGGGATATCCGGTTAGCTACGGAGAACCTTACTACTTCTTAGGCACGGACTACGTTCCTGGAAGCAACGGCACAGCACAGTATGGAGTGAACTGCACGAGTACCGCGCAATGCGTCTTTCCGAACCCTGGTAACATTCCACTCAGTGGGCCGAACAGTTTGCTTTCGCCGATTGCCGCGAACCTTCTCCAGTATATTCAGCCAGCGGCTCCATCGACGGTTGGCGCCAACGGAACCGGGACATTTTCGACTAGCTCGGGGAAAGTGGATCTGCACGACAACAAGTTCAGCGGCCGCGTGGATGGCAACTCGCCCTTCGGCCTGCTGACCGCCTACTACTACTTTGACCGCTTCGATCGCATTGATCCTTATTGGCCCAGCAATTTCCCGCTTTATCCCGGATTTGCAGTCGACAGCAAGGGTCAAACCCACACGATCGAAGTCAGCGACGTGAAGACTCTCAGTTCCGCCGCGGTAAACGAATTTCGTCTCGGGTATTTCCGGCTGAATACCAGGTTTAATCTGCCACTGGGCGGAACTTCAAAGTCACTCTCCGATCTGGGATTTGCTTCGGGAGCCAACCGGCAGCCGGGCATCTTTCCTGGCACACCCAGTGTCGAGGGGATTCCTGAAATTGACTTCAACAACTATGTCATCGGCGTGCCCAGCCGTCCAAACCAGCTGATCACCAATATTTATTCGGTATCCGACAACTTCAGTAAGGTAATTGGTACCCACACCATAAAATTCGGGGGGCAGTATCACTTCAACCAATTGGAGGAGAACCTTTCCAACGTTGCCAATGGCAATTTCGGTTTTGGCTCCAACTTCAATGGCCAAGCAAGCGAAACGGGAATTGACTTCCTGGACTTCCTTCTCGGTGCCCCTAGTGGCTATATACAGGGTCAAGCTTTCCCCTCATACGGCCGCAGCTTTTATTTCGGTTTGTTTGGTCAAGATAGTTGGCGCGTCCGTCCGAACCTTACTGTGAACTTCGGGTTGCGCTATGACGTCAGCCGTCCGTTTTACGAGAAGTTCAACGAAATTCAATCAATTATTCCGGGCGAGCAGTCGCAAGTCTATCCCGGTTCACCGGCCGGTTGGGTATTTCCGGGTGACAAGGGCGTTCCCCGCTCCCTGGCTCCCACTCGCTGGAACAATTTTGCCCCGCGAGTCGGTTTGGCCTATTCGTTCGGGGGGTATGAGGGAGCGATGGGCAAGATGCTCGGCAAGTCGGGCGCGTCCAGCATTCGCGCGGGCTACACGCTGTCGTACGCTTCGTTTGAGGGCGCCACTGACTTCAATGAAATCGGCGACGCTCCTTTCGGAGACTTCACGGGTCAGAATGAGACGACATTCGCGGCTCCCTTCACGAATCGCGCGACGGGATCATCGATTCAGAACTTCTACCCGGTCGCTCCCCCGCCCAAAGGGGTCTCACCGAGCCATCCCGCTAGTGGTTATCCATACGACACCGAAGCGGAGTTCCTCAACGCCTTCGGCACGATCGGCAGTTCGCCGGCTTTCTACTATGGGAACCGTCTGCCGTATGCAGAAAATTATGAGCTTTCCTTCCAGCGGCAGCTCACAGGGGCGGATTTGTTGACCTTGAGTTACGTAGGAACCCAGGGACACCGACTGCTTGGGTCCGAGTCCGCCAATCCGGGTGATCCGGCATTGTGTATGGCGACGCCGGGCTGCGGTCCGACTGGGGAAAGCAACATCTACATCAACGGTGCATCGGTCGTCCTGGGCACTCGCCCCAGGCTTCCTGGCGTTGAACTGACGCCGGCCCAGGCCTCAGCCGGCCTGTCAGGACCGATCGGAACCCTGCTTCCGGATGGCAACTATGGAGTCATCCCCTTCGCCAACGACTCATATTTCATCGATGCTGGCAAATCGTCGTATAACTCATTGCAGGTGAATTTCCGGCACACGTCCGGTCGTTTACAAATGCTTCTCGGTTATACGTACAGCAAGTCGCTAGACATCGCTTCCGGCTACGGCGAACAATTCAATCCAGTGAACCCGAATTTGAGTCGTGGCCTTTCAGCCTGGGACCAAACGCACAACTTTGTAACCAGTTACACATATGTGCTTCCCATCGATCGACTCGGCGGGCCAAAGCGCCTGACGAACGGGTGGTCGATCAGTGGCGTCACAACCTTCTCTACAGGCCTGCCGGTGACCATGGTGGAAACAGACGACCATTCTTTACTTGGCACAGCGTTTGGCGGTCCGATTACCCTGGCTGTCGACACTCCTGACCAGGTTGGGCCGTTACACAAGTTTGACCCGAGGACGTTGCAAACCCTCGGCGGGGTTCAAGCGCACTACTATTTCGATCCGACTGTGTTCGTGTCTTCAGCGGTCGGCTCGGAAGGGGATACGAAACGGCGCTTTTTCCACGGCCCCGGAATCAATAACTGGAATATGGCTTTTCACAAGGATACGCACCTGACCGAACAGATGAACCTCCAGTTCCGTGCCGACTTCTTCAATATCTTCAACCACGCCCAATTCGCGACACCACTTGGGATTCTGCCCGGCGCCGTGGGGCAGGTGACCGCGACGTCGCTGCTGAACCGTACCGCCCAGCTTTCCCTGAAGTTGAACTTCTAGGGGGTTGTCGAAAAACGAAACACAACTCGGGGGACTGCGGTCCCCCGAAATTGTCTGAGGCATTGCTGTGCTGGTTTTGGTTGGTGGATCAGGATTCTGAAAATGTCGGCCCACAACGTTCTCGCGGCAACCTTAGTCGAACCCGGACACTACGAGATACGCGAGTATCCGCTGCCGGATCCGGCGTCCGGCTGTGTGCTGGTGAAGATGGAAGTTTCCGGAATCTGCGGGACCGACAAACACACTTACCAGGGCTATTCGGGGCAGTATGGTGGCGGAGGCACGCCGCGGCGAGTGCCTTTCCCGATCATCCAGGGGCATGAAAACGTCGGCACCATTGCGGCGATTGGCGGGGATGGGCAGTACACGGACTTCGAAGGTGTTCCGCTAACGGTTGGGGATCGAGTAATCGTTGGTCCCAACGTAACTTGCGGAACTTGTTATTACTGTCGCCACGATTTCCCGTATTACTGCTGTGAAAATACCGTTGACTACGGCAATAACATCAGCGCCAGCGATCCTCCCCATCTTTTTGGGGGATGGTCGCAATATCTCTATGTAATTCCGGGCAGCTTTATGGTGCGCGTGCCCGATGATCTGCCATCGGAGATCGCTGTTTTGACCGAGATTATGGCGGTCGCTGTGGGACTCGATCGTGGAAAACAGATCTCGGCATTCCCCAACGAGTCATTTCTTTTTGATGATTCGGTCGTGGTGTTGGGCACGGGGCCGTTGGGGTTGTGCTTTGTCATGAAGGCACGAATGCTGGGTGCGGGAACGATCATTGCAGTCGATCTTTCGGATTATCGGCTGGCCTTCGCGCGCAAGCTAGGCGCGGATCACGTCATAGACGCGAGTAACACGTCGGAAAGCGAGCGCCTAGAACGGGTTCGGGAACTGACCCACGGGCGAGGCGCCGATGTGGTGATCGAATGCGCGGGAGTGCCCAGGGCAGTGCGCGAGGCGCTGGAAATGTTGCGTCTCGGCGGTCTGATGATCGAAGCAGGAAACTTTTCGGATATGGGAGAAACTCCCATCAGTCCCCATCGGCATCTTTGCGCCAAGAACGTCCGCATACTCGGTGTGGGAGGCGAAGAGCCGGCGGCATACGGACCGAGTATGCGCCAGATGGCACGCTACATGCGGCAATACCCTCTGGGCGAAGTTGTCACTCATCGCTTTGGATTGCGTGAAGTCGAGGCGGCGATGAAGAAGTCGATGGCAGCCGATTCGATGAAGGTTGTGCTTGATCCCTGGTCGTAGGGACCTTGAGCGGTCGTGAGTTGTGAGATTACATTTCAGTGATGGCAGCATGAATTCTTATTCGAGGTCGGTCAATATGGCAGACATGAACATGACAGATCTGGCATCGCACTTTCATTTTGCGTGTGCGCCTGACAGTTGGGGCGTGCTTGATTATCCGGGACCCTCGTGGGATCAATCGTACGAGAAGATGCTCGACGAGATGGTCGCGGCTGGTTACACGGGAACGGAATTGGGTCCGTATGGATTTTTTCCTCCCGATCCCGCCGTGCTGAAGCCACAACTGGACCGGCGAAAACTCAAACTGCTAGGCTCATTTGTGCCGGTTGTGCTTAGCGATCCGGCATCGGCTGGAATCGCCGTCGAGCACATTCGCAAGGTGGGCAACCTCCTGGCTGCCTTGAAGGCTCCTTTCCTGGTGCTTGCCGATGCACAATCCGATGAACGAAATAGTATTTCGGGACGTGTGCCTGCCGACGGGAGTGCCGCGCTTACATCCGCGCAATGGAAAAATGTCGCCAAGGTGGTGGAAGAGGCGGCCAAGGTTTCCTCGGAGTTTGGCCTGGACTTGGTGTTCCATCCTCATGTCGCGACCTACGTTGAGACCCCTGCGGAGTGTGAGCGCTTCTTTGATGTGACTTCCCATACCGGCGTCGGCCTGTGTCTTGATACCGGACACTGCGAGTACGGCGGCGGAGACACGGTTACGGAGGCGGCCAAATTCGCGAGCGTCCTGCGTTTTCTCCATATCAAAGACGTGGACAAAGGGATCTTGCAGGAAGCTCGTCGCAAGAAACTCAACTTCGAGCAAGCGATCGAAGAAAAGGTGTTTACCATCATTGGGCAAGGTTCAATTGACTTTCCCGGATTATTTCGTTTGCTCGAGAAAAACAACTATGCCGGCTGGATGGTGATTGAACAGGATGTGAAGTTCGGCGCCACTGTAATTCCGCCAGCCCAGAGCGTTGCGGAGAGTCTGCGCTATTTGCAAGGAGTGGTTCGCGAATTGGCTGTCACGCCGGGGCGCTAACTGTCTGGCATGCGGTTCCGCCGGGCGCGACGAGCCGGCACGACGAACCGAATTCTGTAATGGTTCTGAATTGGATGAGTCCCGATTGAACGTTCACGTCGATGTCGCCGCGCCACCGCCCGTCCACCAGAGCGGGCGGCTGCCGCGCAGTCTCGGGCTTCTGAATGCCATCTCCATCAATATGTCGAACATGGTGGGGACGGGACCGTTCATCACGGTGCCGGCAATTCTGGCGACGCTCGGCGGTCCGCAATCGCTGATCGCGTGGGGCGTGGGCGCGTTGCTGGCGATTGCAGACGGGCTCGTGTTTGCCGAGCTTGGCTCTTCGATCCCCGCCTCTGGCGGCTCGTACATTTTCCTGCGCGAGTGTCTCGGCCGCAACCGTTGGGGCCACATGATGGCGTGGATTTTTGTATGGCAATTTCTGTTCAGCGGCACGCTCGAGATCGCCACCAGCAGTATCGGAATGGCGGAGTACACCGGCTTCCTCTGGCCGAAACTCATCACTTATCGCTGGGGAGTGAAGTTGCTGGCCGCGGCCATCACCGCGGTTGCCATGCTGGCGCTCTATCGCAAGATTCAGGACATCGCGCGCCTGATGCTCATCCTCTGGATCGGCATGTTGGTTACTGCCGCCTGGGTCATCGTTACCGGCATGACCCACATCAATCCCAAGCTCCTCTTCGATTTTCCGCCTGGAGCCTGGCAGATCGGGTTGCCGTTCATGCTGGGATTGGGCAACGGGACCATGCTGGTTATGTTTAACTTTCTCGGCTATTACCAGATCTGCTATCTGGGCGACGAAGTCAAACAGCCGGAGCGCGTCGTTCCTTTTGGCGTGATTTTCTCAATTCTGATCGTAGCGGTGATCGATTTTCTGATCTCAGTGAGCTTCACGGGAGTGGTGCCGTGGCGCGAGATGATCCAGCCAGGGTCGCAAGCCTTCAACGCCATTGGCTCGGTCTACATGGAAAAAGTTGCCGGGCACTGGGCGTCGGCGCTGATGACCGTCATGGTGGAAGTGACGGCATTTGCTGCGACCTATGCGATGATCCTCGGCTACTCGCGGATACCGTATGCGGCCGCACTCGATGGCGCTTTCTTCCCGTGGTTTGCAAAATTGCATCCAACGAAACTCTTTCCACACCGCTCGCTGCTGCTGGTCGGGTTTCTGGTGATCGTCGCATGCTTCTTTGACCTCGTTCAGATCATCACCGCGTTGATGCTGGCGCGCATCCTTTCCATGTTCGTCGCCCAGATTATCGGCCTGCTGGTATATCGCAAGTTCCGGCCGGACGCGCCACGGCCATTTCGAATGTGGCTCTATCCCTTTCCGGCGCTATTCGCGCTAGTCGGTTGGCTGGGCGTATTCGTGACTCCGGCGTTGCAACCCGGAGGCTGGCTCTTCATGGCCTATGCTTTCGGCACCATCGGCGTCGGATTTGCTGCGTACCTCATATGGGCATGGTGGAAGGGAGAATGGCCTTTTGCCGCACGTCATTATGCCGTCTAATCGGTTAGCGGAAGGTGGCCTGGTCATCAGTTTCTTGATACAATTCACGCCGGGATGGCGGCAAAGAATGGGCGTTTACTTGAAATCAGGATGACAAGTTGGCATACGTCAAAGCGCTAAGAAAGTAGAAGGAGAACAATGGCTAAACTAGGCATCGGAGTGCTCGGTGTCGGAGAGATGGGCAAGCGCCATGCAGAGAATCTGCGCCGTCTTGTCCCGGAAGCTCGGCTGCTTGCGGTCGCCGATGTTGCCGCTGACCGCGCCCGGCAAGCCGCCGCCGAACTTGAGATCGAGCAATCCTATACCAGTCTTGAGGCAATGTTGGCGTGCAAGGATCTCGAAGCGGTTGTAATCGCCACTCCCGACAAGTTTCATGCGCAGGCCGTCCGAGTTGCTGCAGCCGCCGGCAAAGACATTCTCTGCGAAAAGCCGCTAGCGACAAATTTGTCCGACGCACATGCCGCGCTCAACGCCGTCGCGAAAGCCGGAGTCCGTTTGCAAATTGGCTTTATGCGCCGCTACGACCCGGCCTATGAGGCGGCGATGAAGAGAGTGGAGGCCGGAGAAATTGGCGAGCCGGTCGTCTTCAAGTCGGTCGGTCGCGACAAAGATGTGCCCCCCATCGCAGCGTACCAGTCGAAGGTGAACGGAATGCTTCTTTACAACAATACGATTCACGACTTCGATTTGGCGCGATGGCTCATGCGAGACGAGGTGGTGGAGACCCATGCCTATACGACCGTCGCGATTCGTCCGGAAGTTGCGCAGTACGGCGACGTGGTTGCCAGCGTCGTGAACCTCAAGTACGCGCACGGTGCGATCGGCAACGTCGAGTCATACGTGCAGGCACTCTACGGGTATGACGTGCGTACGGAGGTTGTCGGCTCGAAAGGCTCCGTTTTTATTGGCAGCCTCGAAAAGACTCCCGCTGTTTTTCTGAGTGCGAACGGGGGCGCGCAAATTCTCGCCGATCATTTCCTGTCGCGGTTCGCGGATGCATATCTGGCGGAGGCGAGAGACTTTGTTCACAACATGCTGCACGACCGGCCACCGCGGGTTTCGGGCGAGGATGGCCTGAAAGCGCTCGGCATTGCCGTTGCCGCGGAGAACTCTCACCTGCAAGGCAAACCCTGCAAGGTGACGACCGAGCTCTCCAGCGAGGTATTAAGTCCCGCGTCGTGACGCGGAAATCGCGCAGAAATCGAAAGAGAGGGAAGCATGACCTCCACTGCTACCACCTTCAAGAGCCCGCTGCATGAAATGACCCAGGCAACTCCGACATGCCTGTGGAATGACTCTGCCTCAATCCAGGAACTGACCTACGCGATCGAGCACGGCGCCGTGGGCGCAACATGCAATCCGGTCATCGTGCTCGGAGTTTTGAAGAAGGAGATGAATCTCTGGAAGGACCGTATTCAAAGCCTGATCAAAGGGCGCCCCACCGCTACCGAAGATGAAATCGCATGGCAGTTGGTGCGCGAGATTTCGATGCGGGGCGCAGCCTTGTTGAGGCCTATTTTTGATGTCGAGCGCGGAAGGAATGGAAGACTCTCGATCCAGACCGATCCGCGCCTATTTCGCGATTCGAAGTCGATTGTCGAGCAGGCAGTCGAATTCAACAGTCTTGCGCCCAATATGATCGTGAAAATTCCGGTCACAAGTGCCGGCATTCCTGCGATCGAAGAAGCGACCTACCGCGGTGTCAGTATCAACGCGACGGTTAGTTTTACGTTGCCACAATGCATCGCAGTCGCGGAGGCCGTGGAGCGCGGATTGAAGCGGCGAGAGCGTGAGGGCAAGGAGATCGCGAGCATGGGGCCGGTGTGCACCATCATGGTGGGCCGTCTCGACGATTGGCTGAAAGTCTTAGTCGAGAAAGAGAATATAGCCATTGACCCTGGGTATTTGGAGTGGGCGGGCGTGGCTGTTTTCAAGAAGGCTTACGGGATCTTCCGCGAGCGTGGCTACCGGCTGCGGCTGCTTTCCGCGGCGTTCCGCAACCACATGCACTGGAGCGAGTTCATCGGCGGCGACGTGGTGATCTCCCCTCCTTATTCGTGGCAAGTCCGGTTTAACGCCAGCGACATTGCTGTACGTAAACGTATCGACGATCCTGTCGATCCGAAAATTGTCGCCGAACTCTCGAGGAAGTTTGCGGATTTTCACCGCGCCAACACCGAGGCCGGCATGACCGTCGGAGAATTCGATACATTTGGCCCGACCCGCCGGACGCTGCGTCAATTTATAACCGCCTGCCACGATTTGGATGCCGTGGTCCGGGATGTTCTGATTCCCAACCCAGATATTGCTTAAGCAGTGAAAGCAGTGAATTGATTTCGACACGGAGGCTTGCAGAGGTGGGAAAACTAGCGATTACCGGTGGTAAGCCGTTACGGACGACCCCATTTACCAAATGGCCGATGGCCACCAAAGAAGAGGGTCGCGCTCTTGATGACGTGCTGAAAGGCTCCAATTGGGGAGGCCAGCCCTTTCCTGGCAAGCATGCCTCGGCCTTCGCGAAAAAATTCGCAAAACTGCACACCGCGAAGTATGCCCAGTGCGTGAATACAGGTACGGTTGCCATTCAGGCGGCCTTGAAAGCGATCGGGATTAAGCCGGGTGACGAGGTGATTGCTCCGGCATACACCTGGGAGGGCACAGTCGGACCGGTGTTGCTGCTGAACGCCGTGCCGGTTTTTGTTGACATCGATCCAGACACATATTGTCTCGACGCGAAGCTGATCGAGAAGGCGATTACACCGAAAACGAAAGCGATTCTGCCCGTCCACCTGGGAATGCGTTTTGCGGATATGGATGAGATTCTGCGCATCGCAGCCAAGCATAATCTGAAAGTCATCGAGGATTGCGCGCATGCCCACGGCGGCATGTGGAAGGGCAAGGGCGCAGGATCGATGGGAGACTTGGGCGCCTTCAGTTTTCAGTCGAGCAAGCTAATTACATCCGGTGAAGGCGGAGCGGTCATCACCAACAATCTCGAATACATGGAAAAGGTACAAAGCTACATTAACGCGGGCCGCGCCAGCGTGACTGACCAGTTCCATCACCGGATCATCGGATTCAACTACCGGCTCGGCGAGTTTCAGGCTGCCGTTCTTGGACCTCAGCTTGACCGGCTTCCGAAGCAGGCAAAACTGCGGGCAGCAAACATGAAACACCTCGAAACTCGCCTGCAAGGTACTGCGGGCATCGGCCTTCTTAAACCCGATCCACGGATTACGCGCCTCGCTCCCTACGGCTACGTACTCAAGTATTTTCCCGGTCAAGCTAAAGACATTCCGCGCGCTGCATTTGTGGCGGCGCTGCAACTGGAAGGGATTCCCTGCGATGGTCTGTTCTACGAGCCGGTATACAAGAGTTCGCTGTTCCCCGTGGACTCGTCCGACTTCCCCGCGCTGAGTTGGGGACGCGAGAAACCGCTCGACTTGCGCAATATGTATTCGTGCCCCGAGGCTGATCGCGCCGCCTATCACGAGGCAGTCTGGTTCATGCATCAACTTTTCCTGGGCAGCAAGAAGGACGTCGATGCGATTGCGGACGCGATCCATAAAGTTCTTGAAAATATTGAAGAACTTCGTTCGCTGGATCACAAGGCGATCCGAAACCAACGGTTAAGCCGGGCGGATCGTGAGAGCTAGAGGCCTTCGCCGTCGGAGAGCCCAAAGATTTTCGCCTTCATGACCTCACTCCGGAAAGTCGGCTTCGCAGTCGTCGGTCTGGGCAGCATTGCTCAGGGCTCCGTGCTGCCGGCTTTCGCGCACAGCAAAAAAGCAAGACTCGTCGCGGTGGTCAGCCGCAGCCGGAAAAAGGCGGCGCGTGTAGCGCGCTACTTCAAAGCGCCCGCGTTCTACAGCCTCGAAGAGTATGCCGCCTGCGTGGCGAATCCGGAGGTTGAGGCGGTCTATGTCGCGACGCCACAGGGGGAACACGCCCCGTTGACTGTCCAAGCCGCGCAAGCCGGGAAGCACGTACTCTGCGAGAAGCCACTGGCAGCTACAGTCGAGCAATCTGCCCAGATGGTAGAGGCCTGCCAGCAGAACAACGTGCTGCTGATGACAGCATATCGAAAGTATTTCGAACCGAGCAGTCGCTTCCTTAAGAAACTGATTCAAGTTGGCGAATTCGGCCGCATCGACTTGATTCATACCGCCTTCAGCGAGCTCCACGTGCCGGGCAAATCATTGAAGTGGCTGCTGGATCCTAAACTGGCCGGCGGCGGACCACTGATGGATTTGGGAATTTACTGCGTGAACACGAGCCGCTGGCTGGTCGGTGAGGATCCCGTTGAGGTCAGCGCTCAAACGTGGAAGCACGATGCCCTTCGATTTCAGCAAGTAGAGGAAGGCATCTCCTTTCGCATGTGCTTCCCAAGTGGACTCGTCGTGCAGGGCAGTTCGTCGTATGGCGCTGTGATGTCCTCGTTCGTTTACATTCAGGGTACGAAGGGCTGGGCATCGATGACGCCTGCCTTTGACTTCAACGAACCACGACGCCTCATCGGCACAATTCGGGGACACCAGATTGATCGACGATTCAAAGTGATCGATGAATTTGTTCTCGAACTGGATGCATTTGCTTCCGCGATTAGGAACAAACACGAGATAGAGCCCGACGGGATGCAGGGGCATCGGGATATGATCATCCTGCAGGCTATCTACGAATCCGCGAGGAGCCGGACGCCTATAACCATCCGATATGAATAAGTTATGATATTCAAGCGGTTAGTTCTCCAGCGTCAATGTGTAAGAAACAATTATTATTAACGAACTTATGTCTGCCGCCCGGCAAAATCCTCGACAGAAGTCCGGAAAGGCAGCGAGCATCTATGATGTCGCTCGCGAGTCGCGCGTGTCGGTCTTCACTGTCTCTGCCGTCGTAAACAACAAAAGCCACGTTGGCAACAAACTACGTGAGCGTGTTGAGGCAGCGATTCGGAAACTGAATTACCGGCCGAATCTTATTGCGCGCAGTCTAGCCAAACAGCGAACCCATACCATTGGCATGATTGTACCCGATATCGCGAATCCCTTTTTCCCGATGGTGGTGCGGGGGGCAGAAGATGCTGCCCAGAAACGCGGCTACAACCTGCTGCTCTGTAACAGCGATGACAACCTCGACAAGGAAGAGAAAGCGATCGAATTACTACTTTCAAAACGGGTGGACGGCATTCTGCTGACCAAGGCCACCGGGAATTTACGGCCTCCCTTGGTCAAAATGATCCACGAAGTGGATACTCCATTCGTTCTGGTGATGCGCACCTATCCCAAGCTGACCAAGGACGCTGTGATTACCGATGACTACCAGGGAGCGCATGACGCGGTCTGTCACCTGGCACGCGCGGGGCGGCGCCGCATCGGCCTCATCAGCGGTCCGCTTAAGATCAGCAATGCCAAGGCCCGGTGGCAGGGATTTCATGATGCGCTACAGGCGCAGGGTCTGCCGCTTGATCCGCAACTGGTGATTGAAGGCGACTATCGGATCGAATCCGGTTTTCGCGCCGGCCACGCATTGCTTTCGCACCGTCCCGATGGAATTTATGTTGCCAACCATCTTATGACGATCGGGTTGTTGCAGGCTGCCGAAGAGATGGGCCTATCGTGCCCTGATGATTTTGGATTAGTCAGCTTTGACGACTATCCCTGGCTGGGCGTTTTCCGGCCGAGACTAACCACAGTAGAGTTACCCAAGCACCAATTGGGAAGGGAAGCAGCTGAGTTATTGATCGAACGAATTGGAGGCAGCAGGGAAAAGGCGGTCGTCAGAAAGCTACAGCCAGAATTGCGCGTCCGGGAATCGTGCGGATTCGGACTGCATGTATCGCGAACACAAGCGGCCGGGACTCCATTCAAACTCACCGCGATGGAAGACCTATAAGGTCGATTATTTCACTGCGGTGACCTTATGATTCACTGAAATCAATCGCGACGGGCGCGGTGCTCAGACCCTTGGTCTTCAAAAGAACATACAAGCCCCCAATCGCCAGCCAGATCGCTCCCACCATGAGCGTGGATTCTTGCAAGCCCAGAAAAATCACCAGACAGAAGAGGAATCCAAGGACGGGTGAAATGATGTCCAGAAACAAATTACGATGGCCCCCCTGCTCCATGCCAAAGCCAAAGTGGCGAAGCGCGACCAGATTGACGGCCATGAACGCGAGAAGCGCTCCGAAGTTCAGGATTTCGACAGATCGCTCCCACCCCAGCGTCAGGGTTCCCACGTAAGCAACGACGCCAACGATCAGTACGTTGTAAGTCGGGCTTCCGCGCTTGGGGTCGAGGTATCCGAAGATTGTCCGGGGCAGGAGGTTGTCGCGTCCCATACCGTAGAGCAGTCGAACCGCGCCCAAATGTCCCGCCAGCCCGCAAGCCAGGCTCGACACCAGCAGTACAATGCCGAAAGCCGCAAACAGACGATAACCTCCGACCACCTGCGCGACATCCATAAACGCAGTCTCAGGATTGGAGAGCGTACGATAATCTGGCCATACTCGCTGCGCCAGATAGACCTGAAGCCCAGCGAAAAGCCCGGTGAAGATGCACACGAGCACCGTCGCAAGCAGCACATTCCGCCGCGGGTTATGAACCTCTTCCGCCAGTATGCTGACCCCGTCAAAACCGATGTAAGTGGTGGCGGCCAGCGCTGTGCCTGCCGCGATGGCACGAACACTGAAAGTTCGTGGATCATACAACGGTTGCATGGACACAAGGCTCAGCCAATGCTGATGGACAACGATGTAGTAGAAGGACTCAAACAAGAATGCCGCCATCACGATCGACATGAACGCGAGCAGAATCTGATTGGTGCGGGCGGTAGTTTGAATGCCCATCCAGCACAGCAAGGTCATAAAGCCAACGGCTGCCGCCGACAACACCGCAAGCGGCACGTGAGGAAGCAGTCTTTGAATGGTAAGAGCGGCGTACAGGCTGTTCTGCAAAGGCTGGAATAGATATTCCAAAAACATCGCCCAACCCAGCACAAAGCCGATGTGAGGATTGAACCCTCGACTGACGTAGGTGTAGACCGAGCCAGCCGATGGATACACTGTGGCCATTCGCCCAAAACTCACGGCGGTAGCCGTCATCGCTACCATGGAGGCTAGAAGAGTAGTTACCGCGTGCCCCTTCGAGAGCACCTGCGCCTCCCCAAACATGGGAACGGCAGCGATCGGCGAGATGAGAATGACGCCATAGTAGATCAGGTCCCAAAGACCTAAGACTCGCTTCAATCGTGGCACCGGCGTAATTTGTGGCGTGGTCTGCGGGATCCCGGTGTTTGACTGCACCCTAGCGCTCCAGTTTGCGGAAAATGCCCATCGTCCCTGAGTGCCGTTGATGGTGTGTAACGGTCTGATGTGACCTTACCTCAAAGGCCGGTCAAAATACCCTTTCTTTCTTCTTGGCCTCGACATATTTCACTCGCGCCGCCTGCACCGATTCGACTTCCGACACCTCGGCGATCGGCACATCCCACCAGGATTCATAGCCCGGCACTCGTTGAGCGTAGTCGGTGTCAATCACAACGACCGAAGTTTTCAAATTCTTCTTTGCTTCGAGCAGCGCCTTCCGGAGATCTTCCCGCGTGTGCGCTCGGCAGGCGTCGGCTCCCAGGCTCTTCGCGTTGGCAACAAAGTCTACTGGGATCGGAGCACCTTCCAGTCTTCCGTCCTTCCGGTAGCGGTATTCCGTGCCCATGCCGCGATTGCCGCAGGCTCGTGCGAGTCCGCCGATACTCGAAAAGCCGTGGTTGTCGAGCACCACGATATTGATCTTGCAGCCCTCCTGCAGAGAGGTAACGATTTCCTGAGCCAGCATAAGGTATGACCCGTCTCCGACCATCACGTACACTTCGCGATCGGGAGCGGCCATCTTTACTCCGAGCCCTCCAGCAATTTCGTAGCCCATGCAGGAGTAGCCGTACTCCACGTGATATCCCTTGGGGTCACGCGTGCGCCAAAGTTTGTGGAGATCGCCCGGCAGACTACCCGCCGCACACACAACCACATCGCGTGCTCCAGAAACTTCGTTGACCACCCCAATCACGGCGCCCTGACTGATGGGCGGACCCCAGTTCAGGTTGTAAATCCGATCCACCTCCGTCTCCCAGGCTTCGCGCAGCAACTTGATTCGCACCGAATAGGAGGTATTTACATGCAGGTCGCCGAGTGCACTCGCCAACTCACGTAGCGTGACCTGAGCGTCACCGACGAGAGGCAAAGCCGCTTGTTTGCCGGCGTCGAACTCACCGATGTTCACGTTGATGAATCGTACCGCGGGATTCTGAAACGCGGTCTGCGACGCAGTTGTAAAGTCAGAGTACCGCGTGCCGATTCCTATGATGAGATCGGCTTCACGGCCCAGAACATTGGCCCCAGGCGTTCCGGTCACGCCCATTGCGCCGAGCGCTTGCGGGTGATCATAGGGCAGAGAGCCCTTTCCAGCTTGCGTTTCTGCAACTGGGATCCCGGTCCGCGAGGCGAATTCCGCCAGCGCCTCGCTGGCCTCCGAATAGAGCACACCGCCGCCGGCGACGATCAGCGGCTGTCGCGCGCTTCGGATCCACTCCGCGGCTCGTGCCAGTAGATGGCTGTCACAACGAGGACGCGCAATCGTCCAGATTCGTTTTTCGAAAAGTTCGCTAGGATAATCAAAAGCCTCAGCCTGCACATCCTGAGGCAGCGATAGCACCACCGTGCCGGTTTCCGCGGGCGAGGTTAGAACTCGCATTGCGGCTGGAAGCGAGGTCAAAATCTGGTCCGGCCGTTCGATCCGATCCCAGTAACGCGACACCGGCTTGAAACAATCATTCACCGAGATATCCTGACTCGTGGAAGATTCGAGTTGCTGCAGCACGGGCGCAACATTGCGGCGGGCAAAAATATCCCCCGGCAGCAAAAGCACAGGCAGGCGATTGACGGTCGCCACTGCGGCTCCAGTTACCATGTTGGTGGCGCCCGGGCCGATCGACGTCGTGCAAGCCAGCGTCCGCAAACGATTGCTGGCCTTGGCGAAGCCTGCGGCAGTGTGAACCATTGCCTGTTCGTTCCGGAACAGGTAGTACGGCAATCCTGGATCCTGCTCGAGCGCCTGCCCTATCCCGGCGACGTTGCCGTGTCCAAATATTCCCAGACAACCTTCGATCAGCCGGTGCTGTTTGCCATCGCGTTCGCTGTACTGATTCTTGAGGAATAAGATGATTGCCTGCGCTACCGTCAGCCGAGTTGTCAAGACGCCGTGCTCCTTCCGGACAGCTGCAAGTAAGTTCTAGAGCTCAGAATTCGAGCCTGAATTCGTGTCCAAAGATATCTGAGAGGACCCTCTTCTTGATCTAACCGATTAGCGAAAACGGCAACAACCAATCCAAGTCCACGACTGAATGTCATCCTTTTACAAGCGGCAACCGGGGATCCGTACGATCCCACGTCGAACGGATCCAGACATGTTGGGCATCCTCCGTCACGGCAAGGGTGCGGGACGATCCGGCAAGAAAATTCAAGTAGTAAACGTCATACCCGGGGCCGGCGACTACGGGATGGAAGCCACTGCGAACCAGCACAGCATCGCCATCGCGGGCTTTCAAGGTACTCTCGTTAGGGTTCTCACGAGAATAGAAATGCTGGAAGGCGAACCCTTCCGGTTGGCGAATCCTGTAATAGTAAATCTCATCCAAGTCGACCTCCGTGGGCGGATTGTGTACGTCGTGCTTATGAGGCGGATAACTTGACCAGTTTCCGCCCGGAGTGTAAACCTCGATCACCATAAGCTTGTCTGCCGGAAAAGCCGGCATCATCACATCGACAATCTGGCGAGAGACATTTCCGCCGCCTCGAAGGCTGCTGACTACATCACGCGGTGTGATCAATTTTGGTACGAGACGCGCCTTAGAAGGCGCCCGGCACTCCGCGATTTCGCAAACGGTCTCGGCCTGGAACGTGACTTCATTCTGCGTAGGAAGGTAGATCGCATAGGGAAGGCCGTCAAAAACATTCTTGCGACTACCGACGCGTTGTGCTCCCTCCCCCCAGTTCGCGAGACAAATGCCGCCCAGCAGCACAAAAGCGGCTTCTTCGTCCTCCGTATGCGTCTGATAGATGTCCCCAGGCTGCAGGCGCCGCACAAACAGACTCATCCACTCCCAATTCGCTTGCTGACGAGGCAGGTGAAGAAGTTCACCTGCTTGTTCCGTGGGCAGATCTATGGAATGAATCAGATTATCACCTTCACTCATGTCCCCTCCGCGCGAAGTGGCCAAAGATCGCGGTCCGTTGTCTAACCGCTTTGACACTATGGCAAATGCATGTTTGCTTGTCAATTGCGTTGCAGCCAAAAGGGTGAGGTCCTTCAAATTCTGAGGAGAATTCAACTCCAGTTTCATTTTCTTTTCGCTGGCAAGGGCTTGTATGTTCCGCAACAGCCGAATTTCAGAACTTCCAGGTAGCTTCCGCTTCATGAGCGCGTGGCCAGCGACGAACCTCTAAATAATTCCGGTCGGATAACGGGCTCCCGGAACTTATTCCGGGCCAGAAGTCCTCTTCTGGGACATCTGCCGCTGGCCGTCGCTGAGATTCCACCCACTTGACGGGCAAACGGAAGTTGGAACAGGGCGAGAACAAGGTCCTGTCCGTGATTTAATCGGGTGTGCCAGAATTCCCGATTCCAGCCGCCTCCCGGGGTGATGAAAACACGCTGCTTAGTGTCCCGAGATTAGTGGGTTGATGTTGTGCCGAAATCTACAGTTTGCGGAGCAGCAAACGAATAGATTCGCGATGGTTGGCGCCTACCACTGTGCCTAGTCGTGTGTCGTTGCAACACTCTACTCCACCGTCCTGTAAACGCAGCCTTCGACGTCGGCGTGGTTCGCGTCACATGGGATAAGCAGGTATACATGCCCGCAGGAGAAGCGATCGTTACATCTCGCGGGAAGGCCCGACGCGACGATCTCTCCCCGCTCGTTAATATTGTCCGCCTCGTACAAATCGGCGCCAGTATTGCCGAGAATCAGACTATTCAAATCCACGATTGGGCCGTCGTTTTCCCAGAGGAAGGCGCGCGTAGTTTCGACCTGGCATATGCCGAGCGTTCCACCCACGATCTGCCCCTTGGAGTTGGCCATGAGCGCGCGGCTGCATTGGTCGCCTTCAAGCGTTCCGACGTCCGTGATGGCGCCGTCCTTCCAGCGAAATCCGTGATAAGCCTGCGAACCCGGCACATCCGCCTGGCCAATCACCTCCCCGTTGTCCGTTAGCCAGATAGCGACGCCATTGTCGCCCCCCAAGGTACCGAGGTCACGCATCTTCCCCTTCTCCCAAAGAAAGGGATGGAAGGTCTGATCTCCGGCAAGATTCGACGTGCCGATGACCTGACTGCGGTTGTTGATGAGCAAAGATCCTTCGTACTGCGGGACCGGGCTGCTGCATGAAGCTCCGAAATTACAACTCCCGGGACCCGCATACGTCCCACCCAGGGTGCCGAGATCGACCATTCGTCCGCTCTCCCACAAAAACGGGTGAACCGTGGGTATTCCAGTAGTGTCGTTGGGAATCGTATCCGTGTAAGAGCTTCCGACGATTTGGCCGCTCCGGTTCACTGATAGCGCCTGGGCATCGTCGCCACCCAGAGTGCCGAGGTCGCTCAGTTCACCTCTTCGCCACCGGAACGCGCGAGTCTGCGTTCCTGCCGGTGGAAAAAGGGCGTAGGGATCAGGAGTTGAATTCGTCGCGAATCCGACGACATCGCCGGCATCGTTGAGGGTAAGGCCGATGCTCCAGTGTCCGCCGAAAGTGCCTAGATCGGCAATCCGGCCGTCATGCCAAAGCGTGGCATGGATTTCTGGGAGGCCGCTGATCGGATCGATTTCGCCATCTTCTGACTGCCCGACGATCCATCCCTGCGCATTGATGGCGCCAGACGCGCTGCCGTTGCCATCGCCTGGAAGCGCGCCGAGATCCGTAAGGCTTCCGTTGCTCCATCGCACGGCGTGAGTAACGTGGCAATCCGGTGGGTAGTAACAATTCGGGGCAAAGGGGTCGGGCATCGGGGTGTCGGCAGCGTTCGCTACCTCGCCGCTATTAGCCAAGATCTGATAGCCGGGCGCATTCACTGACTTATACGCTGCTGGACCGCCCAGAGTGCCCATGTCGATGACCTTGTAGTGGTGGTGCCCTTGTTTACTAACTTCCGTATTTTGGGCGACAAGTTGACCGGAAGCCATCAAGCCAATCGAAAGCGCGATTAGGGCGAAGCAGTTTGAACGTCTGGATTTCACGGCACACCTCCTTCGGTTGTTTCGGCTAGTTTCGACGGCCGGATGTGGCCAATGGGCGGAAGCGAAACCGATTGTTGCGATGCGAATGCACGAGAGGCAGGATGTTTCCAGGGACCTCGCGCAGTGTAGGCCGGAAGGACGTCGCTGCGCTCGCGTCCACCTTGTTGTAATCGCAGCCTTCGATGCTAGGGTGATTTTCGTCGCAAGGGATGAGCAGCACGACGTGGGTATCGCCGCTGGGGAGAGTCCCGAACGCAGCAATCTCCCCGCGATCGCTGATGAATCCAGCAGCCCACAGATAAAATTGGGAACTCGCAGGAATCAAAGTGTTCAGGTCGACCATTGAGCCTTGCTCCCACAAAAATGCACTGATGGTTGAGACACCACACGAAAACGAGTACCCGACGGCTTGCCCGTTGGAGTTGATGAAGGTGGCTTCGCTGTTTTCGAGTCCTGCGGAAGTGCCGAGATCGTGCAGCACGCCCTTGCTCCAGAGAAATGCGACACCTCCAGAGGTGTCGGAACAAAAGGTTGGTCGCTGGGCAATTCCCACGACGTCGCCCGCATCGTTGACCCAATCAGCTTCGCCATTGGGTCCGCCAAAGGTGCCCAGGTCCATAAGGCGCGTGCCGTTCCACAAGAAAGGATGGTGCGTTTGGTCTCCCGCCGTCGTTGTGGATCCGACCACTTCGCCACGTTCGTTCAACCCATTCACAGCTTGCGCGACGGTGCCGCCCAGTGTTCCAAGGTCCTTCATTCCTTTGCCTTTTTCCCAAAGGAACGGATGAAAGGTGGGAAAGCCAGTGTTGGCATTAACAGTCGAATTCGTATATGAAAACCCCGCCACTTGTCCTCGATCATTCACCAAGAAGGCCAAGGAATCAGGTCCGCCCAGCGTCCCGATGTCCTGCATTCCATCCTTCTCATCCCAGACGAAGGCGCGGGTCGCAGTCGCATTCGCAGGACAGATATTGAGCGGCGTCTGGCAAAAAAAGGCCTGATAGTAGAAAGAAAACGGATCGGATACGTCGTTCAAGGCGAAGCCGGCAACTTGTCCGTGATTGTTAATCGCGCCAGCAGTGCTTTGGTTTCCGCCCAGCGTTCCGAGATCGATCATCTGACCGTCTCGCCAGAGCACGCCGCGTTCTTCCGGAAAGCCGACTACGGGATCGATAACGCCATTCTGGGAAACGCCGATGGTCTCGCCCCCGTTATTGACCCAAGTAGCCGCACTACTCCAACCCTCGGCCAGCGTGCCGAGATCAGTAGAAATCCCATCCTGCCAGCGGAGTGCATGTGCAACGTGACAATCCCCCAGAACGTTAAAGCAGAACGGAGAAAACGGGTCCTCGGCGGGCGTGTCGGCCCAGCCTACGAAGGTACCATTCTTGTTCATCACGTTCGCCGAGCTAAAGCCATCGAGCAGGGCGCTCAAATAACTCGACGGCCCGCCGAACGTGCCGATATCAATGGGCTTGTAATGATGGTGCTGGACATGGCCTTCAATGTTTTGCGCGGCCAGCAAAACCGGGGCCACGAGCGGAGCAAGCAGCCCGAGCACCACTACCAATGTGATTGAATTCGCTCTCATGTTTCCTCCAATGCATCACTTCGGCTGTTGCGTTAGAAGATTTTGGTAATGCGAGAACCGAGATCGATGGATTGGTCTCAGTGCTGCCTTACTCAGGGGCTGGGAAAAGAAAGTATTGCTTCGCGAACTCGATGACACTGCATTTGAACGAGCGTCGTCCTCGCAACCTGCGTCGTCTGTACCACACGGAATCAGCAAAACCGCGTGGGTGTCGCCATTCGGGAGTATGCCGGACGCCGAGATCTCGCCGCGATCGTTAATGTTGCTAGGAAAGAAAACGTAGATTCCCGAGGCAGAAGGAATCAGCATGTTCAGATCAACCACAGGACCGGTCTTGTCCCACAGAAATGCGCGAGGGATAGCGGAGTAGTCGCAAACTCCCGACCAACCAACGGCCTGGCCTCGCGAGTTGATATCTTGCGCCACACTGCACAGGTCGGTGCCTATCGTTCCAAGATCGGAGATCGAACCGTTCTGCCACAGCGCCGCGTGATAGGTGGTATCGGCAAAACTTGCGTCGCCTACAATCTGGCCTGCGTCGTTGATCTTGTACGCGTCACCCGTGGATCCACCGAATGTTCCCAGGTCCGTAAATTTCCTCTTCTCCCACAGGAATGGATGACGTGCTTGTTCGAAATTGTCTCCCGCTAGGTTCGCATTTCCGACGACTTGCCCGCGCTCGCTCAAGTAGTACGGGCTAATCTGCGTCCCCCCCAGAGGGTCGGGGATATCGATCATCTTTCCGTTCTCCCAAAGAAATCCATCCAAGGTTGGCACTCCAGTGGTTGGGTCTGGAATTGAATTGATAAAGGAGACTCCCAGGATTTGGCCCCGGTCATTGATGTCTATTGCAAAAGCATCGGGTCCACCGAGCGTGCCCAGATCTCGCATCAGGCCGCGTTCCCAGAGGAATGCGCGAGCTTGCTGCCCGAAACCAAGGCCAAATGAATCCGAGGTGGCATTTTCCGCCAAGCCAACCACTTGTCCGCGGTTATTCACCGCGATGGAGAAACTTTCGTTGCCGCCGAGCGTCCCCAGATTGACGACCCGCCCGTTCTTCCAAAGAACTGCTTGCGACTCGGGCCATCCCGTGATGGGATCGATTGCGCCGTTTTCCGACTGTCCCGCAATCAAGCCGTTGCCGCTGATGTGGCTGACGCAACTGCTGTTGACGCCCGGGAGCGCGCCCAAGTCAGTGAGAGTTCCGTCCTTCCACTGGAAGGCGTGAATGATTAAAGGATCGGGTTGTGGAAGGCCATAAGAACCCCCAAGAATCAGCGGACTGAAATTAGGAAAGTTAGGATCCGGCGTGGTGGTTTCAGAACAGGCGCTGAACACACCATCATTGCTCAGAGAGTTAAGTGGGCTTGACTCGAAACCAATGCTACTGTTCGGCCCGCCGAGTGTGCCAACGTCGATGAGCCTGTAACGCGAATGTTGCGCCATTAAGTGAACGGGGCCGGCGAATGTCAGCAAGGCCACCATTGTCACGATCGCTGTCATTGGGTATCTCATGTCCTCCTCCTTGAACCTTCTGGTTGAATGGCCCGCCTGGATAAGTGGTTTGGCCGTCACTCCCGCGACCAGCAGGGCGTATTGCACAGACCCCCAGCCCGCCCTAGAATGTGCTTCGGACGGCTTCCAAGACCGCGGGGCGTCAGGCATCGCGAACCCTAGCTCAGCCGGGGTTTGGGAATCTTTCCGAAAGGGCGAAGAAATCCTGAAGAATTTCTTCCGGGGACTATGGAAGAGAAAACACAGCACTTGTACGGGTTTGGCCCCTTCCGCCTTGATCCGAAGGAGTGCCTCCTGATTCTCGATGGAACCCCTGTACCCCTTCCGCCGAAGGCCTTCGAAGCTCTGGTTTTTCTGGTCGAGAACGCTGGTCATTTGGTTGACAAAGATGAGTTGATGAGGAGGCTCTGGCCTGACACGTTCGTTGAGGACGGGAATGTCGCCAAGCACGTCTCGCTGTTGAGAAAGATCTTGAGCGAGGCAACCAATGGTGCTGAGTACATCGAAACCATACCCAAACGTGGCTACCGATTCGTAGCGGAGGTCCGGGATCTCGCGCACCCTGGAGCTGGTTCCCGACCCTCTACAGTTCCCGACGCAAGCCTCATCGGCAAGAAAATCTCTCACTACAGGGTTCTCCAGGTCCTCGGCGGCGGGGGCATGGGGGTGGTGTACAAGGCAGAAGATCTCAAGTTGGGGCGTCCAGTGGCGCTCAAGTTCTTGCCCCAAGAATTGGCCAGCGATGCCGGCGCTCTCAAGCGCTTTGAACATGAAGCACGAGCTGCTTCCGCGCTGAACCATCCAAACATTTGCACGATTTATGCCGTGGAAGAGCATGAGGGGACGCGATTCATTGCGATGGAACTGCTGGA